>Ga0209121_10000557_pt1 | contig 39275 bp, 42 predicted proteins | sample Cruoilmetagenom3_FD_187292 | JGI IMG/M metagenome (GOLD analysis project Ga0209121, IMG submission 187292) | Oil polluted marine microbial communities from Coal Oil Point, Santa Barbara, California, USA - Sample 3 (SPAdes) (version 2) | ecosystem: Environmental > Aquatic > Marine > Oil seeps ... | reverse complement strand
ACATCATGTCGGGATAATGAGATAGTCCACGCCCTAATGAAAATTAGGGGTTACGTGTAAGCGAAGGGTTGTAGGTTCGAATCCTACCCGAGGAGCAAATTTCCTACTCAGAGTAATATTTACTTACTGCTTACTGCCAAAAGCCAAAAATTATCAAGAAAAATGTATTTTACACGAAGATCCCAAAAGAATTTAATAAACTAACCTAATTTCTCAAACTTTGCCAGAAAATGACCCAGTAGTGGCGGGGCATAAGTTCTTTTCAATCCTTTTATTTTCTTTCTTCTTTTATAAATATTAATTAAGCCTTGAGCAACATAATTAAGGTGATTATTGGTGTAAACTCTTCGGGGAACAGCTAATCTCAATAAGTCCAGCTTAGGTAAAATCAGCTTACCTGTTTTAGAATCGGCCGTTCCAAAACAAGAGGTGCCCAATTCCACCCCCCTAACTCCCGCTTCGAGGTAAAGCTCAACCGCTAATCTTTGAGAGGGGTATTGTTCTTGAGGAATATGAGGAAAAAACTTTTTGCCGTCAATATAAACCGCATGTCCACCAGGAGGATTAACCATGGGAATATCTGCCTGAGAAAGTTTTCTCCATAAATACCTTATTTGGCTGATTCGGTATTCAAGATACTCTTCTTGGGTTGACTCTTTCAATCCCACCGCCATCGCCGCTAATTCTCGGCAAGCCATGCCCCCATAAGTAGGGAAGCCCTCAGTAACCACCATCATGTTTCTGAATTTTTCGTACAAGCTTTTATTATTAGTAGCCAAAAAACCACCAATATTAGTCAAGCCATCTTTCTTAGCGCTAAAAGTACAGCCATCAGCTAAGGAAAAAACTTCTTTTATGATCTCCCGAATTTCTTTTCTTTGATAACCCTTTTCATCTCTTTTAACAAAATAGGCATTTTCCGCAAAGCGGCAAGCATCAATAAAGAAGGGGATTTTATACTTTTGAGCAATTTTACTTGTCTCCTTAATGTTTTTAATTGAAACCGGCTGGCCACCCACGGTATTGTTGGTAATAGTTGTCATAATTAAAGGGATTTCAGGTCTGTTTTTAACTACAAAATCCTTAAGCTTGCCTACATCCATATTGCCCTTAAAAGAAAGGCTATTTTTTGTTTGGTAGGCCTCTTTGATCACGAAATCGCAAGGACAACCACCAACTAACTTGACATTAGCATGGGTAGTGTCAAAATGAGAATTATTAGGAACGAAATTTCCAGGCTTAACAAGGCAAGAAAAAAGAATATGTTCACCAGGCCGACCCTGATGAACAGGGAGAAAATACTTAAAGCCAAATATTTCTGAAACTACCTTTTTCAATTGATAGAAACTATTAGTGCCAGCATAAGACTGTTTGGTTTTAAACATCGCTGCCCACTGATTATCGCTCATAGCACTAGTACCACTATCAGTTAAAAAATCAATGAAAATGTCGTCAATTTTAAGTTTAAAGACATTATATCCAGCCTGAACCATTAATCTCTCTCGCTGTTTTTTGGGAAGTAATTTGATGGCCTCAACCATCTTAATCCTAAAAGGTTCGGGTTTGACAACTATCACAGGCTATTATAGCACGGAGTGTTTTTACCCGCTAATTAACGACTTTAATACACTCAATTCCTGCTGCTAAAACTGCTTTAATACCTGATTCCGAATCTTCAAAAACTAAACATTCTGAAGCAGAAAGATTTAGGGCCAGGAGCGCTTTGAGATAAATTTCGGGATCGGGTTTACCCCTACTCACCGATTCCCCTGTTAAAATTAGATCGAAATATTTATCAATTTTAAATTGAGTCAAGATTGATTTAACAAAAAAGGCCGTGGTTGAAGTAGCCAAAACTAGTTTTCTCTTTTTGTCCCTTGTTAAATATTTCAAAAATTCACTAGCTTTAGGTAGCATTTTAGCGTATTTGTCTAATTCAAAAAAAACAATATTTCTCTTTATTGGCCCTGCAATTTGTTTAAATTTTTTAAAATTGAACTTTTTATTAACTCCTTTGCTTTTTAAAAAATCTAGAACTGAATCTTGCGGCCTTCGGCCACTAAATGTTTTCCTCCAGTCAGATAAGGAAACATTAAGGCCATACATTTCCCTCACTGTCTCTTTGTACATCTTATAGTTAGCCTCTTCCATATCAATTAGCGTACCGTCCATGTCAAAAATTATTCCCTTTTTATTTGCAATTAAAGAATTTATTTTGGGAGGAATTTCCAGATAACCACCTTGAAGATTAAAAATAACAGAGGAAGATTTATTCACCAACTTGACCCCAAACTTGTTCCGATTGCCTCATAAACCAGCTCCATTGTTTCATCAATTCTCGTTCTTGCTACTTCCGTTCCTTTTTTTAGCATTTTTTCGACTTGTTCGGGTTCTTTCTCCCATTTTTCTTTTTCTAACTGAAACTCACCAACAAACCTAACCACAACTTCTGCAACAACATTTTTTAGTTGTGAAAACTGGAGACCGCCTTGCCAATACTCCTTTTCCATTTGCGCCAACATTCTTACCTCTTCCAAGCTTGGTTTTAACTCCCTCCCCATAGTAAAAAGCCCGGCCACCTGAGAGCTCATTTTTTTCGGTTTCCCCTCAAGCACCTCTGTAACTGCCTTCCCTATCTTCCTTTCAATATCGGCCTTCGAATCGGTCAAAAAAACCGCTCCCCGGGGGTTCGATTTACTCATCTTGCCCTTAGTGTCTAAAGAAGGCAACCTAAGCGGTTTTGTTGCAAAAGCTTCCGGCAGGGGAAAAACGTTTCCGTATTCCTTATTAAATCTCCTTGCCAATAATCTAGACACCTCTATATGGGCTACCTGATCTTCGCCAATAGGCACTTTTTTAGCTCTCATCCCTAAAATATCGGCCGCCATCAAAGTTGGATAACGGAGCAAAAGCAAGTTCGCCTTTTTTGGGTCATCAATTTTATCTTTGAGAGTAGGGACTCTCATTGCTTCAACAACAGAAAAAAAACTAGAAAGCAACATTTCTAACCTTAAGATTCGGTCTGTAAAGCTAGATTGAACATAAAAATAACATAGCTCCGAATTAACTCCAGCAGCCAAGTAGTTAATCAAAATACTCTGTGTATTTTTATAAGCCTCTGCCGGCTTATGAGTCGTCATTGCGTGTAAATCAGCTACAAAAACAAAGAATGGCCGACCCTCTTTTTGAAGCCCGACAACGTCTCTCATTGCCCCTAGGTAATTACCCACATGTAAATCTTCACTAGTTGGCCTTAGCCCAGTAATAAAAACTTCTTCTCTTTTTTTTTCTTTCATTTCGGGACTCTTTCCTATCGCCCCAACTTCTATTTTACTCATATATTAGTTTGCTTTCAATCAATAATTATTGCCCAATGCTCGTTGAGATTCAGAAATTGGAAAAAGGCCCTTCTTGCCTCGCCGAAGGGCAAAAAGACCAATTCGATAATTTCCCAAGTAAGGGAGGCTGGAAAAACGATGAGGAATCACTTCCACTAAATCTTCAAATCCCAAATATCTCACCATTTTACAAAGCGCCTTTTTGTTTGGAATCAAAACTAAACCCCCAGGCTTGGCAGAGCCAATATTGCAATCGCTCCTTATTTCCCCGGATCCGTGCGGCATAAATTCTCTGACAAACTTTATGTCCCGGCGAGTATGGGGCGAGGGGATAAATTGATTGGAAAGACTACTGTAATCAACAGGATTTTCCCTTTCAAATTTTAGGTATTTTCTTAGAGATAAGGTTTTGTCGCCTACAAACAAACCCTCCAAATCGTTCCGATCTGTATCGGGTAGCATCCACCAGGAAGGGATATCTTCCTCAATGTTATTAGAACTGTAATGGACATGAGAATCAATCATTAAAATTGACTTGGTTAACCTAGCAATTTTTTGCATTGTTTCGATGGGATTAGTAAGATGATAAAGAATTCCCGCCAAAATACTAACATCAAATCTTCCTAAATCCTGCTCCCTTAACTCTTCTACTTTAAGTTTCAAAAATTTCACATTGGTTTTCTTCAAGTAAGCACAAATTGCCTTGGCCTGTTTAATATTGTGAGGGTCTGAATCTATTCCCACCACTTCTCTTGCTCCATATTTCGCCGCTGCAAAAGAAAATCCGCCACAGTTGCAACCAATATCAAGAATCCTTAAGCCTTTTAAACTTCCACCGCAAAGGTTTAACAAAGGGGGGAAAAAGAGATTAATTGCCTCGCGCATTCTATAGCTTTCAGGTGCAGTGTTATATCTTTTTCCTAAGTCAATATCGTGAAAAAAAGGGGCAAGGCTTTCTAGTTCTTGAGGGAGTTTAATTTTTTTCATAGCTCTCTTTTTCTCTTTAATTGTATCATAAATTATTGACAGATTTTGAAATAAAAGAAATAATTTTTTCCCTTTCCAACCTTTCAATTAAATAAAGCAAGTTTTCCTCTGAATTAAACAGCTGTTTGGGGTATTCAAAATCAAGCTTTTTAAAAAGTTTTTTGGCCTGATTGAAAAGATTGATCTTAACCAGTCTTTCTTCTTTTCTGGGTTTGCCAAAAAAAATCAAATTGTTATATTTCCGAATAAAATTTTTCCTGTTGCGTAGAGAGGCTAGTTTTTTAAAAGAGGCGATCCTTCTTTTTTCCTGATTTTGGGAATATATTAACTCTAAACAAAAACTATCAACCCAAAGAATAATTCTCTCCCACAAATTAAAAAGAAACTTCTTTTTTGTCGGCAACTTTATTTTCTCTCGATGGTCTTCAGGTAAAAGACTACAAATCACCTCTCCCAAACCCAAGCTTCCATTAGAAACAAAGACATCCAAACAGGAATTAGTTCTAACTTCTTCCCTAATATTTTTATGGTAGTCAACTAAATACCATAAATAGGCCGCCAGCCGCTCAACATCAACAACAGAAGCTTTTAGAAAAAAAAGATTAAAATAAGGGGTAAAAATCTTAATTACATGAGAAGCGGCCTTGCTCATTTTTTCTTCGCCAACCCCTTTGACATACCCCGCCAAAATATTATAATCACAACCTCCCCTGTTTTTAATAATTTCTTCGGACCTTTTTTTTGCTTCTTCGTAGGGAGGCAGCTTAGTAAAAGGGTAGCGAGCTGCCACCGAACCCATATGAACAAAAACAGGATTAGTTGAATAATCAAACACAAGCTTCCTCTTAAGAAAAAGCAAGCCTTCAGCTACTCCCACTTGAGAATCAATGATTTCTTGTTTGCCCCCCGAAGTATTTCCAGATAAATTTACTACTGCCTTAACCTTGTTTAAAACTCCAGGATATTTTAGATTTAACCTCTCAAGCAAGCCTGACAGATTATTTTTACTGGAATAATCTTCGCCTAGTATTGGCAATATTCGCCCATTGGCTATCGCTTTACCAAAATAATTTTTGCTTTTTTCTTGGGAGAAAGACAAAGCATTTAAAAAATCATTAATACCTTTTTTTCGCGAAACTATAATGATCTTTTTCTGCAAAAGTAAGCCAGAGCGAGTAAATACTCTGCCGATAAAACCCGTTCCTCCAAAAATAATTGTATAGGACATACTATTTAAGCGAATTAAAACATCTCTTCCGCTAACCTTGATTAAACAAGTTGTTTTTGACACTAAACACTGTAAGCTTTTTAGGCTTGGTATATTCCCACTGTTTTTTAATTTTGAGAAAGTATTCTAAATATTCTCCCTTGATTTTTCTCCACTTCCCGCCTCCTTCTTTAAAAGCTTTTTGGGCTTGAATCAACTTTTTAATATTCCAGTCAGAAACTAACTGGATCATCTGTAAAATAATTTTTTCATCTTGAATAGAGCATTTAAGTATTTTTTGAGCAATAGCACTCTCGCTATCATTAAGGTTTATTGATGAATCCGGGATACTTTTTGACATTTTTGGGTAATTGTTTAACCCTCCAATTAAATGGCCAAAGATAGCGGAAATCTTTGTGTTTGGTGGAACAAATATATTTTTAAATCTTTTATTAAACCGACTTATTACATCCTGAGCTAGTTTAGGAAAATAATATTCTTCTATTCCTACAAAGACTAAAACTCTCTTTTTTTTATTTTTAATCGCTGGTAGCAAAATATCTGCTATCGTAAAATTCATATCAACATAAGTTCCAAAATCCTCCCCTTGAATTCCTAGCTTTTGATAAAGTTTGGCCGTGGCCTCTTGGTTCTTAGCAAAATCATTAATTTTTAAAACCTTCGAAGTAAATGTTGACGCTACCAACCCATCTCTGTCATCATGAACCCTAATTTCTCCCCCATATCCCAACAAGCGAATAAATTTAATAAATCTTGGTGTCAGCCTTTGAATCTTGCCAAAATCAATATTGCGTGAATTAAAAGCGCCTAAATTTGAAATAATAATGGTAGAGTCAATTGGCGTGTTTTTGTCAAAAAATAAGGCCCTAAGAATCATCGAAAGCGTTCCGCCAGTGGGAGCATTAGTTGGTCCAAAACCAGTTATAAGATGGCACTCTGAAAAAGAAGTTTTATTAAAATCCTCCAAGCGCCAATGGCAAGAAAATTTACTTCTTATAAAATCCCGATCTTTAATTGGTCCAATCGCTAAGCTTTGACCATGAATTGGCACATAGCCCTCCGTCTTCATTATTAAACGCACAAACCTCTCGTCCATGATCGTCTCTTTTTTAGCGTGGTCGATAACTCTTTTATTGAAAGTCGCTTTTTTGAATTTTTTATTTTTTAGATTCATGTTTTATTGGCAAAAAACATTTATAGCCTCTTTTACCTTTATAGTTGATAAAACGCCTATCCTTTTATTATCCTTTCCAAAAATATATTCGCCTATAATACTCCCAGCAAGGTTTGTGACCACTATTCTTCCGTTGTTTGCGTCAGCTATAACGATATTCCCATTTTTTAGCTCAATAGCGTCTTGAACCCAATCAAATTTACCTTTTATTTCTCCTGTCACTTGCAGAAACTTATCAAATTTAATAACCCTCTGCCCATTAGTGTCAGAAACAATATAGCCGAATGATGCCCTCCTGATGTTGTGGGGTTCTTTCAAGCCACCCAGTATTATCTTTGTTTTTCCTGTTTTTATATCAATTTCTACCAATTCTCCCTGGTGAAATAATGTAGCTAATAATTTATTCTTTCTGTACTCCAAAACACTATTTATATGAGTAGTGTGCTCTGGCGTGCTATAGTCATTAATTCCTTGATGGTTTTTACTTCTGTCAATGTGCCTGGTACTACCATTTGCTGATACGGCATAACCGTTTTCAGTAGCAAACCATGAGGACAAGATTTTCTCAGAACAATTAATATCTATTTTTATGACTGCGTCAATGCCAGTAGAAACAACCCACAATTTATTATCAAATGACCCTGTTAAACAATGTATACAATTAAAACACTGATTGTTAAGAGTTTTTATAATTTTTCCCCCAGCAAGACCATAAATCCAATGGTCACTGCCTGTAAAAAGCATTTTATTGGCTTTACTATAATATAAACCCATTGGGGTTCTGACTTTCATCGATCTCAGCATAGAGCCATTAATGTTATCAGCATCAAGCAAGACAATTTCGCCACCCATATCCTTACTTGTAAGTCCAACGGTTTCTTTACGAGATCTACCCAGCACCCTTTTGCTATTAATTACTTTTCTTTGTTTTGCCCAAAGTTTTCTTATTTTTTTTAGTGCGTCTGAATTGGTAATAGAAAACCCTGCCATTACAAGCTCCTTATTAAGCGGTAAGGCCTTTAATCGTTTTTTTTCAACACTTTTTAACTCACTTGTTTTCATGTCCATTTTTTTCAGTAAACCTTAATAAGTTTATAATTTGGTTTTAATAAGATTTACAAAAATCTTTCAAGCTTTGATTTGTTACCACCGGTAATTTTGATAATTTCAAGGAGTTTTTTAAATGCCTTTCCCTTTTTAATATTTGATTTGGCTAGTTTAAAAGATTTGGCAAAAGACGCTTTGCCACTAAGATAATGAATTATTGCAGCATTAGCGCAAATAACATTAGTTCGCGCTTCTTCTCCTTTGCCTCGGAGAACATCAATTACCACTTTAATATTTTTCTTCACGTTTTTTTCTTGGGCAATATCTCGCATACGATGGCTAGATAATTCCAACTCATTCGAAAAAGAGCTTGAAGCCACCTCTCCCAAAATGCCATTCTTTATTCCTGCTATGGTAGATATTCCAGAGATACCAAACTCGTCAATGTAATGAACCCCATCCTCTGTAGTGGTTATTACAAAAACATTTTTAAAACCAAACCTATTAAAAACTTGAGTTGAAAGTCCAACGTTAGGATGAGATAAACCATAGAACATAATATCTGTTTTGATAGGAAAGCTTAATCCAGCTAAGGCAAAACTTAAAGCATGAGGCACGAAAAACCTTCCTCCATAAACTTTGGCAAAAAGAGGTGTGCTCTTCTCCATGCTAAAAAAAGCTAGGCCAGTTTTTTTAAGAACTTTTTTATTTTCGTCTACAGAATTTTTAATTTTGATACCAAGACTAGACAAAAAATCAGACGAGCCTGCCATGGAAGAGGTTGAATGTGAACAGGCTTTGGCAACATAGTTTCCTAAACTTGCAGCCACAATGGCTGCTGGTGTTGAAATATTCATTGTTTTAAAACCCTTTTTACCGCTACCAGCATAACTAATAAGCCTTTCGCCTTTTGGCAATCGAATCTTTGGTTTTTTAATTTCGGTAACATTGTCTAGAGAAAGAGAAGCTCTTAATAGACCAACCACTTCATCGAGACTGGGCCCCTTAATCATTACGCCATTAAGCAACTCGCTTAACAATGCCGTTCGGATGCTTTCTTTTTTTATTTTTAAAACGGCCCTTAAGGAATTATAAACAAGCTCCTCTTCTAAATCATAACCAAGATTAATCCTATAAAATGCCTCAAAGGGAGCTTTTTGCTTTCGTTTGTAGTAAAAAAAAGGATTATTGCCCCTGTTCGCTTTTTTCATCTTTGAATATTGCCCTTAAATAAAGTTAGCCTAATTTTATTAACGATCGACGATGGCTTGTTTTTAAAAAGCCCACTGGTATTCCTAAATCACCCATAACTTCATGTACTAAATCGATTTGCACATCTTGACCAGCTTGTTCTTGGCCATCCATAAAAATTAATTCGCCCACCAATAAACTGCCTATCTCATTCATGTCTACCTTAAGCCTTAGCATGTTCAGCCAATATTTAACTTCTAAATAAGATTCTTCCAGGAATGTAATGATGCTCTACATATAAATTCCTGCCCCTAAGGTCTGGACAATACTGTGTTCCCAAAAGATTGAGTAATATTTGTAGAGTGCCGCCAACTAAAGCTTCAGTTGTTAGCTTCCTTCCATTAATAGATAATAAATCAAGATGGCTATTATCTATTCCCTCATCAAGCAGTCTGAAAATTTCCTTGCGCTCTGATTCATCAAGAAGTAATGATAAACTCCTTGCGTCAGCGCCATAAAGTACAGGAAATCCGCTTTTAAGTATTGGTAGGGCAAGATGAGTAAAATCACTTGCTTCAATAAGTGTGTTATTGACTTTAAGAGATAAAAAATCAATATGGGGAAGCAGATAGGCTGCCTCAATCCCTCCTCTAGCAATCCAGGTGTAATCTACATCTTTTCGTGAAACTGTTTCTACAAACAGCCTTGCTCTTTCTTCAGGGTGTTGATAATCAGGAAGTATTTGAGCCTCAAAGCCACCATCACTTAAAAACTCTATAGCTTTTTGAACATATCCATCGTTTGCCTGCGGCTCTGACCTGCAAACATTTAATACCTCTATTCTCATTATTTTTTCGGACCATCAAAAATAAACCTTACGCCTTTATTATATCACTAAGCTCTTGGACAAAACGATTTCGCCCACTCAAGGGCCTGAAAATCGTTGTTTCGTTAGTCGTAGTTTCAACGAAGGCTACCCATCCGGCAAACAAGGTTTCATTAACCAGCCACAAATGAGGTTCTGACTTGGTCTAATGCGGAGAGCAAATTTTTAAATTAGCCTTAAAATAGAATTGGTAACGGGCTAAATTAATTTTTTCAAAGCCCGGGAAAGAATTTCTAGCTCTGAATTATTAAGCCGTCGGAAAGGATTATTTAATATTCGCTCAGAAAGACCCAGGGCATTTATTTTTGCTCTTGCTTTGTTTTGAGTTAAAAAAGGCTTTTCTCGACTTTCCCCTTGAACACGTTTTTGCGCTATCCCCTTTAAATATCTTTTTACCTCTCTTCTTTCTTTTCGTCTTTTCCCTTTTTTAGATAAAAGCCCATTTTGATTAATAACTTGAGCATAGGCGATCAGACCCTCTTTCAAAACATTCTTAACCAAAGGACTTTTCCTGCCAGGAGTTAAAAGCCCTCTTAAGAGAAGCCTGGCTTGATTAGTTGTAAATTCTGATTCTTCTCTGGGAATAAGGCTAATAATGGCTGATTTTGCTCGAGGAACTGGATAAAATACCTCTCTGTCCACCTGGTCAAGAACTTCAAGGTGAAAAAAAGTTTGTCCAACCAAGCTTAACTGGCCAAAATTTGCCTGGCTCTCAAGGGCTTGGAGAGCATAAACTAAACGCCTGCCGACTAACAACCTTGCTTCCCGACAAGGAAAATGAGCTAATTTGTGCAAGAAAGGCTCGGTAATGTGATAAGGTAGACTAGCTATAACCAATATTCCTTCCGGATCTACATCTTTTGGTAATAACTGTCTAAAATCAAGAGCGAGGGCATCACCAAAAACAATTCTAACATTGGGGTGATTATCAGCAATTTGAGAAAGAACAGGCTCGTAGCGACGATCAACTTCTACTGAAACTACTTGAGCCTCCTTTTCAGCCAAAGCCTCAGTTAATTGCCCCACCCCTGCCCCAATTTCAATTACAATATCATTTGGGCTGACCGGTTCAGTTAACACATTAATTACGCCTTGATCCAAAAGAAAATGTTGGCCTAGTTTTTCGTTAGGAGTAATGCCTGAAGCGTCCAGCTTTTCCAAAACCAATCTTTTCAAGCCAGAACTAGCCTCAGAACTTGGATTGATATCAGAATCTTCGGGACTATTTCTTCCCATGTTTTTATTCTTAATCTTAGTAATCAACCTATATTATACTAAAAAACAGATTGAGCGATGGGCACCCAAAAAATATGATCGGCAAAAACGGATCGACAGGCTGAATGATAAAAATCCTTTCGTCGCCTTAGTCAACGGGAAAATTGTTGGATTCGCTGAATTAGAAAAAGACGGTCATATAGATTATTTTTATTGTCACCATAAATTCCAGGGACAGGGCATCGGCTCAGCGTTGCTAGCCAAAGTTGAAAACGAAGCTAAAAAGAATAATATTAAATATGTATATGGGGAATGCAGTAAAACGGCAATTACCTTTTTTAAAGCAAAAGGTTTTAAGATAATAAAAGAGACCAATAAAATCAGGGCTGGAAGCCCTGCAAAACGATACCATATACGGAAGGATATAGTCTAACTAGCTTTAGTAAACATCAACAACTTAAGATTAAATCAGTTCTAACATCGTCCACGGCGGGGAGCAAAACTACCCTATAGTTTGATAACAATGATCAGAGGTGTTATAATTCTTTTTATTAGCCTTAAATGTTGATCAGTAGTTAATACTGATTCGAGTCAACTTATTTGGCCTAGGTATTTGTATTTTCTCCTTTTAAGAGCCATTAGTTTAGTATAGTGAAAATGAGAAAAGAACTATTTGATATTCTTATTGTGTACTCTGATAAGCTTGCTGTCAGTGCCAATACTTTAAAAAATGGAGTTTCGTTACCTTTTGCCAAAGGTTCAAATAGCGAAAGTTACAATATTGTTTACGGTTACTTTTTAAAAATCTGTCGAAAAAATGGGCTAAAAGCAGCCTTTACTACTTCCGCTGACATAACTGGTGCTGGTAAATGTCAAAGCTACTGGCTTTATAAAGGTAATAGTTGGATTAAAGTAAGAAAAACTGGTTACTCGAAAGTGATTTTTGACAAATTCTCGCCTGTTAACAAGAAAATCAAGAATAGTCGTAGTTTAATCTTTTCTTCCAAAAAAATTAAACCTTTTAATCACCCATATATTTTTGATCTTTTTTTCGACAAACAAAAAACATATAAAAAACTCTCTCAATTTTCTATCCCCACAGTAACCATTAAAAAAAGTACTGTTACAGGTGTTTATAAAGCGTGTAAAGCTCTTAAAGAAATAATAAGGAAACATCCGCATAAAGAAGACTTTTCTGACGAAATTATAATGAAAGACAGGTTTGGGGCAGGAGGAATAAGTGTCTATAAGTTCAAAATCGATGAAACCAAAAAGATGGTGAAATTGCTTAAAAAGCATAATAAAAAATCATTTATTATTCAATCATTTGTTAGGTTTGATAAAAGTTTTAGCTATAAAAACACTCCGGTCTCAACCGACATTCGGCTTATATATCTCAGAGGAAAAATTATTCAAACCTACATTAGAATGGCCAAAGCTGGGGACTTTCGCTGCAATGAGCACCAGGGTGGAACACTGAAATATATACCCAAAAGCCAAGTGCCGACGGGTGTTCTTTTTACTTCTAATAGAATCGTTAAAGTATTAAATAAAAAATCTTCGTTATATGCACTTGATTTTATAATCAGCAATAACGGCAATATTTACCTTCTCGAAGGGAATACGGGACCAGGTTTAGATTGGGATTTATCAAGCAAAGAAAACAAAATTGAGGCCCAGAAGCTAATTAGAATCATTGTAAAAGAATTGGTTAAACTGGCTAGGCCACCTAAAATCACCAAAAGAGAGCCCGAGAACATTGTCACAGATACTTTGGTTACCAATGAATATCCATTGTTAACAGATCAGCCAGTGCTTGTCTGAATAACTAATCTTTTGTCGTTTCCCCATGTCCAAAATAGATCTGATTCGAAAATCGTCCCATCCGGCGAGCCAGTAGTGTTTCAATAGAACTTGATTAGCCTATTATCTTGGGCTGATTTTCTGAGCTAATATACCTACTTCTGAAAGCCAGTAGTGTTTCCAAAAATAATTAACATCAATTATCTTCAAGCCAGTTCTTTTTACTGCCTGAGTCAATTCTTTCTCTGTTAATGGAATCTCATCTGTGTATTTCCAGGTGCCAAGCAGCTCGGCGGTTTTTCTTAATATTCGATATGAAGCGGTTGGTGTGGGAGCATAGATAATACAGTAGCCTCCAGGTTTTGTTAATTGTGCGTGGAGGTTGAAAATTCTTTCTTTTTTTTGCCCTCCGAAGTGTTCAACCAATCCTGCACTATGTACTAAATCAAATTTTTCTTTTAAATCGAGATGAAATAAGTCTTTATTAATGAACTCTTTTTTACATTTAGCTAATCTAAGAGTTTTTCTTGAAACATCCAACATCTTGTTATTATTATCAACCAGAGTTATTTTTTTAGTTGGTATTTTCTTGGCAATCTGAAGACTAGTATAGCCAGTTCCAGAACCAAGTTCTAATATCGATATTGAGGTTTTAAACCTGGCTTTGTCGAGGAGTTTCTGATAAGCGTTGAACATTACGTCCAAGAAGAATTTTCTCAGTCCAAAATTATAAAAAAGCCTATGTCATTTTGGGTGCTGCATTGGTAAAATCCAGATAATTTTCTTTTGAAATAGTTTTCGCTTTTACTTGATAGGTTTCCCAGAATAACTTAGGAGTAAACGACTTTTTTTGCTTCCATTTAAATTTATAAGCCTCAATTTTTCCTCCTTTGCCTTCAATCCAGTCAACCTCTGCTTGTTCATAAGTCCGCCAGAAATAGTATTGCCTTGGCCTTCTTTGATATTCATGTTTTTTGATTCTTTCTGAAGCCAGAAAGTTTTCCCAAAGCTGGCCAGTATCAGGCCTAACATCAGTAGGCAGAAACTGGTCAATAAGAGCGTTACGAATACCAAGGTCCCAAAAATAATATTTCTTACTTTTGACAACCTCTTTTCTCAGATTTCTGGAAAAAGCGCCTAATTCGAAAATAACAAAACTTTGTTTTAATAAAGACAAGTATCTTTTTACAGTTTTGACATCAACACCCAAATTATTAGCCAATTCGTTTAAAGAGGCCTCTGAACCTAGTTGAAAAGCAAGAAGAATAGTTAGTTTTTTCAGGTTTTCCGGCGAAGTAATATCTTTTAGCTCCAAAACATCTTTAAAAAGATAATCTTGAATAAGCGATTTCAGATATTCCCGCTTATCTTCGGCCTTATTCAACTGTTGTAGATAAGGATAACCACCATAGAGAAGCTGCTTTTCTAAAAGAGCGCCGATTTGATGTTTCTGTATTTCATTGGTCATTTCTTTTGTCGAGAGAGGAAATAGATGATATTTAATAGTTCTTCCTGTTAGTGGCTCCTGAAGGCCCCGAGAAAGCATCAAAGACGACGAGCCGGTGACATAAAATATTTTCTTAGGAAAATTATCGATCAGAATTTTTAGAGAGAGGCCAATATTGGGAATTCTTTGCGCTTCATCAATAATAATATATTTTTTTTCCTTTATTAACCCTGAAAGGAGCAGTTGTGATGTTTGGCTTAAAACATCACGAGTTTCTTGGTTGTCGCCATTAAACCAAATAATCTGCTCTTTCCCTATTGATTTAGTTAGTTGTTGAAGAAGAACCGTTTTTCCAACCCGCCTTGGGCCATAAATCAGGTTAATAAATCCCCTTTTTTGTTTTTCTTTGATAGTTTCGGTTAAAATTCGAGGAATTATGTCCATAAAATGATACTTAATTTATGGACTCCTGTCAAGGGTTAGAATTGCCCAAGACACTGGTTATTTTATTTCTTCCTCTAATTGCTGAACCACTAACTCCATAATCTCTCTAGCGTCTCCTAAATCTTTCTTGTCGTTACTTAGCTGATAAGAAACCAGCCCCGCTATCCCCGCCAGTATCCCGTTAAGCTGGATAACCATTATCTTCTGATATTCTTTTTCTGTCATTTCTGTCATTTTTTTTCCTCTCCTTGACTATTTTTAACAGGTCCTTTTCCTTTTTCATTATACAAAATTGCCTAGAAAGAATTAAATCAGTTCTAGCTTTGCCCACGACGGGGAGCACAGAAATTTTAGACTGATATATTAATCTATTTTTTGCTACTCTTGTTTTACAAAATCTTTTAAAGACTGTGGCAAGTTATCTTCAATTTCAATCTCACTAGCTTTTAGTATTTTAGACCTGATTTTATCCCCACGTTCACCTGGAACAAATACTTCACTTTGGAGGACGAAGGCTGGGACGAAGACTCTCCCCAGGCAGAAAAATTTCAAGAAGAATTAGACTGGCAAAGGGAAATTGTCGAAAAACAAATCAAAATCCTTAATTGGGTTCTGGAAAAAATCAAAGGTTAAAAAATTTTTAAGAGAAAACTATTAAATCAGTTCGAGATTTCCCCTTTTTTATTCTTTTGAAATAAATTCATCTCCTTTTTTGTATTAATTAGTGAAGACAAGCTATTAAATCACAAGTTTCGCATTTGCAATAAATATTGTTGGGCGGAACTAGCAAAATAATTGGCTAGCTGATTGGTTGAAAAACCATATATGCCTTGGAAAGCATTTTCAAAAGAAGAATTGGTTTTTAGTTCATCAATAAGAATATAAAAATTATCTAATCCATATTCCTCGATCAAAAACTTAACCAGATAATAAGAATGAGTATACATATAACTAACATAACCGCCTCGATAAATTTGCCACATCCATCTTAACTGGCCGCCAAAACCATTCCAGTAATTTAGGTCTTTTGAATAGCGATCGTCATTTAACAGTCTTTCCAGGGTTTCTGCTTGGGTAAATTTAGCCGTGGAGCCACTGTGCCCCAAATAAATAGCCAGACCCTCATCAAACCAGCGAGGAAAATAAAGAGATGAACGATTGGCAGTATTAAAAAGATAATAGTGAGATAATTCAGCAGTAATTAAGCCTTCATCTATATAGCTACTGCTAATATAAACACGGCCTAGTGAATTGTTGCCCCCTCCCCTCATGCCCGTAAACCTGAAAAGATCAAAGTTGTTTTTAGCCAAAATAATAGTGACGGGAAATTGCTGGGGATAAAAGTCAAGGATATTTTTCTCCGCTTGATTAGCCAGTTGAATAAATTGATCTTTTTTAGCTTCCCATCCACAAGGATAAATAATTATTTTATTTTCTATTTTTTGGGTTTGGTAGCCAATTTTAAGAGGGGAAAAGCCAAAAAGAGGACCAAAAAGAAATAAAAATGCTAAAGATAAAACAAGATATAGGCTATTTTTGATCAAATATTTTTTCTTATCAACGCTTTTGTGCCATTCAGTGCAAGCTAAAATGCTAATAAAAAGGACAAGGCCAATAATTATAACCATTTTCTATCTCTAACATATTCTAGTTAAGATTTAATTTCAATGAAACGTATTGGGCCAGGACATTTTTTTACATCCAGATAAAGATTTAACCATTGTTTTAAAGTTAACCCGCCAGGCTTAGTTTTCAAACTAATATCCTGTCTTTTCAAAATTTGTTTAGTTTGATATTTCTCTAGTTTTTTAGCTAGATTTTGATAGATAGACAAGCCTTGGCCAAAGCCCAATTTAATAAATTTCTGATAACTGTCTTTTTCTTTGCCAGTCAATCTTATGGCCAATTCTTTTCTAATAACCAAACAGCAATCTTCGGGGGGATTTTTGGCTTCAATTAGCTTCCTAATCGCTTTTCCCTCAATCGCAAAAGGCAAATTGGCAAAAACTTTGTATTGGCTCAAGGGTAGCGGGAATTCAAGAAAATTGCCCTGATAAAGAAGAAAATTAAACTGATTTTTGAATCTCTTTCTAAGATGGTTGCACCAGCGATAATCCAGCTCTATCCCCAAAACAATATTAGCCTTGTCTAAAAGCGGTTGAGTAATGATTCCTTTTCCTGGTCCGATTTCTAAAACAAAATCTTTTTTTCCAATAGAAGAAAGGCGGATTAGCTTAGCAACTAATCGCGAATCGTAAAGAAAGTTTTGGGATAATCGGCTCCGCTTTTGGCAATACATGGCAGAACTCCCTGATAATACCCATAATAAAAAATTCTAACACTTGCCACCACTAAAACACAAATTAGGGAAATAGATTAAGTTCGAGAACCGCTATTTGCTAGCCGCAACTCCCGCAGAAATTGCCCCCTGAGAAACCTAGGTTTGGTAAAATCAAGAGTGAAAAAGAATGGCACTGTACATCGACTTTACCTCGAACTACTTAAAAAACACGGCTCCCCTAAAGATCTTTGGCCAGAATGGTGTGCAAAAGAAAAATCTCTTTTTTTAAGAGAAATCATTGCTCTGGGAGCTATTTTAACCCAAAGAACCAGCTGGCGAAACGCTGACTTGGCTTTAAGAAATCTTAAAAAAGAAAAGCTTCTCTCCGTTAAAAAAATCAGTAACTTAAAAAAATTAAATAAACTAACAAAGCTCATAAGGCCCGCTGGTTTTTATCAAACTAAGCCAAAAAGACTTTATAGTTTTTGTTCTTTTATTACAAAGCAATGCGGTAATCTAGATAGATTTAGAAAAAAGAAGCTTGGGCAAGCCAGAAGAGAACTTCTTTCCATTTATGGCATTGGTCCAGAAACAGCTGACACTATTCTTTTATACGCTCTTGATAAGCCCAGTTTCATTATTGACGAATACACCAAAAGATTTGTAGAAAAAAATGCTTTAACCCAAAAAAAGAAATATGACGAGCTAAAAACATTTTTCGAAAGAAATCTGCCTAAAAACGTGAAGGCCTACCAAAACTTCCACGCCCTAATCATTATCGAACAGAAAGGGAAGAATTGGTCAACAATGAGAAGAATTAAAGGCCGTATTTCTTTTTAACCTGCTTTTCCACCCAAGGATAATGAATGGCAATTCCTTGCTCTAGTGAATATTTTGGCCGCCAGCCGGTGGAATAAATTTGGTTATTACTAAAGTTTCTTGACTCCACTCCCACCGGCCCCTTAACGTGTTTTATTTTTAACTTCTTACCAGAAGCTTTAATTACTGTTTGGGCCAACTTGTTAACAGTCACATATTCGTCACTGCCAATATTAGTGGGCTTATTTATTTCTGACTTCATCAAGGCCCTAATACCAGAAAGTAAATCGCCAATATAGGTAAAACAACGAACAGCCTTGCCATCTCCCCAAACTTCTACCTCTCCTCCCTTTTTGGCTAAGGCCGCTTTGCGGCATAAAGCGTCTGCCGCCTTTTCCCGCCCCCCTTCCCAATTAGACTCCGAGCCGAAAGTAGTATGAAAACGAGCAATTCGAACAGGAAAACCAAAGCGACGGGAAAAAGCCAAAAGCATTCGCTCGGTATATAACTTTTCCCACCCATACTCATTGTCCGGAAAAGCTGGATAAACATCTTCTTCTTTAATTGGTTTGGCTCCTACCGCCATGTTTTTGTAAACACAAACCGAAGAGGAAAAGAAAAACCTGGGTAGTTTTTTCAGCTTCACTACTTCCAAAACCAGGTTAACATTAATTAAAATATTACTCGTCATCATCTCGCACTCCTTAGGTTTCATATAGCCCGCTCCTCCCCGGTCAGCGGCTAGCTGGTAAACCTCGTCAAAACCGCCGGGTATAGCCAACGCTTTTTGGCAGTTTTTTTGTTTTCTTAAATCAAGAAGAAGAAACTCGTCAGCCGCTGTTTTTGAATACTCGGGTTTCTTCAAATCCACCCCTCTTACCCAATACCCCTCTTTTTTAAGCAACTTAACCAAATGAGAGCCGATAAACCCGCCCGCTCCGGCAACCAAGGCTCGCTTTTTTCTTTTTCTCACCCCATAATTATAGCCGATCTGTTAGAATATTTAAATGAGCAAATCAATCAAAATAACTTTTGGCTTACTGTGTTTTAGCTTTGTAGCTATCATCAGTTCTTTTTTCTTGCCCCTGGAAAGAAGCCCCCTAAAAGGACCGCTGTTTATGATTTTTCTTTTTACCCCTCTTCCTCTGGGAATTATTTTTCTTTTTCAGCTTAAAAAAACCAAATTGAAAGCGGAATTAAAAAAGGTTTTAAAAATTACCGCCCTTTCCGCTCTTGCCCTGCCTTTAGGCAGCCTGCTCCATAACCTTTTTTATGCCCTGGCGATAGTAAGCAAAAACATTCTTGACAAACCTCCTAATTTTTTTTATACTAGAATTGGCACTATAAGTTCGCGAGTGCTAGTTAAAGATTTAAAAGCTGTAAAAGGGAGGTGAAAATAATGAAGCTGATTAAATATCGTGACCCTTTTGCCATTTTTCCCCGCTGGGGTTTTCCTTCCTTATGGGAAGATGAAGAGTTTTGGCCTCAAGATCAAAAAGGCTTGACTGTTTATGAAACTGACAACGAAGCGGTAGTTCAGGCTAATGTGGCCGGAGTTCCCGCCGATCAAGTTAACATTTCTTTTGACAACGGCGTATTAACCATCAAGGCCTCGTTTGAAGAGACTGAAGAGGAAAAGAAAAAGAAAAAAATTGTTTACCGGCAAGCCCGAAGCAGTCGCTATTTTTACACTACTTCAATTCCTTGTCCAATTAAAACTGACAAAATTGAAGCCGAGGTCAAGGACGGAGTGGTAACAATCACTTTACCAAAAAAAGAAGCGGCTAAGCCAAAAAAAATCAAGGTCAAAGCCAAGGAAGGTTAAAATTACGGCTCTCTGCGGCTTTTTGTTATAATAATAGTTAGTGGCTAATAAATTGAAGAGTCTGTTAACCGTTAAACAGACCGCTAAACTCTTAAAAAAACATCCTTCTACTGTCCGGCGCTGGATAAAAGAAAGAAAGCTGCCAGCAGTTAAATTGGGAGGCAGATACGGTCTTTATCTTTTAGAGCGGGATGATGTGCTCCAATACATGATCCAAAACCTAATCAAGCAGTGAGCTTAGCCAGAGACTTAGTTTCTGAGAACTGCCTCTATCTGAAGTTAAAAAACTCCTAATCTCTCCTGTCCACGACCAACGAGTTATTACTCTGATTATTTTGACTTTAAAATATCCAAAAGCTGAAAAATCGGAGCAAAAACAGATTTTTAACTTTTATCTAGCTCACACTGAGCATATTAATAACTGGGATCTGGTGGATATTTCCGCCCCTCATATCGTTGGCAATTATTTACTAAACAAAAACCGAAAAATCCTTTACCAACTGGCTAAGTCAAGTAGTTTTTGGGAACGCCGAATCAGCATCATGGCTACTTTCGCTTTTATTAGAAATAATGATTTTAATGATACTTTAAAGATTGGAAAGATTTTACTCAAAGATGAACACGATTTAATTCACAAAGCGGTGGGCTGGATGCTGCGGGAAGTGGGGAAAAAAGATCAAAAAATCCTAGAGCAGTTTTTAGACAAATACACGCTAATGATGCCCCGGACTATGCTTCGGTATAGTATTGAAAAATTTAAAGAACCCAAAAGACAAAAATATTTAAAAATGAAAAAATGGCAAGCCTAACTAATGTTAAACTGTACAAACAGCAGCAATGAAAAAAAGAAAATTCATTTTATTCACTGGTCACCTTTTGGTAGTTGCCTCTCTCATTTTGGCTATCCTTCCTTCTGGTCACAATCTTAATTTAGGCAATGGGGAGTTTGATTATTCAAAAACAATCGCCATCTTTAATAACCAAGTAGTCGATGTTCCTTTTTCCCAGCTAGCCTCTCTTGCCCCTGCCGCTCAGGTTTTGAGTGCTACTAGCCAGCCAAAAAGAATTGAGATTGATTTGACCAACCAAAGGCTATACGCCTATGAAGGCGGCCGGCAAGTTTACAACTTCTTAATTTCTTCGGGAAAATGGGGACGAACGCCTACCGGAGTTTTTAAAATCTGGATTAAGTTGCGCTACGCCAAAATGTCAGGCGGCTCAAAAGCTCTCCATACCTACTACTATTTGCCCAATGTTCCTTACATAATGTACTTTTATAATGCCCGGATTTCTAAAATACGAGGTTTCGGGATTCACGGTACTTACTGGCATGATAATTTTGGCCGCCCCATGTCTCACGGGTGCATCAATATGAAAACCGAGGAAGCGGGCTTGCTTTACTATTGGGCCCAACCAAACCTTAAAGGAAAGTCAAGTATTTTAGCCAGCGCCGACAATCCCGGTACTGCTATTATTATTTACGGTAGAACCCCCTAAAATTATCCTATGATTGAACAGCTTGTTTTGGGAATAATCCAAGGGATTACCGAATGGCTGCCCGTTAGTTCTGAAGGCTTGTTGGTCTTAACCCAAACTCATCTTTTTGGTCAAAAAGATTTAAGCGATTTTATTTCCCAGGCTTTGTTTTTACACTTAGGCACTTTTTTAGCCGCTTTGGTTTATTTTCGAAAAGAAATACTTAAGCTTTCTAAAAACAAGAAGCTAGCCCGTTTTTTAATCATTACCACCCTAATCAGCGGAGCAGTTGGGTTTCTTTTTCTTCAACTTATTAAAGGAATTGAAAGTCAAGTAGAAATTACCGGCAAAGCGGCAACTCTTTTGGTAGGGCTTTTACTGTTAATTACCGGCGGCCTTCAGATAAAAAGCAAAAACCAGGGTAAAAAAACCCAAAAACAACTGACTACTGCCGACGGGGTAGTTCTGGGTTTTGTTCAGGGCTTGGCTGCCCTGCCTGGCTTATCCCGCTCCGGTTCAACCGTGGCTATTTTACTTTTGCTGGGCTTTTCCAAAACTGAATCGCTTAAACTTAGTTTTTTAATGAGTTTGCCGATTGTCTTTTTAGGCAACCTTGTTTTAAACTTCAGTTATCTTTCTGCTCCCGCTTTCTGGTGGGGATTGCTGGCCTCTTTTATTTTCGGCCTCCTTACCATTCGCCTGCTTTTGAAACTGGCTCAAAAGATAAACTTCGGCAAGTTCGTGATTTTCTTCGGGGCTTTAACCATTATTTCCGTCTTAATTTAAGAAAGATAATCTTGGAGTTTTTTTCTACGGGAAGGATGGCGCAGTTTACGCAAAGCGCAAGATGTGTGTGCACATTACAGCGTTTCCTTGACAAAACATGGCACAAAATGGTATAAAGTAGACAGTTTAACACTACTCCGCCTTCGGGCGGAGGTTTTTATTCCTGATAATTTTTTGTTTCAAATCTTCCAAAAAAATATATTCTGAAACAGATAGCTTCAATTCCCAGGCAATCATTTTTCTACTGGAAAAAACAACCACTTTTTTACCAAAATCTTTAAGCTTTTTTACTAAACTATGAAAGTCACTGTCCCCCGTAAAAAGAATTATCTCGTCCAGACCTTTTCTTTCTAAAAGGATATCCGTTGTCATTTCAACATCAAAATTGGATTTAAATATAGTTCCCTTCTTTGTTTTAATCTTTTTTAATGGTTTGGTAACGGGAATAACACCAATTACATCCAGGTATTTTAGATAGCGGCGCATCTTATCATCACCAGCCCTTATACCTGTGTAATATTTGATGCCTAAAACTTCCCAGCTCTTATTGAGAAAATCAATTACTTTTTCCCAATCAATAGTCCAACCCAAGTCTTTTTGAGTATAAAAAATGTTAGCACCATCAATAAAAACCCTTGTTTTGGGTTTTTTAATTTTTACCCTAGTCTTCACACCATTACTAATCATCCACTATCATCTATACCACATTTTCCACGTTTCTCTCTATTTTAAAAATCACCGCCCGAGACCTCGTAGGAGTGTCCCCATTTAAGACAAATAGTCCTGGAGTTTTTTGCGGCGGGAAGGGTGGCGCAGTTTGCGAAGAGCCTTGGCTTCAATTTGCCTGATTCGCTCTCTGGTAACCCCAAAAACCCTACCTACCTCTTCTAGGGTTTTGGGCGGTTGGCCGCCTAAACCAAATCTAAATTCCAAAACTTTAGCCTCTCGAGCATCTAGACTATCTAAAACCTTAAGAATTGATTCTTTAAGCAATTCTTTTGAAGTTTCATCATAGGGCGAGGGCGAGGTCATGTCTTCAATGAAATCGCCTAAAAAAGAGTCATTTTCATCACCCACTGGCGCCGCCAGCGAGGCTGTTCTCTGGGAAATCCGGTAAACATCGTCAATCTTGCTTTTGGGCAGTTCCGTCGCTTTAGCAATTTCTTTTTTAGTCGGTTCTCGACCCAGTTTTTGCGCCAACTGCCGAGAAGTTTTAAAAACTTTGTTCATGGTTTCCACCATATGAACCGGAATTCGAATTGTCCGGGCCTGATCAGCTATTGCCCGAGTAATGGCTTGTCTAATCCACCAAGTAGCGTAGGTAGAAAATTTAAACCCCCTTCTCCAGTCAAATTTTTCAACCGCCCGCATCAGGCCTTGGTTGCCTTCTTGAATTAAATCTAAAAAAGACAATCCCCGAGAAATATATTTTTTAGCAATGGAAACTACCAATCTAAGATTGGCTTCAGTTAAAGCGGCTCTGGCCGAGTCTGAACCTTGTTCAATTCTTTGGGCTAGATCAACCTCTTGTTTGGCCACCAAAAGCGATACTTTGCCAATTTCACGCAAATACATTCTCACTGGATCAATAACATTGCGATTAGTTAAAATTGAAACCAAGGGCGTTTTTATTCTTGTTTCAGATTTGGCTTGCTTAATTTCTTTAAAAGAAACGCCCTCAAAAATATCAACGCCCGCCTTAAACAAAATATTATAAAAATTATCCAACTGCTCAATATGTTTATGGGGTTGGGGAATTTTTTCTAAAACCAGGTCTTGAGTTAAAAATCCCTGCTTGCGGCCCAAAACCAATAGGCTTTTAACCATTTTGTCAAATGAAGTCGGGGGGGGTTTTCTGGTTCTTGGCATTTGGTGGCTGATTGTATCACTCTTGACCATTAAGTTCAATCACTTGCCAGGTTCAATCAATTGACGGCTTAGGCGAGCAAACTTTTTTTCCAGTCGCTTGATTCTTGGTTTATTCCCACTTTTTTCGGCCAAAGACATAGCCTCTGACAACTCTTCCATTGCCTCTTTTAAAGAAACCCTTTTTAGCTGCTGTAAAACTTGATCAACCTCCTTGTCTTTAACTTCTTGGCTTTGAATTTTCAAAAATATTTCCACAAAAGGTTTTTTTAGTTCCGAGCTTAAAAAGGACAAAAAGTCACCGGGTTTAAACTTCTTTTTTTTATCAAACTTTAAGGCTAACTCAAAAATCCGCTGCCAGCGAAAAGTTTTAAAAAACTTGGAGGTTTCCCTAGTTAAATATTTTTTCGTCTTAGAACTAGCTAAAATCAAACCCAATAGATAACCCTCAATTACTTCACGACGGGCGGAAACTGCCTTTTCCTCTAAAACGGAAGAAAATTGAACAGTGGAACTGATTGTTTTTTGAAAGCTTTTTTGGGCCTCAAGCAAAACTGCTTCTTCAGAAACACTCAGTAGTTTAGCCATTTTACGCAGATAATACTCTTTTTCTACCTCATTGCTAATAACCGCCAAAAAGGGCAAGGTTTCCGCTAAAATCTTTTTTTTCTCATTAATGGTTAATCGTTTCTTACCGATTTTATGTTTTTTAATCACCGTTTGAATCACAAAATCCCAGACTGGAATTGTTTTTTTAATTGCCTTTCTGAAAAAGTCAGGATTTTTTTGGACCGCTTCATCAGGATCCTTAAACTTGCCTTTTAAATCTAAAGCCTGAATTTCCAATCCCTCATTTTGAGCCAGTTGAATACCCCGCAGCGCCGCGGCATTACCAGCTACATCTTCATCCAAAGCCAAAACCACCTGGTTAGAAAAACGCTTGAGCAGTCTAATCTGATCAGTAGTAAAAGCAGTTCCCTTAAGGGCCACGATATTTTTAATTCCAATTTGCCAGGGTGAAATTAAGTCCAGTTCTCCCTCTACCACTACTACCCGATTATTTTTTTTAACTGCTTGCTTGGTTAACCACAACCCAAATAAAGCCTTACTTTTATGATAAACCGGCGTTTCCGGCGAGTTTATATATTTAGAAGCTTGAGCCTCACTCTTAAGCAAGCCGGGAATCAGTCGACCGGAAAAGCCAATTGCATTGCCTCGATGATCGTGAAGCGGAAAAATTACTCTACCCCGAAACCGGTCAATTAACTGATTATTTTGATAGCGAGAGGCAAAAACTAAGCCCGCCTGAAGTATCTCTTCCCGCCTAAATTTCTTTTTAAGCAAAAATTTAGCGATTGCGGTCAAATCCAGGGGGGAAAAACCAATTTTAAAAGCTTTAATTGCTTTCGCTTTTATTCCTCTATTTTTTAAATAATCTCGGGCCAGTTGGCCCTGAGAATGGCGGGTAAGTAAAAAATGATAAAAATCAGCGCTGGTACGATGCAGGTCATATAAACGACGTTTTAGTTGTTCATCCGGGCCAAACTGCCTTCTTTTTAATTTAACGCCCACTTTTTGAGCTAAAAATTCGGCTGCCTCCCAAAAATCCATTCGCTCATATAGTTGCAAAAAGTGAATTGCGTCTCCTCCGCTTCCGCATCCAAAGCATTTAAAAATCTGCAATTCGGGCGAAACCATGAAAGAAGGAGTTTTTTCCGAATGAAACGGGCACAACCCCTTAAAATTGCGACCCGCCTTTTTTAAAGGCACAAAGCTGTTAATCAGCTCCACAATATTAGTTTTTTGTTTAATTTCTTCGATTTGGTCCATTACTAACCAATCACTTTAACCTCTTTTTTGAAAGCCTGATCAAAAGTTAAAATTCTTTCAATATTTAAATGTTTCATCGTTGACAAATGAAGACAATCAAAAAAATTTAAACCCTTTTTTGATTTTTGGGCAAAGAGCAACTTATAAGCTTGATTATATACTTCTTGGTTAATAAACACCTTTTCAATACCGCTTTTCCCAATCAAACTAAATATTTTCTGGCTTGCCACCGCCCCTTTAAGCCGAAAAGTAAGATTGACTACCTCGGCAACAACAATATTAGAAATTAAAAAACAAATAGTTTTTTTCTCTAGTTTTTCAACTGTCTTAACCGCTCTTTGATAAAACTCATCATCGTCATTAAAAAGGGCAAATAAGAAGCTGGAATCAACAAAAACTGTCACTTTAAAGAAGCTTCGAAATATTTATCAAAATTACGCGCTAAATCTTTTTTGCCAAAAGAAATAGCGTTTTTAGCAATAATGGAGAGCCTGACTTTTTTCTTAGCTGTTTTAACTGGCTTGGAGTATAGCTTTTCCTCCAAAACCATTCTAATGTATTCGGATAAATTCTTATTCATAATAGCTGCGCCTGTTTTTAAATCCCGATGCAGGGATTTTGGAAAATAAATTTGGGTTCTTCGCATTTGCATAGTAATGTATACTATACATCGTCTAATTTATCTTGTCAAGATGCAACTACCACCGTCCGAGGAGAAACTTAGTCTTTAAAAGTCATTTTGAATTCAATTCAGAATCTTAAAACAAGGTAGTGATTACTCCCCCCAGCAAAAGCAACCCCACAATTAAAGCAAGAAGTTTTTCGCTAAGTTGATTGGCAAACCTTTTGAAAAAAATAATTAAAACCAGCAGGCTTCCCGAACCAATTGCCAAGCTTCCGGTTAAAGAAATAATCGGCAAAAAGTAAGTAAGGGTTAAAAAAACTGCCGGTAAACAAAGGGTAACACTAATAAACTGGGAAGTTTTTAAACTCCAGCGCAAATCTCTAAAAAACATTTCCCGCAATACATTGCCTAAAGACAAAAAGGAAGTAAAGGTAGCCAGCGCTCCACACAGCGCCCCAATTTTTGTTAAAAAGGGAGAAAAGGAAATTAAACCAGTTAGGGCATCGGTAGTCGTTGCCGCCCCAGAAATCCCCAAAATGCCAAAGCCAAAAACAAAATAAACAACCGCCGAGATAATCATTCCTAGCCCTATTGCCCTGGGTAGCAAAAAGCGCTTTTTTCTTAAAATCTCTTCTACTTCTGGAATCACCCCTAACCCGGATAAAGAAAACAAAACTGGCCCGTAAAAAGCAAAAGATGAGCTCTCCTTTAAAACAATATTTTGCTGACTAAAAAAAGGAAGTCCCAAAATAGGTACTAACAAACAAACTCCGATTAAAGTTGCCGTTAACCAGCTTTCAATCACAGAAATTGTTTTAATTCCACCCCAAACAAAAAAAGAGCCCCAGGACCAAAAAAGAAGGGAGAGTAAGATTCCCGGAGAATGACCAAACAGCAGCCCTAAAAAATCACCGCCTAAAATAACATAAGCGAGCATCGCTCCCCAAGCGGAGAAAAAGATACAAAAAAAACCCAGCCATTTACCCCCAGTTCCTAGATATTTTTTGGCATAACCAGGAAGCTGATGGTCACCTGGGCTGCCCACAATCACCCGAGCGTAAAATAAATTAATAATTAAACTAACTAAAGTTAAGCCAATTAACCCTAGTAAACTCAGCAACCAGCCAGAGCGCATAAAAGCAAAAGGCAAAGAAAAAATCCCCGCTCCAATAACCGTCCCCACCAGTAAAAACACCGCCTGAAAAAACTCTGAATAATAGCTTTTACTCTTTTTCATCTCCCCAGAATATCACAAAATGAAAAACTCTTGACAAACTCTCCTAATTTAGCTAAATTAGGATAATGAACTCTCCTAATTTAGAAAAAGTGTATTTACCAAGAGCGATTGAAAATGACATTAAGCAAGAACTATTTAAACAGCAAGTTATTGCTCTTTATGGTTCCCGCCAGGTGGGCAAAACCACTTTAGTTCAACAAATCCTTAAAAATTTCCCTGATAAAAAACTTTATATTAATTGTGACGAAGGAGATTATCGCCGCCTCCTTAATGAAGCAGACACCTCCGGCCAGCTCAAACAGATAATTGGTGATTCCCGGTTAGTAGTTTTAGATGAAGCGCAAAGAATTAAAAACATTGGCCTGAAGTTAAAGCTGCTCATTGACACTTTCCCCAACCAGCAAATAATCGCTACCGGCTCTTCTTCTTTTGACTTGGGGCAGGAAATAAAAGAACCATTGACCGGCCGCATGATGGAGTTTTGGCTTTATCCTTTTTCTGTGCCTGAACTATTAAAAAATTTTAGTCCTGTAGAAATCAATCGCCAGCTGGAAGGCCTGCTAATTTTTGGCAGTTATCCAAAAGTTATTAAAACTGTCTCTTGGGAAGATAAAAAAATCTGCCTTCAGAAAATTGCCCAAAATTACTTATATAAAGATATTTTAAAGTTTGAAAAAATCAAGGGATCAGAGAAAATTCAAAAACTCCTTGAAGCGCTGGCTTTGCAATTAGGTAATGAAGTTGCCTATACAGAATTAGCCGGCCTGGTTGGCATCAGCAAAGAAACAGTGGTTCGTTATTTAGAAATACTAGAAAAAGCTTTTATTATTTTTAAACTCCGACCCTTTAGCAGAAATTTGCGCAAGGAACTGGCCAAACTGCACAAAATTTATTTTTGGGACACGGGAATTAGAAACTCTTTGATTAATAACTTTAATCAACTCTCATTAAGAAATGACAAAGGCGCTCTTTGGGAAAATTTTGTTATTGTTGAAAAAGCCAAACAGCAAAACAATATCGCCAAGAAAATGCCCCTTTATTTCTGGCGCACCTACGACCAGCAAGAAATAGACCTGATTGTTGACCAAGAAGGAAAACTGTCGGCTTATGAAATTAAATGGCAAAAAAAGCGCTTGTCACCGCCCAAGGCCTGGCAAAAGGGCTATCCTCAAGCTAGCTGGCAAATAATCCACTCCAAAAATTATCTGGAATCAATCCCTGCTTTTTAAACAGATTCGAATATTATTTAGATTTTCTACCTCAAATTCCCCGCCCCAATCACCGTCCCCACCAGTAAAAATACTGCTTTGAAAAAATTTAAATGATAGCTCCTGCCTTTCTTCACTGCTCTTAGAATATTATAAAATAAGACGCTCCATCACCCTATTTCAAGGATTAGCAGGCACGAGCTAAAAAAGCAAGAAAAGTTAATTTAGTTACCCAAAAAACTTGGGGTTAGATACTCTTGGCTAATAACCACTGCCAAAGGGGTAGGCACTGAACAAAAACAACAACTTTTATTCACTACAATAATTTTAATGAACAGAAATTGCTTTGTCAGGCTCAACCTAATAGGCTCTCTTAATTTAGAGTCAGTCTCCATTTTTTGAACCCTCAATAATAATCAACCCTTGACAAAATTTAAAGTTAATATTATAATTAACATATAAGTTAAACTATAAAATGATTATCGACACTCAACAAGTAATTAGCAAAACTCGGTTGCGAAAAGATTTAAGCAGATTTATTGCCTTGAATCGTCAGGGCAAGGCTTTTGTTATTTCTGACCGGGGCAATCTCACTTCTGTTCTCCTGCCTATCGATTTTTTAGAAACGGGATTTGAGAAAAAACAAAAAACTTTTGATATCCTTTTAAAAACCCAAACTCTTAGAAAAAAATTAAGTCGGCAAAACCCTAATTTTGACAGTTTAAAAGCTCTTCAGGAAATTAGGAGAAAAAACTAAACAATGGATAGATTGGCTTTAGATGCTTCAGTAGTCTTAAAATGGTTTTTTAAAGAAAAAGGCTCCTTGAAAGCTCTGCGAGTTCAAAAAAAACTAAAAGATAAAAAGATTAGACTTTGGGTGCCACAAATCTTTTTTTTCGAAATAATAAATGTTATCAAAACAAAATCAGCCAGCACTTCCCAGGATGTTGATCTGGCAACTCAAATTTTATTTAAACTTCCATTTATTAGCCAAAAAACAAATCAGGAACTTTTTAAAAAAGCTAATTTTTACGCCCAAAAATTTAGCCTTTCCATTTATGACGCCGCTTACATTGCTACAGCCAGTATCAATCAAGCAACACTAATAACAGCCGATGAAAAAATGGCCAAAAAAGTGAATCTAAAATTTGTCAAAATCTTATAATTTTATTTCCTTTTCCCACTGAAAGACTTTGGGGTCGGGGGGGCGGGCGCTGGTCACAATCACTTGATGGTCCTCAAAAGTATTTTTAAGCAGTTTTTGCTGACTCAAATCCAACTCGGAAAAAATATCATCTAAAAGCAAAATCGGCCTTCTTTTTATTTGCTTATGCACATATTCTAGTTGGGCCAACTTTAAGCCCAAAACTGATAGTCGCTGCTGAGCTCGGGAACCCCAAAAAGCAATGTTTTTGTCTTTTGCCTTAAACTGCTGGCTTTCCACGGTTAATAAGTCTTTATGCGGCCCCACATTGGTCCAGCCGGCAAAAACATCTTTTTTAAGCGTTCTTCTTAAGTTCTCTAAAGTAATCGGATTGGGCTGGTAGTTTAAGTTCATTTTTTGCAAAAACTGGTGGGGAAAAGAAACAAGATAATAATTAATAAAGCCCACCAACCTTCTTCGCTCTTCCGTTAAAAACTGGCCATTTTTACACAGCGCATTATCCCAATAAAAAAGCTCAGAGAGTTTTGCTTTTCGGTCTTTAATTTCGTCCAACAATCCATTCCTTTGTTTTAAGGCTTTATGATAAAACCGTAAAGACTGCTGGTAGCGCCAGTCAAGGCCTGAGAGAATTTCATTCAGTAGCCTTCTTCTTCGCTCCGGCGGACCGGAAACTAAACGAATGTCTTCGGGCCGAAAAGAAACAGCAAAGAAAAATGGTAAAAACTGCTTTCTTGTTTTTTTAACTCCCCCGATCAAAAAATTTTTTTTCGTCTTTCGGCCTTGCTCTCTTTGCAACTGAAGCAAAAGCGTATTTCGCCCTTTTTCCTCTTTAACTACTCCTTCAACTACAGCAAAATCAGCCCCCCAGCTAATCATTTGGGCAGCTACATCCGCCTTAAAACTTATGCCCGAATTGAGCAAAAAAATTGATTCCAGTAAATTAGTTTTCCCGGAGGCGTTACCTCCTAAAATTAAATTGGTGGTCGGAGAAAAATCAAACTTTCCCTTTTGGTAGTTGCGAAAATTAGTAAGCCGCAAACTTTTTAGCCACATTTTTCTACTCTTGGCACCTAGGACAATAAAAAGTGCCCCTCCCTCCCAAAGTTACTCTCTTAATTTTTCCTTTGCAGTTAAAGCATTTTCTCCCGGCTCTTTTATAGACTAAAAAGTGATCTTGATAATTTCCTTTTTGACCCAAAGCATCCAAATAATGCTGATCAGAAGCGCCTCGGTAGCGAATCCCGGCTTTTAAAACTTGACGAATAGAATCATAAAGTTTTTTCGCTTTTTGGAAAGTAATCTGATTGGCTGGCTTTGCCGGATTAAGACGGGCTAAAAACAAAGCGTCATTAGCGTAAATATTGCCAATCCCGGAAATCTTTGACTGATCCATTAAAAGGACTTTAACTGGCCGAGAAGTGGAAGCCAACACTTTTTGAAAATAAGAAAAGGTTAAATCAGCTAAGGGCTCCGGACCAAATTTATTTAAAATTTTGTCCAACTCTTTTTTATTTTTAATCAGCCACAAATAGCCAAACTTGCGCAAATCAGCAAAACGCAACTCTTTACCGCCAGAGAGACTAATTACTGCTCGCTGATAATCATCGACTGGATCACTTTTGTCTCTAAATAATAACCGGCCCGTCATCCTTAGATGAATAGTTAAAATCCGGCCGTTATCCAAAAAGATTTGCAGTAACTTAGCTCTTCTTTTTAATTTTTTAATTCTTTTTCCCACCATGTTTTTCTTCACTATTTTTAATGAAGGCTTTACTTGCTTGGGAGTATTAGTAGTAATATCCAAAATCTCTCTCCCAATAATAAGTTTATTTAAGCCCCGCTTAATGGTTTCTATTTCAGGTAACTCTGGCATTGACTTTTTCCTCAACAAAAGCTTTAATCTCCCTTTTAAATCTTTCTTTAGAAAACTTGTTTGCCCAAGCTCTGATTTTTTGAGGATCAAACTCTTTTTCTTTTTTCTCAAATTCCAGGATTGCTTTTTTCAAAGCGGAAACGCTTGGTTTTTTAAAAAACACTCCGGTCTTTCCCTCTTTAACGGTTTCTTTAGCGCCTCCAGAAAAATAGGCAATGGTTGATTTACCGAAACTGGCCGCCTCAATCGGCACAATCCCAAAATCCTCTTTTTCAACCGGAAAAATCACCGCCCGACACTGTTTAAAATATTCAGCTACCTGTTTGTCTGAAAGACGACCTAAGTATTTAACCGTTGGATAAGAGACAGCTAGCTTTTCTACCAAAGATTTAAGCGGCCCATCGCCAATTACTACCAATGGCTTTTTAAGCTCTCCGCAAGCCTTAATCGCCCAATCGGGATTTTTGTAAGAAACCAGGCGAGAAATAAATAAATAAGGAGCATTCTTCTTTAACCTTGTTTTGGAAGTTTTTTTAGGTATTTCTACAGGCGGGTTAATAACAATTGAATCTCGGTTATAAAACTTTTTAATTCGCTTGGCTACTTCTTTTGAGTTGGCAATAAAATAATCAACCCGAGCAGAACTGGTCCAGTCATAATCTCTTAAAAAACGATTAATAATTTTAGCGTAAATCCTAACCGGCCATAAATGGGTCCAGCGCCGGGCTAAAGGATAGCCGTATAAAAACCGAGGCGGCGTGTGGCAATAACAAAGATGTAAACTTTTAGGCGAACTAATCACTCCTTTAGGCATTGCCCAAGCCGAGGAAGAAATAACCAAATCAAACTCTGACAAATCAAAACTCTCCCAAATTAAGGGAAGCAAAAAACGCAAAGGGGAAATTAGCTTTTCTGAGCAAGGTACTTTCTGAAACCAAGAGGTCTTAATATTCCAATTCTTAACTTTACTTTTGAACGGCCCTAAAAGTTCTGGTTTATAAATTGACAAAAAAACTGGGGCTTGAGGGTAGATCTCTTTTAGAACGCAAAGTACTCTCTCCGCTCCGGCAAAATCAATCAAATAATCATGAACCAAGGCAACTTTTAGTTTTTTTTTCACTTTCCCTTAAGAGAGCCTAAGGCTTTTTGCCATTCTTGCTCGTTCAAACTTTTGCCGTGCCACTTAGGTCTGCCTTCCATAAAACTAACTCCTTTACCCGCAATTGTATCCGCAATAACAACTACCGGCCGCTGCCTTTCAGTTTTGGCCTGATGAATAGCGGTCAATAGCCGCCGGAATTCATGTCCATTGGTTTCTAAAACTTTCCAACCAAAAGAAGAATATTTGTTCGCCAAAGGGTTGATCGGCATAATATCATCAGTTCTGCCATCAATCTGAATTTGATTACGATCAACAATCGCTACTAAATTGCTCAATTTATATTTCACTGCCGCCATTATCGCCTCCCAAACCTGACCTTCTTGGTGTTCGGCGTCTGAGAGCAAAACAAAAACACGATGAGCAAACTTCCTTTCTTTTCTAGCCGATAGAGCCAAGCCCACTCCTGTTGATAAGCCTTGGCCTAAAAGTCCAGCGGTAGTTTCTATTCCCGCCAATTTATTTTTTTGGGGGTGGCCTTGCAACCCAGAGCCAAAATCACGCAAGCTTGTTAACTTTTCAACCGCAAAAAAGCCCGCTTGAGCTAATACTGCGTATAAAGCCGGGGCATAGTGGCCAGCCGACAATAAAAAGCGGTCTCTTTCTTCCCAATTTGGATTTTTCGGATCGTATTTTAAAATGCCGCCAAAATATAAAGCAATTAAAATATCCAAGCAGGACAAACAACCAGCTGGATGGCCTGAACCAGCCTTGTAAATCATGGTAATTATTCTTCTTCGCAATTCCACACTCAGCCTTTCCAGTTGCTTGATTGGCTGGGGAGAAACTAACCGGCCTTTTTTGCCTCGCATGATAACATTATACCGCGAAAAAGCCTCCCTTTCTACTCTTCTTCCAGCCTGACCGGCATGATCACATGAAGCCAAGAATTATCACCTTCGACCTTAAAAAGAGCAGGGGTAAGCGGCTCGGTTAATTCCAAGAGCAAATTATTTTCTTGGGTTAAAACTGCATTGATAAAATCAAGCAAAAAACGGAAGTTAAAAGCAACCTTAATCGGCTCCCCTTCCACTTTAACGCTCAAAGAGCTTTGATTTTCACCAACCTGAGGAGCATCCGCCTTAATGCTCATTTTGCTTTTATCAATTGTTAAAACAACAATATTAGCCGCTTCTTTGGCAAAAACAGAAGCAGTTCTAATCGCGGAAAGAAAATCCTGCTTATCTATCCAAACTTTTGTTTTTACTTGGGTCGGGATAATTTTTTCATATTCGGGAAAATCACCTTCAAGCAAGCGGGAAGAAATCTGAGCATTATTAAAACCAAAAACAACTTGATTTTCGTCCTTAGTCAAGCCAACCTTAATTGTTTCCCCATCAGATAAGCGCACTACTTCATTTAAACCCCGCGCTGGAATTAAAAAGGTCGTCTTTTTCTTGTTTTTTAAAACACTCTTTTTTAGTTCAACCGATTTTAAAGAAAGTCGATAACCGTCAGTGGCCACCATTTGGTATTTTTTCCCGCTAAACTGCCAGTAAATTCCCGCTAACACCGGCCGAGTTTCATCGGTAGCAGCCGCAAAACCAACTTGTCCTACAGCTGTTGTTAACGACTCTGTCTTTAGTAAGAAAGTGTTTTTACCGGAAAGTTGAGGAATGGCAGGAAACTCTTCTGGTTTAATCCCAACAAAGCTAGCTTTATTACTAGCGCAAGAAACTATTAGCTTGTTTTGACTTGACTCTAAGGTTAATGGGCCAGGACTAAGATAAGAGATAAACTCCGTAATTTCCCGAGCGGGAATGGCAATCTCTCCTTGTTTTTCTATTTTACCTCCTAACCACAAATTAATTCCCAAATTAAGATTAGTGGCTGAAAAACGGAGTTTTCTTTTGTTAGTTGACAAAAGAATATTAGTTAAAATGGGAAGCTGAGGGCGGGCGTCAACAAAACGGTTAACAATAGTTAAAGCTTTATTCAACTCCTCTTGTAAAATTTCTACTTTCATTTTTTGGTTATTAACTATATATTTGATTTAATAGTATTAGTAATAGTAGGGGATGTCAATAAGTGAAAAATTGGGTTTAGCTTCTGGCAAAAAGCTTGGCGGATAATTTAAAAAATCCCTTTGGTTTTGTTTTTTTCTTAAACCAAGTCTTATAATGTCTTTATTGTTTCGGCTTTTGTTCGGCGGAAAACTAACCCTTTTTGGTTGAAAAGTTTGTGGAAAAATAATGATTGAATGTGGATAAATATTCATTTTATTGATAGATCAATTTTTGAATACCAATGATTTGATGTCTAATTTGTTGATTAGTGGAAAAGGCCCGGTCAATCTTGTTTTCGGCGTGCATAATCGTAGTATGGTCTCTTCCACCTAAAATTTCGCCTATCTTTTGCAAAGGCAGTTCTAATTCTTTGCGCAAAAGGTAGGCGGCAATATGCCTTGCCAGGATTAGTTTTTTCTTGCGACTTTTTCCACAAAGGTCGCTGGTTTTGATTTTAAAAGTTTTACCAACCACTGATAAAATTCGCCGGTAATTGACTTTTTTTTCTGTTTTTTTGGATCTAATCCCAAAAAACTCCCTGACTAGAGAAAGATTAATTTCTTGATTGTTGCTTTGGGCGCGAGCGATGATTTGGGATAAAACCCCCTCTAGTTCTCGGGTGTTAGAAATGACAGTTTCGGCAATAAAATTAACTGCTTCTTCGGGGAGTGAAATCTTTTTTTGTTCTGCTTTTTGTTTTAAAATAGCGACTCTCATTTCAAAATCAGGGGGTTGAATATCAATAGTTAGGCCGCCCATAAATCGGGAAATTAATCTTTCTTCAATCGGATGAATCTCTTCTGGTTTTCGATCCGAGGTTAAAACGATTTGCTTTTCAGCCAAGTACAGGGAGTTATAAGTATGGAAAAATTCTTCTTGAATATATTCCTTACTTGCAATAAATTGAATGTCGTCAACAATAAGAACATCGGGCTGGCGGTATTTTTGTTTAAATTGAGCCATGCTTTTTTCCCTTAAAGAAGCAACTAGCTCATTGGTAAAACTTTCGGCCGGAACATAAAGGATTTTTTTGCCAGGATGGATTTTGCCAATCTCGTGACCAATCGCCTGCACTAAGTGGGTTTTGCCCACTCCCACCCCACCCCAAACAAAAAAGGGATTATAGGCCAACCCGGGGTTTTTAATAATTCCTTGAGCGGCTGCGAAGGCAACATTGTTAGCGTTTCCCACTACAAAAGTTTCAAAAGTAAAACGGGAGTGTAGTCCGGTTTTGGGATTATATTGATGATTAGCAGGGGAAGAAGGTGGCGAACTGGTTGTCAAAGGAGTGAATAAGGGCCCGGCTGGAGCTGACTTTCTTTTTCTTTTTTCCCTTTTAACTTTAAAAGCAATTTCTTTAATTTTAAAATTAATTTGATTCTCTAAGCTTTTTTGGATTAGTTTTTGGTAGCGGCGCAAAAGCAGATCGGCAATATAAGAGCTGGGGGAAGCAAGGGTAATTATTTTTCTTTTTAAATTAATTTTTTCGAGTTTAGTGGGGGTAAATAGAGTTTGAAAAACAGCTTGTCCTACTTGAAGCTTAATTTCTTGCAGGGCGTCTTCCCAAATAGAGGTTAAATTTAGTTTGCTAGTCATTTTTTGGCGAGCAGGAGTTTTGGAGCAGTTTGAATTTAATTGTAACTTAGTTTTCCACAAGAAACAAGAGGGAAATTACCGCATATTCTCCGTAATTTCACCGCAAGGACTATGGCCAACAAAAGTGTCAACATATGATCACTTCTAATATGTGTTTTGATTTCTTAGAGGTGGTTTATGACGATTATCATGAGTTATGATGGGTAGCAATAAGTAGCGGTTTTTAGTAAAATATTGTTATGCAGAGTAGCGATAAAATAATTTCATATCATAAAATGGTGGCAATGGAAAAAATGTCGTTGCAGCGTGGCATGGTTTTTTCTGACGGGAAACGCAAATATTCGATATTATTAATGTCTCAAAGAAAAGACGCAATATATAAAGATGAAATTAATAAAAAAGGAAATTTAATTTACGAAGGACACGACGCAAAAAACAAGAAAGGCTTAAATTCAAAAGAAGTTGACCAACCGCTCGAAACTCCCAATGGAACATGGACAGAGAACGGAAAATTTTATAAAGCAGCAATGGATTTCAAAAGCGGATTAAAAAAAGCCCCCGAACTTGTAAAAGTCTATGAAAAAATTGATGTTGGCGTTTGGTCGATCAAGGGCTTTTTTCAATTAGTAAATGTTCATAAAGTTCACGACGGCAAAAGGTTTGTTTGGAGATTTCACTTAAAGCCGGTTGTCACAAAAATATTTAACAGGGTTGAAGACTTGCCGTTTAATCGCTTGATACCAACAAATGTCAAAGTAAGAGTTTGGCAACGAGACAGGGGTAGGTGTGTTTTATGCGGTTCGGAGGAAAATTTACACTATGATCATGATTTACCATATGCAAAGGGCGGCACAAGTTTAACGGAAAAAAACATAAGACTTTTGTGTGCAAAATGTAATTTGAAAAAAAGCGATAAAATAATGATTTTTGTTTGCTATTTATAAAATGTCTATTTTTTCAAAAAAAAGAAATTATTCTTTGCAAAATATTATAGATATTTGTGACAAAAATGGATTAATTACAGTCGATTGCTTGAAAGACGAAAATATGATTAGTGTTGAAGAAGAGGGGGCGGATTGTATATTTGAGTTTCATAAAATTGCCGATGATTTTTTTAAATTAACTTGGGTAGAAACTACAAAAGGTTGATATATTGATTTATAAACAGCCGAGGATTAAACAAATTTATATAGCCAGTGAAAATTAATATAGAAGCCTTAACAAAAGAAGTAAAAGAGGCTCTTTTTAGTGAATCTGAGACAGACAAGATTGAGTTTAAAGATGCAAGGTCAGGGTTGCCCAGAAGCTTTTGGAAACCTATTACTGCTTTTTCCAACAGTCCCGGTGGAGGTTTAATAATTTTGGGAGTTAAGGAAGAAGCTGGCCAAAGACGGAAGTTTGTGCTTGTGGGAGGGCTAGATATTCAAACATTGCAAGAAAAAATAGTATCTTTGATGGAGCATGTTATTCAACATAATGCACCGTACGAGTTGAAAAAGATAAAAGTAAATAACAATGATTTGTTGGCATTAGTTGTAGCGGAAACTTCGATAGAAGATAAGCCATGTTATAACAAGAAACTTGGTATGCAAAGAGGGGCCTGTGTAAGGGTTGGAAATGTAAATAGGCTTATAACTGAGGAAGAATTGAGGTCATTTTTGAGGTATTCTCCAGCATATAATTATGACAAGAGGCCTATTAAAGTCGTTGATATAAATAGTTTGTCTGATACGAAAATTAGGACTTTTTTAGATAAAAGTGCTAAAAGAAGAAAAAGAGAATATCCCAAAAATCAGTCATTAGAGAAGACAATGCAAAATTTAGGCTTAGTTGTTGGTCTGGCTAAACGGTATTATCCAACACTTGCGGGTTACATTATTTTTGCTAGTGGTGTACCGCAAGATATAGAGCCCTTGTCCCGATATGTGGTTAGATGTGTGAGCTATGCTGGGAAGTCTTCTGCGTCAAAAATACTAGATCAAGCCGATATTATTGGTCCTCTGGATCAGCAAGTTGAAGAATCTCTAAAGTTTGTTTTGAAAAACATTCGAACAAAAGCAAGAATAGTTGGCAGTAAAAGAGAAGAGTATTCTGAATATCCTGAACTTGCTCTTAGGGAAATTATAGTTAATGCTTTAATTCATCGAGATTATTCAAATACAGGCACCTATGTTCAAATGGCTATATTCAAGGATAGAGTTGAAGTTTCAAATCCAGGGACACTTCCGCCGGGCATCACAGTTGAAAATATAAAAGAGTCGCAATTTAGTCGAAATGCTGTTATTGCAAGGGTGATGAGAGATATGGATTACATGGAAGAGTATGGGCGTGGTATAGATTTAATTTATTCACAAATGGATAAATGGGGGCTGGTTGAGCCTTTGTTTAAAAATGTTGCAAACACTTTTAAAGTTACTTTATTAGGTGATGATTATTTGGACTTGAATGAAAGGCAATTGAAATTTTGGCATGTGCTGCAGGATAAAAATCATTTAACTGCAGCGATTGCTCATAAGTATTTTCCTCGGGTATCAAGAGGTACTATAAACATAGATTTAAAAGGTATGGTAAAAATGGGATTGATAAGGATGAAAGGATCATCTAGTAGTTCTTATTACGAGCCTGAATATTAACACTCAAAATTAGAAGAGATTATAAGAGGCTAAATCTTCAGGCAGAAAAAGTAGCTATTTTGAATAATTTTTGATTAGAAGAGATTAGAAGAGGTTTTCACTTCAAGGATGCTTCGTGTGCTAGAATGAA
>Ga0209121_10000556_pt1 | contig 39275 bp, 37 predicted proteins | sample Cruoilmetagenom3_FD_187292 | JGI IMG/M metagenome (GOLD analysis project Ga0209121, IMG submission 187292) | Oil polluted marine microbial communities from Coal Oil Point, Santa Barbara, California, USA - Sample 3 (SPAdes) (version 2) | ecosystem: Environmental > Aquatic > Marine > Oil seeps ... | reverse complement strand
TCTATTGGCACAGAGCTGAAATAACCAACCCCGATCAGCAGGTGCAAAGAGTAGCTTAAATTACGCCAGATCCTGTCCAACAAATGGGGAGTAGCTCAGGACTGCTCGCACAGCTGAGCTTTGAAGAGGATGGTCCGGAACTATTCTCGTCATTTTTGCGAGCCGATTTCGACGAAGTTCTGAAGCTGGCGATGGTCTTTTGGGAAAACCACCCTGAGCTCACAACAGCTGGAGCTGAACGTCAAATCCTTGAAGACGACCGGGATGACAGGCTGGCGTGGTATTTCACGGTCGAACTGGTCCGGGCATTGGGGCTTTTTGCGGATTCCATTCGTCGGGGAGATAATTCAAGACTCGAGAGAGCAACAGCAAAGCTTGAGGCGCTCGACATGATGGCCGCGCGCACGTTCAGCGATGATGTGTCCATCCTAATCAGTTTGTTTAGTCAAGTTGGAAAACGCTACTCGGCAGCAAGCATTTACAATTCGGTTCGCTCTCTTGGCGAGCTAAATCCTGAGCGTATGCCGCGCTTGATGGATTTTGCTCGCGGTCAGTTTGCACATGGCCGGGGAATTCTATGGTCGTCACAGCGTCCCGTTGCAATCGGGCCGACACATCACCGTAGACGAGCGGTAGCGCGTGCGACGCGCCCAGCACGGCCCAATCGACCTGCTTTCCCCGCATCGTCAAAAGTTTCTGGAACGCGCTTTGCGGCGCTGCCCGATCCAGTGTCGCTTCGGCGATGCCTACGGCCACTGCGTAAAGCGCGATGAAAAGCGCCGCGAAGGCCGCGATCGGGCGCTTGGGAAAGGGGTGAACCGGGCGGTCGGCGATATCCATTGTTCGGCCCTTCAAAACTGCATGTAAACGAAGGTTTCGCTTTGCCAGCGACCCAGCAGGAGCAGGGCGAAAAGCCCGGCGTAGATGGCGATCCAGCGCAGCAGGCGCGGGGCGCGGGACAGCCGCTTTTTCAGCCGCTTCTGCTCCATCACGAACTCGATCGCCAGCAAGCCCGTGATGAGCGCGGCCAGAAAACCTTGCTCGGCGGTGAACGGGTAACGGGTGACCAGCGCGGGAAGGTCGGGCAGGGCAGCCCAGATGCGGGTGATGACGGCGATGCCATCGCCCAGATCGGCCGCGCGGAAGAAGATCCAGCTGACCAGCACCAGATGAAACACCAGCAGCGTCGCGAAAACGCGATAGGCGGCTTTTACGACCGGCCCGCGCAGCCGTGCGCGCAAGGCGCGGCGGGCCGGGTTCAGCGTGCGTTCTATACACAGGTAGATCCCGTTCAGCGCCCCCCATGCCAGAAACCGCCCAGCCGATGCCGTAGCCTAGGCCGGCATGCCAGATGCCGCTGACCAAGAACACGATCATCAGGCCCAGATACATGCGGACAGCCGTGCGCGAGTCGCTGATGAACGGGTAATACAGGTAGTCGCGGAACCACCCGGCCAGCGATATATGCCAGCGCCGCGACCAGAATTCACTGATCGAATGGGCGAAATACGACCGTCGGAAGTTTTCCGAAAGGCGGATACCGAACAGCTGCGAGGCACCGCGCGCCATGTCGGTGTAGCCCGAGAAGTCGCAATAGATCTGGAAGGCGAAAAAGTAGGTGGCGATGATCAGCTCCAAGGGAACCGCATATTCCGGGATCGCATAGACCCGGTCGACGAAGGGCGCGAGGTTGTCGGCCACCACGACCTTTTTCACCAGTCCCCACAGGAACAGTTGGCCCCCCATGGCAAAATGGACAGGTTTCATCGGGGCGCGGCGGGCCAGTTCAGCGGTGAAGGGGGCAATGCGTTCGATGGGGCCGGCCAGCAGCTTGGGGAACCATGCGAGGTAAAGCATGTCCTGACGAATGCTGGCAGACACCTCGGCCGGTGTCCGGTAGCGGTCGATCAGCAGGGCGATGGCCGTGAAGGCATAAAACGAAAACCCGGCAGGGGCGCGCAGTCCGGTTTGCGGCAGCCAAGCCACGCTTTCGGCAAGCGGCGCGTAATATTTCAGCGCGCCCATCAGCCCCAGAACCGCCAAGACCCCAGCCCAAAGCGCCAGCCGCCGCCGGGCGGCGTCGGGCTTTGCCAAGTATCGCCCCGCAGTCAGCGCGATGACCGCGACCGCAGCCAGATAGGCAAGGTTCTCGATGGCGAAACTGGCGTAGAATCCCAGACTGGCCAGCAACAGCCACGGCAGGCGCAACCGTGCGGGCAGCCACCAGAACAGCAGGACAGCGACAGGCAGGAACAGCAGGAATTCAAGCGATGTGAACAGCATGCTTTCCCCCTTTGTGCCGCGCGCAGCCCGCTAGTAAGACGCGCCGCCCGCGCGTAGGGCTGGCGGGATCTGGTCGATGGGAATGCCCGCATTGATCACCAGGTAATCGGCCATCAGGCGGCGTTCCTCGGGAGTTGTCTCGATCTCGATATGGCTGGGGGAATTCATCGTGCCAAGCCATGCCTCGCGCGTGCGGTCCTGCGTCACGACCACCGTGATGATATGGCAGGACTGGCACAGCGCCAGCGCCATGTCGCGCCCGTCGCGCGGAAGATCCCCCTGGCCGGGAAGCGGGGCGCGGGCTGCAAGATATTGCGCCAGCGTATCCCTTTGCCAACCTTCAAGCGCCTTGATCGCGGGGGCATCCGGCGCGGCCGCGTCCAGCTTGGCCCGCCAGTGCGCGGTATCCCCACTTGTGGAGGTGACCGCGGTTTCAAGATCGGCGGGCAGCCCCGCCTTACGCAGGTTTTCCAGCAATGTGCGCCCGCCATCGGGGATAAAGCCGAACACGTCATCTTCTTTTGCAAGGCTCATGGCGCCCAAGGTGATCGCGATCAGTATGACAAGGCTGCGAAACACGTATTTGATCATGGCCGGCCTCCTTTCATGGGTGGCGGTTGTCAGAACCGCAGCTCGGGGGGGACATCCTCGAACTTCAGCGGCATATTGAGGGCCGAGTAGCTGGCGAAAGTGTCGCGCTCGACCTCGCTCATGGGGATTTCCTTGTGGAACGGTGATTTGAAGGTGCTTTTCCAACCGGTCCGGTCGCGGTCGTGCATCAGGTAGCCGGAAAAAAGCGAGTGGCAGAACTGGCCCTGTGCAACGGCCAGGTCCTTGCCGTCCTTCGGCAGGGCCGCGGCCATTTCCTGTGGCGGCAAACCGGCAAGCGACGCGGCGTCCAGCGGCAGGTTCTGCGCAGCATATTCCGCCAGCGTCAGGGTCGATACCTCGTCTTGGTCCGGGTTTTGGATTCGTGCCCATTCGGCCCAGTCGGCGACCGTGGAATCGCGGGACAGGACGCTGCGCAGCGCGTCGCCATCAAGCCCCGCGACAAGGCTGGACAGCAGGCTGCGCCCGCCGTCCGGCATGAACCCGTATTGGTCGTCGGCGGACCAAGCCGCCGCCGCCGCCACCGATGCCAGCGCAAGGATGCCAGGCCGGGTCATGACGGGCCCTTTCCCGTTTGGGGGCTGCCCGGCGGTGCGAATTCGAAAACCGGCACCGACATGATGCGCGCGGGTGGCTCCTTGGCGCCGCTTCCGTCCCGCATCATGTCAAGCGCCATGGCAACCTCGTCCTCGAAATAGCGCTCGCCGCAGCTTTGGCAGACCAGCGCCGGGATGCCCTCGATCACGACCAGATCGGCCCCGCGCCAAAGCGCGGTGCTGATCCTGTCGCGTTCCAGCGTGCCGCCGGCGCAGCTGATACATTCTGCAACCTGCGCCGGCTCCCCTTCGGTCATTGCGTCAGACAAGGTCACGGGCTGCTCCGGCGATGCCTTCGGCGCTTAGCCGCATCCATGTGAACATCTCGGGCGAGGCGGGGGGCGGCGCATCGGGAAAGGCGACCCGCTTGAACCGCGCGCCCTCGACATTCTCGGCGGCGCGCGCGACCACCTCGGCACCCGGTGCCAGCGTGTAATAGGACTGGTCCACCGTCAGCAGGCGCTTGGTCTTGGCGACCGAATTGACGATGGTTTCGGTGTCCATTTCCTTGAGGATGCGCAGGTCGATCACCTCGACGCTCATGCCTTCGCCGGTCAGCGTTTCGACGGCATCCAGAACGCCGGGCATACCGGCCCCCGAACTGACGATGGTCAGGTCGCTGCCTTCCTGCCGGATCGCGGCCTTGTCCAGCGGCACCTCGTATGGCTCGTCCGGGACTTCCTCGGTCAGGGTGCGCAGACCGGCGGGATACAGGTAGACCACCGGATCGGACGAACGCAGCGCCGCATGCATCAGGCCCTTGGCGTCATAGGGCGTGGACGGGATCACCGTGCGCACGCCGGGGATATGCATGTAATAGCTGTCCTCTTCGTAGCAGGAATGCTGCTGCCCGAAACCCGGTGTCTGGCCGGTCATCTCGATGACCCATACCACCGGCAACTCGGCTATGCCGCCGGTCTTGTGGCGCAGCTTGCCAGCCACGTTCTGGATCACCTGAAACGGCATCAACGCGCCTTGGTAGGGAATGTAGGTCGCCGCTTTCGACCCGGCCAGACCCGCGCCCAGCACGGCCGAAACCATCCAGTTTTCGTCGATGCCGGTATTGACCACGCGCTTGCGCCCGAATTCGGTTTCCAGGTTGATGACCGGCAGTCCCGGGTTCGAAGCGACCGGCGGGGTCAGTTCGAATATCCAAGTCATCGCCGGATCCTGCTGCATTTCGTATTGCACGGCCTCAAAGACCGAATACATCCAGCTTTTCTGTGTCATTGTATTATCCTTTCAGATTGTCGCCTGTTCGGCAGCGATTCCGGCGCCTCAGCCGAATTGGCGGGCGGGCACGGTGCCGGTCGCGAAAACATGTTTCAGGCCGTCCTCGGGGGTGCAAAGCGGTTGCGACAGCCCCCATTCAAAGGCCGCCGCAATTTCGGCTTTGACTTCTTCCTCGATCGTGGTGGCACCGGCATCGTCCAGCACACCCCAGTCAATCAGGATCTTGCGGGCGATATCGACCGGGTCACGCTGCATCCATGCGCGGACCTCGCGTTCGGGCCGGAACGACGTGATCGCCAGCGGGTCGTATCCGAATGCGCCCAGTTCACCGGCCTTGGCGCCCGGTGCGCCCCAGTGGTTGTAATCGCGATAGGTCTTGGCCTCGATGAAGGTCGGGCCGCCGCCCGCGCGGGCACGGTCGACGGCCTCTTTTGCGGCGTTATAGACCTGCACGACATCCTGGCCGTCAACGATCTCGGTCGGGATGCCATAGGCGGCGGCCGCTTCGGCGATGTCCTTGTGCGGGCAGGAATAGCTGTAATGCGCGTACTGGTGGTACAGATTGTTCTCGCACACATAGATCAGCGGCAGATCCAGCAGTTTCGAGTTGTTCAGCGTGGAATGGAAATGCGGCGCGGCATAGTTGCCATCCCCGGCGAAAACCACCGCCACCTGATCCGATCCGCGCGCGCGAAAGGAAAAGGCCGACCCCGACGCGATCACCGGCGCCGGGCCGATCATGCCGTCCGCGCCGATGAATCCCACCGTCGGGTCGGAGATATGCATTCCGGCCCCGTAACCGCCGTTCATCCCTGTAGAGCGGAAATCCATCTCCGCCACCATTTTCGGGATATCGACCCCCTTGGCGATGGCATGGCCTGACGGGCGGTGCGAGGAATAGACCATGTCGATCTGGTCGAACGGCCCACCATTGCGCAGCGCGGCGCAGACGCCTGTCGCCACCGCTTCCTGCCCCGCGTAAAAGTGGTTGTAACCACGGTAGTCGGGGTTGGTCAGCATCTCGTCCGCCTGGGTCCGCTCGTGCCAGCGGATCCGCAGGATCGTGCGATACATGCCGGTCAGTTTCTCGTCTGAAAGATCCTTGGCGAAAAACCCTATGTCGCCGTCGGCCAAGGCGCGTGTCCCGGTTGTGGACACCATGGCACCGGTCAGCGCCGCAAGTTTCAGAAAACCGCGCCGCGATTCAGAACTGGGCGCATCGGCATCACGGGCGCGCCGTGACGATTCTAGGTCATGTGTCATGATTGTCTCCTCCCAAGCGTAGCCTGGCGGAACTTGCCGTTGTGGCGGGTTCCGCCTTGTCAACCTCTGGCAGGTTAGGAGTGAGTCGGCATTCTGTCGTGAATGCGTATTGATCGCGCCGGCTTTAGGTGGCGGGCGTCAATCCGGCTTGTCCGCGGCAAGCTGTGCCAGGTGGCTGGCTTCGTCCATCAGCCTTATAACCTCGTCATCCGTGGTCTGGCCGAAATCGGCATAATGCGCCCCGATGCCGAACAGCGGTTCGGGCTGCATCAGGCAAATCACCTCGTCCACCTCCGCGCGCATGGATGCAAGCGTGTCGGGCGCCGCCACCGGCACCGCCAGAACCAGTTTCCCCGGCCGCTGCTGCCGCACGGCCTTGAGAGAGGCACGCATCGTCGCCCCCGTCGCGATCCCGTCATCGACGACGATCACGGTCCGCCCTTCGACGGGCACCGCGGCGCGGTCTTTCAGGTACACCTCACGCCGACGCTGTATTTCCTTCAACTGGATCTGTGCCAGACGTTCGATTTCTTCGTGCGACAGGCCGGCATGGGCCGCGATTTCCTCGTTTATGACGATCTTGGGGTCATCCCCGTTCACCACGGCGGCAGCGGCCAGTTCCGGCTGCCACGGCACGCCGATCTTGCGCACCATCACAAGGTCCATCGGGGCACCTAGGGCGCGCGCGACCTCAATCCCCACAGGAACGCCGCCGCGCGGCAACGCCAGAATGACGGGATCGTCATAGCCCTTGGCGACCAGTTCCGTGGCCAGCACCTTGCCCGCTTCGGTCCGATTGAGAAATCTGTTCATGGGGCTGTTCCTTCGCTGGCCAGATGGGTTTCGAACCATGCGCCGGCCAGTTCGACCACCTGCTCCAGCGCGCCGGGCTCTTCGAAAAGATGCGTCGCGCCAGGAATGATTTTCAACTGCATGGGGCAAGTCAGGCGGCTGGCGGCATCGCGGTTCAGTTCCAGCACCTGTTGGTCATGCCCGCCGACGATCAGCAGCACGGGTGCCGCGACCTTGGGCAACGCCTGCGCGGCCATGTCGGCCCGCCCCCCGCGCGAGACGACGGCCTGCACCTTTTCGGGCGCATGTGCGGCCGCGACCATCGCGGCGGCCGCCCCGGTGCTGGACCCGAAAAGCCCGATTGGCAGCGGCGGAATATCCGGGTTTTCACAGACCCAGTCGATGGCTTCGATCATCCGGGTGCTGAGCAGCGGGATGTCAAAGACATTGGCCCTGTCCCGCGCTTCTTGCTCGGTCAGCAGATCGAACAGCAGCGTCGCCAAGCCGCGTTTGCCCAGTTCCTCGGCCACGTAATTGTTGCGCACGCTCAGGTGGCTGCTGCCCGCGCCATGGGCAAAGATGACCAACCCCGAGGGATCGGCGGGCAGGCGCAAGAACCCCTGAAGCGCCTGCGCGCCGACGGATACATCCTGCAATTTCATAAGGCTTTGGGGCATCGGTTTTTCCGTGGCAATGGACAAGCCGCGCGGCGGCCTTTGGTTACAGACTATTCCGGCGATCCGCGCCGCGTGCCTTAACTTCGGTTAATCTTCGGTGTCGCGGGGCGGCTGGCCGGACATTTCGTATCCGGCGATGATGTCCAGCAATTCATTGGTGATCGTTTGCTGGCGTTTGTGGCGATACGCGGCGCGCAGCGCATCGTGCCGGTCATCGATATTGCGCTCTGCGCTTTGCATGGCGATCAGGCGCGCGGCGTTCTCGCTTGCCAGCGACGCGGCAAGGGCGCGGTAGAGGCGCGCGAACAGATGCTCGCCGGTCAGCCACAACAGCAGTTCGTCGCGTGGCATCCGATAGGTCGGCAGACTGCGCGACACCCAGGGCCGGTTGGCAAGCTCGTCCAGATAAATTTGCGAGACAGGCAAGACCTGCTGAAACCGGGGCGCGGTGCCGCCATGGCTGCCCCGTTGGTTGAAGGCGACCGAGACAGAGCAGGCGGCCCCTGTCTGGATCCAGCGATTGATCCGGAATGTCATGTCGCGCACCGTGCCCGTCAGCCCGGCGGTCGAGTGGGGCAACGCAAAGACATGATCGGGCGGATGGCCGTCCGCGGCAAGTTGCGCGGCGACGCGGGAACCTGCAACCGCCAGGAACGGCCTGCGGTCCGGTGTCGTCATCTTGTGCAGCCGCGCCGTGGCGAAGGTGCCGATATGGTCATTGAACCGCCCGCACAGCCCGTGGTCCGAACCGATCACGATCACAACGGGGTTGCCCGGCAACGCCGCGGGGGCAGGGGCGGGGCGGTCCCGCAGCAGGATCTGCAGGCCAAGCGCGACGGTCTTTTCATAATCGCCCACGGCGCGATGCACGCGCTCGTATCCCTGGATGCTGGCCGCCGCGAGCGATTTCATCGTGCTCACGATCGAGCGGACCTCCTCGGTGGTTTCGATGCTGGCGGAAATCGCTTCAAGGGTATCCATCGCGCTAGCCCGCGTCCTTGCCGTGCGGCGGGGTTTGCAACGCCTCGGTCATGGCCTGAACCAGCCGGTCACGTTCCAGCGGTTTTAACGGGTCGCCGTCCAGAATGCTTTGCAGGATGGGCGCGCAGGCAGTCCGGGCCGCATCGGCGGCGCGCCTTACGGCATCTGCGACCTGGTCAACCGGGATATGATCCAGCACGCCCGTCGTCGCGGCCAGCAGAATGGCGATCTGGCTTGGCACGTCCAGCAGGTCGAACTCGTTTTGCCGCAGCGCCGCGCGCACGCGGCGGCCACGGGTCAGCGTCGTTTGGGTCGCCGTGTCGGTCTGGGTGCCGAAGCGGGCAAAGGTTTCCAGCTCCTCGTACTGGGCATAGAATAGCCGCAGATCGCCAGCGACCGTGCGATAGGCGGGCAGCTGCGTCCGCCCGCCCACGCGCGAGACAGAAGCCCCGATATCGACGGCCGGCAGCTGCCCTTTGTCGAACAGCCGGGACGAGACATAGATCTGCCCGTCGGTGATCGAAATCAGGTTGGTCGGGATATAGTCCGAGATATTGCGCGCCTGCGTTTCGATGATCGGAAGCGCGGTCAGGGACCCGCCGCCCAGATCGCTGCGCAATTGGGTCGCGCGTTCCAGAAGGCGGGCATGGATATGGAAAATATCACCGGGATATGCCTCGCGGCCCGGCGGGCGGCGCAGCAGCAGCGACAGTTCGCGGTAAGCGCGGGCATGGCGGGTCAGGTCGTCATAGACGATCAGCGTGTCGCGACCTTGCTGCATGAAATATTCGGCCATCGAGGTGGCTGCGTAAGGCGCGATGAATTGCAGGCCCGGCGCCTCTTGCCCGCCCGCGACCACGACGATCGTGCGCTCCAGCGCGCCATGCGCGCGCAATTCCTGTATCACCCGCGCCACGCCAGAGGCGCGTTGCCCGATGGCGCAGTAAATCGAGATCACGCCGGTGTCGCGCTGGTTGAGGATCGCGCCAAGCGCGATAGAGGTCTTGCCGGTCTGGCGGTCCCCAAGGATCAGCTCGCGCTGGCCACGGCCAATCGGGATGGCCGCATCGATCGCCTTGATCCCGGTTTGCAGCGGGGTCGTGACGGGGGCGCGGTGAATGATCGGCGGGGCAGGGCGTTCCACCGGCAGGTGTTCGTCGGTACGGGGCGGCATCCCGCGGTCCAGCGGCCTGCCCAAGGGATCGACCACGCGGCCCAGCAGGGCCTTGCCCACGGGTGTTTCAGCCACGCGGCCGGTGCGTGTCACCCGGTCGCCTGGGAAAATCCGGTCTGTTGCGCCCAACACGATCACCCCGGTGCGCTGCGCCCCGATATTGGAGGCCATGCCCAGCGTGCCATCCGCGAATGTCACCAATTCGTCCGCGCCAAGGCTGCTGAACCCGGTGATCTGCGCGACGCCGTTGGTCACGTCCAGAACCCGCGCAAGGTTGGCAATATCCAGCGTCGGTCTGGTGTCCGCGACAAGCTGCTCGAACTGCTCGAAATACTCTTGCCGCAAAAGATCCTCGACGGTTTTCATCGCCGCGCCTCGGCGAATTCCGCTTCGATGGCTTCGCTTGCCGCCTTTTCCAGCTTTTCAAGGTGGCGGCCCGCGGACCATTCGATCGTCATCTGCCCGATGGTCAGCCGAATCCCCAACAACAAGGAGCGGTCAAGGCGATAGGTCACTTCGGCCCCATCAGCGAGGTTTTGGTGAATGGCGCGGGTGATATGCGAGCGCGTCGCGGACGGAAGGTCCAGACCGGATTCCACCACCGCCCTGTCATCCTTTCGGATCGTATCCGCCAGCTTCTCGCGCTGTTCGGGGGCCAGGGTTTCAAGCTGCCGGGTGAACGCATTGGCGACCTGGCTGGTCAATTTGGTATCGGCAAGGTCGGACAGGACGCGGCGCACGACGGTAAACACCTGCTTGTTCAGGCGCAGCCGGATATCGTGCAGCGTGTCGGCGCGTTCGGTTTCGGCCTGCGCCAGCCATCCCTCGCGTTGCTGGCTGATCTCGTTGCGGGCCTCGTCCTGCAACTGCTTGCGCAGGGCCGCCGCGTCCTGGCGGGCCTTGCGCAGCTCTTCCTCCCAGGCTTCCTTCAATGCCTTGCGGCTGTCGGACAGAACCTGTGCCTCGTGCTCGGCCTCGGCGCGGGCCAGCCGGGCCTGCGACAGCCGCGTTGCGATCCGTTCTTCGCGGCGGGCCATGGCATCGGTGATCGGCGCGTACAGAAACCGCTTCAAAAGCCAGATAAGGACCAGGAAATTGGCGATCTGGGCCGTTATGGTGATCCAGTCGAACTGCACGGTATCAGCCCCCCGCCGCCGCGGCCGCATATTCGACGAACGGGTTGGCAAAGATCAGGATCATGGCGATCACAAAGCAATAGATGGCGGTGGATTCGATCATCGCCAGGCTGACGAACAGCGTTCGCGTGATCGTGTTCGACGCATCGGGCTGCTGCGCCAGCGCCACCAGTGCCTGCGAGGCGGCGCGCCCTTCGGCAAAGGCTGGCCCGATTGACCCGATCGAGATGGTCAACCCGGCTGTGATGATCGACACGACGGCGATCCATGTGGCGGCGTCCATGTTCATTCTCCTTCGTTGCGTGAGGGTTCGGGGGCGGGATCGTGCGTGTGATGCGGCCCCGCGCGCGAGGCCGAGGCGATGTAAACCATCGCCAGAACCGCGAAGATGTAGGCCTGTATCAGGCCCGTCAGCAGGCCCAGAAGTTGCATCAGCACCGGAAAGAAAAACGGCGCGATGCTGAGCAGGATACCGGCGATGACCGTGCCGCTCATGACGTTCCCGTAAAGCCTGACGGCCAGTGCGATCGTGCGCGTCGCTTCTGCCAAGATGTTGAACGGCAGCATGAACGGACTGGGGCGCAGATAGCCCCGCAAGTAACTGCCCAGCCCCTGCTGCGTGATCGAGAAAAGCGGCACCGCGATCAACACGCAGATGGCAAGGGCCGACGTGGTGGACAGCGACCCGGTCGGGGGCCGGTATCCGGGGATGATCGTCAGGATGTTCGCGGTCGCGATGAACAGGAACAGCGTGCCGATGAAGGGCAGGTAACGACCGGGCGTTTCGGTGCCGACTTCCGCGATCTGGTCGCGGATGCCGGTGACGATCACCTCCAGCATGACCTGCCAGCGCGATACGTTCTCGCCATCCGACAGCCGTGCCGTGATCAGCCAAGAGGCCACGACCAGCACCGCCATCACCCCCCATGTGAAGGCGATCGTGGCGTTGATGTGCCAGCCGTTCCAGTCAAGCAAAATCCATGTGTCGGGGTTGATGTCCATGGGTCAACCCTCCCCTGTCGGTCTGCGCGTCGCGGCAAGGCGCACCAGCGCGAAACCGGCGGCAGCGGCGACAATGGATGACGCGGGGGCGCCGCGTTGCAGGGCCAGCCAGACAAGGGCCATGACCAGCGACACGCGCGACAGCGCCATCAGCGCAAAGGCAACGATGCGGCCACCGCCCAGAAGGTGCCGGACAGAGCGCCACAGCAACAGGCAATAAAGCCCGCCAACAAGCGCACCGGCCAGAAACGCGGCGACAAGCACCATGGCATGCGTCATGACGGCCCCCCGAAAATGCGGGCCCGGCGAACTGGCGTCTTGTGGCGGGTCGGTCTAGTCATCGCTTCCCTCGCGCTGGACCCAATACCAGGCGTTGACACAGCCAAGCGCGGCCCCGGCCAGCAGCAGCGCCAGCGTCCATGACAGTTCGGATGCGATGCGCGTGTCCATCCAAATCCCCAGAAGGGCACCCAGAACCGTCGGGATCGCGATGGCCCAGCCCACCAGCCCGAACATGCCCAGCCCGTAAAGCGCGCTGCGCTTTGGCCGGCCAAGCATCCTTTTCGCACGTTCTACCTTGCGCATGATCTGCGCGGCCTCGTCTTCGCGGGGCGGCGGGTTTTTGTCTTCTGCGCTCATCCCGTTTGCCTTTCCAGGTCCTGGAACCGTCGGATCATGTCCGCCTCCAGCCGGGCCAGAAGCGCGCGCTCCTGCCGTTCGATCTCGTCTATTGTCCGCAAGGCGCGTGCCAGTTGCTGTTGAACCTCGTCCGGGGTGTCGCCCAGCACGACATCATGCGCCGAGATCATGACATCGGGGCCGCGTTTGACCAGCGTGGCGGCCCCTGATCCAGCATAGCGGATCGCGCCATCCGTGCGTTCAAAGGTGATCAGCCCGGGCACCAGCCGGGTGACAAAATCGATATGCCGGGGCAGCAGCGCGAAAGAACCGTCGGGCGCATCGGCCCGCACCCAGCGGGCGGGCGCGTCTACCTTTATCTCTGCGGGGGTTATGATCTTAATCCGCATCGGTTCAGCCACCCTGATTGCTGCTGGCCGGCAATTCGTCGATAGAGCCGATCATGTAAAAGTCGCTTTCAGGTCGGTCGGCAAAGGCATCTGCCAGAATGCGCTCGCAGCCGCCAAGCGTGTGTTCAAGCGGGACACGGCTGCCGGTTTTCCCGGTCATCGGTTCGGTGGAAAAGAACGGCTGGGTCAGGAACCGTTCCAATTGGCGGGCGCGCCGGACAATGGCCCGATCCGCGGTGGAAAGCTCCTCCAGCCCCAGCATCGCTATGATGTCCTTCAGTTCCTCGTATTCGGCCAGCGTGCTTCGCACCTGCCATGCGATGCGGTAGTGGCGGTCGCCGACGGTGCCGGGGGACAGCATCTTGGAATAGGATTTCAACGGGTCGATCGCCGGGTAAAGCCCGGTTGACGCCTTCTTGCGCGACAGCACGATTGATGCCGAAAGATGCGAAAAGATATGCGTCGCCGCCGGATCGGTGAAATCGTCGGCCGGCACATAGACCGCCTGGATCGAGGTCATGGAACCGCGGTTGGTCGAGCAGATCCTCTCCTCCAGCTCTGCCAGTTCGGTGCCAAGGGTCGGCTGGTAGCCGACGCGGCTGGGAATGCGGCCCAGCAGGCCCGACACCTCGGCCCCGGCCTGCACGAAGCGGAAGATATTGTCGATCAGCACCAGCACGTTCTGCCGCAGGTCATCGCGGAAATATTCCGCCATGGTCAGGGCCGCATGGCCAACGCGAAACCGCACGCCGGGGCTTTCGTTCATCTGGCCGAAAACCATGATCGCGCGGTCCAGCACATCGGCCCGTTCCATTTCGCGATACAGGTCCTCGGCCTCGCGGCAGCGTTCCCCGATGCCGCAGAACAGGCTGACACCTTCGTATTCGGCCACCATGTTGTGGATCATCTCGATGATCAGGACGGTCTTTCCGACGCCCGCGCCACCGAACAGGCCCGCCTTGTGGCCGCGCCCCAGCGGGCACAGCAGGTCAATCGCCTTGATGCCGGTTTCGAATATCCCGGTTTCGACACGGCGCTGCGACAGCGGCACGGGAACGCCGTGAATGGACCGGCGGGGCAGGTCGGGCAGCGGGGCCTTGCCGTCGATCGTCTCTCCGAACACATTCAGCATCCGGCCAAGCAATGCGTCGCCCACCGGAACGGTCAGCGGCTGTCGCGTGTTGCTGACCGCCAGTCCGGTGCAAAGCTCCGGCGCAGGGTTCAGCACCAGCCCGCGGGCGGTGTCTCTGGACGGCAGGCTTGACACCTCGATCGTCATTTCGGGGTCGGACAGGGTGACAAGCCGGGTGCCGATTGCAGGCAATGCACCGTCAAAGCGGATTTCGGCAATGCCGCCGGAAAGCGCCGAAATATGCCCGATATCCGCGAACTGTGCCAAATTGCGCCTCCTGACTTTGATAACCGAATGCAGCCCGCGCGCGTTGGCGCGTGCCTTGAAAATAGCCTGTTCGCGCAGCGCTGCCTTGACCATGATCAAGACAGGCCACGCGGCAGGTGGCTATGGGCCGATCCAGCTCTCGCAGGGAAGAATCTCGCGTTTCAGCTTCTCGTGATCGACCCCCGCCAGTTTGGCCAGCGTCTTGGGATCCTGAACGGTGATGTCCATCCGGTCGCGCAATTCCAATATGCCGTTCTTGACCATCAGGCGCATGGTCCGGCAGACATGGACAGAGGACAAGCCGATGTAATCGCCCAGTTGTTGCTGGGTCAGCGGTATCTGGAACTTGGTGCCGGGGGTGCCGGTAAATGCGCCGGTCCTGATGCACAGCTCCATCAGGGCAAAGGCCACGCGCATTTCGGCGGTGCCTTTGCCCAGACGCAAAATCCGTTCCGAACGCCGCGCGCTTCGGGCGGCCCCGATATTGCGCATGATGCGGTTGAGTTCGGGGAATTCCGTGACCAGTTTGTCCCAGCGGGCAAAGGGAACGGCGGCGAGCGATCCGTTCGTGTAGGCCTCGATCGTGACGGCCGAACTGGTGCCAGCCGCGGAGGTCGGGTTGAGGATGTCACCGGGCAGCAGAAAATCGACGATCTGGGTCTGCCCGCTTTCCAGCGATTTCGATAGCGCAAGCCAGCCGTCGAACAGGCAAAACACCGTGTTGGATGTGTCGCCCTCCATCTTCAGCGTGCTGTCGCGCTGGAACCTGCGTTCGTGTTGATACAGGGACGCACGTAACCCGCGTGACATCGTGCCGATGCCCGCCGACGGATATATCGGCGTGACGGCCTTCAGGTCATCCAGATGTCGCAATACCGAACTCATGTCGCAGGGATCCTCCGGTTTGTTCCCAAGGGCAGATGTTACGGCGGGGCGCGGGATGTATCTTGATATTAATCAGTCCGGAAATCGGTGGTGGCGCGCGTGGTCGATCGGGGGCTTGCCTTGGGGGATATCTATTTGAAACAAGGCCTTGGGGCATTTTTCCGCGCTTTTATCGGCCCGCCTGCCATGCCCGTGGGCGGATTCCCACTCATCGCTTTGCGCCCGTGCCGGGTTTGAAAAACGCGGTCGCAGGCCGATCGCCGTGGGGGGGGGGCGCATTCGAAAGGATCCTGCGCGGGTTTAACTGCGGTCAATGCGGGCCCGCGCAAAGTCGCGCAAACTACAGGACGATCCGATGAACGCGACCCCGACGGGCACCGCAATTAATAAAGGAATTTGATCATGCAGATCCCATTGGAATGCTCTTTCGCGAATGTTGAAGCCTCTGACGAGATCGAGAACCTGATACGCGAAAAGGTTGACCTGCTTGAACGGCACCACCCCGCGATCACCAGTTGCCGCATCCATGTGCGCGCGCCGCATACCCGGCATCAAAAGGGAAACCTTTACGACGTGTCGATCGTGGTCAGGGTGTCGGGCGCGGATGTGTCGGTGCATCCGCAAAAGGGCGATGCCCCCGAACACGAACATCTTCCCGTTGCCATCCGGGATGCTTTTGCCGCCATGGCCAAGCGGCTTGAATCGCACAAGCAAAAGTCACGCGGGGACGTGAAACAGCACGAGGGTATGCTGCAAGGCAAAGTAGCCGAAATCAGTTACTCTAAGGGCTTCGGCCAGATTCTTGCGACCGATCACCGGCTTATCTATTTTCATAAAAACAGCGTCGTGGACGGGGTGTTCGAGAACCTGAACGAAGGCGATGCCGTGGAACTGGTCGTCGAAACCGAGGAAAGCGGAACCGGGCCGCAAGCCAGCACAGTGCGCCCGATTGGACCGTTGAAGCATGTGCCGGACTGAAGCCGCCCGTCGGCTTGTAGATTGAAGAAACGGCCCATCCCCGCGCCCGGTGAAAGGGGCCGCGTGGATGGGCCGGAAGGGCGGGCAAACAGGGCAGGCGATCAGAACAGCGTCTGGATTTCCTTGGAAAAGGTCTGTTTCACCTGCGCCATCTCTCCACCTTCCATATGGGTCTGCATCACCTCGATCACGGATTGGATTGCCTCGGGGGCGTCGCCCAAGGGATCGGTTTCAAAGGCGCGCTGGACCCTGGCGATAAACCCGTCAAGGCTGCGTTCGATCACCGGCACCCTGGACGGATTCCAGCCTTCGTAGAAAATACCACGGATCAGCACCGGCAACTGCGCCCCGACCTGTGCCGCCTCGTCCACGCTCAGGTGATCGCGGATCACGTGCAGTACCTGCCGCAACAGCCGATAGGCGCGTTGCTTGTTGTCCCAGCCGGTGTGCGCGTTGACGGCGTTGATCCAGGTGTTCGCCGAAACGACCGCCGAGTCGATGATTTTCAAACCTTGTGCGCTCATGGTGTTCTCCTTGTTCTTGGCAGCCTGCCGGATATGGTTGCGGCCCCGGTGCCTTACTTTTTGTTCGCCGTGCCCGGATGCGCATCGGCCGGGTGCGCGTGATCGGCCCGGTCGGGGCCATACAGATAGTCCCGCACGATGGGCACCGCGCCGACTTTGCGCGACAGTTGGAACTGCAACACCGCCTGCGGGCCATGCCGGAAAGTCTGTTCGCTCGCCACAAGATAGAACCGCCACATCCTGATGAACCGCTCGTTGTAAATCTCGCGGATTTCGGGGATGTTCTGTTCGAACCGGTTGAACCATTCGCGCAGCGTATAGGCATAATGCAGGCGCCAGCATTCGATGTCGGCGGGCCAAAGATGCGCCTTTTCGATGGCGTTGGCCGCCTCTGAAAGGGTCGGGATATAGCCGCCCGGAAAGATGTACTTGGCGATCCACGGGTTTGTCGCCGCTGCGGGTGCGGTGCGACCGATCGTGTGGACCAGCGCGATCCCATCCGGCGACAGCCGGTCGCGGATTGTCCGGAAATAGGTGGCGGCGTGGCGCAGGCCGACATGCTCGAACATACCGACCGACACGATCCTGTCGAACTGGCCGCCGATTTCGCGGTAATCGCACAGCTTGAACGTGATGCGGTCCGACAGCTCCTCTTGCTGTGCGCGCCGCGTGGCATGGTCGAACTGTTCGCGGGACAGGGTAATGCCCGTGACCCTGGCCCCGTAATCGCGCGCAAGGGTCAGCGCCATGCCGCCCCAGCCGCAGCCAATATCAAGAACCTGCATTCCCGGTTCGATCCGCAGTTTGCGGGCGATATGCGCCTTCTTGTCGGCCTGCGCCTGTTCCAGCGTGGCATCTGCGGTTCTGAAATAGGCGCAGGAATACTGGCGGTCCTCGTCAAGGAACAGATCATACAGCCGCCCCGACAGGTCATAGTGATGCGCCACGTTCTTGCGCGCCCGCCGGGTGACGTTGTTTTGCAGATTGCGCAAGGCGCGGCGCAGCTTGTTCACGGGTTCCTGCCACCAGACCGGCGTGCCCGATGCCCATGCGATGTTGCGCGACACCAGCGCCAGAAACCCGTGCAGGTCGTCGCCCTCGATCGTCAGGTTTCCGTTCATGTAGGATTCGCCAAGCGCCAGTTCGGGGTTCAGAACCAGATGCCGGACCGTCGCCGCGTCATGCAGGCGAACCGTCAGTGGCGAATCGCTGGCTTCGCCGTACCGGAACGTCGTTCCGTCGGGCATGGCTACGGCAAGCGATCCTTGTCGAAACAGGGATCGCAACATCATGTCCAGCGTGGTTTTCCAGATCGAATACATGCGCAAACCGTTGGGATGGGCCAAGATGCCGCAACGGTAACAGTGGCGGCGCGATTCGGATTGACGAAGATCAAGCCGGATTTGGCGGCGGTGTGATTGCTGGTCCGGCCCAAGGCCAAGCTGGGCGCGGGACATGGCGATGCGACCGGTCTGCTGCTTGCGAATACTGGTCAAATTCCTGCAAATTGAATAGGTCTACACGGCACGACCCCGACCGAAGGAGCATTCTTGATGGCGCAAGCCCCCAAAAAGCCATCTGCGCCCGACAAGGCCAAGCCCGCGCCGGGAAAGAAGCGGCCCGCCGACGCGCGCGGAACGGTCAGGAAGCACGAGGGGCCAGTGCCTGTTATCGGGCTTGGGGCATCTGCTGGCGGGCTTCAGGCCCTGTCGGATTTCTTCAAGGCGATGCCGGACAACACCGGGCTGGCCTTCGTGGTGATTCACCATGCCGATCCCGACCACAAAAGCCTGATGGCCGAGATCCTGTCCAAGGACACCAAGATGTCCGTCGCCTTTGCCACCGACCAGTCCAGGATCGAACCAGACCACGTTTACGTCATCCCCCCCAATCATTCCCTCGGTGTCAAGGACGGTGCGTTGCACCTGTCGGCCCCCGTGCAGCGGCGCGGCCTGCGCCTGCCGATCGACTATTTCTTTCGCGCTTTGGCCAGTGACCAGAAACAAAATGCCGTCGGGATCATCCTGTCGGGAACCGGCGGCGATGGCACGGCGGGCATTCGCAGCATCAAGGAAAACGGCGGCATGGTTCTGGTGCAGGACCCCAAGGAAGCGGCCCATGGCGGCATGCCGCGCAGCACCATTGCATCGGGTTCTGTCGATCATGTCCTGCGCGTGGACAAGATGCCCGCGGCGATCATCGACTACGTGGCGCATCCCTATATCTCCAAGGGAAACAAGCCGCATGTGCTTGGCACCAAGGCGCGGGATTCACTGGCCGAGATCACCAACCTTCTGAAAACCTACACCGACATCAATTTCGAGTTCTACAAAGAGGGCACGTTGCTGCGCCGGATCGAACGGCGGATGGCCTTGCGGCACATGGAAAACTCGATCGACTACCTGGCCTTGCTAAAGGATTCACCGGACGAGGCCAAAAAACTGTGCGCCGATCTGTTGATCAGCGTCACGTCGTTCTTCCGCGATGGCGAGGCATTCGATTGCTTGGCCAAGACGGTGATCCCCGAACTGGTCAAGAAATGCGCGCCCGGAAAGCCGATCCGCATCTGGGTGCCGGCCTGCGCCACCGGCGAGGAAGCCTATTCGCTGGCCATGCTTATGATCGAGAAAATTTCGGGTATCCGAAAGGATGTCAAATTGCAGGTCTTTGCCTCGGATGTGGATGAACACGCGCTGGCCATCGCGCGGGCCGGTGTCTACCCCGATGCGATCGCCGCAGATATGTCGCGCGAACGCCTGAACCGGTTCTTCATCAAGGAGGACCATTCCTATTGCATCACTCCCGAATTGCGCAATGCCGTCGTTTTTGCCAGCCAGAACATTCTGGCTGATGCGCCGTTTTCCAAACTTGATCTGATTTCCTGCCGCAACCTGCTGATCTATCTGAACGCGGATGCGCAGGCGCGGATCATCAAGATGTTCCATTTTGCGCTGAACGACGAGGGCGTGCTTTTCCTCGGGTATTCGGAAACGGCCACCAACTACGAGGCGCAGTTTCAACCCATTTCAAAGAAGTACCGGCTGTATAAACGCGTCGGCATGACAGGCCGCGGGCATTTTGAACTGCCGGTATCAAGGCCCGTCATCAGCGGGGCTCCCGTGTCGGCCAACCGCGCGGCAATGGTTGGCCACGGGCAAAAGCTGGCAGATATCAGCCAGAAAATCCTGGTCGAGCAATATGCACCCGCCGCCGTACTGATCGACGCCCGCATGGAGACGTTGTATTTCCACGGCCCGATTGACGAATACCTGAAAGTGCCCACGGGCGAGGCGAAACAGGGCCTTTGGGCCATGGCCCGTCAAGGATTGCGAACCAAGCTGGGCAGCGCGATCCGCGAGGCTTTGCAAACGCGCCACGATGTCACGATTTCCGGCGTGGTCACGCGCAAGGGTCAGAAAACAAACGTATCCATCGGCGCGCATCCGGTTGTCGTGGACGATGAAACCCTGGTGCTTGTGACCTTTGTCGATCAACCGACCGCTGCGGAAAGATCCGCGCCCCATGCAACCATGGCTGACACCGCGTTACAGACGCATCTTGAACAGGAACTGGAATCGACGCGGCTGGAATTGCAAAGTACCATCCGCGATTACGAGTTGTCCGCCGAAGAATTGAAGGCCTCGAACGAGGAGGCCATGTCAATGAACGAGGAGTTCCAATCGACGAACGAAGAGCTGGAAACCTCGAAAGAGGAATTGCAGTCCCTGAACGAAGAGCTGACCACGCTCAACACCCAGCTACAGCAAAAGGTCGAGGACGAGCGCAGCCTGTTGGACGACCTGAACAACGTGCTGTCCAGTTCCGGGATTGCGACGCTGTTTCTGGACCGGAAGTTGAACATCATGCGGTTCACCCCGGCGATCCGCGAGCTGTTCAATGTCATCGCCAATGACGTCGGGCGCCCCTTCAGCGACATCACCGGCCGGACCGATGACGCCAACCTGTTGCCGGACGCGCGCAAGGTGCTGAACGATCTGACCCCGATCGACCGCGACGTGCAGTCCGAGGATGGCAAATGGTTCATCCGGCGCATTCTGCCCTACCGGACGCAGGACGGAAAAATCGACGGTGTGGTCATCACCTTTTCGGATGTGACCGAACTGAAAACCTTGCAGCAAGAAGCCAGGGCCGCGCAACTGTTTTCCGAAAGCATCGTTGATACGATCCGCGAACCGCTGCTGGTGCTGGACAAGGATTTCAGGATCGTGCGGGCCAGCCATTCCTACCTGACGATGTTCAATACCACATCCAAGGAGATCCAGGGCAAGATCCTGTTCGACGTGCAAAGCCAGCAATGGGATCAGCCGGCCCTGCGCAAGCTGCTGGAAGCGATCCTGCCGGAACAGCAAGACGTCGAATCCTATGAAATTGACATGCAGGTCGAGGGGCAGAAGGATCTGACCCTGATCATGAACGCGCGCAAGATCGAAGATGCGATCAACGGGCATAACCTGATCCTTCTTGCCGCAGAGGATGTGACCATCCGGTTGCAAAGCCAGAGCGCGCTGGAAGAACGCGAAGCGCGGCTCAGCGCTCTTCTGGATGCCTCGCCCGAAGCGATCATCACCATCGACGATCACGGGATTGTCCGCGGTTTCAGCTCCTCGGCATCCAGCATGTTGGGCTATTCGGCCGACGAGGTGCTGGGCCGTAATGTCAGTATGCTGATGTCAGAGCCATACCATAGCAAGCACGACAGCTACCTGTCGCACTATCGGGAAACCGGCGAGAAACAGATTATCGGAACGGGGCGCGAACTCAACGCGCTGCACAAGAACGGAACCGAGGTGCCGATGCGCCTGACCGTTGCCGAATTCTGGTTCGACGGCAGGCATCATTTCACTGGCATGATGCATGACCTGACCGAAGACATGAAGAGCCGCAATGCGTTGCAGCAGGCCCAGAAAATGGAAGCCATCGGGCAACTGACCGGCGGGCTGGCGCATGATTTCAACAACCTTCTGACAATCATAACCGGCAACCTTGAACTGCTGGAAATGAACTTGGGCAATTTCCCCAAACGCGACCTTCTGGAGGAGGCCCTTGAGGCGTCGGACCTTGGGGCCAAGCTGACCGCGCAACTGCTGGCGTTTTCCCGCAAACAGGCGCTGAAGCCGGAAACCGTTCCGCTGAACAAACTGGTCATGGACATAAAGTCGATTTTGTCTAGAACCTTGGGCGAGCAGATACGGATCAAGACCGACCTGTCCGACGATCTGTATCCCACCCTCACCGACCCGGGCCAGATCGAGATGGCGATCCTGAACCTGGCCATCAACGCGCGCGACGCGATGTCCGAAGGCGGCACCCTGACAATCATGACCAGGAACGTGACGCTTGATAAGGATTACGCGGCCACCCAGGTCGATGTCGAACCCGGCCCCTACGTGGCCCTGTCCGTGACCGACAGCGGTTGCGGGATGGCTCCCTCGGTCACGCAGCGGGTGTTCGAACCGTTCTTTACCACCAAGGATGTCGGGGCGGGGTCCGGCCTTGGGCTCAGCATGGTCTATGGCTTTGCCAAGCAGTCGGGCGGCCATGTCGCCATTTACAGCGAAGAGGGGCAGGGCACGACCGTGACCCTGTATCTGCCACCGGCACTGCAGGACTGCGGCGATGGGGGCGGATACGCGCAAAAGGGCACGCCCGAATCCGGGTCCGAAACGATCCTGGTGGTCGAGGATGACCCAAGCGTGCGGCGATTGACCGTGAACCGGCTGGAGGGGCTGGGATATACGGTTCTGGCAGCAAAGGACGGCCCCGCCGCGTTGGAATTGCTGCGCGCGGACAACCAGATCGACCTTATCCTGTCGGACATCGTCATGCCCGGGGGCTTGACCGGGTTCGACGTGGCGAACCAGGCGTTGCAGATCAACCCCGATCTGAAAATCCTTTTGGCCACGGGATATGCAAGCGGTTGGGGCGCGGGGCATGGCCAGCCCGGAACCGATTACCCGATCCTGCGCAAACCCTACGGGTTGAGCGATCTGTCCTCGGCGTTGCGCGACCTTTTGAAATAGCGCCAGAAGCCTGCAAGCGCGGCACGTTCCGGCAAGACACCCGCGCCGCCGCCCTATGCGTCCGGCGCGGCCAGTATGCGGGCTATCGCGGTTTGCATCATGCGGGCCGCGTCATCTTCCGACCCGGCCATCGCCGCAAGGTTCAGCGGCAGGCCATCCGCCTGCTGCGGCGGCGGCGACATCATGACAAGCCCCGCGTCGGTCCGCCCCGCACGGAACATCAGGTCATCCAGAAGGGTGACAATAGCGGCGGTCGGGACCGGCTTGCGCATCAGGGTTTCCTGCATGATCAGCAAGGCGCGGGTTTCGGACCCGGCGGCGATCCGGTGCAGCGCTGTCATCGGGATGGAAACCCCGCCCCATCGCGCGTTGCATTCGATCCAGTGGATCACGTCCTGCCCGCTACCGTCATCGCAAATCACCGCGTCGAAACTGCACCGCCCGAAATAGCCGCTGCGTTGAAGCACGTCGGCGATCCGCAATGCCTCGGTGGCAAAACGCTGGTGCAACCCGCCGGGCAACACCGTGCGCTGTGCCCCGACAAAGGCCGCGTTTTCCCCGCGCAGGCTTTGTTCAAAGACACCCTGCAACCGCGGCGGGCCGTCGTCCGGCAGCGGTATCCACAACTGAGCGGAGGGGCTGCGCGTCACGCCGCTGTCCCAGACCCCGACAAGCAGCGGATAGATATCCTGCCAGCCAAGGGCATGCAGCCGCGCGATCAGGAACCGGCGCAGCGTCGGCAGCGGCATGTCGCCAAGATCGTCCCGCAGCAGCCGGACATTCCCGATCGATCCGGCGCTGTCGGGGATTTTGACAATCACCTGCCCTGCCTGACGGCCAATCCGCGCGACAAGCGCTGCGGCGGCGGCCGGGCCGTAGGCGGAAAGCGTCGGCGGCACCGCATCGCGGCCAATCACTCGCCGCGCCAGATTCGCGAACCACAGCTTGTCGTTCGCCCGTTGCGCGGTCCGTGGCGAAGGGCCGTTCACATGCACCGGGCATTGGGCGCGCGCGCCGATGGCCTGCGCCAGCCGCCAGAGGTTGCCGCTGGTTATATAGGCCGTCAGGGTCAGGCCGCCCTGTGCCCCTGCCAGCGCTGCGCAGCGGTCCAGCAGATCATCCGACCAGCGCAATTGCGCAGCCACCGGGGTCTGCCCGTCCCCCGGTGCCGCGATGAAATCCAGGTCCGTCAGGCCAAGATAATCGGCTAAGTAGCCTTCGAAATCAGGCTCGCGTTTGCGAACCACGACCATGTCGCCGGGCCGCGCCAAAAGCGCCATCCGGTGGTCAAGCCGCGAGGCTGGCCGGGACGCCAGCAAGTGAATTTCGGATTGATCCCCGATCAGAAGGGTCGGCCCCGTGCCGCAGCCCTGCCGGACGTATGGCCCGAACCCAAGCGATGAAAGCAGTGCCGGCTCGTCGCGCACCAGTTGCGCGGCGAGCTTGCGAATCTCGGCAGGAAAACGGGCGTCTGGCTGGCTCATGGGGTCAGGATATAGAGGGCTTTGATACCATGATTGACAAAGATCATGCCGCGCCGTCCATGCCGTGCGATTTTGATCGCATCACATTACGGAGAACGCCAATGTGCCGATTATACGCAATGCATGCCAACGAGCCGACCAAGGTGGAATGCGGCCTGGTCAAGGCGCAAAATGCCCTGATGCTGCAAAGCGAAAGCGACATGCAGGGCTATGCGCATGGTCACGGATGGGGGGTCGCCGATTATCCTGATGGCCAGCCGATGATTGAAAAGCAGGTCTGGGCCGCCTTCGAGGGCGAACATTTCAGCCGCAAGGCCGCGCGGGTCTATGCGCGCACCGTGGTCGCGCATGTGCGCCGCGCAACTGTGGGCGGCACCAGCATCGAAAACACCCACCCCTTTAACCATGGCCGCTGGATTTTTGCGCATAATGGCACCGTGCCGAATTTCGAACAGGTCCGCCTTGCGATGCTGGACCATATGGACCCGCTGCACCGGTCCGAAATTCGCGGCACCACCGACAGCGAGCACGTGTTCCGCTACCTGCTAAGCCTGTTCTTGCAGCACCCGGAACGCGGTTTGCTGGATACCGTCAAGATGGGGCTGGAACAGGTCTTAAGCTGGTGCATGGAGATCGACCCAGAGGCCCGCGTGGGGCTGAACATCATCTTGACTGATGGCGACCACCTGGTCGGGTCGCGGTGCAACCGTTCGCTTTTCTATCTTCGGCGGGACCACATCTTTTCTTGCCCGATCTGCGGCGAGCCGCATGTGCATCACGACCCCAAGGCGCAGTATCACTCGATCGAGATCGCATCCGAACCCGTGACCCATGGCGAAGATTGGTATGAGGTGCCGAATTTCACGGTGTTCCGGGTGGGTGAGGATTATCGCCTTGATATGGAACCGCTGTTCTATCCGGTCGCGGGCGAAGCCGCGGCTTCGTCCACGCGATAGCACGGGCCCGGAGCGCGCAGCCCCGTGTCATGCGCCATGTCGCCGGCGATGTTATGCGGCCGTCTTGTCGCGCAGATAGCCCGCCAGGTCATCAAAGCTGCGCATCTTGTCGTAGTCGCTTTCCGGCATGGCTAGGCCGAAACGCTTTCCCAACGCCGTTACGAGGTTCAGGAAATCCATCGAGTCGATGTCGAATTCGTCGCGCAGGTCGGCGCCCGGGTCGATCTGGTCGATTTCGATATCCGGTGCGATGCGGTGCAGTTCTTCGGTCAATGCGGTTTGTATGTCTTGCTGGGTCATAGCGTTTCGGGTTCTTGCAGATGTTTGTCGATGGCTCTTAGAAACAGCGCCCCGCTGTGGCCGTCGCTGGCGCGGTGGTCGGCGGCCAGCGTCATGCGCGCGGCCATACGGGGCACGACCTTTCCGTCCCTGATCATCGGGTGCAGGCGTGGCGTGCCAAGCCCGATAATCGCGACCTGGGGCGGGTAGATCACGCCGTAAACCTCGTCCACGCCGCGATCCCCAAGCGAGCTGAGGGTGATGGTCGCATCGGACAATTCGCGCGCCCGAAACCGTCCGGCGCGGACGCGGGCCACCAAGTCGCGTATCTGCGTCATCATCGTTTCAGGTGACCGGCCGCGGGCATCAAGCAGGGCGGGCGCCACCAGGCCGCCGCCACGGATATGGATTGCAAGCCCCAAGCTGACGGCGGCGCTGGGGGCAAAGGCGCCATCCGTGTAATGGCCGTTGAATTCGGGATATTTTTCGACGGCCCTTGCGATTGCGCAGGCCACGATTGCTGCGGGAAGCAGGCGCTCTTGCAGCTTGCGGTCCTTGTTGGTGGCGGCCAGGAACCGATCTGCTGCCGTCAGGTCGATCATGTGCGACAGGTAGTAATGCGGGATTTCACGTTTGGAACGCGACATGGCTGCGGCAATCGCCGCACGCATGTCCGTGGCGGGCGGTGGTTTGGTTACGGGGTCCAGCCCAAGGATGTCCGCCCGCGTGATAGTCTGGTGCGGCACCGTGCGCAGCGCCGACAGATCGACATGCCGCCGGGCCGCCAAGCGGCGCGCCGCAGGGGTTATGCGCAAGCGCGCCTTGCCCTGCTGCGGGTCCGTTGGCGGAATTTCCGGGCCGGGCGGCACGGGCGACGGCTCCTCGATCGGCAGGTTCTCGGGCTGCGGCGGCTGGGGCGTCGGTTCGGGCGTTTGCGGCATTTCAGGCGGGGCATCGTCCGGCAGTTCCGGCTGGGGCTGTTCCGGCTTGGGCGGGGTCGCCGCGTCGGTTGCGATCATCGCCATGGGGGTGCCCACCGGCACCTTGCTGCCAATATCCACCAGCCATTCGGTCAGAACCCCGTTCTGGAAGGCTTCGACCTCGATCACGCCCTTTTGCGTTTCGACCGCGCCGATCACGTCGCCCCGGTGCACCGGGGCACCCGGTGCCAGCAACTGTTCGACCAGTGTGCCCGCATCCATGTCCGCGCCCAGCGAGGGCATTAGAAATTCGCTCATGGTGTAACCTCCATCAATCGTTTCACGGCTTCGACAATCTTGGCCGTCTGCGGAATTGCCGCCTGTTCAAGATGCGCCGCATAGGGGATCGGCACCTCCTGGCTGCAAACGCGGGCCAGCGGCGCGTCCAGTTCGAAAAACGCGTCTTCGGCCAGCCGCATTCCGATTTCCGCCGCCAGCGACCCGCTTTTCCATCCCTCGTCCACGATCAGCGCGCGGTGGGTTTTCGCAACCGAGGCAAGGATCGTGCCCATGTCCAGCGGGCGCAGGCTGCGCAGGTCGATCACCTCGCAGGAAATGCCCGACTGGCCCAGTTCCTGCGCGGCTGCCAGTGTCTTGTGTAGCGATCCTCCATAGGTGATCAGCGAAATATCCGTGCCATCGCGGCGCAGTGCGGCGCGGTCGATATCGACCGGCCCCGCATTGTCCGGCAGATCGGCTTCCATGTTATAAAGCATGACGTTTTCAAAAATCAGCACCGGGTCGGGATCCTGCAACGCGGTCCAGAGCATGCCTTTCGCATCCTCCAGCGTCGCGGGGGCCAGAACCCGCAGGCCGGGAATATGGGCATACCAGCCCTCCAACGAATGCGAATGCTGCGCCGCCAACTGCTTGCCCGCGCCGGTGGCCATGCGAATGACCAGCGGCACCCCGAACTGGTTGCCGGACATATGGCGCAGCGTCGCGGCGGTATTCATGATCTGGTCCAGCGCCAGCAGCGAAAAATTGACGGTCATCAATTCGACAATCGGGCGCATCCCGGCCAGCGCGGCCCCGATGCCCGCCCCCGTGAAGCCCGATTCCGACAGCGGCGTATCGCGGATGCGGTCGGCGCCGAACTGGTCCAGCAGCCCCTTCGTCACCGCGTAGCAGCCGCCGTAGTGGCCCACGTCCTCGCCCATCACGAACACGCGGTCATCGCGGGTCATCGCATCGACGATCCCCTGCCTGACCGCCTCGCGGTAGGTTGTCTTGACCGGCTTGCCGGGTGTAACCGGGGCTGGCGGGGGTGGACGATCCGGGGCCATGACAAAGCGGGCCAGATCGGCCTCCGGCTCTGGGCTGGCGGCCTCGGCATAGGCGACGGCATCGGCGATTTCGGCGTCGATCCCGGCCTCCATCTCGGTCACCTCATCCGCGTGCAGCAGGCCGTTTTCCAGCGCCCAGTTCTGAAACCGATGGATCGGTCCCTTGGCCCGCCATTCCGCGATCTCTGCCTTTGAACGGTAAAGCTGCGCGTCGAACATGGAATGGGCGCGAAACCTGTAGGTCGTGCATTCCAGGAACCGGGGTTTGCCGGTCTTGCGTATCTCGGCCAGCGCGTGCCGCGCCGCGGCTTCGACCGCGACGATATCCATCCCGTCAACGGTGTGCGCGACGATGTCATAGCTTTCGGCCTTGATGGCGATGTCGGTTTGGGATTCCGTCAGCGACAGGGCCGAGCCCATGGCGTAGCCGTTGTTTTCGCAGACGAAAAGTACCGGCAGTTCCCACAGCGCGGCAAGGTTCAGGCTTTCGTGAAACTCCCCCTCTGCCACCGCGCCCTCACCGAAAAAGCAAGCGGTCAGGCCGGGCGCGCCGGCCATCTTGTCGCCCAGCCCCAGCCCGACGGCCATGGGCAGCCCGCCCCCCACGATCGCATTGCCACCGTGAAAATTGTGCTGGCTGCTGAACAGATGCATCGAGCCGCCGCGCCCGCGTGCGCAGCCCTGAACCTTGCCATACATCTCGGCCAGAATGTCCCGCATCGGCACGCCGCGGGTCAGCGCGTGACCGTGTTCGCGATATGTCGCAACGATCCGGTCCTGCGCGCCCAGCAAGGGAATGACCCCCGCCGCAATCGCCTCTTCGCCGTCATACAGGTGCAGGAAGCCGCGAATTTTCTCCAGCGTGTACAGCTCGGCGCACTTGTCTTCGAACCGGCGGATGCGGATCATCCCGTGCAGCAAGGCGCGGATATGCGCGTGATCCAGGCGCGGCTTGGTCGCATCGTCTGTCATGTCTCATCGCTTTCCAGGGTTGAAATGTCGCCCTCTGGCAGGCCCAGTTCGCGCGCTTTCAAAAGGCGGCGCATGATCTTGCCGCTGCGCGTCTTGGGCAGGTTGTGGCGGAACGCGATGTCCTTGGGGGCCACCGCCGGGCCAAGCCGTTTGCGCGCGTGGCCCATCAAATCCAGCCGCAGATCGTCGCTTGGTTCAAACCCCGGTTTCAGGGCCACGTAGGCTTTGACGATCTCGCCCGCGGTTTCATCCGGTATGCCGATCACCCCGACCTCGGCCACGGCGGGGTGTTCGATCAGCGCGCTTTCCACTTCGAAAGGCCCGATGAGGTGCCCCGCGCTTTTGATCAGGTCCTTGCTGCGCCCGACGAACCAGAAATACCCGTCGGCATCGCGCCGCGCCAGGTCGCCGCTAAGATACCAGCCATCCTTGAAGCATTTGTCATACCGCGCCTGTTCATGCAGATACCCCCGCATCATCGAGGGCCAGCCGGGCCGCAGCGCCAGCTCTCCGGTCTTGCCGCTATCGGACAGCTCTTGCAGGGTGTCGCCCGTGACCTCGACGATGCCTGCCTCGATCCCCGGAAACGGCTTGCCCATGGACCCCGGCTTGACATCCATCGAGGCATAGTTGGCGATCATGATCCCGCCGGTTTCGGTCTGCCACCAGTTGTCATGGAACGGCATCCCAAATGCCTCTTGCCCCCAGACCACCGCCTCTGAGTTCAGCGGCTCGCCCACGCTGGCCATGAACCTAAGCGCCGAAAAATCGTGTTCGCGCACAAGATCTGCCCCCGCCTTCATCAACATGCGGATGGCGGTGGGCGCGGTGTACCAGACATTGACGCGTTCTTTTTCAAGGGTGTCATACCAACGGTCCAGGTCGAATTCGGCCTCGTCCACGATCATTGTCACGCGGTTGGTCAGCGGCGCGATGATCCCGTAGGATGTGCCCGTGACCCAGCCCGGATCGGCGGTGCACCAATAGGTATCGCCGGGGCGCAGATCCAACGCCAGCCGGCCAGTGATGTGATGTGTCACGACGGCCTCATGCACGTGCTCTACCCCCTTGGGCTTGCCTGTCGTGCCTGATGTGAAATGCAGCAGCGCGGGGTCTTCGGGGGCCATCCTTCCGGTTTCGAACTGTTCCGAGGCATCGGCCATCAGCGTCCACAGATCCTCGGTTCCGTCCTCGTGGCCATCGGTCAGGAAAACCTTGCGCAGCTCGGGCAGTTCATGCAGCCAGTCCTTTAGCTTGCGCTTGTACAGCCGGGCCGAGGTCAGAATGGCATTGGCCCCGCCGATTTCCATGCGTGACCGTATGGGCTCAGGCCCGAAGGCGGAAAACAACGGGCAAAAGACGGCACCGGCCTTCAACGTGCCCAGCACGGCGACGTATAATTCGGGCACGCGCCCCAGCAGCGAATACACCCTGTCGCCACGCCCGATACCCCGCGCGCGCAACACGTTGGCGAAACGGTTGGCCCGGCATTGCAGCGTCGCATAGCTGAAATCGTTGCGCTGTCCGGCCCGGTCGATCCAGCGCAGGGCAATCTGGCTGCCGTGTCCGGCTGCGACGTGGCGGTCCAGCGCCTCGTGCGCGATATTCAGGCGGTCGCCGGGAAAACCGTCGATTTCCTGTCTTGCGGCCTGCCAGGTAAACGTGGCGCGGGTAGCGTCATAATCCGGCATGTTGGATTGTTGCGCCGCTTCGATCGTCTTGTTTATCCTCTCCAGGTCCATTTGCGTCGCCTCCTGAAAATGCGCGAAAAGCCTGTCCCCGCCGGTGACTGGCTTTGAACAGTGGGAAGGGAGTCGCCCGTGATCATGGCACTCCGGCAAGGGGCGGCTTTTGATTTTGATCAGTTTGCGCAAAGGCATGCCCAAGGTCAGGGCCTGCCATGCCCATATGCCTTGGCTGCGCTGGCATGGGGGGGCACGGGCAAATTGATAACGATCAATCGCCTTGCAAATGGCTGCGATAGAATTCGGCGCAAGGTCATTGCATCCGCAGGAGCTTCAGATGTTTTATTCCCGACTTGCCGCCACCGCTTGTGCCGTTCTTCTTTCCAGCCATGCGCCACTGGCGGAAACCGCCGTCATGCAATCCGGGACCGACCGCTTTGTCGCGGGCGATTCCGTAACCGAAACCGGGCAAACCGCCGGCGATTCCTTTGTGGCCGGACAATCGGTCATGGCTCGCGGCGCGGTCGGGGGCGATCTGCATGTCTTCGGAATGGACGTGTCCGTTCGGGGGGCAATCGGTGCCGATCTCTATGCCATGGGCGGCACGGTGGTTTTGCGCGGGCCGACGGGTCAGGATTTGACCGCCGCGGGCATGACCGTCCGCACCGAGGCGACGGCAAACACCGGCGGCAACGTCCGCCTGCTGGGCCGGACGCTGACCATCGAAGGGCCGGTCGCGGGCGCATTGCTGGCCGCCGGTCAGGATGTCACCCTGAATGCCCCCGTGTCGGGCGATGCAAGGCTTTTCGGCCAGACCTTTCATTTCGGGCCCGATGCGCAGGTGTCGGGTACGCTGACCTATGTCGCGGAACAGCCGGTCACGGTGCCTCAAAGCGTCGCCCCCGCCGAAAGAATCGTCTTTCAAAAGGCCGAAGGTTTCGAAATTTGGGAGGAATTCGCCAAATCAACCGAGATGCATGGGATGCCGGGGCGGCCCGGTATCGGGACGATATTGTTTGGCGTGATCGTTTCCCTGCTGTTTTTCGTCACGCTGGGGGCTTTGGCGCTTGGGTTCATGCCGGTCCGGCTTGAAAACATGCGGGCCGAAACGGAAAAGGAACTGGGCTGGAGTATTCTGCTTGGCGTTGCCGGCCTGTCTTTTCTGTTCGGGCTGGTGCCAATTACAGGCATGACCATCGTGGGGCTGCCTTTTGTGCCGGTCGTGGTGCTGGCAATTCTCGCGACCTGGATATTCGGCTACGCGCTGGGCATCTATGTTACGGCCATGCGGGTATGGGCCGGGTTCGGCGGTGGGCCGCACCTTGGCAACGCCCAGCGGCTGCTTGTCTTTACCGCCGCGATCATCGCCGTCGCGATCCTGAATTTCATCCCTTTCGTCGGCTGGGTCATCAATTTCACGCTGGTTTTGCTGGGGGCCGGAGCGATGACCCGCTCTGTCATCGCGGCCCTGCGGGGCAGGTTCGGCGGCGCGGGGGACACTGGCGATACGCATCGGGGCAGCCCGCCCGAAACACCCGTTTCATAACACTCGTAAAAAGGGAGGCATCGCAATGTCTGCACAAGGTCTGGAAGTGATTGATCATACCGTTAGCCTGACACATGAATGGATAAACGAGTTGTGCGGCCGGCTGGATTGGTCGTCGCAGCGTAGTGGGCTGCGGCTGCTGCGGGTAAGCCTGCAACATCTGCGCGACCATATGCGCGTTGATGAGCTGGCCCAGTTTTCCGCCCAGTTGCCGCTGCTGATCCGCAGCATGATGTTCGAAGGGTGGGTGCCCAAGAACACCCCGATCAAAGAGCGCAAAGCCGCCGATTTCCTGAACGCGATATCGCAGCAGATGACCACCGCCGAGGAATTCCGGGGCGATGCCGACATTCGCTGCGTCTTTGAATTGTTGAACGCGCGCATCAGCGCGGGCGAGATCGAGGATATCCGCTCCAACCTGCCCGCCGATATCCGCGAACTTTGGCCTGCGCCCTGAAAAATGGCGCAGGGCAGGGGGGGGGGCGGGAAAGGCCGTCAGGCGATCATGACATCCAGCCCCTCGGACAGGCCGCGCAGGGCCTTGGGGCGCAGGATCATCACGTTGTGAATACCCTCGATCGCGATCACCTTGTCCTTGCGCAGCTGGCTTAGGCTGCGGCTGACCGTTTCCGTGGTCAGGCCAAGGAAATCGGCAATATCGGCGCGGTTCATCGGCAGGGACACAAGGCGGCACTGGCCTTGGTCCAGGCCCACCCGTTCAGACAGAACCCACAGGAACGACGCGACCTTTTCGGCGGCAGATTTCCGCCCGAGCATCATGAAATGATCCTGCATCGCGCCGATCTCACGCAGGGCCGCCTGCACCAGTTCATTGTGCAGAACCGGATCGCGCGTGCTGTTTTCCAGCGCCGCGTGATTGTATCGCTGAACGCGCGTATCCGCCAGGACATCGCAATCCGTGTGGTGCAGCCCGTCCACTGGAAATCCAATGATATCACCAGGATAGCCAAAGGCGATCACCTGCCTGCGGCCGTCTTCAAGCAAACGGGTCTGGCGCAGAATGCCGGTTTTCACCTCGTAAAGGCATTTGACGGGATCCCCTTCGTAGAACAGATAGGCACCCGCCTTGAAAAAAGTTTCGATCGAATTGGTGGCCTTGAGTTTCGCTTTCGGCAGTCGTGCATGAAAGGCGATTGGCGACTTGTCGCCGGGTATCGTGACGTACATTTTTGTTCCCTCAGGCAATTGATGCCTGGCAGACTGCACATATATTGTATTTTTTATGGCAGTTGTTATTCTGTTTTTTGTATCAAATTGTAATGCGGCCTAAAATTTGTGTATCAAATTGTAGCGCGGCCTAATTTCGACGGAAGGGTTTTGATCCGTGCCAAGGATGTCTGTATTAGTCGTCGATGACGATCCAAAGCTAAGAAGACTGCTGCGAGAGGTTCTGGAAACCGACGGGTTCGATGTCATCGAAGCCACAAGTGCGGATGAGGTGATGACCATATTGGCCAGCCAGCCCCTTGCCATGATCACGCTCGATATCCGTCTGGGCGAAGACAACGGCTTGCAGATCGCCCGCGATATCCGCGCGATCTCCCAGGTGCCGATCATCATGCTGACCGGGCAGGATGATGTGATCGACCGGGTGGTCGGGCTGGAAATCGGGGCGGATGACTATATCACCAAACCGTTCCACATCCGTGAAGTTATCGCGCGGGTGCGCAGCGTGTTGCGCCGCGCCGCGCCGCAAACCACAGAGGCAGGACCCGAAGGCACGGCAGCCGAAGCGCCGCGCCGATGTCTGCGCTTTGATGAGCTGATCGTGGATCTGGAGCGGATGGAGCTGCGCGACAGGGAAGGGGGGGATTGCCCTCTGACCAGCGGAGAATTCCGCCTGCTGACCGTGTTCCTTGAACATCCGATGCGCGTTTTGAATCGTGACCAGTTGATGAACCTGATCGGCGGGGCCGACTGGAACCCGCTTGACCGGACCATCGACAACCAGGTGGCCCGCCTGCGCAAAAAGATCGAGCGCGCCCCCGCCAACCCCAAGCTGATCAAGACCATCCGTGGGGCTGGCTATAAATTCGTCGTCAAACGCGAGGAGCTGGAAGAGTTGTGTGAGCTGTCCCGATGACGGGTCGCGTCGCGCGGGCCAGGCGCCTGCGCCGCAGCCATATGGAACCGCCGGCTTGTTTTCATGAATCATCGATGGGTCATGCGCCGCACGGCAGATCGTTTTCGCGTGGTTTTTTGATCTGGGAAAACTTGTTTCGCAATAGTATAGGGGGCGAAATCTGGAAACGAGGAATGCTGGGCCATGGCTGCGAAGGTGACGACTGAAAAAGAGCTTCGGGACGTTTGGTATGCGTTCTGGAAAGAGCGGACGCACGAGGTCGTGAAATCAGCCAGCCTGATCCCGACGCACCCGTCTGCGCCGATGTTCGTGAACTCGGGCATGATGCAATTCGTGCCCTACTTCCTTGACGAAGAACCCGTTCCCTTTGAAAGCCACCGCGCCACCAGCATCCAGAAATGCGTGCGCGCGGGCGGCAAGCACAACGACCTTGACGCCGTGGGCCGGTCGCTGCGCCACCTCAGCTTCTTCGAGATGATGGGCAATTTCAGCTTCGGCGATTATTTCAAGCCGGACGCGATCAAGTGGGCTTGGGAATTTGTCAGCGACGTTCTGCAAATCGACACCTCGCGGGTTTGGGTCACGGTCCATGTCAGCGATGACGATGCCGAAGCGATCTGGCGCGACGATATCGGCGTGCCCGCCGAGCGGATCCAGCGCCTGGACAAGGACAACTTCTGGGAAATGGGCGAAACTGGCCCTTGTGGCCCCTCGACCGAATTGTTCTATGATTTCGGGCCGGAATACGGCCCCGGTGGCGGCCCTGCCAACCCCGATGCCGAACACCGCTATATCGAATTCTGGAACGTCGTTTTCATGGAATTCTTCCGCGATTCCACCGGCACGCTGACGCCGCTGCCCAAGCAGCACGTTGACACCGGCGCGGGTCTGGAACGTCTGGTGGGCGTGCTGCGCGGCAGCCCGTCGCTGTATTCCTGCGACACGCTGGAGGCCCTGGTGGACGAGGGCGCGCGACTGAGCGGTCGGCCCCTTGGCAAGAATGCCAAGGACGATCAGGCGCTGCGTGTCATCGCAGACCATATCCGGTCTTCGACCTTCCTGATTTCCGACGGCATCATCCCCTCGAACGAGGGTCGCGGTTACGTGCTGCGCCGGATCATCCGCCGTGCGGTGCGCTTTGCCTACCTGCTGGGGCTGAAGACCGAAATGATGCCGCACATGGCCGATCTGGTGATCGACATGCACCGCAATTACTACCCCGAACTGGACGAGCAGCGCGAGAAGATCCGCAAGACCCTGTCGCGCGAGGAAATGAAATTCCGCGGCACGCTGGTCAACGGTCTGGGTATTCTGGAAACCGAATTGTCGCAGCTGGAAGATGGCGCGATGCTGCCGGGCGACGTGGCTTTCATGCTGCATGACACCCATGGTTTCCCGCTGGAAATCACCGCCGAAATCGCCGAGGATCACGGCCGCGCCGTGGACATCGAACGGTTCAAGACCCTGATGACCGAACAGCGCGAACGCGCCCGTGCCAGCCGCAAGCGTGGCGGTGTCAGCGATCGCGGTCAGGACTACCGCGAGGTGCTGGACGCCCATGGCGCGAACGAATTCGTCGGCCGCGACACCTACGAGGTGACGGCCAAGGTGATCGGCATCCTGCCCTCTGAAAAGGGCACCGAAATTTTCCTGGACCGCACCCCGTTCTACGCCGAGGGCGGCGGACAGGTTGGCGACATCGGCACGCTGTCGGTGCCCGAGGGCGGCCCGGTCTTCCATGTGTCCAACACCATGGTCGCCATTCCCGGCCTGCATTCGCACCTTGTGCTGGATGATGACCTGATCGACGAAATCGCAGTCGGCGACGCGCTGGTCGCGCAGATCGACGGCGAACGCCGCCAAAAGATCATGCGCAACCACACCGCGGTTCACCTGACCCACTACGCGCTGCGCAAGGTGCTGGGCAGCCATGTCCAGCAGCAGGGTTCTTATGTCGGCCCGGATCGTTTCCGTTTCGATTTCAACCACTTCGACCCGCTGACCGACGAAGAGATCGCCCAGATCGAAGACCTCGTGAACGCCGAGGTGCTGGGCGACGGCACCGTGCGCCACGAAGAGATGGGCCGCGACGAGGCCATCGAGCAGGGCGCACTGGCCTTCTTTGGCGAGAAATACGGTGATCAGGTCAAGGTGCTGTTCGCGGGCGAAAAATCCATCGAACTGTGCGGCGGCACCCATGTGTCCGCGCTGGGCCAGATCGGGCTGGTCAAATTCGTTTCGGAAAGCTCGATCGGGTCGAACCTGCGCCGCATCGAAGGCGTGACCGGCACCAACGTGATGGATGTGCTGCGCCGCCAGGATAACGACCTGGCCGCGGCGGCCGCTGCCGCCGGTGTGCCCGCGGCGCAGCTGCTGGGCGGGATCGAAAAGCGCATGACCGAAATCTCGACCCTTCAGGCGGAAAAAGCCGCGCTGGCGGGCAAGCTGGAAACGATCGTCGCCGACAGCCTGATGGCCAAGGCGGTCGACGGTGTGCTGGTCGAACGGGTCGAAGGGTTCGAGGCCGATGCCCTGATGCGCCTGACAGACCGGGTTTTGAAACAGGGCCTCAAGGCGGCTGTTCTGGGCGTCGTGACCTCTGCCGGGCGGCCCTCGGTGGTGGCGGCGGTGGCCGAAGGCTTTGCCAAGACGGCCAGTGAATTGCTGGACGCTGTCAGCGCGGCCATGGGCGGCGGCCACGGCAAGCAGCCGCGGCTTGCGCAGGCGGGCGGCAAGGATGCGGCCCTGCTGAACGACGCGCTGGAGGCCGCCAAGGCCTGCGCGACCGAAGCGGCCAAGGCCGGCTGATCGCCACGCTCCCGCGCGGGGGCTGACCTTTCAAACAAAAGCGCCCGTCCCTGTCACACGGGACGGGCGCTTTGCCTTTGAATGTGACGGTCCGCGCCGTTTGGCGCTTTGTCTATGGCGCAAACGGTTCGTCGCGCAGTTCTGCGGCGATGTCCTCGTCCAGCGGGGTGTCGCAGCTGTTCAGGATATAGCCAAGCGTCGAATAGAACCCCACGGTTGCGATCACGTCGAACATGCCGTTACGCCCGACCAACGCGATCAGCGCCTGCATCGTGGCGGGCGGCAGGCGCTTGTCGTCGAACAGCGCATCCACGGCGCGGGCAATGGTGGCATCGTCGGGCTGCATCTCCGCGACCGGCCCGCGAATGCTGTCGATCCGGGCGTCGGACATGCCGCAGGCGCGGGCGCGGCTGACATGCTGCGCCCACTCATAGGGCGAGCCAAGCCTGTGACCGCTGCGCAGGATAGCCGCCTCGGATTGTTGCGGGCTTAGCGCGCTGTCGCGCACGACATGCTGGCGCAAAGGGGCCCATGCGTTCAGCAATGCGGGATTATGCGCCATGGTGCGATAGACGTTCAGCCGCCCGGCGAAACCGTCTAGCAGTTCGGCGGCTTCCTCTGGCCATTCTGCATCTGTGAGGGGCGGGAATGGGCTGGCATCTGTTTTTGTGTCGGTCATCGGGGGCTCCGTTCAGGGTTGGCGCATCCAACCACGCCGCCCGCTGCTATTCAACTCTGCCCTGCGCGCGCCCCCCCCCCCCCCCCCCCCCCCTGCATCACATGGTGTTTTGCGAAACTTTGCATCTTGCAATGCTTGCCTATCATGTCATTGAATGCATAACGTCTTGCCACGGCAAAATATATTGCAAGGAAATCCGAATTGATTACGCCCGTTATCTTGTGCGGTGGGCCTGGCACCCGCCTTTGGCCATTGTCGCGCAAAAGCTACCCCAAGCAGTTCTCGCCTCTGATTGGCGATACCAGCCTGTTTCAGGCCTCGGCGCAGCGCTTGTCCGGCGGGGCAGGCGCGGTGCAATTCAAGCAGCCCATGGTGCTGACCGGATCGGATTTCCGCTTTATCGTGACCGAACAATTGACCGGCGCGGGGATTGATCCCGGCGCCATCCTGATCGAACCCGAGGGGCGCAACACTGCCCCCGCCGTTCTGGCCGCCACGCTTTACGCCCTGAAATCCGACCCCGAGGCGGTGCTGCTGGTCGCCCCCTCGGATCACGTCGTGCCAGATTGCGATGCGTTCCACGCGGCCGTGGCCCGCGGGCTTGGCGCGGTCGAGGCCGGTCAGCTGGTGACATTCGGCATCAAGCCGACCCATGCCGAAACCGCCTATGGCTACCTGGAAATGGCCGCCGCCCCCGATGGCAGCGGCGCGGCGATCGCTCTGTCGCGCTTTGTCGAAAAACCAGACGAGCCGCGCGCCGCCGAAATGGTCGCCGCGGGCAATTATATGTGGAACGCGGGGATTTTCCTGTTCAAAGCCAAGGACATGCTGGCCGCGTTTCAAACCCATGCCCCGCAATTGCTGGACCCGGTGACCACCGCCGTGGACAAGGCACAGCCCGATCTGGGCTTCCTGCGCCTTGCGCCGGAAGCATGGGCCGGGGCCGAGGATATCTCGATCGATTACGCGGTGATGGAACGGGCCGATAATCTGTCGGTCGTGCCTTTCGGTGGCGATTGGTCTGATCTGGGCGGCTGGGATGCGGTCTGGCGCGAATCCGGCCCCGATGGCGCGGGCGTTGTCACAACCGGCGCGGCCACTGCCATCGACTGTCAGGACACGCTGCTGCGCTCAGACAGCGAGCGGCTTGAGGTTGTCGGCATCGGGCTGAAAAACATCATGGCCGTGGCGATGAACGATGCGGTTCTGGTGGCCGATATGTCCTGCGCGCAGGACGTGAAAAAAGCCGTCGCCGCGCTCAAGGAAAAGGGTTCGATCCAGGCCACGCATTTTCCCAAGGATCACCGCCCCTGGGGCTGGTTCGAAAGCCTTGTTGTGGGCGGGCGGTTCCAGGTCAAGCGCATCATGGTGCATCCCGGCGCCTCGCTGTCGCTGCAATCGCATTTCCACCGCTCCGAACACTGGATCGTGGTCGAAGGCACGGCGCGCGTGACCGTGGATGACGAGGTGCGCCTGGTGACGGAAAACCAGTCCGTCTACATCCCGCTTGGCGCGGTTCACCGGATGGAAAACCCCGGCAAGGTGCCGATGGTGCTGATCGAGGTGCAGACCGGGTCCTATGTCGGTGAAAACGATATCGTTCGCTACGAGGACATGTATTCCCGCGGTCAGGGCGAAAAGGGGTGAGGTGCGCCCGAAAATCGCTCCGGTGGAGCGATTTCAGCACAGAACGGGCGGGGGCGGATGCTTCTGCCCGGCATTGCAAACCTATGAAAAATTGTCACGGACTCTTTGCCTTTGAAAAAAGGTTGGCACCGAAAAACATATTCGCGATTAGGGTCAGGACTCATAGCCAGAACATGACAATGGCTGCGAGGGCGCAGGCTGAGATGAAGACTTTCGGGCATCTGTCATAGCGGGTTGCGACACGACGC
>Ga0209121_10000555_pt1 | contig 39311 bp, 31 predicted proteins | sample Cruoilmetagenom3_FD_187292 | JGI IMG/M metagenome (GOLD analysis project Ga0209121, IMG submission 187292) | Oil polluted marine microbial communities from Coal Oil Point, Santa Barbara, California, USA - Sample 3 (SPAdes) (version 2) | ecosystem: Environmental > Aquatic > Marine > Oil seeps ... | reverse complement strand
TGAAATCTGTTTTGATATGACCTCTAAATCTTCGTATAGATTATCGAATTGCTCTTGCTTTATGTAGTTTTGGTCTAATGCTAAATAGAGTTGAGTTTGAACTTCTGCCGCTGGTGTCTTGGCTGTAAATAGAAAGCGCATGAATTCTTAAGACTAACTTATGGGCTTTCTGCCAAACTTTAAGGCCCTGAAATGTTTCCATCTTTTTCCGCCTAATCCCTAATCCCTAACATAATGATAATAAACCCTTGTCAAGTTTATTTTTAAAGCTCTCAGGAGCTAATATCTGGAATTATTAAAGAGTTTGGATATTATATTTTATAACTCAATCGAAAAGGGGGAGGTAAATGATAAAGGTAGAACCATGATCAGGTTCTGACAAAATTTCAACCCACCCTCCCATATTCTTTACTGAATTCAATATGAAATGAAGGCCAAAGACTGAACTTCCCGAGCTATTCTTTGCTGTGAAGATAGGATCAAAAATTCTTTTTCTAACTACATTCATTCCACAACCTGTATCTGAAACGGAAATTGATGAAAATTTTCTTCCTTTTGAACCTCTTTCATTACAGAAGATTTCTCCAACTTCTATTGAGATTTTCCCGTCTTCTTCTATAGCTTCCTTTGCCATTATAATAAGATTTAATAAAACCTGATAGAGGAGGTTTTTATTAACCAATAAAACTTTATTGGATTTCGGGTTTTTTGCAGAAATGCTTATTTTCTTCGGTAGGAGATGTTTTGAGAATTTTAATACATCCTTAACAACATCGTTGACAAAAAAGTAGACCTTTTCCCCCTTAATTTTTCTTTCAGAAGAATACGAATCCTTCAAAGAAGAGTTTAATTTTTTAAATTTTTCCAGAGCAACTGAAAGATCCTCTTGAGCCCTTATTTCTTTTTTAACCATGAAAGACCATCCTCATCATAAGATATCTCCTTGACATGAATTTATGATAGAAAGTTTTCTTTCTCATCAAAGTAAAAAATTTAAAGCATGGTGGTTTATTTTCTACTGTGTAGCTATAGCTCTATTGCCACCCTTCGATTTCCAGGTGAGATATTGCATTATGCGAGACGAAGACTGAGCGGTTATCTCCCATTGGTGTCCTGACCTTAAGAAATAGGCCTCTATCATTTCTCCCTGATAATTCACCTGTAAATTTCATACCGTCTAATGTTACAACCTTTATTAAACGCCTTATTTTCTGAACCGCAACACTCATTTATGAACTCCTACCAGGGATCTCATCAAAACCACCGCCACCATCGTTGGGACCGCCACCTAATATATGGGTGTGAGTAGAATTATGGATGACTTTATTGTGCATCTTTGCAGCATCTGCTGGATGTAAGAAACTAAATATCACTATAAGAATATTTAATAAAAGCATAAAACCTCCTTTTTATCATTATTATACAAAAACCGTTCCAGATTATTATGTCATTAATTATGAAGAACTTAGTATTTTTAGAAAAATAATATGCGACAAAAATGTCACAGAAAATAAATATGAAGTTTTGAAAGTTATGATATTTTCTTGTTTTCTGGCTGTGACAAAAATATCACAATATTGACAAAAATGTCACATCAAGGTTTATGTTGAGGAGTTAGCCTTAAGTTGCCTTTTTATCTCGTATTTTTTTAATAGCCTATATAGGTGTCTTCTTGAGATTTGAAGTTTTTCTGCTGTCTTTTTTATATTTCCTTGGGTTTCTTCAAAGGTCTTCTGGACAACTTCTCTTTCCCATTTTGATTTTACACCATTCCATGTGATCGGAAGTTCTTCCTCCTTTATTAACTCAGGGGGTAAATCTCTCTCAGTAATATATTCCCCTTTAGCTTTAAGTAATAAGACTTCCACAATATTCTTTAATTCCCGAACATTACCCGGGAATGGGTAATTCATTAGAATATCCATTATACCTTCTTTAAAACCTTTTACTTCTTTTTGTTTCTTTTTCATAAAGACTTTCAGATAATGTTCAGCAATAAGGGGAATATCATCTTTTCTTTCTCTAAGAGGTTGAATTTTAATTTTTATCTGATTTAATCTGTAATAGAGGTCTTCTCTGAATTCTTTTAATGCAACTGCCTCATCAAGGTCTTTATTGGTTGCAGATATTATCCTTAAATCTACTTTTCTCCATTCTGTTTCACCCACTCTTCTTATCTCACCTCTATCAGTAACATGAAGAAGACCTGCCTGGACAGCACGCGGAGCATCACCAATTTCATCAAGGAAAAGAGTTCCTCCGTTTGCGCTCTCGCACAACCCCTTTTTATCATTTATAGCCCCTGTAAAGGAACCTTTCTTGTGCCCAAATAATTCACTCTGGAGAAGAGTTTCTGAAAGGGAGCTGCAATCAACCATTACAAAGGGGCGATTTTTTCTTTTGCTGAGCTTATGAATTGTTCTTGCGACAAGTTCCTTACCCGTTCCTGTCTCACCCATAATCAGAAAGTTTAAATCGGTTGGCGCCACCTTTTCTATTATCTTATAAATCTCCTGCATTGGTTGAGAAATTCCAATAATAGAATGAAAAGATTCTGGAGGAGAGGTCATTTCCCTTAATTGTGTATTTTCTTCTCTCAGTCTGGTAAGGAGGTCTCCTTTTGAGAAGAGGAGACCCAGAATTCTTCCTATAGACTGGAGGAATTCTTTGTCTGACGGTAGGAATAAGTTCTTTTTTAAAGATGAATCAAGGTAGAGGACTCCGTAGATTTTTTCTTCCGCTATTATTGGAACGCAGAGAATCGATTTAATTTTGTTTCTATTTACAGAATTCAGGTTCTGAAAACGTGGGTCATGGGTTGCATCCCCTGAAACAATTACTTCGCCCTTTGCAGTTCTACCAGTTATTGTTGAAGAGATTCTTCTTGCATCTTTTAATGTGTATTGATCTGTATTAAAGGATGAGACAATGAAATCATTATTTTCTCCTCTTAATATTATAGCTCCTCTTTCAACATTGAAGAATTTGGTAAGGATAGAGAGTGTTTCGTCAAACCTTTTCTCTGAATCAATTGATGAGAGTAACTTACTTATTTCATCGTAAGTCCCTGGATAGCTCCTTATTTCAGCTATATTTTTTGCGCATTCTGCAAGAAGTTTCCTTGTCCTTGACAGGAAAATTCCTGAATTTAGTTTTGAGAATAAATCTTCCGCCTTCTTTAATTCACCAACAGCTGTCTGGAATTCCTTATTTTTTATATAAACTTCTCCCTTTTTAAGAATAACTCTACCAGAACAAAAAGAATAACCTAGTTCTGAAAATAATTTTAAACTCTTATTAAGGGAGGGAATATCCTTATTTATGATACCCCAGGTAGATAGAAGTTGAGCTTTTTCAAATTTTGATTTTATTGAATTTAGTTTATTGATGGAGGGTTGGATTATAGTAATCGCTTCATCCTTTTTGCCCTGATAATAGAGAACCTCAGCCAATCTCCATGAAATTTCTCTTTTTCTCCTTAAGTCTCCTTTTTCCTTTTTCAAAAGAGCCTTAAATATTTCTTCAGCCTTTTCCCATTCTTCTTTAAATGAGGCAAGGATACCCTCTGCCTCTTTCACATCCTTTCCTTTCTCTTTTAATTCTCCTATTAACTTTTCTGCTCCAAATAGGTCACCAATATAGATCCTGCTATAGATTAATTTTTCTTTTAATAGAGAGCCAAACTCTCCATATCTCTTCTTAAATTCATTTATCCTTTCCTCTAATTTTTCCCAGTAACCCAATCGGAGGTATAAAATAGAGAGAGTCCATAGAATCCTCTCTTCCATTTTTCTCATTCTTCCATTCTTGGATATAGAAAGAGCGGTTTCAAGATTTTCTAAAGCCTCTTTTGATTGATCTATCTGGAGAAGGGAAAATCCTTTGTTCAAGAGGTGTATTCCTTCATTGTAAAGATTTTTTTCTCTTCCATCAATTTTTAAGCACTCATCAAAATACTTAATACTTTCTGGATACTCTTCATTTTTCTGTTTTGAAAGACCTAAAAAATTTAAGAACGCTCTTTTTAATGGAAGAGATAGATTTTCCTCCAGGGCTTTTTCTGATAACTTTATCACTTTATCGATTTCCCCTTGAAGGTAGAAAAGGTGGGCAGAGAGATATTTTAAGCGGGGGGTGAGTTTTCCTTTAAATTCAGAGAGAAGACTGGAAGCTTCGTTAAGTTTTCCCTCTTCAAGATAGAGAAAACCTAACTCATAAATTGCTCTTTGCTGAAGGCTTTTTTTGGATTTGTCAATTGCTTTTTTTAGGTGTTGTAAAGATTTTTGAATTTCTCCCAATACCCACTCATTTGACCCGAGTTTTAACAGGAAATATGGATTATCAGGTTCTTTCTTTAGAAGTTCTTTATACAAATTCATTGCCCTATCAAACTCTCCTGTTAGTTCATAGAGCCTTGAAAGAACCATTTTTGTTATCTTATTTTCTTTCAGGGAAAGAGATTTCTTCAATAGATTAATTGCAGATGGATAATCTTTCCCTTTTATTTTCTTCTTCCCAACCTCTAAGAGTGAGCGAATTGCTTTGTTCTTCATTCCAAGATCAATCTGAAGAGGATAGAGAACCTCTGGTTCTTCTATTCCTTCTTTTTTAATTTCATTGTAAATCTCTTCCTTTCCTTCAAAATCTAAAGACTTATAGAAGAAATCCCTTGTCCACCTATCGTTGAAATAAACCCCTCTTCCATCTCTCCTCAGGAATTTTTTTGTTATGAGGATTTGGATCAAAGCGAATGGATTTTTTATTTTTTGGGTAGAAAGAATATTCAGGGGAATCCTGCCAGGGAATATAGATAAGAATTTAAGTAATTTTCTTTCACTTATTGAAAGATTTTTAATCTTATAGGTTAGATAATCCTCTATACTTTTGGGGATAGTTAGAGAATTTGAGGTAACTTTGTTAAAAATCCAGCTCTCTCCTCTTTTTTCAATCGCTTTTTCTTTGATTAAAAGTGATAAAATCTGATTTACAAAAGTTGGAATTCCGTTTGACCTTTCTTTAATAAATAAAATGAGTTCTTTCCTTTCATTAAGGTTTATAAAATTCTTATCGAGAATGTATCCTATTTCTTCCATATCTAACAAGGGAAGGGTTATGATGCTCGTAATGTCAGAGATTTCCTCAATTTCTTTCGGTTTATATTCAGAAGTTATCAGGATAATAAGAGGATGAAAACGGATTGTTCTTGCATTCTCTTTTAGGATTCCAGAAATGTCTTCAATCGATAAAATGTTATCGAGTATAAGGATAAGGGGCTTTTCAGAAAAATTCTTTCCTGTAAAGAAACGATAGAGTTCATCAGGAGAGATTTCCCTTACCTCTAAGCCCTTTATGAGGCTCTTTATCTTAAACTGCTTTAAAATTTCAGTTTTCCCCATGCCCTCTTCTCCAACTACCCAGAGAAGGTGAGATTCTGGAAGTTTGGATAAGATATCGTCAAATTTTTCAAGTTCTTTCTTCCTACCCGCGAACACTGGAATAAGAAAATGTTCCTTCTCTTCTGCTGGCATTCCAATTTCCAGTTCTCTTTTAACATCATTCACTGAAAGAAGGCGATTCTCAATACTCTTTGCTGTCATTCTCTGGACCAGCAGATTCAATTCTTCAGGGATATTTTTATTTTTTGTTTTTGGTGGTGATAAATCTTTTTTGAATTTGTCTTCAATTATCTCTGAAAGATTCCCTTTGAAGGCTTTTTCTCCAGTGAGAACTTCATAGAGGATTATACCGAGAGAATAAATATCCGAATAAAGGCCAGGGTCTCCCACAATTGCCTCTGGAGATGCATAAATGGGAGTAATTATAGAAGGGTCATAGCCAGGATCGATTATTTTTACATTATTACCCTCTGTAACAAAAATATGCGACGGTTTTAAATCCCCATCCATTATTCCTTGAGAATGCAAGACAAAAAGAGCGTTGAGGATAGAATTAAGGATTTTTTTCAATCTATCGAATTCTTTTTTCTCTTCTGGATGAATTTCGGGAATCTTATCAATTGTGGGGTTGTTAATCTTTTCCATTGTAAATCCGCAAAGATCCTCATCTTCAAACCACTTATAGACTGTGACGAAATGAGGATTATTGATTTCAGAGAGAAGTTCAAATTGACCGCTTAGTATCTCTTTTTCTGAGGGTTTTCCTATCTTGTATACAACCCCATCCTTTTCGTAGATATCTGCAAAACTTCCCTTTTTTAGAAGTGTAAGTTCTTTAATATCCATTCTTTTAAAATATTCTATTTAAATCTTTCGTCAAGGTCTGCAATAATCTTTAAAATTCAGGAATTTAACCTGTATTTTTTAGTTTATTTTGAAAGGACCTCTTTTAAGAATTTCCCGGTATAGGATTTTTTCATAGTTGCAATCTCCTCAGGAGTTCCTTCGGCTATAATCTCACCACCTTCTTCTCCGCCTTCTGGACCGAGATCGATTATCCAATCTGCGCATTTGACAACATCAAGGTTGTGTTCAATTACAACCACTGTATTACCCATATCAACGAGGCAATTCAGAACCCGAAGAAGGAGTCTAATATCATAAGCATGTAAGCCAGTTGTTGGCTCATCAAGGAGATAGAGGGTGTCCCCAGTGGCAACCTTTGACAATTCCCTTGCAAGTTTTATCCTCTGAGCTTCCCCTCCTGAAAGAGTTGTTGCAGGTTGTCCAAGTTTTATATAACCGAGACCAACATCCTGTAATAATTTCAGTTTCCTCTTGGCCTGAGGGATTTCGTTAAAGAAGTCAACAGCCACATCAACTGTTTGATCGAGAACATCGGAAATATTCTTCCCCTTATACTTCACTTCAAGAGTCTCTTTTTTATACCTCGTTCCCTTACAGGCTTTACAGGTTATATAGACATCAGAAAGAAAATGCATCTCTATCCTCTTCTTCCCCTGACCTCTACAACCCTCGCATCTTCCCCCTGGAACATTGAAGGAGAACCTTCCTTTGTTGAAACCTCTTATGCGTGAGCCTGGTAGTTCAGCAAAAAAGTCTCTTATAGGTGTAAAAGTTCCTGTATAAGTTGCAGGATTTGATCTTGGTGTTCTCCCAATTGGGCTCTGGTCGATATTGATTACCTTATCTATATTTTCAATCCCCTCAATTGCTTTATGCTCCAGAGGCAGGTATCTTGATCCATAGAATTTCCTTGCAAGAGCTCGGTAGAGAATATCAATTATGAGAGTGCTCTTCCCTGAACCTGAGACTCCTGTTATACATACAAAGCTGTTAAGGGGTATCACAACATTGATGCTTTTCAGGTTATTGCCTGAAGCCCCTACAATCTTGACGGTCTTTCCATTTCCCTTTCTTCTTGTAGAAGGGACGGGAATTTTCTCCTTGCCTGAAAGGTATCTTGCAGTAATGGTGGAACCATCTTGTCTGAGTTCTTCAGGAGTTCCTGTGAATACAACTTCACCACCTTCAAGACCCGCACCAGGGCCAAGGTCTATAACCCAGTCTGCATTTAAAATACTCTTTGTGTCATGTTCCACCGTAATAACCGTGTTACCCATATCTCGAAGGGACTTTAAAGTCTGAATAAGACGGAGGATATCTCTTTCATGAAGGCCTATTGTGGGTTCATCGAGTATGTAGATGATTCCCACAAGACCTGAACCGATTTGGGTGGCAAGGTGAACTCTCTGAGCCTCACCTCCAGCAAGGGTTAATGTTGGTCTATCAAGAGTTAAGTAATTTACTCCCACATCTTCAAGGAAATGGAGCCGCTGCCCAATTTCACGAGTAAGTTGGGATGAAATCTTCTGCCTCTCATCGGAGAACTTAATTTTTTCGATAAAAGAGCGAGCATCAGAAATATTCATCTGAACAACCTGATGAATATTTTTATTTCTAATCTTCACGCTCAAGGCCTCTTTTCTTAGCCTTGAGCCTTTGCATTCAGGGCAGGGCTTAATTACCATATATTTTTCTATCTCATTCCTTATCCAGTCTGAATCGGTTTCCTCATGGCGACGGTCGAGATATGGAATAATACCTTCCCATAGCCCCCTGCCATAAAGGATTATATTCTTTTCTTCTTCGGTTAATTTTTTCCAGGGTTTGTTGATGTTCACCTCATAATTGTAAGCCATATTCTTGATAGCTCTGTATAATCTGCCTCTTGGTTCTCCAACAGGAGAGATTGCTCCTTCAAGGATAGAGAAGGATTCGTTGAGGATAATGTTCTCTGGATCTACCTCCATTTCTGTTCCAATACCCTGACAACGCGGACAGGCTCCATAAGGAGAGTTAAAAGAGAAGAAGCGAGGAGAAATCTCAGGATAACTAACACCACAGTGAGGACAGGCGAATTTCGTCGAAAATATCCTGTTAGAATCTTCATCAATATTTCTGACGATAAGAAGGCCTTCTGTTTCCTTTAAGGCGGTTTCCACTGAATCGGCTATTCTACTACTCATTTCCTTGGATGGCTTTATTCTGTCTACAACGATTTCAATGTTATGGGGTTTATACTTATCAAGGGAAGGAACATCTTTGATTTCCATCATTTCACCATCTACAACAACTCTCACAAATCCTTTTGCTCCAATATTCTTAAGGTCATCAGCAAAAGTTCCCTTCCTTCTTCTTGCAATAGGAGCAAGAATGAGAAGATGAGAATCGGATGGATACTTGAGTATCTGGTCAACAATTTCATCTACCGTCTGGGAGGTAATCTTTCTTCCACACATGTAGCAATAGGGTGTTCCAACCCTGGCGAAAAGGACTCGAAGGTAATCATATATCTCAGTTACCGTTGCCACTGTAGACCTTGGATTTTTTGATAATTTTCTCTGCTCAATCGATATGGTAGGGGATAAATTGGTGATTGATTGGACTTCGGGTTTATCCATAACCCCCAAAAACTGCCTTGCATAAGCTGATAAAGATTCAATATATCGCCTCTGACCCTCGGCATAGATTGTGTCAAATGCAAGGGAGGATTTACCAGAACCGGAGATACCGGTAATGATGACTAACTTATCCCTCGGTATCTCAACATCAATTCCTTTAAGATTGTGGACTGAAGCGTGTCTTATTTCAATGTTTTTGCTCATATTCAGAAATTATTCTCCCAACCTCCTTTGGGTTAGCCCTCCCTTTTGTCTTTTTCATTACCCGCCCAATAAAGAATCTAATTAACTTTGATTTACCATTTTGAAAGTCTTTGAATTCCTCGGGGTTCTCAGCAAAGACCTCCTTAACGACAGAAGTAAGAGCCTCTTTATCCGAAATCTTTAAGAGGCTTTTTTCCTTAACAATCTCCTCAGGAGTCCTGCCAGTTCGAACCATCATAGAGAAGACCTTACTTCCTATAATCCTTGAGATGGAACCTTGGATAACCATCTTTACAAGGGATGCAAGACTCGTGGGGGAGATATTCGGTTCATTATGAGCTCTGAATTCCCTGATTATCCACTTACTTATCTCAAGAGGTTCATCTAACTGTTGGATTGTTTCATCAAAGAGGTTGGAAGCCTTCTTTGAATTTGCAATTATTATAGCATCTTCCTCATTAAGACCTAACTCTATATATCTCTTCTTTCTCTCCTCTGGGAGGGTAGGGATACTCCTTTTAACTTTTTCCATCCATTCTTCCTTGATTAAAAGAGGAGGAAGATCTGGCTCGGGGAAATATCTATAATCGGAGGCCTCTTCTTTTGATCTCGTTGACCTTGTTACACCTGCCTTTTCTACAAAGCGCATCGTTTCCTGTTTTATTGTTCCTCCTTCCTGGAGGATTTTTTTCTGCCTTTTTATTTCGTATTTCAGAGCTCTTTTTACAGCTCTGAAGGAATTTAGATTCTTTATCTCGGTTCTCGTTCCAAGTTTACCTTTTTCACAACTTACGGATATATTTGGTTCACATCTAAACTCACCCCTTGCCATTACAGCATTAGAAGCTCCTGTAAACTGGAGGATTTTCTGTAGTTTTTTAAGGTAATCCACAGCCATAACCGCTGATGTTATATCAGGTTCGGTTACAATTTCAACGAGAGGGACTCCTGCTCTGTTGTAATCAACAAATGTTTTATCTCCCAAATGGATTAATTTTGCCGCTTCTTCTTCAAGGTGGAGTCTTTTTATCCTGATTATCTTTTCGTCCACCTTAATACTTCCAGAAGTTGCGAGAGGAAATTTGAACTGTGTTATTTGATAGCCCTTTGGTAGGTCGGGATAGAAGTAATTCTTCCTTGCAAATCTTGATTCCTTATGGAGATGGCAATTCAATGCAAAAGCCACCCTCATTGCAAGTTCTACAGCTCTTTTGTTTAGAACTGGAAGAACACCAGGAAGGCCAAGACATATTGGGCATACATTGGTATTAGGCTCTTCGCCAAATGCTACAGGACAACTGCAGAATAACTTGGTGGTTGTATCCAGTTGAGCATGGACTTCTATACCCATTCTTGGTTTAAATTCTTCCATTTCACTCTCCAAGAAGCTCAAAAGGCTTTATTTTCTCAACTTGATGAACAATAGAAAGGAGACCTTTCTCGTCAAAAGGCCTGCCCATTAGTTGATAACCTATTGGAAGATTATTCCGACTCATTCCAGCAGGGGCAGATACTGCCGGTATCCCTGCGAGGTTTGCTCCCGCAGTCAGTCTATCAGAGAGATGGACTTTTAGAGGGTCATCAAACCTTTCACCGATTTTAAAAGCCGGTGAGGGTGTTGTTGGAGTTAAGAGATAGTCAACTTTATCCAGAGCATCTTTGAATTCCTTTTTTATCAGGCTTCTTATGGTTAAAGCCTTTTCGTAATATTCACCAATGGCCTGGGAAGATAGAACAAAGGACCCGACCAGTATTCTCCTCTTTACCTCTGATAAAAAACCATCATTTCTTGTCTTTCTTATCTCATCAGAAAAATTAACTCCTGAATGATAAAGACCGTATCTCACTCCATCATATCTTGCAAGGTTTGAAGATGCTTCTGCATAAGAAATTATCTGGTAGGTTGGGATGACGAACTCTGATGTAGGGAGAGAAACCGAGGGGAAAGAAACACCTACATCTTGTAAGATTTCCTTTATTTCTATCACAGCCTCAAGGACGTCTTCATCAATATCAATGAAATACTCTTCTGGTATTCCAATCTTTATACCTTCAAGGGACCCATCCAGATCGGTATAATCCTGGACATCGACCGTAACCGAAGTTGAATCCAGAGGGTCTTTCCCTGCTATAATCACAAGAAGGATTCCAACATCCATGGCATTCCGTCCTATTATGCCTATCTGATCCAGGGATGAAGCAAAGGCAACGAGCCCATAACGAGAAACTCTTCCATAGGTTGGTTTTAGACCAACGAGCCCACAGAATGAAGCAGGTTGTCGAACTGAGCCACCTGTGTCGGAGCCTAGGGCAATAATTGCACTGCCAGTTGCCACTGCAACAGCCGAACCACCAGATGAACCTCCGGGAACCCTTTCCCGATCAAAGGGGTTCTTTGTTAACCCAAAGTGGGAATTTTCTGTGGAAGAACCCATTGCAAACTCATCGAGATTTGTCTTTCCTATTAAAAGACCCCCTTCTTTTTCAATTCTCTCGACAACCGTAGCAGAATAAGGAGGGATAAAACCTTTAAGAATCTTTGAACCGCAGGTTGTTGGGACTCCTTTTACATTGATGTTGTCTTTCACCGCTACAGGTATACCTCTGATTTTGCCGTCTACTGAACCTATAGCGTTTCTTGCTCTTTCTTTTGTCACTGTAATAAAAGCATTCAGGTCCGGATCTATTTTTGAACAACAACTTTCAAGGAGTTCTTCAGGGGTTAGTTTTCCCTCATCAAATAGTTTTAGATAATCATTGATTGTCATCATAGATTAGCCTCTCCACTGTGAAATAACCATCCTTTGAATTTTCTTTATTTAAGAGGACTACGTCTCTGGATAGAGACTTGCCAACTTTGTCATTTCTTAGCATTAGACTTGTAAGATTTGGATGGATTGTTTCAGGGAGGCCCTTTGTATCCACTTCGTGGATTTTTTGGATATGTTTAATTATTGCATCAAGATCCTTCTGCAGTTTTTTTTCTTCCTTTTTATCCAGTTCTATATTAGCAAGTTTTGAGAGATGTCTTATGTCAATACTCTTCATTCAAAAAACCTCCTCTTAATTATCTTTTTTATTCCATCAAAAGAGATAAGAAACTTGTCTCCATTGATCACTTCAAGAATTCTCCCTCGACCAAAGATTGGATGTTTAACCCATTCATTTAGGAACCTCTCTTTTTTTTCTTGAACGAATTTATCTCTTTTTAATTGTTTGTCCAGATCCTGGACATCTCCAGGAGGTAGTTCTTGAAGAAAGCGAGAAGGGATTAGCATTCTTTCTCCTCCCCATCCAGAACCTCTCTTCTTGAAGTATGAGAGATAAACTTTTTCCTTTGCTCTCGTGATTCCTACATAGAAGAGCCTTCTCTCCTCCTCTAAATTACCGTCTTTAAGACTTCTGTAGTGAGGGAGTATATCTTCTGAAAGACCTGTTATAAAAACAACAGGGAATTCTAAGCCCTTTGTATTATGAAGGGTCATAAGGTTCACTGAATCAGATTTTGTCCACTCGTCAATATCTGTTCGGAGGTTAACCTCAGTGAGAAAATCTTCTGGAGAATATTTACCCTCCTTTTTAGTGAAATCCTTTACAGAGGATACCAATTCAAAAATGTTCTCAATCCTACTCTCAGATTCTATTGTATCCTCTTCCTTCAGAAGTTCTATATACCCGGTTTTATCGATAATCGCTCTGATGAGTTCATCTACTTTGGAGATTCCCTCAAGAGATTTTATGAGCTCAACGAAATTTGAAAGATTGGGATCATCCCTTCCAAGTTTCTGAGTTGCCTCCCATATGGTTATTCCTTTTTCTCTGGCGGTCTGTTCAATTCTCGACCTTCTTAACCTTCCTATTCCTCTCCTCGGTATATCTATAATCCTCCATAAAGAAATAGAGTCTCTTTTGTTGACAAGGAATTTGATGTAGGCGAGGAGGTCTTTAATTTCCTTCCTCTGATAGAACCTCAAACCGCCAACAATGGTGTAGGGGATTTTTTCTGCTAAGAGAGCATCCTCTATAGCCCTTGATTGAGCATTTGTCCTGTATGCAATAAGGATATTCTGTTTTTTATGTGTTTTAAGTTCCTTCTTAAGGAAATAAAGAATTTTTCTTGCCTCACCGTTTTCAGAGAGGGTTGAAAAGAGTGTTAATTTCGTTCCATTCCTTCTCTCTGTCCAGAGCGTTTTCCCCTTTCTCTGGTAGTTATTTTTTACCACAGAGGAAGCAGCCCGAAGGATCCTCTGAGTTGAGCGGTAATTCCTCTCCAGGCGATAAACTGAAGTGTCAGGAAAATCATCTTCAAAGTCAAGGATATTGTTTATATCCGCTCCTCTGAATCCGTATATTGACTGGTCATCGTCCCCGACAACAAAAAGGTCTTTATGTTTTTTTGATATTTTTTTTAATATTTCATACTGGGCATGGTTTGTATCCTGGTATTCATCAACAAGTTTATGCTTAAATCTTTCATTTAATTCTTCCTTGACCTTTCTATTTCCTCCAAGGAGGCGATCCACATTGAAAAGGAGATCATCAAAATCCATTGCATTATTCTCTTTTAGTCTTTTTTGATATTCCTGGTAAACAACCTTGATTTTTTCCTGCTCTAGAGAGAGGGGTTCGAAATCGTATTCGTCGATCAATCTGTTTTTTAGATTTGATATTGTCCTCTGGATGTAACGGTCATTCAGTTTTTTATCTCTAATATCCAACCTCTTTAAGATCCTCTTTAAAAGATTTCTCTGATCCCTTGCGTCGTAGATTACAAAATTTCTTGAATAAGGTGTCTTCTCGGAGTATTCCCTGAGAATCCGAGCGCACATTGAGTGGAATGTTCCCATCCAGATTCCCCTGATTGGTGTTGAAATCAGCTTGTAGATTCTTTCTTTCATCTCATCGGCAGCCTTATTTGTAAAAGTGACAGCAAGAATACTGGAAGGCTTCTCTCCAAGAATATCAATGAGATAGCCTATCCTGTAGGTGATTACCCTTGTTTTTCCACTACCAGCACCAGCCAGGACCAGAGCTGGTCCTTCTTTATGTATAACAGCCCTTTTCTGCTCTTCGTTCAGGTCTTTTAAAAAATCCAAAGGAGAAGATTAAATGGCAGGATATCCTGCCATTTACGATTCTATTGGAGGATAACGGTAAATTCAATCCTCCTATTCTCTGCTCTTCCTTCCCGAGTTGTATTGGGTGCTATGGGTTTTGATTCTCCATAACCTCTGGCGACAAGGCGGGAAGAGTCTATACCCTGTTGGATAAGATATTGTCGAACAGATTGTGCCCTACCGTCAGATAATCTCAGGTTGTAAGAAGCAGAACCAACTGAATCGGTATGACCACTTATTTCTACCTTAACATTCTTATTTGCTTTGAGAACGCTTACAACTTTATCAAGAATTGGATATCCATCAGGAGGTATGTTAGTCTTGCCAGTGGCAAAGTGGATGCCTCTGAGGACCAATTTTTTCTTCTCTTCCAGTTTTTCTATCATCTTGATATTCTTAATGGTCGTTTCGCCTTCTTTTATTATGATTGCGAAGGTCTGTGGCAGATAACCTTCGGAGGAAACCCGCACATTATATGTCCCGGATGGTAATTCTCCCTTGAATATTCCCTTTTCAGGATCTGAGGTAATAGGTTTTATTTTAGTTCCAAGGAATTCAATCGTTGTTGCTAAAGGTTTTAGATCCCGAAAGGAACTCACAGTCCCGGTAAACCCTCCAATTGGTCTTTCCTTTTTCCTGAGGACAGTATTGATATTTACAACAGATGAGGGTTTTACTGTTATTGAAGCCTCTCTTGGAACATAACCTTCTTTTGAAAGTGTTATATGATAAACTCCGGGGAGGATTTCTATATTAACCTTGCCATCTTCCCCGGTTCTATACACCGGGAGTGTTGTATCACGAAAAGTTATACTCGCATCCAGAGGTTCATCTGTTTTTATATCGTTAACTGTTAGAGCTATTGTCCCCTTCTCTACTTTCTTCTCTTTCTTCTTCAAAGGTATGAGAGTGCTCTGTGTTGAAAAACCAACTCTAAATCTCCATCTGCCTGCATCATTTATTTTCCAATCAGGGACAAAATCCACTGAATCACTAAAGGCATAATCCACCCCGAGATCAAGAGTAAACTTCTCTGGAGATGTAAATCTTATGCCAAAAGCGCCTATTAATGTATCCGCTTTCCCGTGCTGCGGGTTGATCCCCTTTGTTTCGAAAACAAAGCGGGTGTATGGACCTGCTGCTATTTCAAAACCAGCCCCCCAACAAAGTAGGTCTTGCCTTTCTGGAATTAGGGTGTGCGGGATATGAAAATCAAAATAATCTCCACGGAATTTATAACCTCCACTCAAGTGAATCAAAAGGGGATAGACTTCGATGTCGCTTAAGAGATCAAGAGCAATATCGCTATGATGTTTTAATGTTGGTTCAAAGTGAGAATGAATAGCGAGAGAATCATCCTTATCAGAATGGAAAACACTGAAATTGTCCCCTATATGACCTCCGAGTAGCCAATTTACTGTTTGGCCCTCGGTATTACTTGCAGAACCTATTAGAGGAAAATAGAACTTTAACCCAGTATATAAGTCCCTATCACCAATTACATGCTCTTCTTTATCTGGATCAAAAGTTTTTCCCTGAGATGAAAGCTTTCCGTATAAGGTTGTGCCCAGATAGAGCTCAAGGTAATCAAAAACGCCGTAGGTGAAACCTATATTAGAGTAACCTATAAAATGCTTTAATGTATCATAATCCTGTTGTGCAGCAGAAAGGTGCGCATTAAAAGCGAGATTAGCTGAAGGGAGTGTTCTTGCTGAGTAAAGATTAAAATTTCCACTCCCTGATGAAAATGAAGAATAACTTATAAGCAGGGATAATAGAACCAACATTTATACCTCCTCATTTTTATTATAGGTCGTGCAGGAATCGAACCTGCGACCCCCGGCTTAAAAGGCCGGTGCTCTACCTATTGAGCTAACGACCCATTTTTTTTATTATACAAAATATTCTCGATTTATCAACCCCTAAGGTACTTATTTATAATTTCTCTTCAACGATTGAAGTTAACTTAATATAAAGAGATTCAATTCTCTTCAGGATATCATCTTGTTTAATCCCCGCATCCCGGGCGAACTTCTCATCCTTTAAGGAAGGAATGTTGATTTTAACATTCAGGGAGGCAGAACGGCAGGAGGCAAGAGCCATTTCTCCAGCAACACCAGCATCACTAATAGCATTTAAATTGCCAATTTTTGCAATCTTTAAAGCTAACTCCATTATTGTTAGACTTTTTTCCATAACAGTAAGAGGAATTTCAGTTGCTAACTTTGTTGCCTCTCTGATTGCCTCTCTTCTTTTCTGTTTTTGCTCTTCCGTTTCCTTTTTCATTCTAAAAGATTTCATTAGTTGATTAAAGGCTTTTGTATCTTCACAGGCGAGAGAGAGGAGTTCCTGTTTCAAATCCTGGGCCTTTTCTGATATCTCTTCAGCTTTGTCCCAATTATTCTGGTATTTCTTCTTACCGTAGGTTAAATTCCCTACCATTGCGGTGAGTGCAGCTGAAAGAGCTCCAGCGATTGCAGCCACTGAACCTCCTCCTGGAGCAGGAGAGTTAGAGGATAATTCTTCTGCAAATTCAAGTAAGGTATAATCTACAAGACGATCAGACTCCTTATTTATTCTATACTCAATTACTTTTTCTTCTGGATTGAATTTAGTAACATCTGAAAGCCCAAGGGATTTTACTGCTGTATGAATAATTTCTCTCTTTGGAACTCCCATTGATATTCCCTGTTTCTTTAAGTAAAACTTACCTGCTTCAATTAGAGCCTCCTCAGGAATGAGTCCCACTAACTCACTTCCTGTAACCCCGAGACCCAATTTTCTTGCTTCCTTTCGCACTTCTTCAAACACTATGTGAAGAGGTGTTATATGATAATTCGTAAGATTTATTGAAACCTGGGCACAACCATATTCATCAACATACCAGCCAATCCCTCTAACTGCTTTTAATTTACCCGGAATCCTGACTATCTCACCATTCTCATCTTTAACAATATTTCCATCATCATCCCTTTTCGGTTTTCCGGATTCTCTTACATTCTTTGCTATCATATTGGCAAGTTTCGAATCCTTTGTATTAAGATTTACATTATAAGCTATCAGGAACTCCCGAGCACCGATAACTGTGGCTCCTGATTTTTCGTTAAACACGGGTTCTCCAAAATCTGGCTTCCATTCAGGGTCCCTAATCTTCTTTTGAAGACCCTCATATTCTCCTTTTCTAATATTGGCAAGATTTTTTCTCTTCTCCTCTCGAGCTGCTTCTTCATAGAGATAAACGGGAATTCTGAATTCTTCTGCCACTCTTTTACCCAAAGCTTCTGCAATCTTGACACAGTCCTCCATTGAAACACTGGCAACAGGAACAAAGGGGCAAACATCTGTTGCACCCATCCTCGGATGTTCGCCTTGATGCTTTTTCATATCGATCACTTCTGAAGCCTTCTTTATTGCGCGGAAGGCAGCTTCTTCAACAGCTTCTGGAGATCCAACAAAGGTTACTACTGTCCGATTTGTGTCTGCTCCGGGATCGACATCAAGAAGGTAGACTCCAGAAGTGTTTTTGATTTCATTGGTTATTGCATTGATCTTATCAATGTCTTTCCCTTCAGAAAAATTCGGAACACATTCTACTATTTTTATTTTTTCCTCCTTTCCATTTCTTAAATTTAAAAAATCTTTTCTTAAAAAAGAGTAAAAATAATTTTATCTTTATTGGTGATTATATAGTGATAAAAAGGATTGTCAAGATGAGGATAAATTCTGAATTATGGCATCTGTTATCCTAGATGTTGCTGCTGCTCCCCTGCTGAGGACATCAGGACCACCCTTAAGTTTCAGCATATCGTAAGAACGAACTCTACCTTCCTTAACCACTCTTGCCACGGCATCTCTTATTCTTTTCGCCTTTTCATATTCTTCTAAGTAGTCAAGCATCATTGAAGCGGAAAGAATCATTGCAAATGGAGAAACAATAGAAGGTTTTAAATTTGCATATTTTGGAGCCGAACCATGGGTCGGTTCAAATATGGCACAATTTTTTCCTATGTTGGCACTTCTTGCGAAACCAAGACCTCCTGTAAGCCCTGCAAAACCATCAGAAACAATATCTCCGAACATATTACCGGCAACGATAATATCGTAAACCTCTGGGTTCTTTGTCATCCACATCATCTGAGCATCAATGTTTGTGAAATATAAATCAATATCAGGGTAATCGGTGGATATTTTTATTGCCTCTTCTCTCATCATGCCAGATGTCTCACGGATGACATTGGGCTTCTCGGTCACAGTGACAGAACCATAGCCATTTTTTTTAGCATACTCAAAAGCTTCCTTGAGGATTTTCCTTGTGGCAGGTCTTGTAAAAATCCTTGCTGAGATTGCAAGGTCCTCACTTGGAACTTCATTAAATCTTTCCATTTTTGGATGGGTTTGTAAGGCTTTTCTTACTTCTGGGGGTGGATTTGTCCATTCCACCCCTGAATAAAGACCCTCGGTATTTTGTCTGAAGATGACCACATCAATTTTGGGTTCTTCAAAACCATCATCAGACCTTCTTATGAAATTTAGAGGGTTACCCTTGAAGGTCGTGCAGGGTCTTATACAGATATCAAGGTTGAAATGCTGCCTTAATTTTACTATTGGGCTGTAGTACATGAGGCCTCTGCCCTTAAGTTTGGGAGATAATTCCTTTTTGGCAATATCTTTTGGTTTGGAGGTTATTGCTCCAAAGAGACAAATACGATTTTCGGAGAGTAGATCTATCGTTCTTTGGGGTAGAGGATTCCCTTCTTTTACCCAAAACTCCCATCCAATATCACCCTTAATATATTCTGCCTCAAAACCTACAGCGTCAAGAACTCGAAGGGCTTCTGGAAGAACAATCTTTCCGATTCCATCGCCGGGTAACGTTACTATTTTTCTTGCTATCTATTCTCCTTTTTTATTATTTTTTAAGGCGTCGTTCAATAATTTTATTGCACAGTATTTACCGCACATTGAGCATACATCTTCATTACCGGGTGCAACCCTTTCCCTTGTTTTTTTTGCCTTTTCTGGATCCATGACGAGTTCAAATTGTCTCTTCCAATCCATTTTCTTTCTTGCAATGGATACCTCTAAGTCCCAATCCTTCGCACCAGGAATCTCCTTTGCAATGTCACCAGCATGGGCTGCAATCCTCGAAGCCATAACACCTTCCCAAACATCTTTAACCCCTGGTATCCCGAGATGCTCAGAAGGGGTTACATAGCACAAGAAATCCGCTCCCCAGGAGGAAGCAAGAGCACCACCAATTGCTGATACAATATGGTCATAACCTGGAGCCACATCTGTAACTATCGGTCCAAGAACATAAAATGGAGCTCCATGGCAGAGTTTCTTTTCCATCTGAACATTCATCTTAATTTCATTAATTGGAATGTGACCCGGACCCTCAATGATTACCTGAACATCCCTTTTATGAGCTCTCTTGGTAAGTTCTCCAAGGATACTCAATTCCTGGAATTGGGCTCTATCTGATGAATCAGCTATGGAACCCGGACGGAAGCCGTCTCCAAGGGAGAGGGTGATATCATATTCGGAAGCTATATCAAGGACCCTATCGAAATGAGTGTATAAAGGGTTTTCCTTTTTATTATAGAGCATCCATGTGAGGAGAAAAGTTCCACCCCTGGATACGAGATCTGTAACTCTGCCTTCGTTTCTTAATCTTTTGAAGGTCTCGAAAGTAACACCACAGTGAAGAGTCATAAAGTCTACACCATCCTCTGCCTGTTCTTCAATAACCTTAAAGAGTTTCTCTTCTGTTAGATGAATAATACCACCCTTCTCTCTGGCAGCCTGAATTGCAGCCTGGTATATTGGAACGGTTCCCAGGGGAATATTGGTTTTCTTTATTATTTCCCTTCTGATCCCGGATATATCTCCTCCGGTAGAGAGATCCATAATAGTATCTGCGCCAGCCTCCTGGGCAGTGATTGCTTTTTTAACCTCCAACTCCTTATCAACTTGATCGGTTGATGTCCCAATGTTTGCATTGACCTTTGTCTTTAGGGGATAACCGATACCTATTGATTTAACATTCTCTCTTTTTTTATTCCGAGGTATTACAATTTTTCCTTCTAATAACCGCTTTTTTAATTCCTCAATCTCTACTGCCTCGGAATCTGCGACCTCACGGACAGAATCAGGAACCTTCCCCTCCCTTAGGTCTCTTATTATTCCCATTAAATACCTCCAAAGATTACATTCACAGGATTAAGAATAACACTATCTTTTCTCACCTCATAATAAAGATAAGGATAAGGAGCTTTACCAGATTGACCCACATATCCTAAAATATCGCCTCTCTTAACTAAGGCCCCTTCTTTTACAACGGTGCTCAAGAGATGCCCGTATAAGGTAATGAAATTATTCCAGTGCGCAACCTCAACGTAAAGACCCTTTCCCTCTTCATGATCAACCTTCTTCACCGTCCCATCTGCGGTTGAGACTACGGGGGAGTTTAAGGAAGTAAGTATATCCACACCATTATGTGGCTTTTCTTTGCCGGTATATGGATCTATTTGCCTTCCGAAGGGTTTAATTATATACCCTTCCACTGGCTTGATACTTGGTAGCTTTTTTAGTACAGAATCCATCTTAAGAGAAGTTTTTAGCACGGTTTCAACCCACCTTGAGAGGATAAGAAGAGTATCAGGTGGATTCATATTCACAATTTTTGGCTCCTCCTGTGTTATATTGTGTTTCTCCAGAGTCTTTTCCTGAACTTTGAGGAGAGAATCAGTTGAGGATTTTAAGTAGTCCCTTTTTTCTTGCAGCAATTTTATTTTCTCCTCAAGCATTTTATTGTCAGTTTTTAGGAATACAATGGAAGATATATTAACGTATCTCTGGAAATTATTCCAGAAGAAAAACCCTGTCAGGGCAAGTATCAGGACTACAAGGAGTAAAAAAAAGATAGGTAATTTTACCCATCTTTTTTTACCACTACCATGAGGAACAATGAGGAATTTAAGGAATAAATTCTTCATCGATTTTTGTATTTTCTCTTAGTTGTTTCAGGGCTCGATTCCTAAGCTGTCTAACTCTCTCTCTTGAAACTTCGAGAATTCTCCCTATTTCTTCCAGAGTGTGGGGTCTTCTACCCTCCATCCCGAAGTAGTATATAATGATCTTTCGGTCTCTTGGTTTCAGTTTATCCAGACTTTCTCTTATATCATTTATGAATTTATTCCTGTAGTACTCTTCCTCAGGAGTTACGACATCTTCGGAGATTATATCAAGATATTCAAGGTCATCGGTATTCTTGATTGTATCATCAAGGGATATATCATGTTTAGCAACCTTTATAGCCTCTTCAATCTTCCCAACATCCATATGTAATTCTTCCGCAATCTCCTCTACAGAAGGTTCTCGCCCAATTTCTCTTGTAACCTTTTCTTTTATTTTCTTAACTTTAAGCATTTTTCCTGCCCTGCTCATTGGAAGACGATAGGATTTGATATGTTCAGTGACAGCCTTCATTATTGCCTGTTTTATCCACCAAACTGCATAGGATAAGAATCTCACACCTCGTTGTTCATCAAAACGTTCCGCCGCCTTTATTAAGCCAACATTCCCCTCATTTATGAGATCAGGAAAAGGTGTTCCCATATTTCTGTAAGCTTTGGCAACGGATACAACAAAACGCAGGTTAGCTTCAACAAGCTTCTTTTTTGCATCCCCATTCCCAAGACGTGCTCTCCTTCCGAGCTCTTTTTCCTGTTCAGGAGTTAAAAGATTATATTTCTGAATTTCCTGTAAGTATACAGGAAGAGAACTTTCTACCTTTTTCACTCTTAACCCTCTAAACTAACAACAGCGAATCCACCTCCCTGGAGTTCAAAGCGGAGTATCAAGGGGGGGGTAAATTCTTTTTTAGCCTTCATAAGATCATCCATATTTTTTATTTTCATAACTCTTCCCTTTTTCTGAACAAGTGAGAGGAGAGCTTTATTGGGCACTCCGGCTTTATATGCAGGACTATCTGGATCTACCTTTGCGACGAAGACTCCAGACTCTTTTTCTCCCCAAAACCTTTTTGCTTCTTCTGATGAGGTAGTAAGAAGGTGCATTCCCAACCACTGTTCTTTGGCCTCACCTTTATAGGAAGTTCTTGTTATATAAGGTCTTTCTCCAAGCACAACAGAGAGTTCTTTTTTTGAACCATTTCGCCATACAATAATTTTTACCTTTTTCCCTGGCTGTCTTGATGCCACAATAATTTGCAAATGTGAGGCATCAACAACCTTTTCCCCACCAAACTCCATAATAATATCACCCTCAGAAATACCAGCCTTATCTGCTGGAGTTCCCTTTTCAACTTTGAGTATATAGACACCCTTATCGTAAGGGTAATCAAGGATTTTCTTTATCTTTTCGCTTATGTCCTTTAGACTAACTCCAAGATACCCTCTTTCCATCTTACCCTTTTCAACAAGTGATTTTAGAACATTCATAGCCATATCGATCGGAACTGCAAAGCCTATTCCGATATTTCCACCAGTTTGGCTCAAGATCACCGTGTTAACTCCGACGACTTTTCCCTCTGTATCAAGGAGAGGACCACCAGAATTTCCCGGATTTATTGCAGCGTCGGTTTGAATAAAGTTTTCGTAGATATTTCTGCTAAGACGTAATCCAGTTCTTCCTTTAGCAGAAACAACACCTGCAGTAACACTCCCAGGGAGACCAAAAGGATTACCGATTGCAATCACCCAATCGCCTACTCGCAAGTCCTCTACGCTTCCTGAGAGAATATCCGGGAGGTCTTCTTTTGTAGCTAATTTTATCACTGCAAGGTCTGTTTCAGGATCTGTCCCGATAAGTTCAACTTCCTTACCTCTAAAATCTTTGCCATTTGGGAGGGAAACGGTTAATTCTTCCGCCCCCCCTACAACATGGTTATTTGTGAGGATGTAGTCGGCGCCTTTATATTCTGTTATAAATCCTGAACCAAGCCATTTCTGGGTTCTTTTCATTTCCCCTTCAGGAATCTCCCCGAAGAATCTTCTGAAGAAAGGATCGTTGAAAAAATCATTCCAGGGAGATTTGTATACAACTGTGCGTTTGCCCTGAATGGAAACAACAGCTGGCGAAGTTTTTTCTACTATAGGGGCAAAGGAAACGCTTCCTGTGATTGACTTTGATTGAGCAGATTTCTCATCCTTTGCTGAACTTGCCGGTAAATTAAAACTTGTCGCTGTTATTACTCCTATAAAAAAACCAGCTATGGCAACAAGGGCAACAAAAATAGACCCATAGGTTATTAAACGTTTATTCATTTTTCCTCCTTTTTGGAAGATTTTTTATCTGGCTTATCAACTATTTTTTACTCAGTCTACTTTGACTTCTATCTCTTTTGGTTTTTCTCCTGCAATCTTTGGTAGATAGATCCTTAAGACCCCATTCTCGTATTTCGCTTCTACCCTGGATTCATCTACTCCCGTTGGCAGACTCTCAACTCTCCTGAAACCACCGTAGGAGCGTTCTACCCTGAGGAATGATTCATCTTCTTTCTTTTTCTCTTCCCTCTTTTCTCCCTGGATGATCAACTTATCCTTTTTTATGGAAAGTTTGAGGTCTTCCTTCTCGACCCCGGACACTTCAACCTCTATAATATACTTTTTGGAATCCTCTTTTACATCCATTAAGGGAAAAATCTTTCTGCTCATCTGAGAAGCTCCAAAACCTGTGAAGAAATCTCTAAACATATTATCAAAATCTTCTCTTAGAGATAAGAGCCTTTCTATAGGATCGCTTGATATTATATCTTTTCTTTTAGCCATAATTACCTCTCTTTTTAAGATTTTTTACACGATTATCAGTTTATTATAGTCTTTTTTCTCTCTTTTGTCAAGTATTTTTTCCATTAATTGAAGAAGTGCCCAGTGAGGGGGAAGGGCACTTCTTCCACAAGGAGGTTGTTATATTCTCATATATAAAGACGAAAGAAAGCCCAGAAAGTTCCATCATTTTTTTAGAATTAATAACCTTGACAAATGGATTTTTTATTATAAAATGAAATCTATGCTGGTTGGACTTTTAATTCTCTTTAGCCAAACACCAGGAGTCCTGAAAACTGGTAACCCGCCGGGTAATTTACAAGCAGTGGATACCCCAAATGATAGGGGTGAGAGCATCACGTTAAAATGGGTTTTACCGGAAGATATTTCAGGGATTGAAGGCTATCAGATTTTTAGAGAGGCAGAGGAAGAGAGTTTACATCTTGCAGGTTATGCACCCGCAGGTAAAACTGAATATATTGATGAATTAGGTGTAAAGAATAACGTAGGTTATCGATATCAAATTAGATCTATTAGTCCTGAAGGTTTAGTTTCCCCCTTTAGTGAGCCATCCCCGATGGTTAAGGCTTATCCACAGTGGTTTAAAAAAAACTTAACAAATAGCCTTGTAATGATCATTATCTACCTTGGTCTGATTCTTTACTTCGTTCAAGCTGCAAAGAGAGGGAAAAAAATCTTTTTGCGTAGGGTTCCGGGTTTAGATGCTCTGGATGAAGCGGTTGGTAGGGCTACGGAAATGGGGAAACCAGTTTTATATGTCCCTGGTATATGGCCGATGAGTGAAGTGGCAACTATTGCTGCTATGAATATATTGAAGCCAGTGGCTAAGAAGGTAGCACAGTATGACTCGAGGATCATTGTGCCAAACATCTATCCAATCGTAATGAATGTTGCACAACAGACTGTAAAAGAGGCCTTTACGGAAGTAGGAAAACAGGATAGTTATAAGGAAGACGATATATTCTACTTGGCTTATGAGCAATTTGCATTCGCAGCTGGTGTAAATGGCTTAATGGTCAGGGAAAAACCTGCGACAAATCTATTCCTCGGAGCCTTTTTTGCAGAATCCCTACTCTTAGCAGAGACAGGGAATATGACAGGAGCAATTCAGATAGCAGGGACAGATAGGGTTCCACAATTACCTTTCTTTGTTGCAGCCTGTGACTACTGTATTATGGGAGAAGAACTCTATGCGGCGAGTGCATATCTTTCAGCAGATCCCCGTCTTGTTTCTTCGATAAAGGCTCAGGATTGGGGTAAGATGGCGATTGTAATTTCCCTGGCATTGGGTTCAGCTCTTACAATATTTGGCCTTTGGTTTATTATTTCATGGTTTACAACGGGATAATGATTAAATGAGAAGAACTTTACCTCTTGTAATAGCTTTTGGGATAGGTTTTGCAATGTTGATTCAATACTTTATCCCACATCCGATTTCGGAAAACTTCTATAATGTTATAGTTCAGCAATGGTTCATAATTATTTTTGCCTTTCAGTTTGTCCTTGCATTGAGAAGTTTCTTCATGCATCATATCAGAAAGATATCTCAGAAAAAAGAAGGATACTGGTTTAGCGCAGTTGCAATAGCTTCAGCCCTATTTATGGCAATTGCGGGCTTTGCTACAAAAAGAGGACCCTTCTTTGACTCTCTATATAAGTATATGTACGCACCCCTCCAGGCAACAATGTTCTCTTTGCTTGCTTTCTTTATAGCGTCCGCTGCCTTCCGGGCATTCAGAGCGAGAAATCTCCAGGCAACATTGCTTCTTGTTACGGCAACAATCGTTATGATAGGAAGGGTTCCTATAGGAGATTATTTATGGAAAGGGATGCCCGACCTCGTTGAATGGATAATGACGGTTCCAAATATGGCTGCAATGCGAGGCATCAGGATTGGAGTTGGTCTTGGTGCTATAGCAACAGCAATGAAGATAATGCTTGGTATTGAACGCAGTTATATGGGGGGAGAATAATGGGTTTCTGGCAGCGTCTTTTAAAACTTGATCGTAGATGGATATTCCTGGGGATTGGTCTGGTGGTAATATTTCCTCTTATCTATCCCCTGAAGCTTCCTGTGAAACCCACGAAGCCTTCCATGGATCTTTTTAACTATATCGATACCCTGGGTCCAGAGTCGGATGCGGTTTTCCTTGTAAATGGCTCTGCCCCTTCAACTCTCCCTGAACTTATGCCCATGTTACAGGCTATACTCAGGCACTGCCTTACAAAAGGGGTCCCCGTTATTTTCTTTGGAGGTTTATACCCTCAGTATATTGGTGTGGCAAAGATGGCAATAGATGAAATAATAAAGGAATTTCCTGATAAAAAGAGCGGGAAGGATTATGTCTTCCTTGGTTATATTCCCGGGGTTAGTGCTGTAATCCTTTCAATAGGTATTGATATCGAAACCACTTTTGGAGCTGATTACTATGGAATTCCAATTGATTCTCTTCCAATGATGAGGGAAATTAAAAATTATTCGGATATCTCCATTGTGATAGATATCTCTGGCACTTCCTCTCCGGAATACTGGTTGATGTACGGACAGGAGAGGTACGGTGTGAATTTTGGGGTAGGGTGCACGGCTGTGTCTGCTCCTGCCTATTATGCCTTTCTCCAGTCAGGACAGATGGTTGGTCTCTTAGGAGGGCTCAAAGGTGCAGCAGAATATGAAGAACTTATGGCAAGAAATGGATATCCAACAGGTAAAAGGCCAGCGACCGTAGGAATGGATTCTCAATCTTTTGGTCATTTACTCATCGTTCTTTTAGTAATCCTTGGGAATATAGGTTATTTTGTTACGAGACGTGCTGAAAAGACCAGAGGGATAGAACAAAGGAGAAAGAGATGAATATTTCAACAAGCCCCTGGGTCTGGATTGCTGCTCTATTAACCCTGATGATATATTCCTTCCTTTACAAGGAAAACCCATTCTACCGCCTTGCAGAACATATATTTATGGGATTATCCATTGGATATGCCGTGGTTATCATCTGGTATAACTATGTACTTGTCAGAGTTTATAAACCCTTATTTTTCCCACCCCATCAGTGGAGTCTAATATTCCCTATTCTCCTTGGGACGATGATTTTTGGAATTTTCTCAAAGAAGTATACATGGCTTATTAAATATCCTTTTGCATTCTATATAGCCGGGTATGCTGGAATCTCAATACCTGTTACATTACAGGCTTTTGTTCTCAAACAAGTAGAAGCATCATTTCTGACACCTGAAAAATTTTCTTCTATTCCCGGTTCAATTAATTCAATTTTAATTTTTGTGGGTCTTATTACCACCTTAATATTCTTTTATTTCTCGACGAAAAGGGAGCATGGTTTTGGTACTGCCGCTAAAGTGGGTATTGTCTTTATTATGGTAGCCTTTGGTGCATCGTTCGGTTACACCGTTATGGCACGTATTTCCCTTCTTATTGGAAGGATGCAATTTTTGATCCAGGATTGGTTGGGTATTATGTAGATGTTCTTTCTTCTTATCTTTAGTTTTTCCATTTCTGCAAAAGATACACCCAATGATGCTGGAGGCTCTATTACTGTAAGCACTTACAATATACCCCATTATACGGAGAGGATTGAATTATATCGTAAGGTGAAAGGAGATACTCTCTACAAGGAAGCAGGACTCATTTCTCTTTATAAAGGAGAATTTGATGATACATTGGCGGTGGCTGGAGAGAGCTATTTATATCGAGCAAGAGCCATAACAAAGGATACAGTCTATATCGCTATGACAGAAGAATTTGTAAGTTCATCACCTCAATGGTTTAATAAATCAAGAACCGCAGTTCTACTATTCATTGTAATATTTGGGAGTTTTGTTTTTGTATTTATTCAGTTAGCCAAAAAGAATCCTGAGGGTCTTTTCATTCGTAGACTTCCAGCAATAGATGCAATAGATGAGGCTGTTGGAAGATCAACAGAGATGGGAAAGCCTGTCCTTTTTATTCCAGGAATCGAATATATTACAGATGCCGGCACACTCGCTTCCATCACAATACTCCAGAGAGTGGGTAAGAAAGTTGCTGAGTACGGCACCAGGATTATCCATGCGAACTTTGACCCTGTGGTTATGACGGCTGCTCAGGAGACCTTGAAAACTGCTTATGCAGAAGCAGGTCGTCCTGATGCATTCAACAAGGATGATGTTTTCTATCTAACCTCTGAACAGTTTGGATTTGCTGCAGGTGTGGATGGAATAATGGAGAGGGAAAGACCAGGCGCAATCTTTCTTCAAGGTTATTTCTATGCAGAATCACTGATCCTGGCTGAAACAGGTTATTCTATTGGGGCAATTCAGATTGCTGGAACCAATGCAACGACTCAACTACCTTTCTTTGTTGCAGCCTGCGATTATGTTCTCATGGGTGAAGAGATGTTTGCTGCCTCAGCCTATATTTCAAGGGAACCAAGATTGCTGGGATCGATTAAGGGTTCGGATCTGACAAAATCGATTCTTCTGGGCCTCATTGGTATAGGGGTTACCTTTGGCACTGTTGCTTCATTATTAAAACAAGCAGGTAATCCAGCTTATATGGAGATATTCAACAAAGTTCTTGATTTCCTTGCAATGGGAGCCAGGTGAAAAAGCAAGTTCCACTTCTGATTACCTTCTTAACAGGATTTATCGTTATTGTCTCTTTTTTTGTTCCGCACAGACCTTTTGGAATCCTTGAAACACAGGTTCTTACCTGGTATGCTATAATATTTGGCTTTACCATGCTGATAGGTGTGGATTCGCTTATACGCCTTCATGTAAGGAAGACACAGCGAAGGAAGAAGGGTTGGTGGTATTCAATTGTCTTCTTCGCGGGCTTTTTATATTGTTTTGTGACAGGGGTAATTTCACTTATCAGGACCTCAAATCCATTTTCCCCAGGCACTGTTTTCTTCTATGGCTACCGGACAATTCTGATTCCTCTTCAGTCTACAATGTTTGCACTTCTTGCATTCTTCATTGCCTCAGCTTCCTACCGTGCTTTCAGGGCAAGGAACATAGATGCCACCTTTCTGCTTATCGCAGCAGTTATCGTTATGATAGGCAGAGTGCCTGCGGGATACAAACTCTGGCCAAGACTGCCTGAAGTAGCCAACTGGATTCTCAATGTTCTGCAGATGGGTCCGATGAGAGGTGTAATGATTGGGATAGCCCTGGGAGCTGTAGCTATGTCCCTCAGGCTAATATTGGGAATAGAAAGGACTTATTTGACCTGATGGAAAACAAGAAAGATTTTCTCGATTGGATTACCTCTATTGATAGAAAGTTTATATTTGCCATTATCGCTATAGTTGTTCTCATCCCGATACTCCTTGGAATTCAAGAAGAGGTTCAAATAAGTCCTTCAGTTAACTCTGCATATAGAACAATTGAGAATCTTGATTCCAATGATGTTGTATTAATATCCATAGATTACGATCCTGCATCAATGCCAGAACTCCAGCCCATGCTAAAGGCAATGTTAAGGCATGCTTTTAGAAAGGATGTAAAGGTTATAATGATGTGTTTCTGGCCTCTTGGTCTTCCAATTGGGACACAAGGATTGGAGCAAGTAGCTGCAGAGTATAGTAAGGCTTATGGAAAAGACTATGTTAATATAGGGTATAGACCAGGGGATCGGGCAGTTATGGTTGAAATGGGTAGGGAGATAAGACATTTCTTCAGGACAGATGTGAGCGATGTTCCGCTTGATTCTTTTCCATTGATGAAGGATATTCATAACTACAATGATATTTCTTTGGTAGTAGGTTTAGAAGCGGGAATATACGGTGATTACTGGGTTCAATATGTTGGTTCACGCTATAATCAAAGGATAATACTTGGGGTGACCGGGGTAATGGCAACTCAAACCTACCCCTATCTCCAATCCGGTCAGATAGAGGGTCTTATAGGAGGTTTAAAAGGAGCTGCAGAATACGAGACTCTTATTGGAACTCCTGGCTTTGGGCTGACTGGTATGGCAGCACAGTCATGGGCGCATGTAGCTATTGTAGTATTTATAATAATAGGCAATATAGGATATTTTTTGACAAGGCGAAGAGAAAAGAGGTTTAGAGTGGAAGGGAGAAGATAGTGCTTGAGACAATATCCGTCTGGATTGCAGGGGGTCTTACTTTATGTATTTTTTCCTTCTTGTATGGAGACAATCCAATTTATAAGTTTGCCGAACATTTATATGTTGGTTTTTCTGCTGCATATTGGTTAATCTACGTCTGGCATTTTACCATCAAGCAGATGGTTATCAATCCAATTGTTGCCGGGGAATCAGGGGCATGGTTACTGATTATCCCACTATTCTTTGGGGTGATCATGCTTTCAAGATGGTTACCGGAGAGATATTCCTGGATTAGTAGATGGTCAATTGCATTTACCGTTGGAATAGGAGCTGGTATGGTAATAATAGGTCAAGTTCAGGGTTATATACTACCACAACTTAAGGCAACTCTTCTCCCCTTAGCCACTGGTTCTTGGAAAACGAATATAGATAATTTTTTCATTGTGATAGGAACTGTAACAACCCTTACATATTTTTATTTCTCCAGAAGGGAGAAAAGCACGATGAGTAAGTTTTCGAGAATTGGGACAGCCTTTATTATGATAGCTTTTGGTGCTGCTTTTGGTTATACTGTAATGGCAAGAATTTCCCTTCTGATTGGGAGAATGTCTTTTCTATTTGGAAACTGGTTTCGTATTGTTAAACCTTTATAGGGTTCTAAGAAATATTCTCATACAATTATTCAAAAAGGATTTTTCTAAAAAATATGTGGTATTTGATTGATTCAGGTTTTAAAGATCCTTATTACAATATGGCTTATGATGAGTCGCTTCTTGATGCTGTCCAAGATAGAGAAACGGTTTTTCTCCGCTTTTTCAATTTTAGGGTTCCCTCCATATCCATTGGATACCATCAGAAGATAGATTCCTGGCTTCTCGATCTGGAAAGAGAAGGAGTAAGATGGGTAAGAAGACAGACTGGTGGAAGGGCAGTTATCCATTCCAATGATTTCACATATTCTCTTGTCTTTCATCATGATAATTCCCTGATTGGAGGGGATGTCATTGATTCTTATAAGAAAATTGCTCCTGGATTTAAGAGAGCCTTTGATAGACTTGATATTCCAACTACCATCCAGAGGGGGAAGGCTCATCCAAGAAAGTTAATGAAGAGTGTTTTTTGTTTTTCTGTTCCATCCCTTGCTGAGGTTGTGTGGAAAAGAAAGAAGATTATAGGAAGTGCACAATTCAGGAAGAAGGGAATAGTTCTCCAGGAAGGGACGATAATGCTAAGGGAACCGGGTTCAATCTTTCCTCGCATTCCAGAGATGGCAACAATAAAAGAAGCAAAAAAAGGGGAGGTCAGCTTAGATGAAATGAAGGAGGCAGTCACAATAGGCTTTGAGCAGACTTTTCATATTTGTTTTAAAGATTATCCCAAAAATCCAATAAGAAAAGAATTAATTTCAAAATACTCATCCATTAAATGGAACCTTGAGGGTTCACTTTAAAATTATAATAAATTATTTTGATATTTAAAGAAAATACTTTATGGACTTGACAAAAAGCTCTTTATTCCTTATATTACTAAAAATTAAAAAAGAGAGAGGTTAATATGTTTAGAAAAAGTTCAATTCTTGCGTTAGATATCGGGAGTTACTCTATAAAAACAGTTGTTGTTGAGGGGACCCCTAAGAAACCGATTATGACCAAATGTAATATTTCAACATTGCCCTCACACGCCATTGTTGATGGTGAAATTATGGATAGGGAATCAGTGCTTGATTCAATTAGAAATAGCCTGGAAGCCTTGGAAGTTGAGAATAAAGAGGTTGTTAGTTGCATATCAGGGCGAGATATTATTGTAAAAAAGATTAAGATGCCAAAAATGAACGAATCAGAAGCTGGGGAACAGATAAAATGGGAAGCAGAGCAATATATTCCCTATGAGATTGAAGATGTTTCTCTTGATTTCCAGATACTTAATCCAAATGCTGGAGAAGACTCGATGGAAGTTCTCCTTGTGGCAGCAAAAAGGGATGCAGTAAAAGCCAGGTTGAGCCTTTTTAGGGAACTTAACCTTGAACCTTCTATTCTTGACATCCCAGCCTTTTCGGTTCAGAACATCTACGAATTCAATTACCCTGTAGAGCCTGATAAATTAATTGGGCTGTTCCATATTGGATCTCAATATACAACAATGAGCTTTATTTCAGGTTCTGTAAATCACTTTACCCGTTCAGTCTCAACAGCTGTGAACAATCTGATTCAAGCACTTCAGAGGGAAGCCGGAATAGATGGGGAGAGGGCTCTTAGTATAATAAAGACAGGTGAAAAAGAAGATGTGGATCAATATGCGTATCAGAATGCTATAGAAAGTTTCCATGATGATTTTGGAATTGCAGTTGAGAGAATTCTTCCCTATCTTCCTGAAGGTTTCGAGAACTTCAATCGGATTGTAATAAGTGGAGGAGGCAGTCTTATCTCTGGTATGCCAGAATTTCTTGGAGAGAGATTTGGAGCTCCTGTAGAGGTTATGAATCCTTTTATCCAGTTTGGATACAATGACAAATCTCCATTTATTAATATTAATGTTGAAGAAAATGGGCCAATCCTTGCCCCTGCTCTTGGTTTGACTCTAAGAGGTTTATGATGATAAGAATTAACTTAATTCCTGAAGAAGAACGGAAAAAGGTAAAAAGAGCTAGAATAAAAAAACCTGTGATTAGAATTCCTGGGATTGATCTGATTATTTCGATTTTAGTATTACTGGGATTGGGAGCGGCTCTATTTTTCTTTAATAGAGCAGCTGAAAAGAGTCTTTCTACTCTTGAGAATAATATCAAAACCTCGCAGGAAGAGTTAAGGAAGCTACAAAAGGAAAGACAAATAGTGGAAAATATTGAAAAGCGGCAACAGGAACTAAAAAGATGGATATCTCTTGTTCAAGATCTTAACAAAGGCCGTTCCCTCCAGGTTCACGTAATGGGTGAAATAAACAAACTTAAACCTGATTATATGTGGTTTACTTCATATGAAGAAACTAGCGGAAACTTCAAATTGAATGGAAGTACTTTCTCCAATCTCATAATCTCCAATTTTATGGTTAGATTGAAGGAATCCCCATATTTTACTGATATTAGATTGGAAGAGGTAAACGAAAAGACAGAAAAAGAGCACTCAATTTTGGTATTTACTCTAACGGGTAAGGTACTTACGAACACTGGAGGCTAAGGGATGAAAAGAATGAGACCCTCCGTATTTATATTTATTTTTGCTATTATTATCTTTGCTGCTGGCTGGTTTACCACAATAAAAAGTAAAAGGCAAGAAATTGCAAAAAAACAGGAAGTATACCAAAATTTACAGAATCAACTAAGGAAAACGACCGCAGTAGTTAAAAGAAAAAAGGAAGCTAATCGCAGGCTCCAGATAATATCGAAAAAGTGGGCTCAGGCTCAAAAGATGTTACCAAAGGAAGCCAGTATTCCGCAGTTACTTAGAACCCTTACTAAACTGAGTGGAAGTTGTGATGTAAAGATACAGCATCTGAAACCTTCACCCCAGAGGGAAAAGGAAAAATATACTGAAATTCCAATTGAGGTCAAAATCGCAGGGGGATATCATAATATTGGGCGTTTCATGGCGGGTTTGAACAATATGAGTAGAATTGTAAAAGTCCAGGGCCTTAAATTGTCCGAAGGGAAAGAGTTGGAAGAGGGAGAATTTGTGATTTCAGCTGCTTTTGCTTTAATAACTTATATCTCAAAAGGAGGAAAGGTTGAAGGATAAATTAATAATATTCCTCGGTCTAACAACCCTGTTATTTTCGGGTTGCAGCATTGAGGGTGAGAGCCCTTTTGATAAATTTTTATCAAAAACTGTAAATTTTTTTTCCCCAAAATCCGAAAAGGCAGAAGTTGTGAATCTTATAACCGCTGTAGATAAGAAGAGTGAGCCTAACCAAAAAATAGAAAAAACTGCTGCAATACCTGAAAGTGCATCTAATGATACTCTTAAAGAGATAGAAGAAGCCCTTCATTGGGGGAAAATTTATTATTCAGATAGAGGAAAACCTGATCCATTCAGATCTCTTCTTGCCGGAAAGGAAGAAAAAGAGAAGGAAGTTAATGTTGACCTTGCAAAATTAGTGGGAATCATATGGGGTAAAAATGGATATCTCGCTCTCCTTAAGGAAGGCAACCGCGGGTATGTCCTTAGGGAGGGAGATAGAGTAATCGATGGAAGGGTTTTAAAGATTACTGAAGACACAATTACCTTCCTTCTTTCAAGATTCGGACTGCAAAATAAGATTACGATGCAGTTAAAAAAACAAGAGAGGTGAATAATGTATAAAAGAATGGCATTAACCTTTATCTTAGTTCCTCTTTTAGTTGTGGCAACTTCTGGGGCGAATCCAAATCTTAAAAATATCACTGTTAAGAACGTTGAAGATTATACCGATGTCGTTTTCACCCTTTCAAAACCTGCAAGTTATACTGATTTCAGAATGGATAAAAAAATAGTCCTTGACCTTCTGGAAGCAGGCAGTGAACTTAGCGGAAATACTTGGACAATTCAAAGAGGGGGAATTGAAGGTATCATTTTGTCCCATATTCCCTCGGCATCCCTCACGCGTATAATTATTCAGTGTTCAGATGAATTCGAATATGAGATTGCCTCACCCGAGAAGTCACTAATCTCGCTTAGATTAAATACCAAAACGGAACCTTTTACCGAATGGAATGCTGCAACTATACCCCAAGAAAAGGTAAAGAAAGAGGAACTCGAAGTTACAGCTCCTACCCCACCTCCAATAAAGAGAGGCGAAATCTCTATGAGATTAGAAAATGCTGATCTTATAACCGTCCTTCGCTCCATTGCTCAATACAGTGGGATGAACATGATTATTGGGGATGAGGTAACAGGAAGTATAACAGTAGAATTAAAAAATGTTGACTGGGAAAGAGCTTTAGATCTAATCCTTAGAACCAAAGGTTATACCTATGTTATAGAAAATAATGTAATAAGAGTTGGAATGGCTGAGACGTTCGCCAGAGAAATGGAAAAGGAAGAGATGTCAAAGCCTCTGAGCCGAAAGATCTTTACTCTTGAATTTACCACCCCTACAGAATTGGAACCCACTATCAAAAGCGTCCTTTCAAACCGTGGCAAGATTGAAAGCGACACAAGAACCAATTCTATTATAGTGACAGATATTCCATCCAAGTTAGAAGTAGTAGAAGGAATGGTTAAATCTCTGGATAAAAAGACTGCCCAGGTTGCAATTGCTTCAAGAATAGTGGATATGGACAGAAGTGCAGCAAGAGAATTGGGGCTCTCCTGGCAGGCTGCCAACCTCAGAAAAGCAGATTGGAATGTTGAAGCAGATGCAACCCATGAGACCCCTCCTGAGCCGACTTCAGGACTGTTCTTGAATATTGCAACTGTGAAGAATTTCGCAAAACTCTCGGCAAGGCTGGCTGCGATGGAAAGTAGACAAAGATTAAAAACAACGGCTAATCCAAGGATAACAACGGTTAATAACAAAGAAGCCTCAATCTTTGGAGGAAAGCAATTTGCGTTAACAACAATGGATATTCATGGTCAGCCAATCACTAGATGGTATAGGGCTGGTATCGAATTAAAAGTTACGCCCCATATCAATTCAGTGGGTGATATTACAATGGATATCAGTGTTGAGTTGAGTGATGTGGTTACAGGTGCCACTACTCCTACAATCACTCAAACAAAAGCCGGGACTCAATCCCTGGTAAAAGATGGTGAGACCCTTGTGATAGGAGGTTTTTTCACAAATACCTCTACAGAAACGAGGTCAGGGCTTCCGATTCTAAAAGATCTCCCTCTTCTGGGGAATCTCTTCGGTAAGACCACAACCGAGGTGAGAACCAGGGAGGTTTTGATATTTATAACACCACATATTGTTAAGGGTGAATTGGAAAAGAAAATTTAGAATTTGAAAAAGATGTGAAATTTTCCACCATAACTTGTTGTTACTTCATTTTCTAATTTTCGGTTAAGGTAGTTCCGATAGTAAAGAGATAGATCTCCAGAAACCATATTAGAAAAATTGTAGTCACCTGTTAGGCTGAAGTTTATATTTCTGTTGTCCTGTGTAATTTCTTTGTTTTGTGTTGATTGGTTAATAGAATATCCTTTATTATTCCGCAGACTAAATTGTACCTTGAAATTTAGGGGATTATTCCACTTAATTCTACCAAGAAAAGGCAGTTGGATTCCTGTTTTTACCGGCTTAAAAGAGTATGAACCAGTAACAGAAATGTCTTGTGATTCATTTTGGGTATGAAGTTTTACGGTCTGATTTGAATAGTTGTCTGTCTTTGTATAACCTGAGTTAACAGTCAGGTCAATGCCGTTTTTTAATCTTAGATTCAAGGTGGGGGAGAACTTTAAAGAGTTTTTGCCAGTCGAAAAGCCTTGTTCTGTAAGCCGAATGTTGGTAGTTGAATCCCTATTTATAGAGATGTTCAGTCTCGAAGTTCGGGCAATTTTTTTGAAGGGTGGAATATAATTACAAACTTCAGGAATCTGAATAGAAACATTTGGGAAACTAAAAGTGATTTCTTTATTTGGAGATACTGAATTTTTCAAATTTATCTCATCCGGTTTTGTTTCCCGAAGACTACCGCTTATATCCAGAGTCATCTTGGAGAAAGAGAAACCTGAGGATAAATTGTAATTCCCGCTCAAAATTCCACCATCAGAGGGGCTATTGAGGACAGTAATTCTATTGGTCGGTTTTAAGTCTATACCATAACGGAATTTATAGTCAGGAAGAGAATTAAGGTAGGAAAAGGTCGGGTTTCTTGTTAGAGTGCCTGTAAAACGAATGGGTTGCATATTCTTGAAAAAACCTGATACAAGAGGTAATTTAGCAAGATAGGAATTTAACCTTAGATTATCATTTATGCTGATAATCCTATTTTGACTAACACCTCTAACATCAAGACTATCACCGAGTGTCTTTGCGTATTCAATTCCATGATTTTGAGTAAAAGTATTAGAATATGATAGGTTAATTGTATTACAATTGAACTGGCTGGAATTATGGCTTGTTGTTACTCTTTCACTCAAGGAGACAGTTTGACCGAATCGATTGCTCTTATATAGATCAGTTTTGGCGGATAGATTATACCGAACATCTATCCATCTAATCGGTCTATAGGTAAAATCAAAACCGGAATTTATTTCTTTTACTGGCCTTATCACTATTGGTTTATAGAGAGAATCAGCCATTGAATAAGTGTAGTTATTCCTTACCTCAGATTTATAGGCGGCGTTGAAATGGATATCAGATGGAAATATGGAAGAAGAACCGCCAGAAAGAATAAGAGGAGATATATGAGGAAGAGGTAGACTATAATTAGCACTCACTGTTTTGCTCAGAGTCGTATCAGCCTTATTCTCTGGCGAAAAGATGCGACTAAGAGAGTATGAACCGCTTATCCTGAGATTATCGACTGTGTATTTAAGCCACCATTTATCTGAAGAAGAAGGTCTTGAAATGTTAAAGGTTATCCGTCTTAAAATGTTGGAGGCCGTTTCCATTTCCCTTTCTTTTTCGGGTAAGAAAACGTCTGAATTCCTTTTGTATAAGGGAGCCTCGGAACTCTGCGCCATATTAAAAGAAAGAGGCATCCTTAAGAACTCATTTAAAAATTCCCCTGCACTGATTTTTACCCCAAAATTGTGTGAAGTTCTCTCCCTGTCTCCAATATCTCTTAACTCGTTCAGATTTTGCTTGTATTTAGCTGACTGTCTGGTGAGGCGATAAGAGATCTCCGGAAATAAGTTTCCTATGTTGGATGAAACGGAGAGATTTAAATCACTCCCTATCTCGGTGCTTGCCTCTCTCAGAGTAATATCGTTAAGATATATCTCCCCTGTAAAGATTTCTGAACCGGGATTAAGAGCGATAAATTGAAGATAGGCAATATTCATAAGAGTTGGATTCCCAACAATGGAATATTTGCCCTGGATAGAATCCTTATCCAATTTCAATTTATAAAATCTCTGGAATTTGATATCTAAAGTATCCCATTTCTCCGAGCTAATATACGTACCGAACTGATAGTAATTGGCGGAATCTGTAAGAAGACGAAGGAAAATCATGACGGAATCATCTGCGTTACTTGTCATCTTTGAGTAAAACCTTAATGATTTATATAGTCGAAAGTCGTAACCCTTTCCCGAACTCAGCTTTGGTAGTTCAAGATAAGATTCTGTAAGACAAAAATTATTTGGCTTGAGTGTGTCTATTTTTAGTATGAGGGATTGTTCTTTTAAATAATTGCCATAAATATCTCTTTCCGATTCCACAGGGGGAATATAGTCTTTATTCTCAAAACTATTTCGGTAGGTAATAAGGAATTTCCCACCAGATGGATTTAGTGAATCGGTAGCGTAGACCCTCACTCCTTTATTCTTCCACCTGCTACCGACAATTCCTACACTTGCTATCATAATCCTCGTGGTTGTGTCTACACCTTTATACCAAATCCTTGAATACAAAATCTTTTCAAATGATGGATATCCAAATTTTTCGTAGTAAGTGGAATCAGTTAGAGGAATCCGATACATCTTCCAGCCCATTTCTCCATAATTTGCCACCAGTTCGGATGAACTCAAGTCAAGTTTATACCTGAAAAAGTCGCTTTGAATTTCGAGCATATGATCCCAGTTGAGGTCTTCTGAATCCAATCTCTTATTTCCCTCTTTTCTGTGGAGTTTTATAGAATCCTTGAAGGTCTCTAACTTATCCGGGAAATCATCTCTTCCATCATCAAGAGAATCTGGTATATATTCCCATTTATCATCGTCAAAAGCTATTCCGTCAAGCCCTGTATCCTCTCCAGGGTCTATTTGAAAACTTCCGTTTCTGTCCTCTGTGTCTATAATTCCGTTAGGTGGAATGATGGAATCTGCACCCAAAGAATTCCGTCCCCATCTTGAGATATCTTCTTTCATATGCGTTCCAAGTTCCACCACGAGTTCTCCTTTATCGCCCTTAACCCAAACTTCCAGATATTTCTTCTGCAAGAAATTCTCTTCAGATGGAAAAGCTTTCATTATACCAGCCCAACTTTCTTCAGGATTAATAATTGCCATTTTTGGTTGGAAATAGAGAACCATTGCACTGGTATATTGATAGCTCTGGGTTGCGGGAAGGTCGGGATATATTCTCCTGAGTGGAATACGAGTATTGAACCAATCAAGTTTTCCAAGTTTGTTAATTGTAAGCGAACTATC
>Ga0209121_10000553_pt1 | contig 39397 bp, 40 predicted proteins | sample Cruoilmetagenom3_FD_187292 | JGI IMG/M metagenome (GOLD analysis project Ga0209121, IMG submission 187292) | Oil polluted marine microbial communities from Coal Oil Point, Santa Barbara, California, USA - Sample 3 (SPAdes) (version 2) | ecosystem: Environmental > Aquatic > Marine > Oil seeps ... | reverse complement strand
AATCATAACTGACTACCCTAAAACGCCGAAAAGGGACGGAAAACAGGCAATTCACATTCATTTTCCAGAATCTTTGTCGAAAATGGGGTGGAACATCCGTTACAGTAGGCAAGGGCACAAAAAGCTTTGAATTCCATCACCGGCACCTGAAACCTGACGCTGGGGTTGGTGTAGGCGGGGGCAAAAGCAGCCCGACCCAGGTTTATCACCTGTCCGTCTTGCTTCACCCCGAATAGCTCAATCCAATCGATGTGATGCTCCACCGTGTTGGGATGCGGTGTTTCTTTGCCCACCACCACGTGGACAATGTTGGCTCCACCTTCTCCTTTACCCTTACCGATTTCAATAACCGGGACATGCTTTTCCTTTCCCTCAGACTCCGCAGTTTTTAGTATATCCTGAAACTGCATAATTCACCTTCTTGCCCGCTGAATTCTTGCCTGCTCAAAAAACGCCTAGTAGTTCTCTGCCATAAGCTCGTAGTAGCTCCGGGGGAAGCCACAGGCAGGGCACTTCTCCGGCGCTTCAGTGCCCTCATGGACATAGCCACAGTTACGGCACTTCCACCTGACCACCTTGTCTTTCTTGAAGACCTTCCCTCCCTCCAGATTCTTGAGCAGGGCAAGGTATCGTTTCTCGTGCTCTTCCTCCACTTCACCCACCTCTTTGAAGAAATCGGCAATCTCACTGAAGCCTTCCTCGCGGGCTACTTGCTCAAACCCTGGGTACATCTGGGTGTGTTCATAGTTCTCGCCTTCCGCGGCTGCCTTCAGATTTGCCTTGGTATTTCCGATTCCCTTGAGGAAGTCAAACTCCCTTTTAGCGTGTTCCCTTTCATTCTCGGCGGTCTCCAGGAATATCCCGGCGATCTGCTCGAAACCTTCTTCTTTGGCTACCATGGCAAAGTAGGTGTACTTGTTGCGTGCCTGCGATTCGCCGGCAAAGGCGGCCAGAAGGTTTTGCTCGGTTTTGCTTCCCTTAAGTTCCATTTTCCTCCTCCTTTTGTAAAACGCTATCAAGCAAAGCCATATTCCTTATGCTTTTCGGCAATAGTGGTTGCAAGGCTATCCAGTGCCTTGAAATCGGCTTCCTTCGGAAAGCCCTTACTCAACACCGGTTCCAGTATTTCTACCTTCAGGTTGGGAATCATCGCAGCGAGTTGCTCAACTGCCTTACCTCCCCAAGCATAGGAGCCGATGATGGAGATGAATTTAAGGTTGGGTCTCAGGGCATTCGCTAGAATGGCAACATAGGCAACGTTCGGATGCGGACCAACGAGAACAGTAGGCGTGCCAATGACCATAGTAGCTGCATCCACCAATGCCGTGGCCAGTTTCCCGATATCGGCTGCGACCAAATTAAATTGTTTTACCGTGACGCCTCTATCAGCTAAAGCTCCAACAAGATATTCCACCATCTTTTGGGTGCTGCCATGCATGGAGATGTAGGGTATAACCACTTCGTTCTTTAGCTCGTCAGAAGTCCACTCCCTGTAAGCATTGAGAATAAAGTACGGCTTATCATAGGCTGGACCATGACTTGGTGCGATTATCTCTATCTCCAGATCCTTTATCTTCTCCAAGTTTTTCTTAATTGTTGTCCTGAACGGCATCATTATCTCGGCGTAGTATCTCTTGGCTGCCTCATAGACCTGTCCTTCATCAGTTACATACAGGTCGGTAGTAGCCAGGTGAGAGCCGAAAAGGTCGCAAGGAAAGAGCATCTTGTCTTCTCGTAAGTATGTAAGCATGGTCTCAGGCCAGTGAACCCAAGGGGCATGGATAAACTCTAGGGTTCTATCTCCTAGGGATAAAGTTTCACCATCGCTTACAGCGATGAACCTATCGTCGGGAATGAGTAAGAGATCTATGAGCATACCCTTCCCTTTGGGCGTGGTCACTACTTTCGCATCGGGATATCTCTCCAGAACCTGGGGGATTGTGCCTGAATGGTCCTGCTCTGCGTGATTGGCAATAACATAGTCTATACGTTCAACCCCAAGTTGATTCAGGTGATTTATCAGCACACTATCCATGGTGGGGTCTACCGTATCAATAAGCGCTGTCTTCTCGCTGCCCTTAATCAGATAGGAATTATAACTCGTGCCATCGGGGAGTGGGATGAGTGCATCAAATAACCTTCTGTCCCAATCAATTGCTCCAACCGAGTAGACTTTAGGTCTTATTTCTCTTGCTTTCATTTACTCCTCCTTTCAATATTCTGAAAGTCTTTTTTCGCCCTCAATTCTCTTTATTTCCGTGATATCCTGAGTGGCTTCTAAGGTGCCTAGGTACCTGCCAGTCTTATCCCTCACAGCAAAATATCTGATATATACCTTCCTCTCTCCGAGATTTATCCAAAATTCCGCTGAATCTTTTCTACCACTCTTAAAATCGGACAATATTTGGTTTACTTTATCCACGCTGTGTTTTGGATGACAATTTTGCACTGATTTACCAATGACAGAAATCGGCCGTTTAAAAATTCTCGTTTCATGTCTATTCCAAAACTTGACCAAATCGTTTTCATCAACGAACGAAATTTCTAGTGGTATTGCTTCTAACATTTCTTCTAATTGCTCTTTGTTTAAATTTTCTATCATTGCTACACCTCCATCACTCTTCCAGTTTTTCGAAATCGCTCTTAGCCGCACCACATACAGGGCAGACCCAGTCATCGGGTATTTCCTTGAAGGGCGTTCCCGGTTTTATGCCGCCATCGGGGTCACCCAACTCGGGGTCGTAGATATAACCACAAACAGTGCACTGATATTTCGCCATTTTCTTCACTTCCTTTCTTTCCTCAATATAGCTGGGAGCTGTCCTGGGAGTAGTGCCTCTTTTAACCTGATGATAATAAGCGTAAGTCATAGGCTCGCCTTCTTTAAGAACATCTGCCCCCACGAGTTCCCCTATAAAAATGGTATGGCTTCCTACATCTATCTCTCGGATTACTTTGGCCTCTAGATAAGCTAGGGTATGGTCAAGCACCAAAGGAGCCCTAGTTTCCCCCAGCTTATAATTGACATCTTTGAGTTTGTCTATTTCTCGGCCTGACTTGAAACCAAAGTGACCAATAAAGGAGAGAGGTGCATCCTGGGAGATAACTGAAGCCGCAAAGACTTTGCTTCCCGTGATAAACTCGTGAGTCAGGTTCTGCTTGTTGATGCTCACGGCGATAGTTGGTGGCTCGGAAGTGATTTGAAACAAAGTGTTGGCAATTTGCCCATTGAGCCTGTCTTCTTTTCTGGAGCTTATCACATACAGACCGTAGCTTAATTTATATAGCGCCTTGGTATTCATTATTAACCTCCTGCTAGTCTTATTTACATGAGTTCTTTTTCACTGGCCTGGACTGCCTGCTGCAATTCAGCACTGAGCATTGGTGGTAGCCCCTCAATATCTACCCTGAGAAAGCCTCTAATAATGGTAGCAGTAGCTTCCGTTCGGGTTAGTCCCCGGCTCATCAGATACTCCACTTCTTCCTCAGCAATCTTACCTACTGCTGCCTCATGGGATAGGTCAATGCCAGCCAGATTACCTTTAAGCTCAGGTATGGCGTGAATCATACCTCCTTCCGGTAAAATTAGCCCCCGACATTCCAGATGACCTTTGACCTCAGGAGCACTGCCTTCTACGTAACCTCGGGCAACAATATTACCCCCAGTCGTGATAGCTCTTGATATTATCTCTGTCCTAGACCCTCTGGCGTTAAGAAAGACTCTAGAGCCAACGTCCATCATGGAGCCAGGTGTGGCGACCATGATGCTGTTAAATCTGACGATGGCATTTTCACCCACACACTTGGCTGCAGGATAAGCCTGCAGAGAGTGAACTGGCCTCATAATTACGTAGTTGCTGAGGAAGACGCCGTTTTCTCCAACAATAACCCCGGTGCGGGGACGCACAGCAATTCCTGGTGTCCAATTGTGAATCATGGTGAAGCTAAGCTTAGCTCCAGACTTGATATAGAATTCTGAGATTCCCAAGTGCAATCCAGATTCTTGTCTGGGGGCAGTGGTGCAACCTGTGATAATGTGTAACTCGGAACCCTCCTCAGCAATGATAATATTGTGGGCATTCTGGACTAGGTTGTTCTTGGCTAGATAGAGACAGGCTTGAACTGGGTATACAACCTTCATATGAGGTAAGGCTCTAATGAAGTAACCATCATTCTGGTTAAGCTCCACATGGGAGGTATACTTATCGGTATCTACGGCTACTGCGTGCCACCAGTAGTCTGACAGCCAGTCATACCTTCTCAATGCTTGGCTAGTAGCCATTAGCTCTAGCCCCTCTTGTCTTGCCAGACTGTGAATTACGGAATTATCCGTTTGGATAATAGTTCCTGAGCGTTGGCTCCACTCATCCAGGATGATACCAGACTGGGTCATCTGCTCCTGGTCTTCCTCTGGCAACTGTGAGAGGTTCTCCTGATACGGCAGCTCTTCCGCCGAAGAGTTGTATTTATCTAAACTGAGGTCCTCCCCAAGGGAAGCTGGTTTAGCCGATGCGGCTTTAGCCTTTTCCTTGATTGTTTTGGGGGACTCTACCGGGCGCATTTGGCACACTCCTCATAGCCCTTTTCTTTGATAGTTGCTAGTATCTCATGGGGATCTCCCTCGCAGATCATCCTGCCATCAAGCATAACATAGCCGGTGCGAGAATTAACATAATCCAAAATATGGCCGGTATGGGTGATGATAAGTCCAGCGTGTTTGCGGTCACGTATTCGGTGGTCTTTCTCCAGCAGCTCATTTATCATGTGCCCTATAAGGGCTATATTTACTAGGTCAACTCCGGACTCTGGCTCATCCAGTAAGGTCAGGTCTGGATTTTGGGCCAGAAGTTGCATCATCTCAGAGCGCTTTATCTCCCCTCCAGAAAACCCATAGTTTATCTCCCTGTCAAGAAGGTTAGTTAAGTTAGCTTGCTCGGCTAGCTTGCCTAAATTTTCTCCGCCTTCGCCACCAACACAGGCGGTGAGCATATCCCGGGTCTTGACACCCCTCACTACCGGTGGCCGCTGGAAAGACATGCCAATCCCCAAACGCGCCCTCTCATCTAGGGGCAGCATAGTTATGTCTTTGCCTTTGAAAACGACCTTTCCTTTGGTTATCTGATACCTGGGAAAACCCATTATTGCCATGAGTAGAGTAGTCTTCCCACTGCCATTGGGCCCGAAGAGGACGTGAGTCTCGCCCTTTTTAATTGTCATGTTCACATGGCGCAGAATTTCCTTGCCCTCTACCGCTACGTTTAATTGTTTAATCGCTAGCATATTGCTTACCTCCAATAGTTCCCTTGCTTGCTTAGATTCCATCCAGACGGTGCTCTTTCATAACAAACCATCCTGCCGGGTCAGTCAAGTATTCATAGGAATCTAGGAGGGCGAGGAAATGCACCCTTTCCTCAGCAGCCAAAGCTTGGTAGAACTTTTTCTCAAGAGGATGGGTAGCCTCCGTATCACGAGCTTGATAAAAACTGTAGCTCTTGTCCTCCATATTTTTGGCTATCTTCACAGCTTCAATTTCCGACTCGGCTACTTTAATTTTGCCACCTAACTCCTTAGTTGCTTTGGCAAATATAGACTTAAGTCTCTTCACTGCTCCAGATGGTGGTTCCACATCAGGCCAATCTCGGCCTTCCCTAAGCGCTTGATATATTTCCTCAAATTTCTTGCGATGCTCATCCTCTTCATTAGCCAAATTCTGGAATAGCTCCTTAGCTAGCTTGTTGCCGCTTTTCTGGCTTGCCTGCTGGTAGAACTCCTTACCATCCACCTCCATTTGAATTGCAGACCGCAGTACCTCCATCACTTTCTTTGCTTCCTCTTGTTGCATTTTTTATTTCCCTCCTTCCTAAGCAAATTGTTTCTTGAGGCTGGAAAGTTGTCTAATGTGGGATTTCTCCTCACTGATTATTCCATCAATGATTGGTCGGTCTCGCTCCGGGATGAAGTCGCGCATCTCGCAGTAGAATATAATGGAGTCTTTTTCAGCACCCAGCGCTATTTGAATCGCTTCAGCCGGGCTGGATGCCTTCTGCGCCATCTGCCGAGCAACCTGGTCATTGGTGAACACGGCTGAGTCAACGAGCGCCTTTAAGTAAAGTTCATATTCCTCCTCAGTCTCACCAGCATACGTTGGCTGATATTTGCCTATGGAGTCCAGTATGTTCTGGAAGATTTCCATATGCCTTCGTTCCATATTGGCCAGGTAATTATAGACGTTCTTCAGTGCTGCATCCGTGGTCAATTCAGCAAGCGAGTCGTAGTAGGCAATGCCGTTCTTCTCTATGCCTAGGGCAACATTAACAAGCTCGCTACCAGAAAATATTGCCATAATTCAACTCCTCCTTATTTAATTTATTACTTTAATCTCTGAAGATAGCGATGAGCTTGAAGGGCAGCTTTAGCTCCTTCACGAGCAGCCACCACTATCTGTTTTTCAGGAACATTGGTAACGTCTCCGCCAGCGAAGAGCCCGGGCACACCAGTTTCATTAGCACAGTTAACCTCAACTTCCCCGAGGTGGTTTGGAGTAGTTAGTCCCTTTATTGCTTCCGAATTAGGAACAAGACCAATCTCAATAAAAACACCGCCAACACTCAACTCTCTTTCCTGCTTACTTTCCAAGTCCCTTATTCTTAATTGGTATGAGTATAGACCAGGCAGATGAACTGATTAAAGGCGATAATTACACTGTCGCCAATGCACAGCAACTCTTTTTCTCAGGAAATCTCTCCAAACTGATTCATGCCTTTAAGGATCCATTTTGGGAGCATTAATAACCAATCAAAATGACTTAAGAATTAAGAGGTGTCCTTTCTGCACCAGGAAAATCATTTGGGAAGCATTTACACCTCCCTTTTAAGCTCTTCGTAAGCTCTCTTGACCTCATCTACCGAAGCTGCGTCTTCTAAAGTAGTCAAATCACCAACGCTGGCATTGCTAGCCACAGCTCTAAGAACTCGCCTCATGATTTTCCCACTTCTTGTTTTGGGCAGTTTGGTTATGAAGTAGATTTCATCAGGTGTAGCTACTGGCCCTATCGTGTGGCGTATATGCTCTTTTATCTCTTTGTTCAACTCTGGCGAAGGTGATGCCCCTTGCTTCAGTATGGCAAATATGACCAGGCTTTGCCCTTTGATGGGGTCGGGCTTACTAGCCACTGCTGCTTCAGCTACGGCAGGATGTGATACAGCAGCATCTTCTATCTCTATGGTGCCTATTCTGTGTCCAGCTATCTTGAGAACCTCGTCAGCTCTACCCAGTATCCAGAAATAGCCATCATTATCTCTAATGGCATAGTCGCCAGTGTAAAACATGCCGGGAAACTTAGACCAGTATGATTCTTGATACCTTTGTGGGTCTTGATGGACGCCCAGAAGCATTCCAGGCCAGGGAGCTTTTATTACCAAATATCCTTTTTCTCCCGGAGGTACCGGGTGGCCCCCTTCATCGACTATATCAGCAGCGATACCGGGCAAGGGAAAGGTTACCGAGCCTGGTTTAAGTGGCACACACTCTATGCCAGGGGTAGGTGATATCATTATGCCACCGGTTTCGGTTTGCCACCAGGTATCAACTATGGGGCATCTTTCTCCGCCAATATTTTTGTAGTACCACAGCCAAGCCTCTGGATTGATTGCCTCACCAACACTCCCCAATACTTCCAGACTGCTTAAATCGTGCTTTTTGACTGGCTCTTCACCATATCTCATAAGCATCCTGATAGCTGTAGGCGAGGTATAGAATATGGTAACCCCGTATTTCTCAATGATGTCCCAGTATCTATCTACGGCAGGATAATCTGGAGTCCCTTCGTAAAGGACCTGGGCCGCGCCGTGGATTAATGGGGCATAAACTATTGAGCTATGCCCAGTAACCCAGCCAACATCGGCAGTGCACCAATAAACTGATTCCTCCTTTATATCGAAAACCCATTGATACATAGAATGATTAAAAACACAGTAGCCGCCGGTGCTATGCACAATTCCCTTAGGTTTCCCAGTGGTTCCTGATGTGTAAAGGATATAAAGAGGGTGGTTAGACTCAACAGGCTCAGGAGGTACAAAAGGAGCAGCCTTATCAAGCAAATCGTGAAGCCAGAAATCCCTCCCGGACTTCATTTCCACAGGTATACCAGCTCTTCTAACCACTATTGTTTTCTCTATTGAGGGCGATAAGCTTATAGCTTCTTCAACGATTTCTTTTAATTTTAGAGGTTTACCCCGTCTGAAGCTGGCATCAACTGTAACCAAGAGTTTAGCCTGGGTATCATTAAGCCTGTCAGCTAGAGCCTGAGCACTGAAGCCAGAGAATATTACAGTATGAATGGCACCAATTCTGGAGCAAGCCAACATAGAAATAGGCAATTCAGGAATCATTGGCAGGTACAAGGCAACCTTATCACCCTTGCCTACACCCAAATTCTTGAGGACTGAAGCGAATTTATTGACCGCTCTATAAAGAGTGGAATAGCTTAAAATGCGACTCTCCCCTAGCTCGCTTTCCCAGTATATCGCAACCTTGCTTCTCCGCCAGGTTTTGATATGGCGGTCAACGCATTGGTAACAGGCATTAAGCCTGCCGCCGACAAACCAGCGAGCGAAAGGCGGCTGCCAGTCAAGCACAGTATCCCAGGTTTTAAACCAATCTAGTTTCTGAGCCTCTTTATCCCAAAAGCTTTCAGGGTCTCTTAGCGAACGGTTGTACATCTCAGAATATTTCTTGTAAGGCCAATATTTGGATTCAAAGGGTAAAGATACCTCTGCCATAATCGCCTCTTATTATTGATTAAATGCTTGTCTTGAGTTAGTGACTCTATCTAAAATTATATCACTCCCACCGGGTCGACGTCTAAAGTCCAGCCTTGGGGCAGAGTTATCCCTGATAGAACCCGAGCCGGAGCGGAGCCTCGAAGGATGAGCTGCCAGCGATATCTGCCCCTAACCCTGGCGGCAAAGGCGGGCACAGGGCCAATCAAGCTCAAGTTGGTTATACCTTTCCTCTCTTGTTCATTCAGGATAGTATCCCTTACTCGCTCTGCCTCTCGGCGACATAAATCATTATTGGCATGGTAATATACCAAGCGGATAAAGTGGCTAAAGGGAGGATAATTATACTGGCGGCGATAAGCTATTTCCTGGTTATAGAAGTGAACGTAATCATGTTTGGCAGCAGCTTGAATGGCATAGTTCTCAGGTGAATATGTCTGGATAATGACCTTCCCTGCTTTAAGCCCGCGCCCAGCCCTACCAGCTACCTGACATAAAAGCTGAAAGGTGCGCTCACCAGCTCGGAAGTCAGGCAGGTTGAGGCCAGTATCAGCGCTGATTATCCCGGCTAAGGTCACCTGGGGCAAATCTAATCCTTTGGCTATCATCTGAGTGCCGATAAGTATATCTGCTCGGTGGTCACGAAAACTACTCAGCAGTTCCTCGTGAGCATGTCTCTTGGTAGTTACATCTCTATCCCACCTGAGCAACCTCGCTCTTGAGAGAAGTTGTTTTACTTCGTCTGCTACACGCTGAGTGCCAATACCGAGAAACTTAAGGCGATGGCTGAAACACTGAGGACAGGCTTGAGGCACTGGAATGGCATAATGGCAGCGATGGCAGGTCAATTTTTTCTCTGCTGAATGGTAAGTAAGGGCTACGGAGCAGCGTGGGCAACGAAAGATAAAGCCACAATTATGACATTGGATAAAAGTGGCTGTGCCCCGCCGATTGAGGAAAAGGATTATTTGTTCAGCTCGGGCTAAGGTTTCCTTCATGGCAGCTAACAAGGAGCGGCTAAATAAGCTTGTGTTTCCAGCTTTAAGTTCCTCCTTCATATCTACTATGTCTACTTTGGGAAGGGGTGAATAGCCATGGGGAGTAATTCTCTCCTTTAACTCCACCAGGTGATACTTACCCAGTTGTGCTTTGTGAAAGCTATCAATATCGGGTGTAGCGCTGCCCAAGATAACAACAGCGCCAGTGAGCTGAGCCAATTTGAGAGCTACATCCCGAGCGTGATAGCGAGGAGATTTGTCCTCTTGCTTATATGTCCATTCATGTTCTTCGTCAATTATGATAAGTCCCAGGTCAGGTTGGGGGGCAAATAGAGCGCTTCTTGGTCCGATAACCACATCACATTTCCCTTCCTTTATCCGTTGCCATTCATCGAACTGCTCGCCCAGGGAAAGGCCACTATGAAGTATTCCTACGTGTCTAGGAAAGCGACTGGCAAACCTCTCTACAGTTTGTGGTGTGAGGGCAATCTCGGGGACGAGGCAGATACCGCGCTTGCCCTTAGCAATAACTTGGGTCAAGGCGCGCAAGTAAATCTCAGTTTTGCCGCTGCCAGTAACACCAAAGAGGAGGAAAACTGGTGGTGATTGAGATTGCTTCGCTTCGCTGGCAATGACATGGTGAATTGATTTCCAAGCCGCTTGCTGAGATGAAGTGAAAGGTGGTGGCAGGCTAGGCTTGAGCCTGAGATGAGATAATGGGTCACGCCTGATATTAACTAACTCCACGGAAAGCAAGCGGCGGCGTTCCAAGGCTCTAATGGTTTCAAGAGAGCAATTAAGGCCTTTCCTCACCTCATTGGCAGCAGTGGGTTGAGTTTGCTGGCTTAAAAATTCTAGGACTGCTGCTTGCTTATAGGCTCGAACCTTGTTCAGCCGGGCTGTTTCATCCTCAATCTCATCCTTGCTAGCTATCAGCCTGACATAGGGAAGTGATTTTGGTTTTACCTTAGCTTTTTCAAGCTCCTGGCTCTTCATTACTAAATGGTAATGAAGAAGCTGATCGCTGATTTGCTTAGCCTTCTTCAGGCCAAATTTCCTCTCCAGTTCTTTGAAGCTCACCTTCTTTTTTTCTCTTATGAGACGAAGGGCTTGTGTTTGCTCTGGAGTGAGCGGGGGCAAATCTTTCGTAGGAGAGGGACTTGTCCCCTCCCTATATTGAAAATAAGTGATAGGCTTGCGCTCAAAGCCTGGAGGGAGCATCAAGGCAATGGCGGTGAACAAGGGGGAAAGATAATACTGGCTTATCCATCGGGCGAGTTCAATTTGTCTAGGGGAGAGTAAAGGGTAGTCGGTAATAGTTTCAGCTATTTCCTTAATAGCTGACAGCTGATAGCTATCAGCTGTCATTGATGGCTGGTCAGATACCCCGACAACGATGCCTTGGATGACCCTAGAGCCGAAAGGAACCCATACCGCCTGCCCGACGTTAACGTTTAGCTGAGGTGGGACGGCATAACAAAAAGTTGAGCGGCTTCCGGGAAAATTAACCGCTACCTCGGTGTATCTCATTTAAGATACTCAAGGAGATTCTGCTTCCTGTTCCTGGGACATGGCTTGCTCGATTACCTTCTCACGTCTTTCCTTCAGTCGAGCTCGCTTAGCACTAAGTCCACGCATATAATAAAGTTTAGCTCGCCGCGTCTTACCATGCCTGAGCACCGCTAGCTTTTGCAGCAGAGGAGATTGGAAGGGGAAGGTTTGTTCTACTCCAACGCCGTAAATTACGCGTCTCACAGTGAAGCTTCCACCATCAACACCTTTCCTAATCCTAATCACCATTCCCTGAAAGTGCTGAAGGCGCTCCTTATCCCTCTCCATAGTCTTCAAGCTAACCTTAACTGTGTCGCCAGGGGAAATTTGAGGGATGCTAGGATTTATTTTGGGTTCAATAAGCTCTCTGATATCCATTCCTTCTCCTTATCTGAGAGAGTTGCTTTTTTGAGAAGCTCAGGGCGCCGCTTTGCTGTTCGTAAAATAGCCTGATGACGCCGCCAGTAAGCAATCTCGCCGTGATTTCCTGAGAGTAAAACCGGAGGTACTGTCCAACTTCGATATACCCGGGGCCTGGTATATTGGGGATATTCTAGGAAGCCGTCACCATGGGAATCGTTGTTTGTTGACATGGGTGAGCCGAGCACTCCTGGTATAAGCCTGATTATGGCATCCACTGTCACCATAGCAGCTAATTCGCCGCTGCTAAGCACATAATCGCCAACACTAATTTCATCCGTAGCTAAATGCTCATGCACTCTCTCGTCTATGCCCTCATAATGACCGCAGAGCAAAATAAGGTGGGAATAGAGAGCTAATTCCTTGGCAACTTGTTGATTAAAAAGCCTGCCTTGAGGGGTGAGTAAGATAATAGGAATTTCGCTGGTGTTAAGCTGCTGCTTTATTGCTTCCACTGCCTCGAAGACAGGCTCAGGCTTGAGCACCATTCCAGGCCCACCACCGTAAGGGTAATCATCTGCCGTTCGGTGTTTGTCGTGAGTATAGTGGCGGATATTATGTATCACGATATCAATTATCCCTTTCTCTTTAGCTCGCTTAATAATGCTTTGGTCAAAGGGCGAGGCAAACATATCAGGGAAAAGGCACAATATGTCAATGCGCATTGAATCCTCTCAATAACAACTTTCTTGGTTACTCATCTTATCATACAGAGGATAGTTAAAAAAGTTGCCGCGCTTCTTTCTTTAGTGGTTTTAGCCTCCCTTGGCAAGCAAGGCATCATACTATAAAAGATGAGTTTTAGCAGCTTTAGCTCCAGCAGGCAGAAGAAAATTGCCAAAAAAGTTACAAAAAGGGGTAAAAGGACTTGACAAAAAATAGGCATAGGAGTTTACTATAAGTGTGGGGAAAAGTGGGGGAAAATGGTAGATTTTACTAAAAATAGAGGAGAGAAACATGTTTTTTGGTGAATATCAGTATAAGGTTGACGAAAAGGGGAGATTACCACTGCCACCAAAATTCAGGCGAGAAATGAGAGAGGCAGTGATATTAACTAAGGGGACAGAGAAATGCATTATTGCTTATCCTCCGACCGAATGGAAAAGGTTAGCTGATAGCTTGGCTGCCAAAGCAATAACCCCAGCTAATCTAAGAAAACTGCATCGCGCTATCTTTGGCTCTGCTTTCAGCGTCTCCCTTGATAAGCAAGGCAGGATACCCTTGCCCTTCCCTTTACGTGGTTATGCTGAGATTGGCGATATTGTAGTCGTTGTTGGCGCCAACAATTATGTTGAGCTCTGGAATGAGGAATTGTGGCAGACTGAGAAAACCTCAGCCGAAGAACAGGCATCCCAGATTATAGAGGGCTTTAGCGAGAAACTGTGGAAAGGAGAGAAAACCTCAGCCGAAGAACAGGCATCCTAGATTATAGAGGGTTTTGAGGCGTAGCTAATGAGCGTGACCATGTCTTTGCCAACTCATGTACCTGTTTTGCTTAAGGAAGCCCTAGAGGGATTACAAGCCCAACTGGGCGGGTATTTTATTGATTGTACTGTGGGTTTAGGTGGGCATGCTACCGCTATTTTGGCAAGGATTTTGCCCCAGGGGAAGCTTTTAGGTATTGATGCTGATCCTGAGGCTATTAGAATAGCCCGAGCTAGATTTGGCGACTATGGTGAAGCAGTTACTTTAGTTAACGATAATTTCGCCAACCTCGAGGCTATCTGCAGTAAATACAAGTTCTATCCAGTTGATGGCATTCTTTTTGACCTTGGAGTCTCCTCTATGCAACTGGATACAGCCCAACGTGGCTTTAGCTTTCAGCGCGATGCTCCTCTAGATATGAGATTTAGCCCCAGACAAGGACTGACTGCCTCTGATATCGTTAACACCTTTTCTGAGCGAGAGGTAGCCCGCATTATCAAGGAATATGGGGAGGAGCGTCACCCACGGCGAATAGCTCAGCACATTGTGCAGAGTCGCCCTATTACATCTACTCTACAGCTTGCCCAAGTGGTAGAGCAGGTCTTTGGCCGCAAGCATGCCAAGATTCACCCAGCCACTAGGACCTTTATGGCACTTCGTATCGCGGTTAACAAAGAGTTGGAGGACCTAAAAGTGGCTCTGGAACAAACTATTAATCTCCTTCGTTTTCGGGGCAGGTTAGTGGTTATCAGCTATCACTCCTTGGAAGACCGCATAGTCAAGGAGTTTATGCGGCGCGAAGCTAGTAGCTGCCTATGTCCACCAGGAACAATAGTATGCCGCTGTGGGCATGTGCCCACCTTAAAGCTTATCTCAAGGAAGGTTATTAAACCTACTTCGTTGGAGATAGAATCCAACCCACGCAGCCGCAGCGCTAAATTAAGGATAGCTGAGCGCCTGAGCTAAATAAGGAATCCTATAGTAACAAAGGAGGTGAAAATGGCAAAGAAGATTGTTTCTGCTATTGATGTGGGCACGACTAAAATAGCCACCATCGTAGCTAATGTGAGGTCGCAAGACGACATTGAAGTTTTGGGAGTAGGAGTTGTTCCCAGTCATGGCATGCATAAGGGCATCGTGGTCAACATGGATGAGGCCAAAGTATCCATTACTGAGTCAGTAAAGGAAGCCCAGAGGATTAGTGGTATGAGGGTAGAATCTGTCTATGTGGGGGTTACCGGCAGGCATATAAGTGGTCTTAATAATCGGGGAGTAGTGGCTATCCCGCGTGATGACCGATTAGTTCGTCCTCAGGATCTCAAAAGAGCATTGTCTGCGGCTCGCACTGTCATTGTTCCCGAAGGGAAGAGACTGCTTCATGCCATTCCTCGCTATTATACTTTAGATGGCGAAGAAAGGGTAAGACAGCCAGTGGGTATGCACGGCACTAGATTAGATGTGGAGACTCACATTATCACGGCATCGGTGTCTTCAGTGCAGAATCTAGTCAAATGTGTTCGTAGTACAGGTATTGAGGTTGAAGATTTAATTCTGGAGCCTCTGGCTAGCGGGGAGGCAGTATTAAGCCCACAGGAGAGAGACAGTGGTGTTGTTATGGCTGACATTGGTGGTGGCACTACCGATATAGCCGTTTTCAAGGATGGTAGTATCTACCATAGCGCGATTATCCCGGTGGCTGGTTACCAAGTGACCAGCGATATCGCTATTGGTTTGGGTTTGCCCTTCAATATAGCGGAAAAAATGAAAAAGAGATATGGGAATATGACACCAGGACTGGACACTAGCAAGGCAGATGAGGTAGGCATGGAGAATGGTCATAGTGCTTCCTATCATGACCTGTGTGATATTATCCGCTCTCGAATGGAGGAATTGTTTGAACTCATACTTCTGGAAATGCCCACCACTGATTATCGGACTTTGGCGCCATGTGGCTTAGTGCTCACTGGTGGCACAGCTAATCTGACGGGGCTTGCTGAGCTGGGGAAATCACTATTGCGATTTCCAGTACGGCAAGGTCAGCCTTTGGGTCTAGGCATTTATGGCATCACTGATGTTCTTCATGACTCAGCTTATGCCACTACTGTTGGCTTAGTTCTCTGGCAGGCGAGAAGCAGGGAAAGGTCAGCCTGGCAGGTAAAAAGAGGCGGGGTTTTGGGCAGTTTTATTAGCTTGTTCAGGAGACTGTTTCGTGGCTAAAAGACGGGCTCAATCTTTTATTAGAAAGGAGGTTTAAATGGCAAAAACGATTTTTGCTCCTACACCGGCGAAAATTAAGGCTATAGGCATTGGTGGAGGTGGCTGTAATGCTATTAGCCGCATGGTTCGCGAGGGGATAAGGGGGGTTGATTTCATCGCTGCGAATACAGATGCCCAAGCTCTGGCACTGAGTGAGGCCCCCACTCGTCTCCAATTGGGTGAGAAGTTGACTAGAGGCTTAGGCGTAGGTGGCGACCATAGGTTAGGACTTAAGGCGGCTGAGGAAAGCCGCCAGATAATTGAGGAGCTTGTCGAGGGAGTCGATATGGTGTTTATCAGTTGTGGTATGGGTGGTGGCACAGGCACTGGCGGCATTCCCGTTGTGGCTCAAGCAGCTAAGGAATGCGGTGCTCTCACTATTGGCGTAGTGACCAAGCCTTTTTCTTTCGAAGGGGGACACCGATCGGAAGTAGCTGAAGAAGGCATACTTCAGCTAAGTGACAAGGTAGATACGCTAATTATTATACCTAACGACCGCCTCTTGCAGCTCTGCGATGCCAAGACAAGCATTGATAGCGCTTTCAGATTGGCTGATGATGCTCTTGTTCATGGAGTGCAGGCTATCTCTGAGGTTGTCACTGTGCCTGGGTTAATTAACCTCGACTTTGCTGATATCAAATCAGTGATGAAGGATGCTGGTCCAGCGTGGATGTCTGTGGGGAAAGGCAGCGGACAGAATCGAGCGGCTGAAGCGGCTAGAGCTGCTCTGGCTAGCCCATTGCTCGAAGTCTCCATAAGCGGAGCTAAAGGCGTGCTGTTCAATATCGCCGGCGGCTCAAGCCTTACCCTCTTCGAGTGTAATGAGGCGGCTGAAGTCATTAGTCAAGCAGTTGCTCCTGGAGCTAACATCATCTTTGGGGTAGTCTTTGATTCTAAAATGGACAGTGAAGTTAAGATCACCATTATCGCTACTGGCTTCAGTAGTCAGTATGGCAAAGGGGCACCCAATTTGGAAGAACTTCGCCGCTTGGTAAAAAGCGGTGCTGACACCCTTGACGTTCCTTCTTTCTTGCGTCGTAGTCAGCGTTACTCTACCCCTCAACTGGTAAAAGCTGTTAAGGGTGCGGCAGAGATTACCCCACAGCCGGCTAAAATTTCTTGGCAGTAAACCCTAAGCCTTAGTTAGGAAAAAGGCGGTGTAATTACAACTCACCGCCTTTTTCCTTTCTTGCTTTTTACTACATATAGTGATAAAATCTTATTATAATACAACTTTTTGGGGAAGGAGATTATGAACTGTCCTTATTGTGGTGGATCGGGGTCGAGGGTGATAGATTCTCGGCCTTTAGATGAGGGAGTAAGGCGGCGAAGGAAGTGCCTTTCTTGTGGTGCTCGCTTCACCACTTACGAGCGTGTACAGTCGCGTAATATCTTTGTGGTTAAGAAGGATAGTCGGCGTGAGGAATTCAGCCGGGATAAACTCTCCTCTGGAATTCGCAAAGCTTGTGAGAAACGCCCTTTACCCACGGGTGCTATTGATAAACTGATAGACAACATTGAAGCTGAGCTCTATCGCTTAGGCAAGGCTGAAATTTCTAGCTCCATTATTGGTGATTTGGTTATGCAAGGATTGAAGAAGTTAGACCATATAGCCTATATTCGTTTTGCTAGTGTTTACCGCGAATTTGACGATATTGGTGTTCTGAAGGAGGCTGTGGATAACCTAGCTGAGGGGGGAACTTTAGCGCCGCCAGCAAATCAGTTGCAGCTGTTGCCTTCTAAAGCGGTAAATAATTGGCCGTAGGAGGAGGTAAAAAGTGGCTAAAGGGCAAACAAAAAAACCAAACCGAGTTAAATTCACTAGCCGAGATAAAGTAGCTCGAGCTGTTTTTGCTGCTGCTGAATCTATGGGTATAAGCGATAGAAAAATGTTGGAAGGCTTTACGGGACAAGTGATGCAACGCTTGGAAGCAACTCAACCCTTGCCTGGTATGGAGGAATTTGTTTTATCACATCGTAAGCATCCTATATCCTCTTCCCAACTCCAGGCGATAGTCAGTGAAGTTCTGACTGCAGACGAGTTTTCTCCCCAAGCAAGCAGCCAAGTTGTTTCCGGAATTGAACTTAGCGATAATTCCTTGAGAGTTCTGGAGAGGAGGTATTTGAGGAAGGATGGGGAAGGAAAGGTCATTGAGACTCCAAAGGAGCTATTTCACCGTGTAGCTAAGCATATTGCCTCAGCCGAACTTCTTTACGACGCGGAAGCTGATGTCTCCTCTCTAGAGGAGGCATTTTATCAGCTAATGGCAAATCTAGAATTCCTACCTAATTCCCCTACATTGATGAATGCCGGGCGCGAATTAGGACAACTGTCAGCCTGTTTCGTTATCCCTGTCGATGATTCTATGGAATCCATTTTTGATGCTGTGAGACACACTGCTTTAATTCATAAAAGCGGTGGTGGCACTGGTTTTTCCTTTTCCCGACTTAGGCCGGAGAAAGACAGAGTCGGCTCTACCGGTGGCATTGCTAGCGGTCCTCTTTCTTTTATGCGAGTTTTTGATATTACTACTGATGTCATCAAGCAAGGTGGTATGCGCCGCGGGGCTAACATGGCGATACTAGCCATTGACCATCCTGATATCCTGAAGTTCATTGCTGCTAAAGGTGACCCAGAGGTCTTGACTAATTTTAACCTCTCGGTAGCTGTAACTGATAGCTTTATGGAAGCGGTGGGGAACCATGCTGACTACAACTTGGTAAACCCGCGAACAGGGGAGGTAACTGGTAAGCTTAATGCTGGGGAGGTGTTCGACAGGATAGTCAATATGGCTTGGCGCACCGGTGACCCGGGCATCGTATTTATGGACGAAATAAACAGACGTAACCCTACACCTAAGTTGGGTAAAATAGAAAGCACCAATCCTTGTGGTGAGCAACCTTTGCTTCCCTTTGAGTCCTGCAACTTAGGCTCTATAAATCTATCTAAAATGGTGGTTTGCCGGAATAACCAGCCCGAGATTGACTATGCTAAGCTATCTCAGACGGTTAAGCTAGCAGTCCATTTCCTTGATAATGTTATCGACGTCAATCAATTTCCCTTGCCTGAGATTGCTGAGAGGACGAAGGCCACTAGAAAAATAGGTTTGGGAGTGATGGGCTTTGCCGATATGTTGCTCCAGCTTGGTATTCCTTACGACAGTGAGCAGGCGCTCAACATAGCTGAGGAGGTTATGCATTTCATATCTGAGGAGGCAGATAAAGATTCGGTAGAGCTAGCTGAAGAGAGAGATGTTTTCCCCGCCTTTAAGGGAAGCACCTACGATGTACCCCGTGGTCCCCGGTTTCGCAATGCCTCTCGAACTACCATTGCTCCTACCGGCAGCTTGAGTATAATTGCTAATTGTTCCAGCGGCATTGAGCCAATTTTTGCCTTAAGCTATGTGCGCCATATCCTCGAGGGCGAGGAATTCATAGAGGTAAACCCCTACTTTGAGCAGGCGGCTAGAGGGGGGGATTTCTATTCACCCGAGTTAATGAAACAGCTAGCGGAGGGGGAAAGGTTGAGGGACATAGAAGGCGTTCCGGAAGAAATAAAGAGACTCTTCGTCTCTGCCTACGATGTATCTCCGGAGTGGCATGTTAGGATGCAGGCAGCCTTTCAGAAGTTCACTGATAGCGCTGTCTCTAAGACAGTGAATTTCCCTTATGAAGCAACGCTGGAGGAGGTGGCCAAAGTGTATATGCTAGCTTACCATGAGGGCTTAAAGGGGATAACTATTTACCGGGATAGGAGTCGGGAAAGCCAGGTTCTTACCATGGGTAGAAGGAAGGAAAAGGCTGAAGGTAAGCTAGTTCCTAGGAAGAGACCTAAAGTTACCAGAGGGGTAACCGAAAGGGTAAGCACTGGATGTGGTTATATTTATGTCACAGTAAATTTTGATGAACAAGGTATATCTGAGGTTTTCTCCACCTTGGGGAAAGCTGGAGGTTGTGCTGCGGCACAACTCGAGGCTATTAGCCGCCTTATCTCCTTAGCCTTAAGGTCAGGAGTAGACCTAGATTCTATTGTAAGACATTTACGCGGCATCCGTTGTCCTTCCATTGCCTGGGAGCAAGGTCATGCTGTTATGTCCTGCGCTGATGCTATTGCTAGTGTGCTGCAGAAATATATCAAAGAGGAGGATGCTAGCAATACTAAGATAGCTGAAGTGGTCAAAGGCTGGGCAGGACAATGTCCTGAGTGTGGCGGGTCTTTGATTTACCAGGAAGGTTGTGATATCTGTCCTAATTGTGGTTTTACCAAATGTCAGTAGGCTGGGGGAAATGGGGAGCTCTAAGGATAGTTATTATTTAGCGCTAAAACAGATAGCTGAAGTCTCTAATTCAGCTTTTAGTTTGAGAAAGATTTGTAATTCTATAGCTAAAACCACTGCCAGGGCAATAGGAGCAAATGGTTGTCGTGTTTCGCTCCTCGATCTCCAAAAGGAATACTTAATTACTGTAGGTGCTCATGGTCTCAGCGACCTCTATCTTAGAAAAGGTCCGATTGATGCTCGCAAGAGCCTTCCTGAAGTTCTAAATGGCGAGGTGGTAGTTATTCCCGATGCCACTCAAGATGAACGGGTTCAGCATCCTCAAATAGCAGAAGCACAAAAAGTATGTTCTATACTCGGAGTTCCTATACTTGAGAGGGAGGAGGTTATCGGTGAAATCAGAGTATATACCCATGGGCCTCGTCAATTCTCGGAGGCTGACAAAAATTTCCTTATCAGTGTTGCTAACATGAGTGCTGTTCTCTTAGAGAGGGCAGAGCTTCGTCAATTGCTGCAAAAGGGATACAAGGTAAGTGAGAAGCAAGTAAAGTTAGCTCAAACGCCTCAATTGCCCACCACATCGCTGAGACCAACGGAGTTTGCTCACCCTAGCGAGGAAGAATTTGCCAAACTTCTGGATTTCTACCGCATTGAATGGCTTTATGAGCCTCGCTCCTTCCCTCTTCGATGGGAGGGTGCTGAGATAGCGGAGATGTTAACCCCCGATTTCTATTTACCCGAGCTAGACCTTTATGTTGAGCTCACGACGTTAAAGCAAAACCTAATAACGGAAAAGAACCGCAAGCTACGTCAACTCAGGGAGCTCTACCCTGAAATCAATATTAGACTTCTTACCAAGGATGACTTTTATAAGCTGCTAGCCAAGTATGGTTACGGTCCTCTGGGTGAAGCTAAAATAGAGGGAGTCAGCCAAATTCTCTATAGTCATAGTCAAATCCAGCGAAGGATAAGAACTTTAGCTAAGCGCATATCTCGCGATTACACTGGTCAGCAGCTGGTCATGGTCGGTATTTTAAAGGGAGTCGTTTGTTTTATGGCTGACCTGATGCAACACCTTTCTCTGCCAGTCACAATCGATTTTATGGCCATCTCGTACTACAGTGGTGACGATGGCCAGGAGGTCAAAATAACGAAAGACCTTGATAGCAGCATAACTGGGCAACAGGTATTGATGGTTGAGGATATTGTAGATACTGGCATGACGCTAAACTATGTTCTTGGCCACCTCTTAGCTCACAATCCAGCCAGCCTTCGTGTTTGCACGTTACTTGATAAGACAGCACGCCGATTGGTAAATGTCCCTCTCGACTATATAGGCTTTGAAGTTCCCGATGAGTTTGTAGTTGGCTATGGTTTGGATTACAAGGGAGAATATCGCAATTTGCCCTTTATCGGCATCCTCCGCTCTGGGTTAATTGAAGAGAACAAATTATAACCATCAAATTTTAGCTCCCGTCAATTTCCCTTTCTCAAAGGTGAGATGATGCTGCTGAGCAGGGATTTCACAGGTTAATATTCAACAGAGAAGGAATTATAGAAGCAGTGAAAACTTTGCGGGCGAAAATGAGAAATGTCCCGAGTAACCTCACCCTTCCTGGCTTCCATCACCTCCCATCTTCCGACTTCCGCCTACCTTGCGCTTGGCTTTTTAGTTCCTTACGCCTTTCAGCTTCACTCCCCGATGTTCGGCTTCTCTGTCCACCAAATCAGCTTGATCACTCGGGACATTTTTAAATTTAACACACCCCTGAAAATTTGTCAAGCATTTTCTAGCTTGCGCGGTAAAAAATTATGACAAAAAGCAGGGAAAATAGTAAACTAATGTGACAAATGTGGTGCTACCCCCAGCCGAAGGTTCTCATTACTCGTGAAGAAATAGGCAAGGCTGTCACAAGACTGGCTTCTGAGATAAAGCGAGATTATCAGGGAAAGCAGCCTTTGCTCATTGGTGTTCTAAAAGGCTCTTTTGTGTTTATGGCTGACCTTATTCGGCAGCTTGATTTGCCTCTAGAGATTGATTTCATCAAGCTCTCCAGCTACGGTGCTGCCAAGGAGACTTCAGGCAAGGTTAGAGTGGTTCAAGGGCTTAAGACAGCGATAAAGGGAAGGGATGTTCTGATAATTGAGGACATTGTGGATACCGGCATTACTATCTCCTCTTTGCTTGATTACTTAAAAAGAAAAAGGCCTGCTTCTTTAAAGCTTTGTTCTTTGACAGATAAGCCGTCTCGCCGTCAGGTTCCTGTATCTATTGACTATCTTGGCTTCACTGTGCCCGATAAATTTATTGTTGGTTATGGCCTCGACTTTGATGAGAAGTTCCGTAACTTGCCTGATATTTGTTTTGTGGAAAATTAGGCGATGAATTTAAAAAAGCCCAATTTATTGGGCAATTTCGCCTGATGAATCAGGCAACTACAGAAACTTTCCGGGTGGGTAGTAAATGAATTTAACTGAGCTTATCTCTGTGGCTAAAGGAGAAACACCAGCAGATTTACTGCTAAGAAATGCCCGCATAATAAATACCTTTATTGGTGAGATAGAGCAGGGTAACGTGGCTATTTGCGGTGATAGGATTGCTGGCATAGGAGATTATGGTAAGGCCAAGGAAATTATTGATTTACAAGGCACTTACTTAGCTCCAGGGCTGATTGATGGTCACACACATATAGAAAGCTCTATGCTTCACCCAGCAAGGTATGCTCAGGCGCTAGTTCCCAGAGGTACTCTAACTGTGGTCACTGACCTCCATGAAATCGCCAACGTCTGTGGGCTTAAAGGCATAAAATTTGCTATGGATTGGGCGCAGAAGCTACCCCTGGATATGTTATTTATGGTTCCCTCTTGTGTGCCAGCGACCATACTGGAGACATCAGGTGCCCAAATTAGCGCTGAGGAGATAAAGAAACTTCTGCCTTACCCTAATGTCATTGGTTTGGGTGAGGTAATGAACTTTCCCGGCGTAATAAACGGTGATGAGGAGGTTTTGAATAAGATTATCGCTTCACAGGGCAGCGTCATTGATGGGCATGCCCCCGGGCTCAGTGGCAAGGAGCTCAACGCCTATATGGCGGCGGGGGTTCTCTCAGACCATGAATGCACGGTATTTGAAGAGGGAAGAGAAAAGTTGGGACGAGGAATGTATCTGATGATTCGGGAGGGTTCTTCAGAAAAGAATTTAGACGCCCTTTTGCCTTTGGTTACTGATAACACTTATAAGAGGTGCTTCTTCGTAGTGGATGACCGCAGTTGCTCCGACCTCCTCCGTGAAGGCGACGTCGATGCCGTGGTGAGGAAAGCTATCAACAGGGGTCTAGAGCCAATCCGAGCATTACAGATGACAACAATTAATACTGCTGAGTATTTCCGTCTTCATGACAGAGGAGCTATTGCTCCAGGCTATCTAGCTAACCTCATCACCATCACCGACCTTTCCAAACTGGAAATAGGCATGGTGTTTCATAGAGGTAAGCTGGTGGCAAAACAGGGCAAGCCTTTATTTTCCCCACCATGCACTCAACCGGAACTAACAGACACAGTGCGTATTAAGCCGCTTACTACAGAATTGCTGTCATTGCGAGCAAAGCGAAGCAATCTCACTGAGGAGACTTACCCGGCTATCGAAATCGTTCCCGGACAAATAATTACTAAGAAAAGGGTGGAAAGGGTAAAAGTTGTGGATGGGATGATTGTGCCTGACTTTGAGAAAGATATTCTAAAGCTTGTGGTGGTGGAAAGGCATAAAGCCAGCGGCAATATTGGCTTGGGCCTGGTTAAGGGATTTGGCTTAAAGCGAGGGGCATTAGCTTCCTCTGTGGCTCATGACTCTCACAACATAATAGCTGTAGGCACCAATGATTTTGATATTCTTAAAGCAATTGAGGAAATAGAGAGATTGCAAGGTGGTCTGGTTGCTTGTGTCAGCCACAAAGTTCTAGCTTCTTTGCCTTTACCTGTTGCTGGTTTGCTTTCCCCTGAGCCTCTAGGGGTGGTTGTAGCGCAATTTGAGAAGCTAGAAAAGGCTACTGCTAGCCTGGGTAATCTGCCTCCAGCCCCTTTCTCCATCCTTTCCTTCCTTGCCTTGCCTGTGATTCCTGAGCTAAGGCTGACTGACCTGGGTTTGGTGGATGTAGGGGCATTTAAGTTAATTAAATAAAAATTGTGTTGTCATTCTGAGGAAGGAAGCGACCGAAGAATCTCAAGAAGTGCCAGAATAGACCGTGAATAAACCGTGCATACTGAAAGCTGATAGCTATCGGCTGGCAGCTAATTTATTTCTGCCTTGTGGCCCACAGGGGAGAGGCTTCAAAAGACTCGCCCTTGAGTTTTGCCTCTAGGGTTTTCTCCAGTTCCTCTATAGGCACTCGAATTTGCGCCAAGCTGTCTCTCTCCCGAATAGTGACCTGGTTATCCTCCAAAGATTGGAAATCAATGGTAACGCAGAAAGGAGTGCCAACTTCATCTTGACGCCTGTATCTCCGTCCTATACTTTGAGAATCATCATAGCAGGTCATAAAGCTCGGGCATAATTGATGATAAACTTTTTTGGCTAGAGGGGTTAATTTTTCATTCCTGCTCAGGGGCAAGACAGCTACTTTCATAGGAGCTAGGGAGGGATGGAGACGTAAAACTGCCCTCGTTTCTCCTTCAACTATCTCCTCATGGTAGGCATCAATGAGCAGGGCTAGGACAGAGCGGTCAACACCGGCTGAAGGCTCAATAATGTAGGGAATGTATCTCTCATTGTTTTCGCCATCGTAGTAGCTGAGGTCTCTGCCGCTATGTTTGGCATGTTGGGTCAGGTCATAATCGCCCCTGTTGGCGATGCCTTCTAACTCTGACCAGCCCATGGGAAATAGATACTCGATGTCATAGCAATCCTTAGCGTAATGGGCTAGCTCTTCTTTGCCATGCTGGCGCAGGCGTAGGTTTTCCTTCCTTATACCCAGTTTGACATACCAGTCGAACCTTTCCTTCACCCAATAATTGAACCAGTACTCATCAGTCCCGGGCTTAACGAAGTATTCCATCTCCATGTGCTCAAACTCCCTGGTCCTGAAGATAAAGTTTCCCGGCGTTATCTCATTGCGGAAGGATTTGCCTATCTGGGCAATGCCTAAAGGCAGCTTCTTCCTTGTGGTAGAAAGCACGTTTTCAAAGTTGACAAACATGCCCTGGGCAGTTTCCGGGCGAAGATAGATGGCGCTTGCCTCTTCCTCTACAGGACCCATAAAGGTCTTAAACATTAGGTTGAACATGCGAGGCTCAGTTAGCTCGCCGCCGCACTTGGGACACGTCCCTCGCCAGATAAGGGGTGTGGAAGGGTGGGCATCCCCTTGGAGTTGCTTCGTCAGTTCATTATCTATTTCACTAGCTTTCCACCTCAGATGGCAGGACTTACATTCCACGAGGGGGTCAGTGAAGCTATCGACATGACCGCTAGCCTTCCAGACTTTAGGGTGCATCATGATGCTGGTATCTATGCCCACTACATCATCCCGCTCCTGCACTATAGCCTTCCACCAAGCATCTTTAACGTTGCGCTTAAGCTCTATCCCCATGGGACCATAATCCCAACAGCTACCTAGCCCACCATATATCTCACTGCTTTGGAAAACAAACCCCCTCCGCTTACACAGAGAAACAATTTTCTCCATATCTACTTTGTCAGGCATTTTTATATCTCCTACAAGTATCCTAGCTTATCAGCTTTGTCTGCTCGGCGTCAAAGGGATATAAGCTGTGCTATAATCAGCTTTAATGAGATTCAAGATTATTAGAATCGCACCATAGTGGAATAACTAAGTCACTAGTCGTGAGTCATTAGTCGATAGTCGCTGTCAGGGAGAAATTTATGACAAAGGTGAAGAAGTTCGAGGATGTAATAGCGTGGCAGAAGTCAAGAGAATTAGTGAAGATGGTTTATGAAATGCCGAGGGGAGATGACTTCGCCAAGGATTTCAGCTTGAAAGATCAATTTCGAAGAGCTGCCGTATCAGTAATGTCCAACATAGCAGAGGGATTTTCGAGGCAGACCGATAGAGAGTTTATTCAGTTTCTTTACATTGCCAAGGGCTCTGTTTCCGAGATGCAAAGTCAATTATATATGGCTATGGATTTAGGCTACATTGAGGCTAAAGCCTTCGATAAGGCTTATGGGCTATCATCTGAAGTTGCTAAGGTGCTCACTGGGTTTATAAGATATTTACAGGGGGGTTCAGCCAGTGACTAGAGACTGTCGACTTTCGACTTTCAGACTGTTTTGGGTAGAATCGCCCTACACCAGGATTGAAATAGACCCAAACAAGCTGTCATAATGAGGTGAGCGATGATAAATGGGTATGATATAGAAGTTAGATTGCTTGCTGTCACCCCTGAGGCTGAGAGGCTAATAGAGACAGCGGGAAGACTATGCTGGGATACTCAAGATAAGACAGGAACAGTGCCTGACCGCATCCAGAAATGGATAAAAGTAGGGCACGAGTCAATGATTGAGCATGCCTGCGCCACCTTCCATATTCGGGCTAGCCGTGTTTTGACCCACGAGCTTGTCAGGCATAGATTGGCAAGCTATAGCCAGAGAAGCCAGAGGTATGTCAAGGAGAGCGAGCCAAGATATATCGAGCCTCCTGAAATTAAAGAAGAGGGTGAGTCAACTCATGAACGGTTTGAAGAGGTAATGGAAACTTGCTGGGAAGCTTATCGGGACTTGCTAAGTAAAGGAATAAAGCCTGAGATAGCCCGCTATGTCTTGCCTAATGCCTGTGAGACGCAGATAATCTGCACCTGGAATTTCCGCGAGATTCGCCACATCATTAAATTACGGACATCTAAGCGAGCCCTTCCGGAAATGAGAGCAGTGGCTAGTGAGATAAGAAGGATAGCGAAGGAAATAGCCCCTCAGGTTTTCGAGGATTTGTAATCTAAGAAAGCCTTAAATTAGTCGGCAGCCGTATCAGGCAGTGGAAACAGCCATTTTATACCGTCCGGAACTAAAGGAGCATGATTTCGGTCGCGGGCATCCTTTTAGAAGTGATAGGTATAGAATTTTTATGGACTTTTTTTTGGAAATACCTTAATGAGAATAATTTCCAGATTATTGAACCTGGATATGCTACCGATGCCGATTTGTTACTTGTTCACTCTGAGAAATATATCAACTTTGTAGAGCGCTTCTATAAAGCTAAAGCTTCAGGATTGAGCTTGCCTCCCGCCTTTAGATTTCTCAGTGGTGACAATATTCCCAGGTTGGGAGCGGGAAAACTTAACGAGGCAGCGAGACTAATTGTCGGGTCTTCCAAGCTAGCTGGTGAAATTGTGTGGGAGGGGAAATTTTGTAAGGCTATTGCTTTAGGAGGTGGTGGGGGTTCTGACCCGCACTTTGCTGATGAACTAACTCAGCTTGGGCTGACTTTGGAAGACTTTCGCATGATAGGAGCTAAAGTGAGAGAGCTAGCTAAGCTATGTGATGGCAGGGTTGTAGACTTGCTTTGCTCGGGTTATAACCTGAAGGTTTGCCTGTGGGCTGGGTGGCTTTGCTTTGTGGGCTAATCGATACCAAGGTTGACATCGAGGAACCTTTTCCCCTCCTACAGCGATTTAAGGAAGACTGTGCATTAGCAGGAACCAAAGCAGTTGTGGAGCAGGTTAAAAGGAATCTGAGAACTCATTGGCGGTGCTTTGAGAACCCTTCATAAGGGGTAAAAAGGAATAGAAAGAGCAAAGTTTATCCTGACTCGCGAATTTAAAAGCAGGGCATCCCTGCAGGGATGCCCTGCTTTTATTGCAGGTCAAGGAGATGGGTCGTAGTAAGTAACTATTAGTTTGGGACGCTGGCTAGCGTTGCCCCAGTCGGAGGAGTAAAAACTCTTCCAGGCCTCTGCAGTGCTCTCATCAGTGTCCTTCAGCATTACCCCATGATTCGATATGCTGCCATCTAGCCAACCTTCGGTCAGGTCACTAATATGCCAGTATAAAAAGGCATTTGTTGCAGAAGCAGGTACACTGCGGGTATATTCCGGCTCGGTGGCACTATCGGGCTGGTCATCCCAGGTTATGCTACCTTCAGTCCAAGATTCCTCTACCTCGTAAGCCCCGATAGACGCTGATGCTGAGCCGGTGCTCTTGAAGTAGTATAGCCCCACATGGGCATCGACTACCACGGCATCCTCAGGAATATCACTGAGGTCAAACTCAAGGTATGCCCTACAGGTGTCTGCTGTCCCTGTACCAGCAGCTAGCTCATCACGCTCTCCCCAGTTCTGATCTGGGTTATATTTATTTACACTGGCATCTTTACCATCAGCCGCATCAGGCTGTATGGTTACTGTTTCCTCCTCAGCATAGGTAAGCGACCAATTAACATAGGTGGTCGCATCGGCATTGACTGTTATCGTGCCCTCCCTATATTCGTAGTGAGACAAAGCCAGCTTGATAGTGTAGCTGTCTGGATCTACATTGGTTATGACGTATGGAGTTATATTTTCCGTGTCCTCTCCATCAAGATAAATTGTGGCCCCAGAAGGACTGGACTTCACGTCAATGGAGCCGAATTTCATCTCAGTGGTGACAGTGCAACTATTGCTGGATGTTCCGCCCTTGCCATCGTTGACGGTCACGCTGATAGTGTAGGTGCCCTCGGTTGTCGGTGCTGTCCAGGTAACTGCGCTGCCTTCTCCTGAGATAGTCCCATCAGTGGCTGTCCACCCATAGCTGAGAGCATCACCATCCGGGTCACTGGCGGCACAAGTTATAGTGCAACTCCCTCCAAGTGCCACGCTTGTGGCACTCGGGATAACACTGCTGACCTCCGGCGGGGTGTTGATTACCGCAATAGTGAGATTATCGCTGACCATTTTCCCCTTGCCATCGTTGACGGTCACGCTGATAGTGTAGGTGCCCTCGGTTGTCGGCGCTGCCCAGGTAATTGTGTTACCTATCCCTGAAATAGCCCCGCCAGTAGCTGTCCACCCATAACTGAGAGCATCACCATCCGGGTCACTGGCAATGCAAGTTATAGTGCAACTTCCTCCAGGTGCCACGCTTGCAGCACTCGAAGTGAGGCTGGTAATCTCTGGTGGGTGGTTAAATAGCGCACAGCTATTGCACATAAGTATAGCGAGAGTGGTCAGGATCACAATTGTCCATTTAGTCCCTTTAGATTTCCACATTGTTCATACTCCTTTATTGGATAGCGTGGGCTAAATCATGCCTGACTAGCTTCCCAGCTATCTCTCTACAGCACAACTTATCTGTTGGCTTGAGCAAGCAACACTTTATCATCTTACTCGTATACTAGTAAAGACGTTATTATTTGTTATTCAAACGATTTTTGCACCCATTGTCATTTTAGGTTATCCTCCTTGCTAAATGCCGATATTTTGGGGGTATTCTCCTTGGTAGGGATAGAGCCTTCAGAGGAGAAATGAAGAGACTTATTGAAGGGGTGCGTAAGCTGGGGATAGAACTTAATGCCGCACAGGTGGCAAAGTTCGAGCTTTATTATCGAGAGCTAATAGAGTGGAATAAAAAATTTAACCTTACCGCCATAACAGATTATCAGGGGGTACAGCTAAAGCACTTTCTCGATTCTATAACCGTCACTTTGGCTTTGACCAGAGAGGAAATGGGGAGGCCGAGCCTGAGTATCATCGACGTAGGCACGGGTGCCGGTTTTCCCGGTATACCACTCAAAATCCTTCTTAGTCAGCCAAGATTGGTGCTCCTTGATTCCACGACTAAAAAAGCCGCTTTCCTTCACCATGTTACTCAGGAACTGGAGTTAAGTAATGTGGAGATAGTAAGCGGTAGAGCTGAGGAGATAGCCCGCCGGCCATTATATCGACAGCAATTTGATTTAGCTGTCTCCCGTGCTGTAGCCTCATTGCCAGTCTTAGTCGAATTAGCCTTGCCCTTTTGCCGAATTGGCGGGAAATTTGTGGCTCAAAAGAAAGGGGAAATCAGGCAGGAAGTAGTTAAGGCCCATAAAGCCATTGATATTTTGGGGGGCAAGTTAGACCAAGTAAGGAAAATAGAGTTGGAAGAACTTAGCGATGAGCGCTATTTAGTGATTATTGATAAAATATGTGCTACGCTGGAAGAGTATCCGCGTCGTCCTGGCATGCCAAGGCGACACCCGATTTAAAAATAAGAGGTGGCCCTCGTCTGCCCCACCTCTTATCTGGCGGGGGACGCGAGTGAGAGGAGGTGAATAAAGATGTGGCATAGAAGGGCTTGGAGATTTTACTTTGGGTTTCCTCCTTTTGGTTTCTACTTCCATGGACTAAGGCCATCCCCGAGCAAGGAAGAGTACCTTAATATGCTTCAAGAATACAAGAAAGACCTGGAGGAAGAATTAAGAGAGGTAGAAAGGGAAATTGAGGAGGTAAAAGGGAGCTCATAGTCTTGGTTGCTGAAGGAATTCGCTTTACAAATTAGCCATGCAAATCAAACTAAATCAAGCAATGGTTTAGTCAGAACTTTAGAAGAGCCTTTTTACTTCTTTTTCATTTGTTTTTGAACTAGATCAGCTTTGTATTTGGCATATATTTTCCTATATCACGATCTCAGCCGCTGCCCAACTAGCGGTTTAGCATACCATTTTTATCTTAGCTTTTCACTCATCATTGCCTCTCCTGCTAGTCTCAAATGTTGAAGCGGGTGTCGGCATTGTTGAAAAGGAACTTATCCCCAAATTCATGAGCTATTAGCATAATTGCTGGCAGACCAGTGCAATGGCACAATCCTAATCTCTGACCCCCCAATTCTTTAAGGGCAGCGATAGTCAAACGTATTCGCTCTTCAGAAGCATGAACAAGATGAGAGCCACCTAATACCGTGTGTATTTATTTTGCCCCGGTAAGCTGCTGAGCATAGTATAGGGTATTAATGAGGCTGCGGTGGGCACAACCGAGAATGACAATCAATCCCGCTCGGCATTTATGATGAGCGCCTGGTCGTCTAAGAGCTTATCAGGCTGCCAATCAGAATCTTATTTCACAAAGAATACAGGTTCTACCTCCTCAAAGTCAGTTACCATGGAAATCTCACCGGTGGTCATTATACTATCGGTTATTTTTACTGATTTTGTGGTCAGATTAAAGTTAGCCCCTAGCCTTTCTAGTTCCTGGCGCTGAAAAGGTATGCCGTTATATCTATCCGTTTGGCCTTGGCTGCGGCTGTATTTAGCTGCCCATATATCGGGGTGAGCTGTTATCTCTACCTCTTTCCCCATCTTGTATATGATTTGGCGTAGACCACCAGTGTGGTCATAGTGACCGTGACTCAAGACAACCTTATCGATCAAGCTTAAACTAGTTGGGGTAAAACTGTGTTTCCAGAAGGAAGAATATAGGCTTGGAAATCCTCGCCATACTTACCTTTAGCATAGTCTATTGCTTGAGCTAAATTCTCCATAGGCGTAAAAAACAATTTATAGACTTCCTCATTTGCTAGTGAAGAAATTAATATCACTTCAACTTCTTTTGCCACCTTGGCAATAACATAGGCTTTATGACCACCCAGGACAAATCTTTTTCCCAGACGCTGAATTATGTCCTCTGGAGTTTTGGCCTCTTTTATCCATTCTTTAAAAGTAGCTTCTCCATATCCCTCAAGACATTCGGCTAATAAGATAATTGTCCCTCCTGGCTTTACTGCCTGATAAGCATTATCCAGAGCCTTTTGGGCTTGATAGACATTAATGTCTCTAGGATAACCACCAGCACTTGCAATTACTATCTCAACTTTTTGCTCAAGTTCACAGATATACGTTTTTCTACATAACTCTACTCCCTTTAACCAGGATGCAAGTAAGCTCCCAGCTACAACTTCTATTATTTTATGATTTTCATTGGTTACCACACTGATATTAAAATCTACCCCTACTTTTTCCGCTCCCTCTTGCATCTCTTCGTGGACGGGATTGTCTTTGAGATTGCCACTTCGGGCATTGGGATGGACCATTTTGGCATGATTAGTTTCAATGGTCTTTCTTCCGCAAATGCCAGGTAAAATAGACTTCCTCCCTCCGGAAAAACCAGCAAAGTAATGCGGGACTATTACTCCGGTAGTAACTATAAAATCTACTTCATGGATAATTGGATTAACCCACAGTTCATTGCCACTTTTTAATTTGTCCAGATGGCATAAATTAGGACCATCGGCATTATGATTTATGAATTTATAGGTGGAGATTGTATCTTCTCCAAATATGCTCCTCATCTCCTCCTCAGAATTAGCTCGATGAATCCCGGTAGCAATGATAAATTTGATATTTTCTATCTTTACCCCCGCTTCCCTTAACTCATCTAATAATGGCGGTAAGATTATCTTATAGGGGGTAGGCCTGGTTACATCATTTACAATAACCAGTATATTTTGAGCTTTTTTCTGAAGGATTAATTCTCTTAAAGAAAGACTATCTATGGGGTTCTTTAGTAACCTTTTTAGCTTATGTTCTGGATTTGATAAAACCTCTTTCTCTTTTGAATGTAATACCTTTATTATATTTTTCCCTTCTAAGGGTAATCTAACACTTCCTTTACCGTACTTTAACTCCATTTTTCTTTCTGCTCAAAATCCAATGATAATAAACCCTTAACTTAATACTCACCCCTCTAATAATAATTGAACTCGTGGAGAAAATAAAACCCCAGCAAGCGACTTCAACAGCACTGATAGCGGTTTTTTTTCATCTTCCCTATCTCAATTAACCGTATGTGCGAGGTTACTATATTAACATATTAACGAATACTGCAGGAAATGATACGCTATTAATAAGTGGTGCGTGATAGGTATGTAAATTTAAGGGAGGGTGTAATATGGCAGTATTGGAAGGACTGATAAAAGAGGTATTGGAGCTTAAAAGCTATATCAATTCGGAAACACTGCGGTGAGTGCCCATTTGAAGTACTCCCTTTTGAACACTCTCTTTAATGTTAAGTTGTTAGCAAAACTAGATGATGATAATATTAACTTTAATTATTTTAGCTGCAGTGGTAAGATATACCAAGGGTATTAAGGAATGGAAAAGGGTACGTGGAGGACTAAAACTGGATTAGCTGAGATGCTGAAGGGGGGCGTAATCATGGACGTGGTCACCCCGGAGCAAGCTAAGATTGCTGAGGGGGCAGGCGCCTGTGCTGTTATGGCATTAGAGCGAGTGCCGGCGGATATTCGTGCCACTGGTGGTGTAGCTCGTATGGCTGACCCGGCTATAATTTTGGCTATGATGGAAGCAGTAAGCATACCAGTTATGGCGAAATGCCGTATCGGGCACTTTGTCGAAGCTCAAGTGCTACAAGCACTGGGCGTTGATTTTATTGATGAATCTGAGGTGCTTACTCCTGCTGATGAAAGCCATCATGTTTGGAAGCATGATTTCAAAGTTCCTTTTGTTTGTGGCTGCCGTGACCTAGGTGAAGCGTTACGCCGTATTGCCGAAGGGGCAGCCATGATTCGGACGAAAGGCGAGGCGGGAACAGGAAATATTGTTGAAGCTGTCAGGCATATGCGAGCTGTACAGGACGAAATTCGTAAGCTTCGAGGTTTACCTGAGGAAGAACTAGTAGCTGAGGCGAAAGCCCTTGGTGCACCTGTAGAGTTAGTGATGGAAGTACATAACACGGGGAAGTTGCCCGTGGTAAACTTTGCCGCTGGCGGCATAGCTACGCCAGCAGATGCTGCTTTGATGATGCAACTAGGCGCTGAGGGTGTGTTTGTTGGCTCAGGGATTTTTAAGTCCAGTGACCCCCCAGCTAGGGCAAAAGCTATTGTCAAAGCTACCACTCATTATCAAGACCCAGCTATTATTGCTGAGGCCTCTAAAGGTTTGGGCACTGCCATGCCCGGTCTGGATATAAAAGCTATACCCCAACAGGAGTTATTAGCTACTAGAGGTTGGTAGGTGGGAATAGTTAGTTATTATATATGCAAAAGGTAGTTAGTAATGAACTAGATGATTTACTTGATGTTTTACCGCCTCATGTTCGTGAACCACTTTATGAGCAACCTGGTCGGGGTGAATTACTGGAAGTAGTCTTGGACTTGGGGCGCCTCCCTGAAGCTCGTTTTCCTCATAGAGAGTTAATTCTTAATTCTAAGGAAGTTGACCGTGGCGATATTGACTATGTAGTATCGCGCCTTGGTGAGTTCACCGGGGACAACCGCGCTGGCATTGAACGCACTCTTCATCGCATTTCAGCCGTACGCAATAGAAACGGTCGCATAATTGGCTTGACTTGCCGTGTGGGACGGGCTGTGTTCGGCACGGTAAAGATGATTCAAGACCTTGTTGAATCGGGCAAGAGCGTTTTGCTCTTGGGGCGCCCAGGGGTAGGCAAAACAACTATGTTGCGGGAAGTAGCTCGGGTGCTAGCCGATGATTTCAAGAAACGCGTTGTAGTGATTGACACCTCCAACGAAATTGCTGGAGATGGTGATATTCCCCATCCCGCCATTGGGCACGCGCGGCGAATGCAGGTAGCTAGCCCGGCTATGCAGCATGCGGTGATGATTGAAGCTGTGGAGAATCACATGCCCGAAGTCGTTATCATTGACGAAATAGGCACTGAGCTTGAAGCCCAGGCAGCTCGAACTATCGCTGAGCGTGGAGTGCAATTGATAGGCACGGCTCATGGAAACACACTGGAAAACTTGATAATGAATCCCACCTTGTCTGACCTCATTGGTGGTATCCAAACAGTTATCTTGGGTGATGAGGAGGCAAGACGGCGCCACACGCAGAAATCCATTCTGGAGCGCAAGGCCCCACCTACATTTGATGTGGTGGTTGAAATCATGGACTACTACAAAGTAACTGTTCACCCTAATGTGATTGATGCTGTAGATGCTATCTTGCATCAGCAGCCTGTTCAAGCTGAGCTTCGCTGGATGGACGAAAGTGGGAATGTAAGAGAGGAGAAAATAGCATCGCCTTCAATGTTGGAAAGCAACCAGAGGCTTGTCCTCAACCGAAGCCCTGAGTGGAGCGAAGGGGCAGTGAGGGAGTTGGAGAAGCAACCTTTGCGATTTTATCTCTTCGGCATTAACCGATGTCGGTTGGAACAAGCTGCTAGGAAGGGCCAAGAAGACCTGAAATTCGTTGCCGATCTTAGGCAAGCTGACCTTTTTCTCACCACGCGAAGCTATTACCGCCGCAAGCCACAAAAGATAAGAGATGCTGAAGCGCTCGGTATACCGATTTACGTCCTCAAAAACAACGATGCTGCTCAGATGAGACGGTGCCTAGACACTGTTTATCCTGTTTCCTCCCAGTCTGCCTATGTTCCTCACCTGCAACATATGTTAGCTAAACGTTGTGGCCGCAACTCCAATAATCGTGGCATAGGTCTGGTAACAAAGACCGCATAGATTGGTGCGGATTTATAAAGAAAAGGAGGTTTCTAATGGATAACGAAGTCTTTAGTTTTACACTGGAGCAAAAAGATAACCTTAGGAAATGGAAGGCTTTGCTTGATAGCGCACAGGCGCAAAGATGGGCTACAGATGAAAAGGAGGCCATAGATTCAATCCATAGCATCCTTGAGCAGACGGGATTTAAAGAGAGGAATAACCTAAAACCTCAGGAATTCGGTTCTATCTTTCACCACATGAAGGTACTTATCTACAACCGGGTTCTAGCCCGCAACCTTTATGAGGAAAACGGACTTACCGAGTTTAACTCCAGACTACGGCGATTACTCTTTAGTAATGATTCTCTCGCTGATCGAGTAAATCAATTCCTCGAACTAAGAAGGGTAGGTATCTTAACTGTTTCACACTTTCTTTGCGCCTTTAGTCCTACTGAATACCCTGAAGTCGGTTAGCAAACCTTTAATGTCCTTGAGCTTGACTCAACTCAGCTAGATGAAGCTTATAAACAAGCAATGAGGGAGCATAACATTGCATCACCACAGGATTATCGTGATGATACCATAGAATATTTAAGCGACATGATTGTCTTTCGAGAGATTAAGAACCTTCTGGATATTGAAGATTATAATAGTATAAATGATCTTCTCTGGCTTGCCCGACAAGAAGTGGAAGGCGAGTTGAAACCATCCATTACCTCTGTAGGCTTAGAGAAGGACTTAAGAGACCGTTTAGCAGATAACCCTGACTTAATTGAGAAGGGCCTTTCTCTAATTGATAAAGAATACTCTCTTGGAGATGCAGGGATTGCGGATCTCGTATGCAAAGATAAAAAGGGGAATTATGTAGTTGTTGAGACGAAAAAAGGTAGAGAGTCTGATAAGGTTGTAGGGCAAATTCTGAGATACATCGGGGGGCTCAAAAAGGAAGGCAAAAAGGCAAGGGGGATGATCATAGTTAACGAACCAGACAAGAAGCTAGGCTTTGCTATCGAGGCAGTTAAGGATTTCATCAAATTAAAGTACTATAAGGTTAGATTTGAAATCACGGATAATTATACAAACACCTAGGTTAAAATCTTGCGATCTGAAGGAGAATATATGGCTCTATTTATCACATTTGAAGGTAGCGAGGGCTGTGGCAAGAGCACGCAAGCTAAGGCTCTATATAGTAAGTTATACCAGCAAGGTATCCCTGCGATATTAACCCATGAGCCTGGGGGCACAGTTCTAGGTAGTGAGATAAGGAGAACACTCAAGAGGAAACGAGGATGTCCTGTTTCGCCTGAAGCTGAATTGTTCCTTTTTGCTGCTTCCCGTGCCCAATTAATAGCTGAAGTAATTCGCCCTGCTCTACAAGAAGGCAAGATAGTTATCTGTGACCGCTTCAGTTATTCTACCTCTGCTTATCAAGGCTGTGGACGCGGGCTCAGTTTGCCTACCGTGGAAATGGTTAACAGCCTGGCAACACAAAACCTCAAGCCAGACATCGTTATCCTTTTAGACTTATTACCTGAACAGGGATTAGTGCGAAAGCAAAATTTAAAAGACCGTTTTGAGTTAGAGGATTTATCCTTCCATCGCCGTGTTAGAGAAGGGTATCTCAAGATGGCGGCAGCTGACCCTAATCGCTGGTTGGTAATAGATGCTTCTTTGCCTAAAAGGAAAATCAGCCGGATTGTTTGGGAAAAGGTCGGGCAGCTATTATCTGATCCATCATTCCGAGCGAAGCGAGGAATCTCGCACAATGAGTAAAGAGAGAGTAGCCGTAGCCTTAAGCGGAGGGGTGGACTCCTCTGTGGCTGTTTTGTTGCTTAAGGAAGCTGGCTGTGAGGTTATGGGAATACATATGCGGCTGTGGGATTCCTTCCGCCCCGACTACCAAGCACATCAGGCTGAGCATGTTTGCCAAATTGCAAACGTCCCCTTTTCCATAGTTGACTTGCAGAAGGAGTTTGAGCACTATGTAGTGGACTATTTCTGTCAGGAGTATAGGAGAGGACAGACTCCCAATCCCTGTATTGCCTGTAATCAGCATATAAAGTTTGGCTTCCTTTTATCCAAAGCTCTTTCCCTAGGAGCTGATTTCTTAGCTACGGGTCATTATGCCAGGATTGAGCATTCAGGGGATGGCTATCACTTGCTTAAAGCGGCAGATCTGAGTAAAGACCAATCTTACTTCCTTTATACTCTGGCTCAGGAGAAACTTGGGCATCTCCTTTTCCCTTTAGGTAGCCATACTAAAGCTGAGGTTAAGGAGATAGCAAAGCGGGAAGGATTATCTATGGCATTTAAACCTAGCCAGGACATCTGCTTCATTTCTCAGAAGAATTATCGTGCTTTCCTCAGCCAGCGCTTTCCGAATGTGCCTGGAGATATTGTGGATACTCAGGGGAAGATATTGGGGCAGCATCAAGGAATAGCCTTCTACACTATTGGGCAGAGGCATGGGCTGGGATTAGCCTCAGGCGAGCCCCTTTATGTCATAGGGATAGAACCTGATAATAACAGGGTTGTTCTTGGTGAGGGAAAAGAGCTTCATAGCCAAGAAGTTACTGTCGAAAGATTGAGTTGGGTGGCAGGTAAACCGCCTCTACCTCGTTGGGTAGAGGGAGGGGAGGGCGAGGGCTTCCCTTCTGAGCACACCACCATAATTGCCAGAATACGCTATAAATCAGAGGGAGGAGAAGCTACAATAGTTCCAAAAGCTGATTCCGCTGATGTCTGGTTTGCTCAGCCACAGCGGGCAGTCACTCCAGGACAAGCCATCGTGTTCTACCAAGGCAACGAGATATTGGGTGGTGGCATCATATCAAATTGAGAAATTAAAATGCAAAAATACAGAGCAAAAATAAAAAAGGTTTGCCTTTTGAGTTGTTATTTTGATTTTTGACTTTTAACTTTCGCAGGAATATGTCGTTGCCCCCAAATCTTGACCGGGAGGATAAACTTAAAGCACAAGGCTATGAGCTTATCGCTGGCATAGATGAAGCTGGGCGGGGGGCTCTTGCTGGGCCCGTAGTTGCTGGCGCTGTCATCCTACCTTGGTCTAGCTATTCCTGGTTTAAGCTAGTTCGGGATAGCAAAGAGATAAGCCCAAAGAAGCGCGAATTTCTCTTTGATTTAATCCAGAAGGAGGCGTTGGCTGTAGGCACCGGCGTCATTTCGGCTAAAATAATAGATGATATAAATATCCTTCAGGCAACCCTGCTGGCAATGAGGCAAGCAGTAGAAAAGCTGCCCAAACAACCACGTTTTCTCCTTATTGACAGGCTAACTTTGCCTCGATGCCATATTGCCCAAGAAGGGATAACCAGAGGCGACAAGCTATGTCTTTCTATTGCCTGTGCTTCCATTGTGGCTAAAGTTACCAGGGACCATATAATGGAAGAGTTGGATAAAATCTATCCTGGCTATGGGTTTGCTAAACATAAGGGTTATGGAACGCAGCAGCATATCTCCAGCTTGTGGCAACTAGGTCCTTCACCAATTCACCGTCTATCCTTCGCCCCGGTGAGGAATGCTAGCCTGCAGCGCATTTCCTCTTCCTTGAAGGGAGAGGATTAAGGTGAGGGTGAAGCCCGCTTCGCTTCATATCATTCTGAGGAAGCACAGCGACTGAAGAATCGCTTCTTCACTTCGTTCATAGCTCCAGTTCACCGTGGTAAAATATAGGGGGTTTAGAATGTAGTACGAGGCTTTAGCCTCGTGCCCGACTGGGAATTTCGTGGGCTAATATTGTCGGAGTTGCAAAGCCGAGCAAAGGAAGGACGAAGCAATCTAAAATGAATATGAACCGTCAGGAAGTTGGCAAGATAGGGGAGAAGTTAGCCCAGAAATTTCTTAAGAGGAAAGGCTACCATATTTGTGAGACGAATTTTCGCTGCCGAACAGGGGAAATCGATATTATTGCCAAGCAGAAGGATTATCTTGTTTTTGTTGAAGTTCGCACCAAGAGTAATTTAGACTTCGGCACACCGGAAGAATCAATCACACAGCATAAAAAGGGGAAAATAATTAACTCGGCTTTAACTTATATTAGCACGCATCAGAATCTGCCTCCTTTATGGCGCATAGACGTGGTAGCCGTAGAAGTTGACCAAAAAGGTAAGACCAAACGCATTGAGCTAATTGAAAACGCCATCAGTCAGCGCTGTTAATTTTTGCCAAAGGCAAAAGATTAGCTTCCTGTCCCAGGGGGAGTCTATTCTAATTGAAAAATGAGCCTGAGCAAAAGGATATCAGGCAACCCTGATAACAAATCTTGAGATTTGTTGAAAGAGATTGGAACGAGCATT
>Ga0209121_10000552_pt1 | contig 39452 bp, 41 predicted proteins | sample Cruoilmetagenom3_FD_187292 | JGI IMG/M metagenome (GOLD analysis project Ga0209121, IMG submission 187292) | Oil polluted marine microbial communities from Coal Oil Point, Santa Barbara, California, USA - Sample 3 (SPAdes) (version 2) | ecosystem: Environmental > Aquatic > Marine > Oil seeps ... | reverse complement strand
TAAGCTATTTCCTTTTGTGGAACTTTAATAATTTTTACAATATATAGTTTTTTGTTCCGAGCTTGATGTGGTTATTTTAAACAAGGGTTAGCCGTTCATTCAGGAGTTTGGGGACCTCCCTGGTTCTTTCCCCCTCTTTGCGACGCTGAATCAAATCATATATTTGTTCATAGTTTGCGGTGATTTTACTAATTATCTCTGTTAGCTTTCCTCCTCCCACTACGAGGGGTTGAAATTCTGTAGTGTTACTTACATTCCTAAAATTGGGGCTTAATTTTGCTCCAGCAATAATGTCACAGTCAGAGCATATTTCTAGCACTGCTTTCATTTTCACGGGGTCACCATGCGCTGTTACCTCCGGAGGCGATGTATTTTCTCTCCTTTCCACAAAGCTCGATTCTCCACTTTCGAAAAGGTCATAAATGTAAAAGTGTTTTGCCATTCCCATGTGGCCACGGCTTGTTTCTTCACCGTCATTTGATGGAAGCTCAATTCTAATTCCTTTCACTTTATCACCTCCTCTCGTTATCACTTTGCCTTGAGCTTGCCTTCAAGCCAGCCAACTTTGACGTCAGCTCTTTCATCTGACATCGGCTTCCCCATCTATAGAAGGAAAATACGGTTTGATATCCAGAAGGGGGGTGCCATCTATGGCATCCAGCCCTTTAACCTTAAGAATGTTCTTCTCCCTGGCTACAAGCTCTACCACGCATAAGCCCAATGGGTTGGGCCTGTGTGGCGACCTGGTGGTGAATAGCCCGTGTGGCCTTGTATTCCAGGACGGTACGGTGAGTAGATGGTATCCTGTAGATTTGTGAAACCAGTATATCAGGATAATGTAGGAGAATCCCTCTATGTCTGCTAAACCTACCTCGAACTCCTTAAAAACTTCTATCTGGCAGATTTCCTGGCGTCCAGCTCCCTGCCGTGGTGCTCTCCCAGCCTGATAAGGAGAATGGATTACTCCTATGGGCTTCAATTCCAAGGTGGGCCACTCTTCTACCATATATCACAATCTCCCTAAGCCTTGGCAACTAACCTGTCAATCCTCTGAATTATATCACCTGCTTGCTGCTTCAGACTGGAAACTGTCTCTCGCAGTTCTTCAGGAGAGACCACAACCATTTCAACAATTGCCCCTCGAGGGCAGATATCAATACACTCATAGCAGAAAGTACATTTTCTGGTATCTATTTCTGCCTTATCCCAGACAATATTGATTGCTCCTTGAGAGCAAACTTGGGCGCATAAGCCACAACCTAAGCAGAGGTTCCTATCCACTTTTAACATAGTCCGATTTTGCTGCATATATTCACCTTCATCAAAGTTTTGGCTCCTCGCCGTAATGCCTCCTGCAAATCTAAAAGCAGTTCAGTTGTAAATTCCTGAATTCAAGCCGTATTCGCAAGCTGCCATAATCTCAGTCTTTAATTTATCTTTGTCAGCATCAAAATAGAGATGGCTTTTACACCGGCAATCACTGGAGCCAAAGCCGGGGATTGATTGGAAATCCTTAGCTAGTGCCTGAGCTAAGAGACACTCGCCTCGGGGGTTCCCCTGGTGAGCCGGAACGCTGAATGGAGAGGAGAGGAGATTCCTCGATCGCGGAGATTGCCCCGAGCGAGATTCTTCGCTGCGCTCAGAATGACAGAAAATAAAGGGCTCGCATGGGAACAACATTACCTGCAGAATTCTGGCTTCTTCAAGCAGGTAATCAATATGCCAGTGAAGCTTTTTGCTGTCTCTTAAATGATGAGCCAATCTCGCCTCTAAGCCGTTCATAGCTGAGCCTACATAAGCATAAAAGGCTTGGGGAAAGGAGATACAACCTAGCTTGCCTATCAGGATATCTTTGCTGCTGGCAAGCTCAATTAACAAAATATAACTACCCTTCACCTTTTTCATCTAAAATAGCAACTATATTGGCAAATATTTTAGACACAGCGTCCGACCTATAGCTCTCGATTTCTCCCGCATCACACAACTTAGCTAGTTCAGGATCAATAGGCAATTGTCCCAATAGAGGAGCCTCAGAAGCTTTAGCCATATCCTCGCCCTTGCTCTTGCCAAAAATTTCCAGCTTCCTTCCCGTTTCAGGCAGCAGCAGATAACTCATATTCTCCAGCACTCCGAGAACAGTGACATTCATTTTTTGTGCCATCTTCACCGCTTTCCTCACTATCATTCCTGTTAAGTCCTGGGGAGTAAAAACGGCGATCACACCCGAGAGCGGCACTGCTTGCATAACCGTTAATGGTGCATCTCCAGTGCCAGGTGGCAAGTCTATTACCAGATAATCAAGCTTGCCCCAGAGCACATCCTCCCAGAATTGCGTAATAGCCTTGGACATAAGAGGACCCCGCCAGATTACCGCTTCATCTTCACTGGGTAACAGGAGGTTCATAGACATAATCTCAATTCCAGACCTCGATAATATCGGCAAAATGCCTGTCTCACTGCCGCTGGGAGGAGCATTTAAACCAAACATTTTAGGAATGCTAGGGCCAGTGATATCAGCATCAAGTACGCCAACATCCTTGCCCTCTCGGGCGAAGGCAGTGGCCAGTAAAGCTGCTACCAAAGATTTACCCACTCCACCCTTGCCACTCATCACCGCTATTATCCTCCCAATCTGGTTGAGCTCTTTAGGTTTAGCTTCAATGAAATCAACAGTGGTCTCACTGAACTCAGGAAGCTTGTTGACTGCCGCTGTTACTCTTTCCCTGAGATAATCCTGAGCTTTAGAGGAGAGGCTTGACGAAGCTAGAATAATTCCTACCTTGCCATTCTTAACCTTAATGTCCCGAACCAGATTCATCTGCGCTAAGCTACGCCCTATCCCGGGAACAAGCACCTCGTTCAGCGCTTCCTTGAGCTGTACATCCATTTGTTCCATCACATTACTCCCTTTTCAGACCTTTTCACTGGATTTCCCACGATAGCCTGGAGCACTAGTGAGCATTCAGTGCGTTGCTAACAGATTGCCACAAAGTTCTGATTTGCTCGGAGACTCTACCGTCAGAATATTCCACTACCGGTGTTCCTTGAACCAGCGCTTCGGTTACTACATCATCGAAGGAGATTTTTGCTGCTACTTCTATCCCTTCCTTTTGACAATAGCTTTCAATTCGGTAGGAGTTCTCTTCGTTAATGTCATATTTATTTATGCACACTAAGACAGGAATGCCAAAGTGGCGACAGAGACCTATAACTCGCTCAAGGTCATGAATTCCAGATAGTGTGGGCTCGGTTACCAGAAGTGCCAAGCTTGCTCCAGACAGGGAAGAGATAACCGGACAGCCAATGCCCGGTGGGCCATCGCTAATAATATACTCCAGCCTTTGTCTCTCGGCAACGGCTTTGGCATTATACCGAACCAGGGTTACCAATTTACCAGAGTTTTCCTCGGCAATGCCTAACCTGGCATGAACGAGGGTGCCATAACGTGTTTCTGAAATAAACGAATGCCCAGCCATGCGCTCCAGCATAGTGATAGCATCAACAGGGCAGACTCTGAAGCAAAAGCCACAGCCTTCACAGGAAAGCTCATCAACCACGTAATCTTTGATAGCTTCAAAGCGACATACATCTTGACAAATTTCGCATTCAATGCATTTTTCTTTATCAATGAAAGCAACTTGCCCACTCCAAAACTCTTTCTCCTCCTGGACTTGTGGCTTGAGGAGAAGATAGAGGTCAGCAGCATCGACATCACAGTCCACCAGTACCTTGTTTTGAGTGAGGACAGCAAATGAAGCTACTATACTCGTCTTCCCCGTTCCCCCCTTGCCACTTAGGACCACAAGCTCTCTCATTTTACTCACTAAGCTCCTGTTCCCGTCTTACGTAGAGCCGATAAATTTTCTCGTTACTTGCCTCATAACAGATAGTGCACCGCCCGCATTCCCCCGGCGAAACCTCCTCAAGATAGACGTCAAAGTCAAGCTCCCTATACGTCTCTACCATTCTTTGGATATAGCCTTCACCATCTATAGCCACCTCCCGCCAACCCACTTTTGTCATCTCCTCACTCATTTCACCACCCTATCAGCGGAGACTATTTGCTCCATGTCCTGGAAAAGCCTCAGAAAGACACTACGCCACTCAGGCATTCCTTCTACCAAGGGGATTCCTTTGGAATAAAGCATGGCAATGTTTCTATTCAGAGGAATTTTCAACAAAACGGGTATCTCTTGCTCATAACAATATTGCTCAACCTTCTCACCCCCCAAGCCAACACGATTTATTACCACTCCACATGGAATACCCAGTTTTCTCACCACTTCTACTGCTAAGGAAAGATCATTCAGCCCGAAAGGGGTAGGCTCAGTTACAAGAAGACAAAAATCACTCCCCTTAACTGATTCCACCACGGGGCAAGAAGTTCCGGGGGGAACATCAATTATGACCACACTACTAGAGTCGATATGCTTCTTCACCTCCCTGATTATAGCTGGAGCCGCTATTTCGCCAATGGCAAGCTTTCCTTGAATGAACTCTATATTGCCCGAGTTACCTTTCTCCACTACTCCTACTTCTTTTCCCTCTTCCACAATGGCAGACTCAGGGCATAAATAGGAGCACGCTCCGCAGCCATGACATAGCTCAGCAAAGACAAGCACCTTCTCTTGAAGCACAGCGATGGCGTTATAAGCACAGACCTCAGCACACTCACCACAGTGAGTGCATTTTGCCTCGTCTATTTTGGGAATGGGAATAAATACAGGCTGACTTTGATTTATAGATGAATGAACAAAAATATGCGCGTTAGGTTCTTCTACGTCACAGTCCAATAGCTGCACTTTGCCTTCATCGCCCAGTGAAAGAGCTAAGCTGGTAGCCACCAACGTCTTTCCTGTGCCGCCTTTGCCACTGGCAACAGAAATTATCATTCTATTCTCTAATCATCTTTGCGCCACACTTGGGGCAATCCAAGTTGTAGCAGGGACTACCAGCCTGGTGAGAAACCCTTGTCCCACAACTAGGACACACACAATTTCCACTGGGACCTGCCCCAGGGCGGCTTCCACCCTTTCTTCCCATGCCTTTCCCAAGGCCTCGCCCCACCCCTCTTCCGGTTCCTGGACCTTGACCATAAGGACCTGTGCCATCTCCTCTAGGCATAATTTACCTCCCATTTATAAAGCTTCAACATATCTACTTCGAGCCGAGCATCTCCAGATATTCATCAGCATATTTATCATTTATGGCTCCCTCGAATATCTCCCCTCTCTTCACTTTCTCCAGCGCCAGGTATTCGCTGGCAGCCATACCAGCACGGGACCCCTCAGCAGCAGCGATGACAAGATGCCGGTGTCCCGTAATCTCACCACAAGCGAACACCCCTGCCTTACTCGTCATCATTTGTTTATCAGCCTTTACAAAATTTCCTGTCATCTCGATTCCTGCTTCCCTCGCCAGCGCTGTATTCGGCTCTGTCCCTACGCAGATGACTATCCAATCAACCGCTACCTCCCTTTCCTCGCCAGTTTTATTGTTGACGAGCACCGCACCTTCAACCTTGTCATCCCCCTCTATCTCTTTCAGTTCGGTGTTGTACCAAATTTCAACGCCCTCTCTCTGCGACCTTTTGGTCATTAGTGGATATGCTCTCAATGACTCTCTCCGATGCACCAAGGTAACCTCGCCGGTCTCGCTCTTGGCTAAAAGTGCGCTCTTGACTGTAGCATTCCCACCACCTACCACCAGTATTCTCTTCCCGGTGAACTCCTTGTAATCTCGCTTGGCGCAGTAGGATAGGCCCTTCCCAATAAATTTATCCTCCCCAGCCACATCAAGCTTCTGCATAGTACTACCTGTGGCTAATATAATAGCCTTGGCTTTGTATTGATTTGCCTGGGTGATTACAATCTTCTCCTCAGCGTTAATACTCAGCACTTTCTCAAGTCTCAGCTCCGCTCCCACCCCAGCAGGAGGAGCTGACGTGACCTGTTTGTGCATGTTCTCCATAAGCATTGCGCCATCGCCCGGTGGGAAGCCCGGGTAGTTCGTCACGGTGTAGGCGATAGCACCTTGTCCGCCTACCCAGTTAGCTTCCAGAACCAGCGTGTTCCATCCGTCCAACTGGGTAAATATGGCTGCCGAGAGTCCAGCAGGCCCAGCACCAATAATAACTACGTCCCTCTCTTCCATGTTTACCTCCTCCTTATTGGAACTTGAAGATTCCTACTCATTGTGAGGCGGAAGCCCGCAGACTCCAGAGCTACAGATAGGACAACTTACTTCCGAGGACTCAGTCATGCTAGAGCTGGGGCTAAAGAATGAGGAAAAGAGCCTTTTGGGATTTGAGGCATGGCATCTAGGGCAATTTAAACTGGAACTTCCCTCGCCAATCGCTTGGCGAACCTCAAACTTTTCTCCACACTGGGTGCACTGGTACTCATAGATAGGCATAATACCTCCCTATTTCTCCTCCTCCATCTCTCCGATACGACGCTGGGTCTCCCTTAGCTGCTGTAACAGCATCTGCACCTGGTTCTTAAGCATTTCTATCTCTTGTTCTCGGCTTACTGCTTGAGCTTGCTCCGGCATAGGAGGCATGCCTGGACTCATCCCCACGCCAGGTGGTATTCCCATGCCCATACCCATACCTCTACCCATGCCACGACCCATTCCTCTACCCATACCACGACCCATTCCCATACCGGGAGTGGCCCCCACGCCAAAGTGAGCTTCTACGCTGGGCTGAACGTTTGCTTGGAGCTTTCCTGCCTTGTAGGCTTCCACGGCATCTCTCACCCTACCGACGGCGCCGGTGGTCACCTGAACACCCGCTGCCGAAAGAGTCTGGTACGCATTGGGACCACAATTGCCAGTGAGTACTACACCTACTCCTTTATTGGCAATCATTTGAGCTGTGCTAATGCCTGCCCCGCCTGCAGCCATGGCGCTAGAATTCTCCAAAGCCTCGAACTCCATAGTCTGTGGGTCAACAATGACGAAGTATTGGCATCTGCCAAAACGAGGGTCTATTTCAGCATCTAAACTAGGACCATTTGCTGATACTGCAATTTTCACTACATACCCCTTTCTTACTCTTGTTCTGTCTCCAGTTCCTTCATTCTAACATCTATTTGCTCCAGTTGTCCTCTTATCGCTTCCGCCTGGCTCCTGAGGAAATCAAGCTCCTGCTCTCGGCTCATCTGTGGAGCATAGGGATCTGCTCCCAAGTAAGGCATTGCAGAAGTCCCTGGCATTGTCCCTGCAGGTGCTCCTCCATAACCATATGGTGCAGGCCCCACATAAGGCATGCCTCCATAAGGCACCCCAGCTCCTTGACCAGCCACAGGATAAGGCATCCCCATTCCGAAGCCGTATCCCCTTCCAAAGCCAAACCCTCTTCTAAAGCCGTATCCTCTTCCAAAGCCGTATCCTCTTCCAAAGCCGTATCCTCTTCCGAGGCCAAATCCTCTTCCAAAGCCATACGGATTGCAAAAACCCCTCCCTCCCCCTGTCAGTGGACCCATTCCACGTGGGCCCGTTCCATCAAATCCTGGCATAACTCACCTCCTTTTCTAAATTTAGATTTATACACCAGTCACTTTTCTTTATTTGCGAAGCTCTTCAAGCCTCTTATTAATTGCATCTAACTCGTTCTGCATCACTCTAGCCTGTTCCTCAATCATCGCTATTTCTTGTTCCTTGGGCATAGGTGCCCATGGTGAATAACCATACCCACCGTAGGGATACCCGTAAGGCATGCCGTAGCCAGGCCATCCCCAAGGATTCCATCCGAACCAAGGCCACATTTTATCACCACCTTAACAAAATTTTAAATTTACCACCAGGGGTATCCGTAATATGGCCCCCAGCGCTGCCAGCCACGACCACGACCACGACCGCGCCCGAAACCCCTTCCAAAGCCCCAACCGCGTCCGAAACCTCTCCCAAAGCCCCAGCCAACCCCCCTTCCAGGAATAGGATTAGCATAGCCTGGCATGCCGAAGCCAGCACAATAACCTGCCCTTCTACCAGTCATCGCTCCCAGTCCCATTGGTCCTGTTCCATCTCCAAATGGCATCTTCCTTCACCTCCTTTCTGTCTATTCACCATCTGCCACCGCGAAATCTCCGGCCACGCCTTCCTCCCCAGGCAAATGGAGACGGCGGCATTGGCTGGATATTCGTGCTGGCACATACAGGACAAGATAAGGGAATCTTTTTTGCCAGAGCCTCGAAGGGCACGTTCCATTCATGCCCATCATTATTACACCTGAAATGATGTTGAGGCAGTGCAAAATTTCCTCCTTCGATTTGAATTGCCTTGCCGTTAATCAACGCATCGGCTAACTTTCCTCGAGCCGATTCCAGTACACGATGGAAAGTAGGCCTGGAAATATGCATCGTTTCAGCACATTTCTCTTGCTCCAAGCCTTCAAAATCTTTAAGTCGAATGGACTCAAGCTCCTCAAGCGAGAGGCTGACTCCCTGTAAAACATTTACAGGCACCCCCACCGGCCTGAAGAAACTCACATTCGGCAACTGGGCAACACAACGTAACTTAGTCGGCCTGGCCAAGCAAAATCACCTCACTTTTACTACGAATTTTGAACATATGTCAATAATAATTGTAACAACCATGCTCAACATTGTCAAATCTTGACCATTTTGTCTGTTAGTGCTACACATTAGAATGTGGGTTGTATTGAGCTCTTCCCCAGCCTGTCTCACTGCATAGAAACTACGGCTAAAGAAGAATTCTGGAGCTCGGTAAACGAATATGCTCAGAGTAATCAAGAAGATGAGAAGCTGGAACAGAAAATTGAGCTTCTCAAAGCCTTCCTGGAGTCAATGGATTTTGGAAAGCTCCGTAGCGAAAGCGAGAAGTACCTACTACAAGGCAAGACGGTTAAATTTGTAATTTACTGGAAAGAAGACAGGCCAAGTTATGACATGCTAATAGACTAGCATGTCATATTGAATGGAGCGAAGCGGAATGAAGAATCTGAGATTCTTTGCTGCGCTCAGAATGACAGTGCGGGGTCTTCCTTCTGGATTAAAGCTACAGACTGAGCAGCTATGCCCTCTCCTCGGCCGATAAAGCCCAAACCATTAGTGGTAGTGGCTTTGACTGTCACTCGTGTTGACTCCACACCCAGAGCCTGGCTGATATGGCTTCGCATCTCAGCGATAAAAGGCGAAAGCTCAGGGTGCTGAGCTATAATAGTAACGTCTATGTTGACCACCTTAAATCCCTTCTCTTTAAGCAGTTCACCCGTTTTGCTTAATAAAACCAAGCTGGAGATATTTTCATACCTTGGCTCTTCTGGGGGAAACTGAGTGCCGATATCACCAAGGTCAGCAGCACCACACAATGCGTCTATTATGGCGTGGATTGCTACATCAGCATCGCTCCAACCCAGCAAGCCCCTGTCATAGAAAATATGTGTACCCCCCAGGATTAGCTTTCTCCCTGGAACCAAAGGATGGCTATCATAGCCGATGCCAACTCTTAATTCTTTTTGCATTTGAGATTTTCTACTCAGTGTCCACAGGACGAACATGCGCAGCGTTTTGCTGGGCAGTTTCCACTTTGAATTATCTCATTAACTCCTCGAATTCTTCTACCGTTAAAGCTGCATCCCTGAAGCTCAGGACAAAAAGCGAAATAGCCATCCCTATCCTCCTCAATTATTACTGAAAAACGGTAAATCCTCATGCTCTCACCTCCAATTTCCTTTTCCCCTGGTCACTACTAGTATACACCCAAACTTCGTAAGATAGCTTCTCGGCTTTCCCACTCACTGAGTGTCCAATTGAACACGTATATTGTTGGATGCTGCTTTTAAGACCATGGGCAAGATTCAGATGTTCTGAGCGATAATTTCCGCCAATGCCAGATCCTCAGGCGTGGTCACCTTTATATTATTGTAAGCGCCCATGTAAAGCTTTACCTTATACCCTAACTGCTCCACTGCAGCGGCGTCATCGGTAAGCTCTGCGCTAAGTTCCTGATATGCTTCAGCGATTATGTCGAACATGAAGACCTGTGGAGTTTGTATCGCCCATAATTCATCACGCTGGAGTGTCTCCCTGACTAATCCATCACCATCCGCAAGTTTAATGGTATCCTTAACTGGCACCGCAGCTACGGCGGCTCCAGTTTCCATAGCTATCTCCAGGCCGTTTTGAATCAAATCCAGAGTTAGGAAGGGACGAGCTCCGTCATGAACCATGACCCAATCGCACCCTGACAACTTGTGTAGCCCCTCCCTTACCGAATCTTGCCGCCGTGCACCACCCAGGCATAAAGTTACCTTAGACCAATCTCTTTCCTCCTTTAGCTTCTGTCCCAGCTCCAGATTCTCACTATTCAAGGTAATAACTATTTGTCGAATCAGGTCACATCTGTGACAAGTATCCACCGACCAAGCCAGTAGAGGTTTACCTCGGAGGGGAAGGAAGAGCTTGTTTGCGGTACCCATGCGCTCACCCCTGCCGGCGGCAACTATAATGGTGCCTAGCTTACTACCTTTATTCATCACCCTCACCTTTACCCTGTGAAATAGTATTTCACGGGGTGAATCCTCTCCCTTGAAGGGAGAGGAAAGGTTAAGAAACTTAATCCTCTACTTTGAGATTGCTTCGCTCCGCTCGCAATAACAATGAAAAAACTCGCAGCTAATATTTTTACTTACTCTTGGTAAGAGCTAATCTTAAAGCTTCAGCCACAGAGCCAGCCTCAATTAACTGAATTTCCGCGTGGTTAAGAGATTGCTTCGCTGTACCTGCAAGGCTATAGGTAAGTTTGGGCATAAGACAGGATTTAAAGCCCAATCTGGTAGCTTCGGCAATTCGCTTCTCTATTTGCGGCACACCCCTTAGTTCACCATTCAGGCCTAGCTCCCCCAGCACAACTAAGTTTGAAATCGGTCTGCTTCCGTAAAAACTGGATGCAATAGCCAAGGCAATTCCCAAATCAATCGCCGGTTCGCTAACCTTCAACCCGCCAGTGACGTTGACCATGATATCCTGGTTATAAAGCTTTAACCCAGCATGTCTAGAAAGCACAGCGCTGATTAAGAGGAGTCGATTAAAATCAACGCCATTGGCAGTGCGCCTTGGCGGGCCGAAACTGGCTGGGATGGTTAAAGCCTGAATCTCAACCAACAGGGGGCGACTACCCTCAAGGGCTGGCACTACAACTGAGCCGATAGCTGCTTCACCATGTTTGGTCAGGAAAACTCGCGACGGGTTTTCTACCTCTATTAGCCCGTTACCGCTCATCTCAAAGACTCCTATTTCATTAGTGGAGCCGAAGCGATTTTTCACCCCCCGTAACACCCGGTAATTGCTAAAGGGCTCACCCTCAAAGTAAAGCACCACGTCAACGATGTGTTCCAACGCCCCGGGGCCAGCGATAGAACCATCTTTAGTTACATGTCCCGCAATAAATACAGGCACATTATTCTGTTTCGCCCATTGCATTAACCTCAGGGTGCACTCACGTATTTGAGCAATGCTTCCTGGCGTTCCAGCTACATCTTCCAAGTACATAGTCTGGATAGAATCGATAACCACCAGGCGAGGCAAGAGTTCTTCTAAATATTCTAAGATTGCTGCCAAATTGCCTTCGGAAAGGAAATAAAGCCCTTTGCCGCTTACGTTTAAGCGCTCAGCTCTAAGTTTAACCTGGTTAATGGATTCCTCCCCGGAGATATAAGCCACAACTCTATCATCCTTGGCTATCATTGCTGAGCTCTGGAGCAGAAGTGTGGATTTACCTATTCCTGGTTCTCCACCAATGAGTATTAAAGTGCCAGGCACTAAACCACCCCCGAGGACTCGATTCAATTCACCAAAGCCAAGAGCAAAGCGGGAAAATGTGGTCTTCTCTACCTGACAAAGCTCCTGTGGTCGAGTTCCTGCAGAACGAAGCCAAGTGGAGGAAATACGGGATGAATTGACCTTAGTTTCTACGAAGCTATTCCATGCTTGACAAGCAGGGCAATGCCCTAGCCACTTGGGGCTTTCCTTACCGCATTGCTGGCAAATGAAAACACTTTTTAGCTTAGGATTATCTTGATTCTTAGATTTCAAGTTGTCCGAACGATGTCTTCAATACTCGATAACAGTTATTACATCACCAGTCTTAACAGCTTGCCCTGGTGAAACGTTCAACTCTGTAACCGAACCCTTCACTGGAGATAAGATAGGATTTTCCATCTTCATAGCTTCTATGGTGCAAATTACTCCGCCTTCCTCGACAGTGTTACCCACCGTGACATTGACTTGCAATATTTTCCCTGGCAGAGGTGCTTCAATTATTTCTTGCGCCACTTCTATAAAGCCTCCTTAACTATCGAACGTATTACAATATTTTCACCATCACAATCTACTTCTACCGTATCTCCATGTCGGAACTCACCACGTAGTAAAGCCTCAGAAAGCTGGTCTTCAACCAAGTTCTGAATTACACGGCGCAAAGGACGGGCTCCAAAAACAGGATCATAACCTTTACTGCCTAAGAAATCCTTAGCTGCATCAGTAACTTCCAGGACTATATCCTTCTCCTTAAGAGAAAGAGCGACTTGATTAATCATCAACTCGATAATCTGACGGATATGCTCCTTAGATAAAGCATGAAATACAACTGTAGCATCAACACGGTTTAAGAACTCAGGGCGAAATGTTTTCTTCATTTCCCCGAGTACCTTCTCCTTCATTTTTTCATATCCCGCTTCTCGTTTTCCTTCAGTATCAACATGACCGATGAAACCGATGCTCATATCCCGCTTAATAAGTTCAGCACCCACGTTGCTGGTCATAACTATAATGCTATTGCGAAAATCAACACGACGACCCTTAGCATCGGTTAGATGCCCATCATCGAAAATCTGAAGCAATATGTTGAACACGTCATAATGTGCCTTTTCAATTTCGTCTAGCAGAATAGCGCAATAGGATTTTCTCCTCACCGTCTCAGTTAATTGACCGCCTTCCTCATAGCCAACATAGCCTGGTGGTGCCCCAACCAAGCGAGCTACAGTGTGGCGCTCCATAAACTCCGACATATCGAGTCTGATTAAGGCATCTTCGCTGCCAAACATGAATTCTGCTAAGGCTCTCACCAACTCGGTTTTACCTACTCCCGTAGGTCCTAGAAACATAAAAGCACCAATGGGACGTCGTGGATCTTTCAATCCAGCCCGAGCTCTCCTTACCGCCTTAGCCACAGTATTGATAGCTTCATCTTGGCCGATGATGCGACGATGCAAAGCCTCTTCCATTTGAAGAAGGCGACTAGTTTCGTCAGTGGTTAACGTCACGACCGGTATCCCTGTCCACATACTGACTACTTCAGAAATATCCTCTGCGCTAACTGTAAGCTTACCCACTTCCTGTTCCACTTGCCATTCTTTCTCTAACCTATTTACCTTATCCACTAGATGAAGCTCGCGTTCACGCAATTCGCTGGAGTATGTATATTGTTGAGTGGCTATTGCCGCCTCCTTCTCCCCACGCACATCCTCCAACGCTTGTCTTACCTCAGTCAAGCCAACAGGCGTGCCACTCCCCTTAATACGCACCCGTGAGCTAGCCTCATCCACCAAATCAATGGCTTTATCAGGCAGGAAGCGGTCAGGTATATACTTAGCAGCCAGAGAAGCAGCAGTATTCAAAGCTTCATCACTTATAGTCAAACGGTGAAATTCCTCGTAGCGATGTTTAATGCCTTTCAGGATGTCCAGAGTTTCTTCCGCGCTAGGTTCAGCCACTAATACAGGCTGAAACCGCCGTTCTAGAGCTGGGTCTTTCTCTATATATTTGCGATAGTCATCTAAGGTAGTAGCGCCGATACATTGCATCTCGCCACGTGACAGAGAAGGTTTTAAGATATTGGCGGCGTCCACAGCACCCTCGGCAGCACCAGCACCTACAATAGTCTGCATCTCATCAATAAACAGAATGCAATTACCTGCAGCTTTTTCTTCCTCGATAACCCTCTTAAGCCTCTCTTCAAATTCACCACGATACTTCGTCCCAGCTACTAGAGCACCTATGTCTAAGGCAACTATCCTTTTGCCCTGTAATACCTGGGGAACCTCTCCGGACACTATGCACTGCGCCAATCCTTCAACGATAGCCGTTTTGCCAACACCTGGTTCACCTATAAGCGCTGGGTTATTTTTGGTACGGCGACTCAATATTTGGATTACTCTCTCAGTCTCCTTGTGACGCCCGATAGTGGGATCGAGCTTATTTGCCCGTGCAAGAGCAGTTAAATCTGTACCAACCTGGTCCAAAGTCGGTGTGCGAGTAGCACTGCGACTGACATTACGGGCGTGTATCGCTTCGTGCCTGAGAACCCGATTGACCTCCTCACGTGCTCGCTCCAGTGTAATCCCAAAACTCTCTAAAACACTGTGGGCTACACCCCCGCCTTCACGCAGTAATCCAAACAAAAGATGTTCCGTGCCTATATAGTTGGAGCTAGAACGGCGTGCCTCATCCACAGCAAGCTCGATGACTCTTTTCGCCCGGGGCGAGAGCCCCACATCGCCTGTGCTACCAGCCTTCTTCTCGCTCCTCCCAACCCCAAACTCTACTGCGGCTCGCACTTTGCTCAACGAGACACCCAGGTTAATTAAAACCTTAGATGCAATCCCACTCTCCTCGCTCACTAGCCCCAATAGTATATGCTCAGCATCAATATAACCATGACCTAAGCGATTTGCTTCTTCTTGCGCCCGGGTTAATGCCTTGCGAGCCCCCTCAGAGAATCTTTCAAATCCTGCGCTCATGTTAATCTTTCAAACCTCGTGCTTGCTTCTAGTCTAACTCAATTATAGAGCAGGCTATTCTCCACAGTCAACCAAGCCCTTGCTTGAAACAAGCAATGTACCAAAGTATAATGTTCTTAAACCCTTTTAAGGGTTAGCAAAAATGAGAGTCAGCGCTGGCAAACTTAAAGGAAGTGGACTAAAAGTCCCCAAGGGGAATCTGACTCGCCCTACAACTGATTTGGTAAGGCAGGCAATCTTCTCCATTCTGGAAAACGCTGCCACTAGTTGGTATCGCGCTCTTGATTTGTATGCTGGCAGTGGTGCCCTGGGAATTGAAGCTCTAAGTCGTAAGGCTGAGTGGGTTGACTTTGTCGACCAGAGTAAGAAATGCTGTGACGTAATTAAACATAACTTGGAAAAGACTGGTCTTCTACACAAAGCCCATATCTATTGTTGCAGTGTAAACAAAGCAATTGCTTTCCTTAGTGATAATTATGATCTCGTCCTTATGGACCCTCCTTACTCTGACCCTTCTGTAGGTGATGTATTAACCACCCTGGCCAGGTCGAAATTAGTGAAGCAAGATTCTATAGTTGTGGTTTGCCACGCTAATCGCTTCCCGCTAAATCCCACGTACGATGGGCTATGTCTAATTAAGCAACGCCACTACGGTGATACTTTCATTTCTATATACCAGGAGGAGTAGGCTATGACAGTCGTAGTTTATCCCGGCAGTTTTGACCCTGTAACTAACGGGCACATTGATATTATCAGGCGAGCATCGGCTCTGTTCGATAAATTGATCGTTGCTGTGTATGATACACCTGACAAATCGATTTTTTTCCCCCTTGATGAGAGGGTAGAGATGATAACGAAAGCAGTGGCGGATTTGCCCAATGTAGAGGTTAAACCCTACACAGGACTCACTGTTGATTTTATTCGCAATGTGGGAAGCAAAATTATGATTCGCGGATTGCGAATGAATTCAGACTTCGAAGCGGAATTTGAAATGGCTGCAATGAACAAAAAGCTGGCACCAGATGTTGAGTTGGTTTGCTTCATGGCAAGCTCCCAATATCAATGTCTCAGTTCCAAGCTGATTAAAGAAGTGTGCCGGTTGGGAGGTTGCCTTGAAGGCTTGGTTCCTCAACACGTGGCTACTGTCCTACAGGAGAAATTTCTGCAGGTCCTGCCTAAGCCTTGACTGAGAAACCTGGCTATTAAATATGTGACATACTAAGGAGGTAGTATAAGGAAAATGGCCTACATAATTACTGAAGAATGCATTAGCTGCGGTGCTTGTGAGGCAGAATGCAAGAATGAGGCAATCAGCGAGGGGGAGACAATCTACATTATCGACCCTGACAAATGCACTGAATGTGTGGGATGGTTTGAAACATCAAAGTGCGTTGAAATCTGTCCTGTTGACGCTTGTATTCCCGATCCTGACCACGAAGAAACACATGAGCAACTTCTAGAAAAATGGCACAGGCTACATCCAGACGAGACCCCCGAGACCACATAAGAGAGCGCACTCCATATAATGGCAATCAGTAGAGTTGTTGAAAGCATCGCTTATTTTTTTTGGGGAAACAATATTGTCATCGGTCCTCACATAAGAAGGCAGATCGAATTCCTGAGGCAAAATGTGCCTGCTAATTTTAAATATAGAGCCTTAGACGATTTGGGCTGTGGAGATGGAAAGGTAACATTATTGTTGAAACAAGTCTTCTCCCCCAGCAGAGTTAGAGGGTTCGACATTAATCCAAGCTTGGTTAAACGCGCTAAGGAAAGAGGCATCGAAGCAGAAGTTAAGAACTTAGAGAGGGAATTGCCTCAAGGAGAGCTAGCAGTGGTGTGGGGGGTTTTACACCACTTGAGAGAGAAGGAGAATTTCCTGAAAAGATTAAAGGAAGGCTACAAATTCATCTTCATCAGAGAGCCAGTGAAAAATCACCATTTTCATGGCTTTGAACTGGGCCGCCCTTTGACTCAGGAGGAAATCAAGCACCTGAGGGAAAGGCATCTCCCTTCTTCAAAGCTGGTGCATTTTGAGGACAATATCCTTATATTTTACCAGGCGACTAAAGGCGCTTAGCCTTCTCATAGGCAGCAAGCACAGCCTCAATGAAAAGAGAACGCAGGCCCCCTTTTTCCATTTGAAGCAGGGCTTCGGTGGTAGTCCCTCCCGGTGAGGTGACCATATTTCTCAGTTCGGCAGGATGCTTGCCTGTTTTTTGCACCGCATAAGTAGAGCCAAGCACAGTCTGTATAACCAATTTCCGAGCTACGTCACGCTGGAATCCAATGTGCACACCAGCATCAATAAGAGCCTCAATAACCAGGAAGATGTAGGCTGGTCCGCTGCCGCTTAGGGCCGTGGCCATGTCTAAGTATTTCTCATCGGGAACATAAATTTCCTCGCCCATAGCGCCAAGAATGGATTGAGCTAAGTCCCTCTGTCCCTGGCTAACCTCAGCAGTTGCCGTCCACACACTCATTCCCTGGCCAATCTGCGCTGGCATATTAGGCATAGCCCGAACTACAGAGGGGTGATTTAAACCTTGACATAAGCGAGGTAGACTAGCACCTGCAACTATAGATAGCACACCTTGCTGTGAAGGAGGGGTCTTTATTTCCTCCATGACGTGAGCCAAATCCTGAGGCTTTATTGCCAGGATAAGCATATCGCTACCTTCCATTGCCTTTCTATTATCAGCCAATGTGCTAACTCCATATTCTTTGCCCAGTGATTCCCGCCGCGATTGGCTCACATCGCTAACCACAATATCTCCAGGCTCAGCAACATTTTTACCAAGCAGACTTTTGACTATTGCCGTTCCCATGGTTCCACCGCCAATAAAAGCCAACTTCATTTTCCACTCTCCTTTCTCTTTGTTGTATTAAAGATAACAGGGCAAGCCCCTTAATCTTTATCCCGCTACTATGTTTATCAGCCGCCTGGGGACATAAACTATGTTAGCGACCTTTTTATCCCTGGTGTGCGCCTTTACCCGCTCCCTACTCAGGGCTAACTCCCTGGCCTCAGCCTCGGTGATGGAAGCAGGCACAGTTAATTTATCTCGTAACTTACCATTTACCTGAATGACCAGGGTGACCTCCTCCTCCCTGGTTAACTCCTCATTCCATTGAGGCCAGGATTGATTGTGAATACTATAAGTATGCCCCGTCATTGCCCATAATTCCTCAGCCAGATGAGGAGCAGTGGGAGCAAGGAGAAGCAAGAAGTAGGTGATAGCCTCTTGCCACAAAGAATCAGAGACTGCCCCTGTCTCTTTGAGCCTGGACAGGTGATTGGTAAATTCCATCAGACTGGCCAGCATAGTATTGAAGCGGAATCTTCCCAGGTCCTCGGTCACCTTTTTAATCGTTTTATGGGTAATGTGCTGGAGGTCTTTTTCTGCCTTTAGCTTCACAGCTTGGCTAATATAGTTCGTCTCCAGTAAGCTCCAGACTCTATTTAACCAGCGACTTATGCCTATAAGACCACTATCGCTCCACTCTCCACCTAGCTCCCAGGGCCCAACAAACATAAGGTAGCCACGAACAGCATCGGCTCCTAATTCAGCCACATATTCATCTGGGGCAATTACATTGCCTCTAGACTTGCTCATCTTGCCACCGCGGTAAACTATCGTGCCTTGATTGAACAGGCGAATAAACGGCTCATCAAAGTCCACCAGGCCTACGTCTCTGATAGCCTTGGTGAAAAAGCGAGAATAGAGGAGATGCAGGACAGCGTGCTCAGCACCACCAGTGTATAAGTCTACGGGCATCCAATACCTCAGCTTTTCAGCATCAAAGGGAGCATTATCGCTTTGGGGGCTGGTATAGCGTAAGAAATACCAATTGGAGCACATAAAGGTATCCATGGTATCAATCTCCCGCCGTGCTGGCCGGGAACACTTCGGGCAGGTGGCATCAACAAACGACTGACAGTATTTAAGAGGGGACTCTCCAGTGGGCTTAAACTCAGCGTCGGGAGGAAGGAGGACGGGCAAATCCTCCTCAGGCACCGGGACAAGGCCGCAGTTATCGCAATAAATCATAGGTATGGGCGCTCCCCAATACCTCTGCCGGGAGATAAGCCAATCGCGAAGACGATAAGTAATAGTCCGCTTGCCCCAACCTTTTTTCTCCAACAGGTCACTGATTGCTTCATATCCCTGTTCGCTGGGTAAGCCGGTGAACTCTCCAGAATTTATCATAGTGCCGTGCCCGGTATATGGCTGGGTCAATTCCTCACCTGACCAATCCGGAGGGGCAATAACCGGTCGAATAGCCAGTTTGAACTTGTTAGCAAAGTCGAAATCTCGCTCATCATGGGCAGGAACACCCATCACCGCTCCAGTGCCATAAGTTGGCAACACATAATCAGTAATCCAAACTGGCACTCGTTCCCCGCTCAGCCTGTTGATAACATAGCTTCCCAGGAAGACTCCCGTTTTTTCTCTGCCTAAAGCTGTGCGCTCATACTCAGCTTGATGCCGGCACCAGACGACATATTCCTCCACTTCAGCCTTATGCTCCGGAGTAGTCAACTGTGGGACTAGAGGATGCTCCGGGGCAAGAAGGAAGAATGTCACTCCAAAGAGAGTGTCAGGACGGGTGGTAAACACTCTTATCTCCCTCTCATCTACCTTCTCATGTTCCAGCCCAAAGGAGATTTCAGCACCTTCACTTCTACCAATCCAGTTCGTTTGCATTATCTTTATACGCTCTGGCCAGTCTATGTGGCTGAAATCAAGAAGTTCCTCAGCATACTTTGTAATCTTCAGAAACCATTGGGCCAAATCTTTCTTGGTCACAGGCGTGCCACAACGCTCACAAAATCCCTCACCGACCACCTGTTCATTGGCTAGCACCGTCTGGCACTTAGGACACCAGTTAACCGGCGCCTTAGCCCTGTAAGCCAGACCAGCGTGGTAAAGCTTGAGGAAAAACCACTGTGTCCATTTATAATACTCAGGAAGGCAACTTACGACCTCACGGCTCCAGTCATAGATAGCCCCTATAGTTCTGAGCTGCCGACGCATATTCTCCACGTTATCCATTGTCCACTTATACGGATGAATGCCATGACGGATAGCAGCATTTTCCGCCGGCAATCCAAAGGCATCAAAGCCCATAGGGTGAAGCACATTGTAACCCTGCATTCTCTTGAACCTGGCATAGACGTCAGAAGGTGCCATGGCATACCAGTGACCTATGTGAAGGTCCCCTGAGGTATAAGGGAACATAGTTAGAGCATAAAATTCGGGACGAGTGTTATCTTCTTTGACTTCATAAATGCGGTCCGCCGCCCATCTCTCCTGCCATTTTCTGTCAATTTCCTGAGGGTTATATCTCAGAGCCATAGAGCAGAAGTTTAACCCAATCTAAGCTAAATTAAAAGCTCTTGTACAGTGGCATTGATACCCACCGAAGTTGATGCTACCATCTGACAAGCCGGTGCAGATTGGGTGAACCGTGGATTCATCTAGCAGGGTGGAAGGTTGACATGAAAACGGAATCCCTCAGTAAAAGAAAGCTGTATAATCTTCTGGCTCAGCTTAAAACGAGTCCCAAAGATTACATAACCCTGTATGCTAAGCCATCGTCCTTTCCTCACTACCTAGACGAGCTATCACTCGAGCCTGAACACAGTATGTGTGCTGATGAAATTAGAGAAGCTGTCAACACTAAAGCTATTATCCAGGAGGCTAAAAAACATGGCACTGGAGTGGCGGTCTTCTGGCAAGAGGATGGAAATAAATACATAGTGCTGCCTCCATTTCCCATCGCTGAAAACAAGATGTCAATTGGTGAACCCGCTATCTCGCTATTATATGAGGCGCTGGAGCCGAAATATGCCATAGGAGTCGTGCTGGTAGCCTGGGGGTCATATTCTATAGGAATTTTCCAAGGTGACAACCTGGTGGAATCAAAAACAGGCACAGGATATATTCACAAGGAGCATAAGAAGGGAGGGAGCAGCCAAAAGAGATTTGCCCGCAGGACTGAGGAGCAGAAAAGAGATTTTCTAAGGAAAGTCAGCAATAGAATTGAGGAGAGATTCAAGAATTGCACCCTGGACTACATCTTTTTCGGAGGGAACAGGCTGATTCTCAAACCACTGCTAAAGGAATGCAAATATCTTGGCCTGGAAGCTCATAGAATCTCTGGAAGAGTCTTAGATGTGAGATATGCTGATAAGGAAAGCCTGAATCATAGCCTGGAGGAAATAACAAATTCCTCGGTTTTCCACTTTTGAGACTATGTTAACAAACACCCAGCCTGGTAGTTTGGGGCAAGACTAGTCCCCTTTCGAGACCAAACCTCACCCCAAACCACACACAGACACAAGAAAAGTAAATACCAGCTTTCAATCCCCGTGATAAGAAGCTATAGAAAATTTGTAGAAATCTAAGATTTGCCTATTCTGAATACCTTTGTGCCACAAACTGGGCAGACACCCTGTGTTGCTGGTCTGCCATTCTTAAGGACGACTTTCTTCGGGTTCTTCATTTCTACCTTTTTTCTACACTTCATACAATAAGCAGTGGCCATGGTTTTCCCCCCTTCGAATTTCGCTCTCTAATATTGTTACTATAGCAATAAAGCTATGTCAATACCTTTGAAGGGAAAAAGAGCCATTTTCTGCACAATTAATGCGTTACCAGGCCGAAAAATGGCTAATACTGTAGCTTCCCCGCCTTGCAGGAGTATAATCAGCACAGATTTGTAAGCAAAGAGCCTGGCAAGATTTAAGAGCGCAAATGCTACATAAACATAAATGGTATCCACTGTCACTCATTGGACTAGCCCTTCTGCTAGCCAGCGCCATTGTGGGTTGCGGAGGGCAAGCATCTCCACCACCACCTGCCATAGCTGCCAACCCAGCAAGCTTTAGCTTCGATGCTCCAGACGGAGAGGCTAACCCGTCAAGTCAGACACTAAGCATATGGAACTCTGGTGCCGGGGTATTAACCTGGACTGTGAGTGATAGCGCTGATTGGCTTTCCCTGAACCCGACTAACGGCATCTCTACAGGAGAGACAGACAATGTAACCCTTTCAGTGGATATATCGGGGATGGATGCTGGTAACTATGCTGCAGTGGTCACCATCTCCGCTTCAGAAGCCACCAATACTCCTCAGAATGTGGTAGTGAACCTGGCCATAAATGCAGCAGCGGAGGAAGAGGGAGAAATAATTGATGCGCTAGACACAGAGCGGCTTTTAGATATCGGCTACAACTATCCTGAGAAGGTAGTTATAGTCGAGGGGGTTATAGTTGGAACTTATTACGCCGAAAAATCTAACGGGCAGCCGACTTTCTTAGACTTTCACGATCCCTACGAGGGATACTTTAAGTGTATAATCTGGAAAGAAGATGGGCAGACTGGTGAGCCCGTAAGGGACAGCTTTATACAGGCTTTCCCACCCAATCCTGAGACCTATTTCCGGAACAAGAAGGTGAGGGTAGAGGGGGCAATTAATATTTACCACAGGTGGGAAAACAATGTTTGCTTATGCGAACCAGAAATTATCTTGCGTGACCCGTCACAGATTTGGATTGTGGAATAAAGGTCGCTTAGCAGTCATTCTGGTCTTAATTTTAACTTTCCTGGCCACGGGTTGTTACGGCGTCAACGAGAATGCAGTCCTGGTCACACAGGTTATAGATGGGGATACAATAGAGATTGAGGGTGGCTATCATGTACGTTACATCGGCATTGATACTCCAGAAATCGGCGAGCCTTACTATCTTGAGGCCACAGAGGCTAATCGCAACCTGGTCGAGGGCAAGGTAGTTTGGCTGGAGAAAGATGTTGAGGATAAGGACAAATACGGGCGCCTGCTTAGATACGTGTGGGTGGATGACACCATGGTCAATGCCGAGCTTGTCAGTTTAGGTTATGCTTATTCTTACTCCTATCCACCGAATGTTAGCTACCAGAAGCATTTCCTGCAATTGGAACAGGAGGCACGAGAGCAGGAGCGAGGGTTGTGGAGCAGCTATTTACATTGAATAAAATAGTAAAAAATAAGAAAAAACACCAACTTTTGTATGGGAGTGAAGGCTAAGACGTAGTATGAGCAGGCGGAAACTGCTTCTAATCAATCCTGTTAATCCCCTTCGCACTGGGCTAACGGTAAATCTTAGCTCCCGTTTTCCGCCGCTGGGGTTGGGGATTCTTGCTGCCCTGACACCTGATAGCTGGGAAGTGGCCTTAATTGATGAAAACTTCGAGCTCTTTAAGTATCAAGAAGCTGATCTTGTCGGCTTAACTGCCTTTACTACTGCTGCCCCCCGGGCCTACGAGATTGCTGGCATTTACCGGCAACTGGACATCCCCACCGTGATGGGTGGCATACATGCCTCAATACTTCCTGAGGAGGCACTCCGCTACGTGGATACTGTGGTCATTGGTGAAGCAGAGAGCGTTTGGCCTCAGGTAATCGCTGACTTCACAGCCGGTAGGATGCAGCAAATCTATCAGGGAAAATGGCTGAACCTAGCAGGGATGGTTCAACCACGGCGCGATCTCTTCCACCCTGAGTATGTGTTTGGCACCATTCAGACCTCCAGGGGCTGTCCCATGGATTGTGAGTTTTGTTCCGTGAGCGCCTTTAACGGCCGCCGCTATCGCCAACGACCGGTAGACGAAGTGCTGGACGAGTTTGAGACCATTCCACAAAAAAGGGTTTTCTTCATTGACGATAACATCATTGGATATGGGAAGGAAGCTGAGAAGAGAGCTATTGCATTATTCGAGGGGATTATCGAGCGGAAGATTAAAAAAGATTGGTGGTGCCAAGCGTCAATAAACTTTGCCGACAACGAGGAGGTGCTAGAATACGCTGCCAGAAGCGGCTGCCGCATGGTTTTCCTTGGGGTGGAAGCAGAGGATGCCGACGCGCTTGAGGAAATAGGCAAGAAGTTAAACCTGAAGAAGGGGGTGGATGGCTACAAAGAAGTCTTCCAGTGCATCAACCGCCACGGCGTTGCCGTATTGGGTGCCTTCATCTATGGGATGGATAGCGACACTCCGGAGAAACTGCGTCGCCGTACTGACTACATCCTGCGCAGCGGGGTTGATGCAGTGCAGATGAGCTACTTGACACCGCTGCCGGGGACCCGGCTATTTAACAAGCTACGGGAAGAGGGACGGTTGCTTTACACCAACTTCCCGGCTGATTGGGAGCGCTATGACCTGTCGGAGGTTGTCCACAGACCGACCTTGATGACACCAAAAGAGTTTTCAGCTATAACGCTGGAAAGCGCTCGGCGTATTTACTCTCGTTGGTCTATCCGACGCAAGTTTGCTAAGACCTTACATGCTACCAAGAATTTGGCTGCCGCAGCAATGGCTTATGGCTCAAACATGAATTACCGTAATCTAGCTGCGGCGAAGGGTGCCCTCAGTGAGGCTGACTGAGTCACGACATATGGCGAAAATAGAGCCTTTTGAAAAGTATGCCACAAAGTATGAAGACTGGTTCACCAGCCATAAATTTGCTTACGAATCAGAACTGAAGGCGGTGAGACAGCATTTACCCCTGAATAAAAAGGGTATCGAGATCGGCGTGGGCAGCGGGCGCTTTGCTGCCCCTCTGGGCATCAAGTTTGGAGTTGAGCCCTCCACCAGAATGAGGGAAATCGCACGTAGTAGAGGGATTGAAGTAATTGCTGGTGTGGCCGAGGCGATTCCGCTCAAGGATTCCACATTTGATTTCGCCCTGCTGGTTACCACCATTTGTTTTGTTGATGACCTGGCAGCCTCGTTCAGAGAGGCTTACAGAATACTAAAGCCAGGTGCTTGCTTGATAATTGGCTTTATTGACCGGGACAGCCCGATGGGGAAATTATATGACAAACATAAAAAAGACAGCGTATTTTACCATATGGCAAATTTCCGCTCCGCAGGGGAAGTCATCTCTGTTCTAGAAAAGACAGGTTTCGGGGGCCTGGCATTTAGCCAGACCATATTCAAAGACTTATCCAATGCTGATAGAGTTGAGCCTGTGAAATCAGGCTACGGAGAAGGCTCGTTCGTGGTCATCAGGGCTACAAAGTGAGCTTCATGCTATAGTATGGGATAATAGTAGGAACTTCTGAGAGGTGATGAGTATGAGTTGTGTTTTTTGTGAAATTGTCGAGGGAAGGCGGAAAGCATACAGGCTTTATGAGAATAAACATTCGCTGGTGATACTCGATATAAATCCTCTGGCCAGAGGGCACTGCTTAGCCATTTCCAAGCGGCACATCCAGTGGTGGTACGAGTTAGATGAGGCTGAGGTCTCAAGCCTCTTCTATGCAGCAAAAGTGGTCTCCGAGAGACTGATGAAGGTACTCAAGCCCGATTTTGTGTGTATGTATGCCCGGGGCAGAAGAATACCTCACGTGCATTTATTCCTGATTCCAAGCTTCAGTGGGGATTTGCTTGATAGATTTTTTAATACGTTAGAGGGATTTCAAGAATCAGTGGATGAGCTTTCAGGGCTCAAGTCGCAACTAGAGGAACTCTGGGATGCTCTCAGGGAGGGTTCTTAAGTTAGCAACTCGTTCCTCTAGTGTGTAGCTCCACCTCTACCACACAACATCCCCCTTCATTGCGGTGAACCGAAGCCCTGAGTGCAGCGAAGGGGAGGCGTGGCAATCTCGGGGTTGGGGATTGCTTCAGTAAGATTCTTCGCTGCGCTCAGAATGACACGTCCCTCGCCAGATAAAGGGATGAGATGGGAGGGACTCCCTGAGTTTGTCTCTCGCAATGACATAGCACCCTCACCTAACCTCTCCCGTCAAGGGAGAGGGAACATCGCGTCGAGGCTTCAGCCTCGACAAGCGAACCTGAAGGTTCGCTCCTACGTCGATGGTCTTTTTGCCCGGGGACCAGGGCGGTTTTGGTTTCCCCGATGGTTAACCTGGCGTGAGATTGCTTCGTCGTTAACACTCCTCGCAGTCCTTCCATGCGTCATTGCGAACAAAGTGAAGCAATCTCATTAAAGGACCTCTCATCACTCTGAGATTGCTTCGGCAAGTTCCTTCGTTTACACTCAGGACTCCTCGCAATGACAGGTAAACCTTCGGGAATGCTTCATAGGCATCACCCCCTTTTGTGCTTATTTAACAAAGCTATTATTCAATTGTTAAAGTGCCAATTGCATAAACGCATAGCAACCCTTACGGGTTTAATATAAATGTTAGCTTTACACCCTCTAGTTGTCAATAGATTGCAATCATATTCGCTTCAAGGATTACAGTTTGTTATGAACCGTGGAAGAGATAATAGAGGACACAGGTAATCAGAACTTCAGGAGAGTTACTGAGAAAACTTGGTGGAGCCGATGGGGTTCGAACCCATTACCTCCTCAATGCCATTGAGGCGCTCTCCCAATTGAGCTACGGCCCCACTTTAACAAACTTTACCACAGTGCCTGGGAAAACTCAAAGCTTTATGCTGAGACTGTTTGTTCATGGAGAGGCCAGGAAAATTTCATTTTGATTGAAATTCGGAATAAGCCAATCTTATAATAGCCACTGATGGAACACAAAACAAATATAAATAGTATTCTCAATAGTCTCCTGAACCAGGTCTCCAAACCTGCCCGCTACACCGGAGGCGAGTGGAATAGCATCGCTAAAGAATGGAAAACGACATCCATTCGGGTCGCTTTATGCTATCCCGACATTTATGAAATTGGCATGTCTAATCTGGCGCTACCCATTCTCTACGAAATATTAAATAAGCAGCCGGACGTATTGGCAGAAAGAGTTTATGCCCCCGGGACAGATATGGAGGCAGTCTTACGAAAACAGAATATCCCGCTTTTCAGCTTAGAATCTAAGCATCCCCTGAGGGAATTCAATATTATTGGTTTCTCTTTAGGCTACGAACTTACTTATACCAATGTGCTGAACATACTTGATTTGGCCCAAATTCCTCTGCTCAGTTCACAGAGGGAAAATTCCTATCCTGTAATAATAGCTGGTGGGAGCTGTGCTCTTAACCCCGAGCCAATGGCAGACTTTATCGATTTATTCGTAATCGGTGAAGGTGAAGAGGTAACACTTGAGCTAGTGGAAGTCTTCCGGACCTACAAAGACAATAAAAAAGAACTGCTACATCAAGCCGCTCAGCTTAAGGGCATTTATATCCCCAGCTTCTATCAAGTCAATTATAAGGAAGACAGCAGCATAGCTAGTATTATCCCAACGATGCCTGAAGCCAGGCCCAAGGTCGAACGCAGGATAGTAAGCAAACTGCCACCACCCATCACCAAACCGGTTGTCCCCTATATTGAGGCAGTACATGACCACGGCACGGTAGAGATTCAACGAGGTTGCGGTCGGGGCTGTCGCTTCTGCCAGGCAGGGATAATTTACCGACCCGTGCGAGAACGCCCCCAAGAGGAGGTGATAGATGCCATAAGCAAGCTATCAAAATATTGTGGCTATAATGATGTATCTTTACTTTCACTGAGCGCAGGTGATTATCCGGACATTGAACAACTTATTACTAAAGTATCACAGCAGCATTACGGAGATAATTTGACTTTATCCTTACCCAGCTTGCGCCTGGATGCTCCCGTGGCAAAGTTAATGGACTTGTTGCCATTACGAGGGAAACTAAGTTTGACCTTCGCTCCTGAGGCAGGTAGTGAAAGGCTGCGCCACGTCATTAACAAGGGCATTTCTGAAGAGCTAATATTAGAAACTCTGGCTGCCACTCTGGATAAAGGTGAGACTAATCTAAAGTTATATTTTATGCTGGGCTTACCCGGTGAAACTAGCGACGATGTGCGTGATATAACTGAACTGGTAGCCAAAGTACGCCGCTTAGGAAAGAAAAAAAGGCTGCAAATTAGCACCTCCATCCTTGTTCCCAAGCCTCACACCCCCTGCCAATGGCTGGCACAGGAAAGAGAGGAGCAATTGTTACCCAAATTTGAGATACTACGACAGGGATTACACCGAGAGAGAGTCGGATTCTCATACTCCGACCCTAAAATCAGCCAGATTGAAGCAGCCTTATCCCGAGGGGACCGCCGCTTAAGCAAAGTTATCTACCGTGCCTGGCAGCTAGGTTGCAAATTTGACAGTTGGAGCGAACACTTCGATTATCACAAGTGGCTTAATGCTTTCAAAGAAAATGGGCTTGACCCTTCATTCTATGCCAATCGGGAACGAGCCTTAGACGAGGTACTACCCTGGGAACATATTGATGTGGGGGTAACCCCTGAGTTCCTCAAAAGAGAATACCACAATCTGTGGCAAGGAAAAGATACTCCGGATTGCCACTATGGACAATGTAACCTGTGTGGATTACAGAGGTGGCAAGCCTCCTGCCGAGAGAAATACGAGACAAGCATCAAGCAGGCTTCTCCCTAAAAGCTCTGAGAAGGCAAAATCCACTCCATGAGCCAATATATTTGAGCACGGCTCATGGTAGCTTGGGAGAATGAAGAAGAGCTAACTTGGCTTATTCAGGTATCCAGAGTAGCGCCAGAAACTACGCTGTCGCCCTCAGCTAACCCCATTACATGCACACCACCGCTATTCCTTCCTTGAACTGAGATCTGCTCAATAGGAATACGCTCAACATTGCCCTTAGCTGATAAGGTAATCAGGTATCCGTTGTCCTTGCTCACGAGCTTAGACACTGCTATTTTGCCTGTTTTGTGACTAATCCTATGAGCTCGAATCCCTTTGCCACCCCATCTATGGACAGGATAATTCCTCACCGGGGTCAACTTGCCAAAACCATTCTGGGTCACTGTAAGCACGTAAGCGTCGGGAAAGACAACGTCCATGCCAATAACACGATCGTCAGTAAGACGAATACCTCGAACCCCACCGCTAGCTCGAGAGGCAATTCTCAAGTTTCCCACCTTGAACCTAATAGCCTGCCCATTTTGACTTAGCAAAATGACCTCATCTTCACCAGTAACTGCTCTGGCTGACACCAGCCTATCCCCACTTTTGAGCCCCATAGCAATAAGGCCATTCCTCCTTATTGAGGCAAACTTATCTAAGGAAGTCTTCTTTATCACGCCGCGCGAAGTCGCCATCAATAGGAACATATCTGAGGGAAACTCTGCTGCAGATAGCAACGCGGTTACCACATCACCCAGGTCAATAGGCAATAGATTAACCAGTGCCATACCTTTGGTAGTCCGGGATAAATCCTCGGGAATCTCATAGCACTTAAGGGAATAAACTTTACCCCAACTGCTGAAGAAAAGCAGGTTATCGTGAGTATCAGCTACCACGACATGCCTCACCAAATCATTTCCACGGAGAACCATCCCCATAACACCCTTTCCCCCACGATGCTGCAGCCGGTAGGTATTAATAGGAACTCTCTTAATAAATCCCTGATTAGTTAAGGTAATCACCATTTCACCGTGAGGAATAAGGTCTTCTTGCTGGAATTCCACAGCCTCCTCTTCACTCACTAAAGTGCGCCGAGGGTTACCATACTTGGATTTAAGTTCCTTGATATCCTGTGCCACAAGCGATAATACCTTTCTAGGATTAACTAGCAAATCCTCTAGATAGGAAATGTTCTTTATCACAGCAATATATTCCTCAGCTATTTTCTCGCGCTCCAAATGAGCCAAACGCCGAAGAGGCATATCAAGAATAGCTTGAGCTTGAATCTGCGATAAGGTAAAAGCTGCCATCAAATTGTTGCGAGCCGATTCGACAGTCTCAGACCCCCGAATAATCTTAATTACCTGCTCCATGTTATCCAGGGCAATCCTGAAGCCCTCAAGGATATGAGCTCTGTCTCTGGCCTTGCCGAGCTCAAATTGAGACCGCCTGGTAATGACCTCCTGGCGGAAATCAATATAGCAAGTTAGGGCTTCCTTGAGATTAATAACTTTTGGTTGCCCGTTAACCAAGGAGACCATATTGATAAAGAAGGCAGATTGCATTGGGGTATGCTTATACAAGTTATTAAGCACCTGCTGCGGTTGTGCTTCCTTCCTGAGTTCAATAACAAGGCGCATACCTTGCCTATCCGATTCATCGCGCACTTCAGCTATTCCTTGAATCTTTCTATTTTTAGCCAGTTCAGCTATCCTCTCCACCAAGGCTGCTTTATTCACCTGATAGGGAAGTTCAGTAACAATTATTTGTCTCTTACCCCCTTTGTCACTCAGTACGTTAGTTTTAGCCCGAAGTACAATTTTCCCCTGCCCTGTAGCATAGGCGCTTTTTATCCCTTCCCTTCCCAAAATTGTGCCCGCAGTGGGAAAATCAGGACCTTCAACAAAGTCCATCAGTTCATCTGCGGTAGCTTGTGGATTATCGATTAGATAAGCAATGGCATCACATATCTCTCCCAAGTTATGCGGGGGAATGTTAGTTGCCATACCTACAGCTATGCCGGAGGACCCGTTGATCAGCAAACTGGGCAACCTCGCTGGCAAGACAGAAGGCTCTTTAAGAGAATCGTCAAAATTAGGAACAAAATCAACGGTATTTTTATCGATGTCGACTAACATCTCCTCGGCAATTGCAGCAAGCCGGGCCTCGGTATATCTCATTGCCGCTGGAGGGTCATTATCAATGCTGCCAAAGTTACCCTGCCCATCTATTAATGTATATCTCAGGGAGAAATCTTGAGCCATACGCACCATAGCCTCATACACCGGGGCATCTCCATGAGGGTGGTACTTCCCCAGGACTTCACCCACAATACGAGCGCTTTTCCTATGCGGAGTATTGTGATGCAATCCCAAGCCATCCATAGCATATAAAATGCGCCGTTGTACTGGCTTTAAGCCATCACGCACATCAGGCAATGCCCGGGAGACAATGACACTCATAGCATAATCAAGGTAGGAGCTTTTCATCTCCTCCTCAATGGCAACAGGCTTTATCACACCAAGTTCACTCATACCTCAGGTTCTCCCTTCTCATTCGTCTCTCCAAGCACAGTGAAACCATCCGGCACATCCTTATCCTCACCCTTAGAATACTCAACCTCTTCCTCAAGAGACTCTTCTTCCACCGATTCACCTTCCTCATCAACAACACTACGCCTGAGAAGGTCCTCTTTAAAATGAGAGCGGATTCGTTCAGTAGTTTTAACGGGAAAAGAAATGTGTCCCGCCTGGCTAGGATCTTGATACACCTCTTTAATAGCTATCTGTGCTCCACCCTCCCCTACAGTGAGGATGGCCGCGGCATATCTATTCCCACCGTTCATCAATTTGACCAGACGTAATGCGTGTCTCGGCTCCACCTCCCCCAAATAGTTTCCATCCTCAGCTTCCACAACCAGGCGCTGTCCCGTCACTCTTAAGTGCACCTGGTCGCCAGGCCCCAACTTGGCTAACACCTCCTCCGGCGCCAGGCTACAAAGGTTTACCATCCCCACCTTACCCATTTCAGCAACAAAAAGATCAGGAACAACCTTGTGACGTCCCCTGTCCAATGGTACTTTAGATTCAGGCATGCTGGCCAAACGGCTTAAGTTTTTCCTGGCAATAGCGTTATTAGAGTCAAGCTCTAATGCCTTAACATAGGCTTCCTTAGCCCGAGCAAAGTCACCTAACTCCATCAAAGCTCTGCCAAGACGGTTATGAGCTTCCACATCGCTGGGAAATTCCTTGATTATCTCTCTGTTTACTACCTCTGCCTCCCCCCAGCGACCTTGAACAGCCAGCTCTACAGCTTCCTTGCTCAATTGCTGTCTTAATCTAGTTTGATTATCTTCTTCCTGAAAAAGCATCACACTCAATTCACCTGACCAACATCTCTATAAAACGTATAGTGTCAAAGCCGTATAGAGAATGTCAACAAATAAAATAGTGGCACAATGTAGAACCCGTCAGCATTGAGCAAGACATGGTCGAACTAAAATTCAACTTCTTCCAACTCAAAGGCTCTATGTAGTGCTTTAACCGCATCCTCAACTCTGTCCTCAGCAATGATACAGGTTATCCTTATCTCCGAGGTGGTAATCAACTGGATATTGATATTCCCTTCATAAAGGGTGCGAAACATTCTAGCGGCAAAACCAGGTGTATTTTGCATGCCAGTACCTACTATGCTCACTTTGGCCAGGGTAGAATCGCTAACACACTGCTTAGCTCCAATAGACTTCATCACAGGCTCCATAAGAGACATCGCCTTAGCCAAATCGCTTTGAGTCACTGTGAAGGTGAGATCGGTAACATTATCAAGGCTGGCATTCTGAACAATGGTATCCACGCTGATATTTTTCTTAGCCAGGGGTTCAAAAATAGCCGCAGCAATGCCAGGGCGGTCAGGAACACCCACAATGGTAATCTTAGCTACATTGGTATCAAAAGCAATGCCACTCACCTTGTTTCTTAGCTCCATAGAAGCCTCCTTACAAATAATGGTCCCCACACTATCACCAAAGCTGGAAGCCACCAAGACAGGCATATTATACAACCCAGCCAATTCCACTGCTCGGGGATGTATCACCTTAGCCCCGTAGCTGGCCAGCTCTAGCATCTCCTCGTAGCCAATTTTGTTTAATTTACTTGCTTGTGGCACAAGCCAGGGATCGGTAGTATAAACGCCTTCAACATCGGTGTAAATTTGGCACATCTCAGCCCTTAAGGCGACGGCCAGGGCAACTGCAGTAGTATCAGAGCCACCCCGGCCCAGAGTAGTAATATCCATATTATGAGTAACACCTTGAAATCCAGCTACAATAACGATGTTGCCCTTGTGTAATTCACCGACAATGCGTTGAGGGTCAACACGAAGAATCCGAGCCCGACTATGACTGGAATCGGTCTGGATGCCTGCCTGGGCACCAGTAAGGCTGACTGCCTTATAGCCCAGACTTCCCAGGGCCATGGCTAGAAGAGTGCTGGAAACCACCTCACCGGTGGAAACTAAAACATCAAGTTCCCTATCTTCTGGATGCTCAGTAAGCTGATTGGCCAAGTTAATCAACTCATCGGTGGTATCCCCCATTGCTGAAACAACGACCACTACTTCATTCCCCTCGTCCTTGGTCCTGGCTATGCGACGAGCTACACTTTTAATCAGCTCACCATTAGCAACTGAGCTGCCGCCATACTTCTGAACTATTAAAGCCATGTCCTTCTCACCCTATCAGTCTAGACATAATACTATATCCATCATCAATAAACACGCCTGTGCTTTTCGCTTCGGCCTCAGTAAATCTCTTCGCTCCATTAGCTGCAAATCCTTGCCCCCACAGTACAAATGGGACTGGCTCATCAGTATGAGTCCGCACCTCGATTGGTGTGGGATGGTCAGGCATAACCAGCACCCGCAGGGCATCTCCTTCCCACCTGCGGATCTGGCTCACCATCTCCTTATCCACCCACTGGATGGTGTCTATTTTGTCATCAATAGAGCCAGCGTGGCCAGCCTCATCTGGCGCTTCCACGTGGATAACCACCAAATCATGCTCCTCCAGTGCCTTCAAAGCCCCGGCTACCTGAGCAGCGTAATCGTTGTCCGGGCCATCAGTCACACCCGGAATATCCAGTACCTCCATCTCCATCATCTGGGCTAAGCCCCGCAGGAGGTCAACCCCCGATGTCAGGGCAGCACGAAGGCCGTAAGTCTGCTGGAAGGACGGCACATCAGGTAGTTTACCACTGCTCCAGAAAAGCCATATCATAGCAGCCGGGATATCTCCACGAGACCTGCGCTCCACATTCACAGGATGGTCCCGCAGCACAGGCTCCGACCTCGCCATAAGTTCCCTCAACAACTCACTCCCCGGCCCACGGGGAAGAAATTCCTCGATGTGCTTGTCGGGAATATCATGTGGAGGAGTGCAAGTGGCCAAAAGCGTATCTTCTCGCCCCTTTATCCTGCATATATGCCTGTAGCTGACGCCGGGATAGAAGTGTATCTGGTCGCTACCAAGGCTCTGGTTCAAACTAGCGATAAGAGCTTGAGCTTCAGCAGTATCAATATAACCAGAGCTATAGCTCCACATCTTCCCATCCTTAACAGCGACCAAGTTGCAGCGAAAAACAACCTCTCCCTCCCCAATGGGAATGCCCATAGCTTTAGCCTCAATGCCACTCCTTCCCCGATAATAGACCCTGGGGTCATAACCGAGTATGGACATGCAGGCACAGGCACTGCTAGGTTCCATTCCTGTCGGCACAGTGCGGACCAGCCCGACACATCCCTCCCTGGCCATAGCATCCAGGTTGGGAACTTGCGCCAGCTCCAGGCAGGTCTTCCCTTCACGCTGGGGCAAAGGCCAACCTGCCGCACCGTCAATTATTAGAACACAATATTTCATGTAAGACTTCAGCCACCCAATGTCACCCTGAGCCTTTCGCCTCTGTCATTCTGAGCGCAGCGAAGAAACTTACCTCCCATTTTCACAGGAAGATTCTTCGGTCGCAGAGTTTACACTGAGCGAAGTCGAAGTGCTCCCTCAGAATGACACCAGAGTGAACAGTTACTATTTCATCTTGTTTTGCTAATTAAAGCACTTTATAATAGCCTAGACAAACGGGGCGTAGCGCAGTCTGGTAGCGCGCAGCGTTCGGGACGCTGAGGTCGGAGGTTCAAATCCTCTCGCCCCGACCAATCTACTTAAGTTCAAGCAGCAGCCTATTCCTTCCCAGTTACATAAAATATGCGAGTATGATTCATACAACGAGCCTTAGCCCGAGCCCACGTCCCTGTGTATTCTTAAAGAAAGTGGAAAACGCCGTCCAGACTGGATGCAGTCTTCAAGGGCTTATCTTGATACTTGCCCCTTCGACCTTGACGCCAGTTATATCCTCAAAGTCTTCATTTGCAAGGCCGATGGCGGTAAGAGTGAGCTGGTAGTCTCCAGTTGGCGCTGATTCCAGCACTTGGAAGCTAATCACAGCAAAGGCAGCGGCTTGGGTAGGTGCCTTCGTCTCACCGATACGAGCCAAGGAATAGCGAATAGTGCCGAAGTCGTTGTCGATATTCGATATGCCTAGCAGGGGGTCCTCACCAAGGAGTTCCCCTGGTTCTATATTCACTGTTTGCATAGCTTCAGGGTCAAAGGATACGCTTATCTCACCAGCGCTAACTCCTCGCTCTACAGGTTCAACCCAAACTTTAATCTCAAATTGCTCACCACGAACGATCTCCTCAGGGGACGGAACTAGCGACGCGCTAACTCCTTTGCCTTCAGCGCACGAGATAGCAACCAGGCTAAGGCCAAGAGTAACAATGACGATCGCTAGTAGCCTATTTGATAACCTCAAGGCATAACCTCCTCCCCATAGTGCTCCACCAACACATCACGGTCACCAGGTCCTACCTCACCATCCCGATTGATGTCATATCTGGGGTAAGGTGGCTCTGTAGTTTCTCCATAGTGAGCGCCCAGAATTGCCAAGTCCTTATAGTCAACTATGCCATCCCCATTTATATCCCACCTTGGTGTCACGAAGGGTATCTGGGGGACTTCCTCAATGACGGAGAATTTTATTTTCTTCGTTATCGTCTTATATCCTTCTTTAGAGGCCGCTACCTCTAACTCGTGAGTGCCTATCTGTTCACTAGGGAAAGACGTGGGTAGAGTTATTTCTTCTGTTGAGCCGTCCGGTAGGGTTAGAACACCAGTGATTATCAGACCGGGAACTGGTGATCTATAATCTAAGTAGATGTCTTCATGTAGAATGAAGACCTTCACTTCCTCAGAACATAGTTTGTCCTTGCACGAGAGTAGTCTAATGTCAATGATTTTCTTCGTTCCTCTTATTTCTATGGATAGCCTTTCTTCATCTAAGACCTCAGTCCGGTCCTCTGTTAATAGCCTCACGCCAATTATATATTCACCCGCGGGCATGGTTTCCAATACAGTTGTTATGTAATCAACCGTTTTCTTCTCCAGGGACTCCAACTCCACTTGATATGAGGTAAGTTCCCCTATAAAGGAGTCGCTTACACAAGACACGCCGCTTTCCAAATATCTCACAACAGGATAAGGGTTATCATTCGTTACCTCCATATGAACGACAATATCTTCAAAAGGGTAGAAAATGGTCTTGTCTACACTTATAGATAAAGATTCTGATGCCCAAACAGCAGCACCTGGTGTAAGCAATCCCAAAGCAAGAACAACCAGCACTAGCATTATCTTAATTCTGTCCATCATGTCATGGCTCCTTAATCCCAATCCACTTCCTTAAACACAGGCATAAACAACGGATCCCCGAGCATCATATAGTCCCGTTTATAAACCGAGAAGTTTTCTATCAGCCAGTCGTTTAGTTCTCCAATATTGTAGCGAGAGCTACCTGTCATATGCTCCAGTGCTCTAGTCTCGGAATTATCTCCAAAAGAAACACCCGTTGCACCAAAGTAGCACATAGCACCCTTTCTTATCAGATTTGCACCTAAAACGTCTTTCCCACCACCGTCTTCCCAGAAATCGTTGGTAAGGCAAGCATGAGCAAAAACGTAGGAAACATCGAGCCAGGGTACTTCGCTGGTTGACATTGTTCCAATCCACGCACTAGGAGCACCGTGGTCACCAAAGACTATAAACTGTCTTGTGGCATAGTTATCAAAACTCGGTTTTATCGCAGTCGTACAGCCTTCCCTGTCTTCGCCACTAAAGCATCTGGTTTCATAGCCGGCTGCGGTCGTTTTTTGCTTTATGTCCCTCACATTATTATAGTATCTTGGAAATGAGTGCCCTATGCACAGCCCCGTGTATTCATCAGAGGCATAGGTATTATTAAATATCTCCGAATAGAAAAGCTCCCTTGCTATATAAGCCGAAGCACCCGATACAGTTACCCCATATATCCTGCCCACCTTCATCGTTGGCTCATCGTTATCCAGAGACCCGTACTTCCAATCAACCGCAGTTCTTATGTGCGCTCCGTCGTGGCACTCCCTGTACAATGAGTCCACAATCGCCTTGGGTGCGGCAACTATCGTAAGGTAATCTGGAGTAATCGTAGGGTAATCTGGGTAATCTGGAATAGTGGGGAATAATCGGCTTACTTCATTCTCCACAAATTGGTCCACATCATTGAAGTTATCCGTCAGCCCCTGTACATGGGCACATGTGGGATTAGGAGGCAAGACTCCATTACTTACTGATATTATTACCTCTTCCGTAGCCGCGGCAAGATAGGGAGCAGCCAGAGAAATCCCTCTGAATGGACGATGAATTTCTCCGCCACCTCTCTCTGGACTCAAATCCTCACCAAGCCAAATGTTTAAGTCATTAGAATTGACAAGTATGACTTTGTTTGTATTGGTTAGTCTAGTATAGTCATCTTGTAACTGGGGCAAGTCAGAGCTATGTATGATATAAGCGTTCCTTTCAATCTGCTGCAAACTACTAGAGCTTAAACTGCCGATAATATAGACACTTTTATCCTTTATCACATCGTAATCGAAATGCCCGTCAAACAATAGAGGAGCATTGATGTAAGAGGCAAATACCGATGCCATCAATCCAACTTGATAATCATCTTCAGAAACTACCAGTATGTTGTAATTTATCCACCAGTATGAGAGGTAAGCGTCTATTGTTAAAGGTTGTCGAGTAATCTGGAATGTACTTAAGTGAGCCCCGGGGTCACTAGCCACAAGCAAGCTATCCAGTGCGGGTGGCGTAAAACCAAAGATAGTCACATTGGTGGGCTCATATTGTCGCAAGAAATGGATAGTAGAATCGGCATCAAAATTGCTGCTTTCCCTGTGGTAAATTAGAAGAGGATACTTTTGTACCGGGTAAGGAGTTACTGGAGCTCTCCAGGTTGATAGCGGGACCAATTGCAAAACGTTTCGCCAATTCTCATCAGAAATTAAGAACACTTCTTTCTCGGAATACATCGTCAGCACATCTTTGGGATACCTCATATCACCGGGATGTTCTGGACAATCCCAGGTTTCATTTCTTACGTTATTCGTCTCGTTAAGTTCATCTATCTCCCTATTTCCATCAGCAACTACCGTTATAACATCTTGAGGTGGAGAGCAGCTCCAGTAGAAACCAGAGAAGTCTCGCTCGATTTCGGCTCCAGTACCCAAGCAAGGGACGAAATCAACTGAAGAGGGGTATGCATGCTCAATAACCAAATTAGTGTGGCTTTCCCCCGCAGGTGCAGTTCCATCATTTTTTATGGTGTATTTTATGGTATTTCCCTCATTCCAAATGTCCGTTATAATCAAGTCAGGTTTTATCGGAACCCCGACGGTGAAACTTTTGGAGGGAACGGATATATAAGAGTCCAAGCTATCTCGGGCATCTGCATAGTAGGTTACCGTTTCTCCTTCTCGAAATGGTCCCCGTGTGACTTCACAAGTGGCACTATCTGTGCATTCTCGAACTTTACGCTCCTGCAAATAAATTCTGATGTTAGCAACCCCATAGGGAGATGAAGCCACAGCGGTGAACGTCACCTCATCTTCAGAGCTTGGCTCTGGCGGTGAATTTGTGATATCTAACGTGAAGGGAACAGAGTAAGCAACTGTAAATTGCTGCAGTTCTGTCCATTTGCGGTTGGGTATTGTATCCCATACTTCGAGGTAGTATTGATAGGCTCCCGGCCTATAAGGTCCTGCAGTATAGGAGTAAGTAGCTTCTTCCTCGGTTTCTGAAACTAGTGTTGGAGTTACAGAACTCCCAGCGACATAAAGCGTAACGCCCCCTATGCCACTTGGATCTGTAGCATATATGCTAAAGGTTACGGTGTCGGCATCAGTGGGATTCTCCGGCAAATAAGTTATGGTTACATCTGGTGGTTCTGTGTCAGCAGACACAGGGAGGACATTTAGCTCGACTTCTATACTATTATTCCCCTCGTCAAGCTCATCGACAACTCGATCTACGTCTGCTATGAACTCCACCTGGTGGAGCCCGGTTTCGCCAGGCGTCCAGTATGCGCAGACTTCCACCACATCTCTCAAACTCTGACCTGCTGGTATCGCTGGTATGTCAACCGAGACAAGTTTCTCGCCGTCTATGTAAAACTTAACAGCACAGGGGCCGGATGGAGCAACGCCAGCGTTTTCAATCAGTGGTTTTAGACAAACTTCCCTTCCAACCGTAACCCTTGAAGGCATAGGCTCTACCCCCGTTGCTACAAGGTCCGGAAGCCCGACGCAAACGCACTCAACCTGCAAGCAGTTATTCTGCTCATTAGCTTCCTTCACCTGGTTATAATTATCAGCGCACACCTTTACCTCTATAGTGTGGCACTCAGGCCACTTGTATTCCTGGAACCATGATCCATGTGTTTCTCCTGGCTTCAAATCGACACTAACTAAATCATGAGTTACTTCTTTCCCATCGACAAATAAGGTCGTGGAATGCCTGCCTTTTGCTGTTCCTTCAGCGATGTTCTTCAACACATATCCTATTCTACTATTCTCCCTATCACATTTGATTCCATCAACAATCAGGTCGGGAAGGGCAGGAGGAGCGGTCTCTATTTTCGCCTCAGCCCAGGCAGCCCAGTCTTTGCCCGAATTCTGTCCGGCGTTAACGTACAGTATAAAGTTCCCTGTTTTACCAGCCAAGTAGCTCAGGTCTTTGCTTATCGAGTCGAGCTTGCCATCATAAGTTGCTCTGTGGCTGAGAATGGAATATTTCTTTGGCGCTGCCGTCAGGCCACGGAACTCTTCAAACTGAACCTCAAAGGTGACGCCATCGGTTGCCGTAGCACCTTTGAAAAATCCCACGGTAACTTTAAGCTCCGCC
>Ga0209121_10000551_pt1 | contig 39501 bp, 34 predicted proteins | sample Cruoilmetagenom3_FD_187292 | JGI IMG/M metagenome (GOLD analysis project Ga0209121, IMG submission 187292) | Oil polluted marine microbial communities from Coal Oil Point, Santa Barbara, California, USA - Sample 3 (SPAdes) (version 2) | ecosystem: Environmental > Aquatic > Marine > Oil seeps ... | reverse complement strand
GACGATAAAAATTTCTTAAATTATTGCGAGCGGCCTGACGATCCAAAACCATTTCATTTGGAGCACGCTTAAAAGATGAAGATAACATGCGTGTAGCGTTAATGATCATTTTATCATTGGAAAGGGTGATTACCTGGCTTTTTATCTGCGTCAGATAATCTCTTAGCTGCACTTTCTTTGTTTCACGCATAGATAGCAGCTGCTTTTCTGCTTTATCTTGAAGCGCGTTACCAGACTCTTTAACCGCAAGCTGACCTATCATTGGAGCCGCTAACAAAAGTGGAAGTATCGCTAGCGTTAATCCGTAAGCAACTACTTTTCCCTTTAAACGCATAATTATCCCACCATCAATATAAACCAATAAAGGTATTACTATGTGTTCCCTTAGGGTGCCAACAATAACTAACAAAGCTTTTTAAAAGTGTAGATGAAATATTATTTAAAGTGATGCTAATCAAAAAAAACGACACCCCCATAAAGCCATGACAAATTATCTGGCTTATTCCGATGAACACTCAGAAAGTTGAGCGCTTTGATCGTCCTTTTTTGTACTGTTTCCGAGCCTATTATGCGGCGACTGAGGCTCACTCCCCTTAGCGTTAGCCGGAAGGCAGTCTTCTGGAGGCCCTTTAATACCAATATGGTAGGCAGCAAAACCTGGCATCACCACCTGATTAACGGCCATTCCTATAATACGTCCATCAAAGGGTGCAACAATGTGGCTTTCCTCGTTGGTAATAGGGTCGGCCACTGTTCCTAACACCTCTCCCTTATTTATTTTGTCACCTAATTCAACGCGGCTAAAAAGAATACCCCCTGCATCGGCCCGCAGCCAACGAGACTGGTAATACGTGGGCTCTGGATCCCCCCAGGAAAATGCTCTTGAATACATTTCTTGTGTTTTTAACAAGCTATAAACACTTTTCACCCCCTGCTCGACTTGCTCAGCTTGCAAACGCATGGACTCGCCCGCTTCCAGCGTGACAGAGGGAATACCGAACTGTACTGCTGCGTGCCTTAACATTCCTGGCTCACCTTGACTATGCACCACCACAGTTTCATCAAAACCATGGGTAAACTCTACAACGTCAGTGCGAGTCATATCTGCCCTGACCTGAAGCAGATTTGTGCGACGTAATGAGCCAGTATGAAGGTCAATAAGACGGTCGCAGTGAACAATCACCTCGTTAAACAAAGAGTGGGCAATGCGCGCAGCAAGGCTTCCTTTCGCATCACCGGGAAAGGCACGGTTCAAGTCTCTGCGGTCAGGTAGATAACGTGAAGCCCGCTGAAACCCTTTTAGATTTACAATTGGAATACCGACAATTTTTCCGCTCAACTTTTGCGGATCGATGTCGTACATAACGCGACGAATGATTTCTACACCATTTAGTTCATCACCATGGATGGCGGCGGTCATGCAAAGGGTTTTTCCTGGATTTTTACCGTTGATCACTAATACGGGTGTGGGAATAGTGAGCCCGGCAATTGTCACCTTGGGCGACCAGGCTAACCGGGTTGCGGTAGCGGGTGGCACTTCGGACCCGAGAATAATAAACTTTTCCGGTTTTTGATTAATTAAAACCTGCTCTGGCGACTTAATATTCGAAGGTGATTTAACGGCCGTAGGCTCTGCATCGGCAGATGGTGTAGCTACGATTTCCGACTGAGCTGCACCCACAGGGACGATTTCTGGCACAGGTGGTAGTGCGACTTCTTTCAAGTTAACGCTGGGGGCAACCGGTGGGTTTTCACCGCCCTTCACCAAGCTGGTCTCTAAATTGCTAAGATTAGTCGCATCATCTTTACTTATTTCTTGCTCTGCGTATCCAAGCTGGGAAAAAATAAGCACAAGTCCGAACAGCCAGCCCCTAATCCTTCGATTCATATTAATTAATACCGTCGCTTTATTTTCTTTCATAAGGATTCTATTGAAGCGTCCCCTTTAAGGCGTGCCTTTTGTGAAAGGCCTATCGCTAACGCTACACGTTCATTTATATCAACAGGGAGAGAGTCTAAAGACTCCACTTGGTCGAGCATTTTTAACAAGCCTGCTCCATTGGCAATTTGTACATTTAATCCAGGGCGCGCATTTAACTCTAGCATAAGGGGGCCCAGCTCTTCGTCGAGCACGATGTCCACACCCAGGTAACCTAGGCCAACGGTATCAGCACATTTTGTAGCCAGCTCCAGGATATTGCGCCAGTGTGGTATCTGAATATTGTCAGTGCTTTCTCTGGTGTCCGGATGGATATTGCAAAATTGTTCTCGATACACACCTCCGCATGTCTGGCCGGTGGCAATATCTATCCCGACCCCCATCGCCCCTTGATGCAAATTAGCTTTCCCCTCTGATTCGCGGGTCGGTAAACGCAGCATTGCCGCAACCGGTAGGCCCTTAAAAACGATCACCCGAATATCTGGCACACCCTGGTAGCTAATAGAGGCAAACATAGGGTCGAATTTGACGCGATACTCAATAATAGCCTGGTCTTTAAGACCCCCTAGGCTATACATGCCGCTGAGGATATTGGAAGTATGGTGAGCAAGGTGATCTAAGTCGATGAAGTCGCCCCCCGCTTTACAAAAACTTTTACCATTGCGACCGGTCACCACCAGTATTCCGCTGCCACCACTTCCATGCGCTGGTTTGATCACGAAGTCATTGTGTTTTTCGAGAAAGGGGGCAAGCTGTTTGATTTGATGATAAATTTCAACAACACCCAAAAGTTTCGGAACGGCAATGCCATGCTGCAGTGCCAGCTCCTTAGTTTTGAGCTTGTTATCCACCAACGGAAACAAGCGACGGGGGTTGTAGCGCATAATCAGATCGGCATTGCGACGATTAATGCTGAGGATACCTTGACGCTTCAATTTCCAGGGGGAGCAGATCATACGACTTAGCGCTCGATACTTTTCATTTCGCGGAACCGGTAAAGCTCAAGCAAACGGTAACCGTTATATCGACCCACCCACAAACACCCAGCCAAAATCACCAGCAATAGCTCGGGAAACACAAACATCACATACATTAGCTGTTCGCTGGTCATGGCCAAATAGCCCAGTATCGCCACTACCAAGCTACCCAAGCCCTGTAAAATGGCATCACGAGCGCCGCTTTCTTCCCAGGTAATAGACATGCGCTCGATCGTCATCGCCATAATTACCATGGGAAATAAGGCGACGGACAGCAGCCTCTCGGCTTCCAGTTGGTTGCTTACCATGCTGATGAGAAGCATTAAAATCACCACAATAATGAGAATAGAAGCAAGACGAGGGATTAATAACAGCATGAGCCGCTCGAGATAAAAGCGAATCATCAAACCAAAGGCGACGATCATACTAAAGAGCAAGACACCCCAAAGTAGTTGGGTTTCCCTGAAGGCCAAGGCAATCAATATTGGCATAAAGGTGCCAAAAGTGCTGATTCCCACCAGAGTACGCATAAATACAACGATCAGCGCGCCAATGGGCACCATTAACAACAAACGATATATATTTTGGCTTTGCACGGGCAAAGCCAAAAGGGAAAACTCAGTAAAGACTGAGTTCGCGTGCTCAGCCCCGCTTCGCGCCACGTCGATTTGCTCTTTGTAAGATTTAGTGACGGAAAAAGTGGCGTCCACCAGTTTTCCGCCAGTTAAGTGAAACAAGGTATCATCCCCCACCTTCCAGGCAAGAAAATTGGCAGGAATGCCGCGTTCACTGGTTAGGGGGTTAAATGTGAGCCATTTTTGACCATTATGTACTTGTAGTAGGGGTTCTAACTGGCTGTGGCTTGAGGCGTCCGATGTGGTAATACCCCACAAAATACGCGCGGGAATCCGAACACCTTTCAAAACATTAATTATTTCTTTTACCCACTGCTCTGCGCTGTTTGCGTTATTGCGCAGCAGTTCCACATTTTCATTGGGTGTAGGTGAATTGAGCTGCTGAAGAATCTCAGCGGTATAGGTCGCCACATCTGCAGAGGTGGTTCTCGCTTCATCTAAAACGGACTGAATCGCTGACGCATAAGGCTCTGGGTAGTCAGGTGCCTGTGGAAACGCGGGGCGACTCTGCCAGGCTCCTTGCTGCTCAGAACGCGCCACCGCAATGCGGTAATAAAGGCTTTTAAGATCACGCGCCCGCCTGATCGCCCATTGCGCTTTACGGTTATCCCCCTCGTCTTGTACGGCAAGGCCAAAACCACCCGAAATAAAGTCCTCATCGAGCTTTAAATAGCCTGGAATAACATTCGGCAGGTAGAGTTCCATGATCGCTGGCCCGCCATCACCCTGAAAGTTGAGTTTGGCTTGCACCATCCACACTTCGGTACTTTGCTGGGGTTTTAGCGGTAAACCAAGAACGCTCACCTTGTAATAACAGATGCTAAAACCCACTGCAGCTAATAATAATACCCAAGCTCTAACAACGTTGCGTCCCATACAGCCTTTCCCTTTACTATTTCAGCGGCGTGAGCAACTCTAGTGAATCTGCCCTGGGTTCAAGTGGGTCGCCACATGCTGCTTGAGTTAAAAATGTTTCTGACGCATCCACTACAGCAACGTCTTTCAAGAACTGGCGGCCTAACAATACCGGGTAAATAAATAGGCTGCGATCGGCAAGAGTAAACTCCGAGCTATGAGACCGCCCATCGAAGCAAAACTCCAGAGATACGATGGAACGGCGGTCATGCTCACCATCGTGGTTTTTAATTCGCACCTTGCGAGTACGACGGCGTTCAAAGGTTTGTAACTGCCGCGCACCCTTATCATCTTCAAAAACCAAGTCAAAACGAACCCAGCGTTTGCCGTCTTTGCGAAACACGTTAACGTTTTCAGCATGAATGGAAGAGGTTTTAGCGCCGGTATCCAGCTTGGCTTTCAGTAAGGTCGACGGAGAGCCTATGCTGATTTTTTCTACCCAACCAGCAATGACCTTGCCGGGGTTTGCGCTATCACTAAAGGCAAAAGGAGAATGAAGCGCGAAAGAAAAAAATAGAGCGCACCCACACAGGAGCGTATGAAATCCCACTTTCTGCTTGAACAGAGAAACCATAGAGAGAACACCGATAATAGAATGACACGCTTAATAATAGTTGAAACAGAACCTTAAGCCTAGAAACCGCAGTTGGCCGGCCCAAGCTGGAAGTTTACACTTCTATAGTAAGTTATTCTAAAAATAGAGCTTTCACCTGTTAGGTGACCTGATTAATACATTTACACGTACAAAGAGACAAAGGCCACGGCACAGAATGCCAGCACCTAGCAGGCTACAGGCAATGCCACCGCTCGATACATATGCTTTTCCCCGTTGGGTTCGAGTTGCCACAATAAGTTAAGAAGAATTCTTCATATGCTACATAATGTATTGTTAATAATAAATTAAATGCGAAATACACTAGTAATTACAAGTTGTAACACAGTATAGAGGCTTGATCATCGATCTACCCTAGGCATATTGTTAAACTGCCCTACAGCAATAGTTATAAAAATATAGTTTTTAATAGCTCCATACTACATAGATTCTTCAAGCCAGGCAGAAATAGTAAACAATATGCCTTTGGTAGCCATCATATTAATTCAGAGCTTCCCAGGAGGAGTTCCAACTTGTTCAAGCAACCAAATTTCTTTTCACCTAGCGCGGGTAAGCAATGGGAAAGAAGAAAAGCAAGCCTGTCCATTAACACCAGGCACATGGGCTATGCCCCTCGGCGCGGTATTAACGCCACAAAAAGTAGCCATAAGAACTGTTATGTAGATTGGTACTCTGCGGATATGCTGCTAGTAGCCATTCTGCTGTCTTTGCTTTCCCTCTTCGATAGTCTTATCACACAGCAACTACTCGCACTGGGGGGCAGCGAAGAAAACCACCTGATGGAAATAGCCCTGCAAAAAGGGCACGCCTATTTTATGGCCATTAAGTTTCTACTCACGTCCCTTGGTATCATTTTTCTTGTTATCCATAAAAATTTTATTATTTTTAAAGCATTTCGCGTAGAGCAGTTTCTCTATGTACTGCTATTTGCATATTGCGGCCTTATGGTCTGGGAAACCCACCTGCTTAACCTTGCCAGCACAAGCTATTAATCCGGAAATTTACAGCCAGCTTAAAATTTCTGTACAAGCCACTTCCTGGAAGACTTTTCAGCATCTTTCGCCCCACCGGTTTAATCTACCGTTAGGCTCACTTCCTTTTTGATCTAACTTGTATATCCCACGCCACACCACTAAGGTTTGATATGGGTCAATACACATTCCTCTAGCTATTAATCTGCCAAATTTAGACTATTATTAAGCGCGCGTTTTTATTATTATATGTTGCGGAAATGCCTTGGCGCATTTTCACAGAAAAAACCCTGCTTTAAGCCTCTACTCTATAACTTTTATTACAGGAAACATCGTCAAGATGAATCAAACAGCACACTCCCAACCTGAATACAACCTCGGGGTGGTACGTCAGTTAACGGTAATGACTATCGTCTGGGGCATAGTCGGCATGCTCGTAGGTGTGATTATAGCCGCGCAGCTGGCATGGCCTGCGTTGAATCTAGACCTACCATGGACTAGCTTCGGCCGCCTTAGGCCGCTGCATACCAATGCTGTAATTTTTGCGTTTGGCGGTTGCGCTTTAATGGCCACCTCTTTTTACGTCGTACAGAGAACTTGCCGGGTACCACTCGCTTTCCCCGCGTTGGCATCATTTGTATTCTGGGGCTGGCAATTAGTGATTGTTCTTGCTGCTATTTCCTTACCACTAGGCTACACCTCAACTAAAGAATATGCGGAACTAGAGTGGCCGATTGATATTCTCATTGCCGTGGTTTGGATTGTCTATGCTATCGTATTTTTTACAACGATCGCCAGACGCACTACTTCCCATATTTATGTGGCCAACTGGTTCTTTGGCGCATTTATTATCACCGTTGCGGTATTGCATATTGTTAACAGCATGGCTGTTCCCGTCAGCATGACAAAATCATACTCAGCCTACGCAGGGGCCATGGATGCCATGATTCAGTGGTGGTACGGGCACAATGCAGTGGGCTTTTTTCTCACAGCGGGTTTCTTGGGCATGATGTACTATTTTATTCCGATTCAAGCCGGTCGGCCCGTCTACTCCTACCGATTATCGATTGTTCACTTTTGGGGGTTGATCGCCATTTATATCTGGGCCGGGCCTCACCACCTTCACTACACTGCCCTACCCGATTGGACTCAATCCCTCGGTATGGTTTTCTCTCTAATTCTGCTGGCACCATCTTGGGGAGGCATGATTAACGGCATTATGACGCTTTCGGGCGCATGGGAAAAACTACGTACGGACCCAATTCTCAAATTCCTCATTGTTGCGCTGTCTTTCTACGGCATGTCCACTTTTGAGGGCCCTATGATGGCAATTAAAACCGTCAACGCACTATCTCACTACACAGACTGGACTGTTGGGCATGTGCACTCTGGTGCTCTTGGTTGGGTTGCCATGATAACCATCGGCTGCCTGTATATTCTTGTTCCAAGGATTTTCGACAAACCACGAATGTATTCCATCAAGCTTATTAACGTACACTTTTGGATGTGTTCCATTGGCACCATCCTTTATATCGCTTCTATGTGGATTTCAGGCGTAATGCAGGGCTTGATGTGGAGAGCCGTTAATAGCGATGGCACTCTCACCTACAGTTTTATCGAGTCCATTGCTGCCTCCCACCCTTATTACATTGTTCGATTGATCGGGGGCGGCTTGTTCTTTCTAGGCATGTTCTTGCTGGCCTACAACGTTTGGAAAACGGTTCGCACACCCAATGACCAATTCCCACCCACCGAATCAGCGACGGCATAAAGAGAAAACATATGTGGCATGAAACTATTGAGAAAAACCTTGGCTTGTTGATCGTACTAATCGTTGTTGCTATTAGCTTTGGCGGCCTTGCTGAAATTGTCCCTTTGTTTTTTCAAAAGCAAACAACTGAACCTGTCGACGGATTAAAACCCCTAGCAGCTCTACAGCTTGAGGGTCGAGATATCTATATTCGCGAAGGGTGTCACGTTTGTCATTCGCAGATGGTTCGGCCTTTCAGGGCAGAGACCGAGCGTTACGGCCCATACTCCGTTGCTGGGGAGTCTGTATGGGAACATCCTTTCTTATGGGGCTCAAAGCGAACCGGCCCAGACTTGGCTCGCGTCGGGGAACGTTATAGCGATGACTGGCACCGAGTACACTTAAATAATCCAAGAGATGTTGTGCCAGAGTCGATAATGCCTTCTTACCCTTGGTTGAATGACGCCTCGCTCGATAAAGCAGACCCTGGTGCCAAGATGGCCGCCCTAAGAAAGGTAGGCGTACCGTATACGGATGAGGATATATCCGGCGCAAAGCAGCTGGTTCAATCTAAAACTGAGATGGATGCTATTGTTGCCTATCTGCAACAGCTTGGTACCGTCATGAAAAACAAAAGGTAAAACGCAATGTTACATAGCATAGGAACCGTACTTGCCTTTTTGGCCTTTATTGCCATTTGCATCTGGGCATACAGCCCCAGCAAAAAGAAACAATTTGATGACGCGGCACAACTCCCCTTTGATGAAGAGTTTCCTGCCTCCCAACACAAACCGGCGGATATAAAAGCCGGAAACGGAGACGACTAAATATGAGCAGCTTTTGGAACTGGTATATTATTATAATTGTACTGGGCCTGATATTTGGGTCGGCCATCCTGCTTTATTTCACCCACAATATGGGTACGGGAGATATTAAAGAAGGTGAATCAATGGGGCACTCATTCGATGGCATCGAAGAGTTAAACAACCCGCTACCAAAGTGGTGGAACCTCATGTTCTGGATAAGCATTATTTATGGCCTCGGTTATCTTGCCCTTTACCCTGGACTAGGGAGTTACCAAGGCATTTTGGGCTGGTCATCCACTGGGCAGTGGCAAACAGAAATGGACAAAGCCGAAAATACATACGGCCCTATCTATGAAAAAATGGCTGCGACTCCCATTGAAGAGCTCGTAAATAATGACGAAGCTCTTAGTATGGGGCAGCGTCTCTTCTCCAACAACTGCGCTGTGTGTCATGGCTCAAATGCCAGGGGGGCACAAGGCTACCCCAACCTGACAGATAATGACTGGCTGTATGGCTCAAACCCCGCGCAAATTAAACAGTCTATCATGATGGGGCGTTCGGGCATGATGCCAGCACTAGGTGCCGCTTTAGGGGAAGAAGGAACTAAACAAGTCGCTAGTTATGTGCGCAGCTTGAACGGCTACAGCGTTGACGTTGAGGCAGCTTCGCAAGGCGAGCAAAAGTTTAAAATGTTTTGTGTCGCCTGCCATGGTATGGAAGCGAAAGGCAACCAGCTACTTGGCGCACCGAATCTAACTGACGGTATTTGGCTCTACGGCGGCTCGCAAAAAATGGTTGAACAAACGATTAATCAAGGCCGCTCTGGAAAAATGCCTTCCCACAAAGACCTCCTCGGGGAAGAAAAGGTACATATCCTAGCCACTTATATTTACAATTTCGCCAAAACAGCTGAATAAAACTCAGTTGCAACTAGACCTCAACCATCAGACTCCTCCGAAAGGAGCTGATGGTTGAGCCTTCGCTCTATAAGCAGCATATTTATACTGCACAAGCGGCTCCTCCTTAAATTGGTTATAATCTTATAGCTACGCAATAAATCTTGCACTAAAGAAGGCCCATGACGCAGAAGATACCTCTTAAACAAGAACCATCTTGCAATAAAACTGTGGGAAAGGTGAAAAGCACATCGGCATTTACGCCCGATAAAATTTACCCAAAAGCAGTCAAGGGTAGCTTTGAAAACATACGCGCTTTTATCGTATACCTCTTTATCGTTGGCTATTTCATCGTACCCTGGTTTCAGTGGAACGGCCGTCAGGCAATTCTTTTCGACCTGCCAGCAAGGAAATTTTATATCTTTGGCTACACCCTTTGGCCACAAGATTTTTTCTTGCTCTCTCTATTCGCAATATCCGCTGCATTCGGGTTATTTTTAATAACGACCTATGCAGGCCGCGTCTGGTGTGGATACGCATGCCCTCAAACGGTTTGGACCAAACTTTTCATCTGGATAGAAACTTTTGTAGAGGGCAGTCGAAATCAACGCATCAAACTTAGCAATAGTGAATGGAGTCCGAATAAAGTACAAAAACGACTGATCAAGCATTTTTTATGGCTGCTCGTATCACTGCTCACCGCTCTTGGTTTTTTGGTATATTTTACCCCCGTTCAAACATTCATCGATCAGCTTTTGAGCTTCGATCTGAATACCTGGCAGACTTTTTGGCTCCTGTTTTTTACCCTCGCGACATACATTAACGCCGGCTGGATGCGCGAGCAGGTTTGCCTGCATGGCTGCCCCTATGCACGCTTCCAAAGCATCATGTTCGACAGCGATACCTTAATTGTTTCCTACGATGCAGCGAGGGGCGAAGATCGTGGCGCGCGTAAAAGAAGCAGCGACTATAAAGAGCAAGGCTTAGGGGATTGCATAGACTGCATGCAGTGTGTCCAGGTCTGCCCTACCGGCATAGACATTAGAAATGGTCTGCAATACGAGTGCATCACCTGCGCCTCGTGTATAGATGCCTGCGATCAAGTGATGGAAAAAATGGGCTATGAAAAGGGCCTTGTTCGCTATACCACCGAGAATGCCTTACATAATTTACCGACACGCGGCCTGTTTCGCCCTCGAGTTATTATTGTCTCGATTCTGTTGAGCATTATTGGCATCATCTTGTTAACGTTACTCTTCACAAGACAGCCCGTTGATCTAACGGTTACTAGGGATCGTGGGGCGCTTTATCGAAATACATCGATGGGTTTAGTGGAAAACACTTACCTATTAAAAATAATGAATAAATCCCAGCAAGCTGAAGTGTATCGTATCGCTGTTAGCGCGGTTAACGATCTACACTACCAAGGCCCAAGCTCATTACGGGTTGAGGCAGGAGAGATTCGCAACGTTCCCGTCGGCCTTGAAATAGACCCCGATCATCTGACCATTGTAAATCAAAAAATAGAATTCCATATCACCGCAGAACGCGATGAAAACTTAAGTATACAGCAGGCCAGCCGTTTTATTGGCCCTCTTTGGGTGGATCAAAATTAATGACAGAGATACTCGATTCGAAACCCTGGTACAAACAGTTATGGCCCTGGATTATTATCTCCCTGCCTGCCAGCGCCGTCATCGCCGGCCTGACCACTCTGTTTATTGCCATCGAAAACCAGGACTCCTTGGTAAAGGATGACTGGTATAAAGATGGCAAGGCCATAAATCGCCGCGTTGAGTACGATAATAATGCATTTGCTCTCGGCCTCAAGGCCGAAATAAAAGTCGATGATATAAGCGGAGACCTGAACCTCAGCATTTCTCACACAGACCCGAGCTTTAGTTTTCCTGAAAAATTATATATAGAGCTTACTCACCCCACTCTTGCTGAACGGGATCAAAGATTAACCCTGACAAAAACCCAGTCGCCCCGTTATCACGGGAACCTCCAACAAACCCTTACGGGAAAACGCCATATTACCCTTTCGAACAAGGGTTTAGCGCAAGAAACTGAAAACAACACTGCTCCAGAACTTATTTGGCGCTTAAAAGGAACGGCTGTTTTCCCTCTCGACGAACCCCTGCTTCTCGGTCAGTAGATCAAAATGCAAAGCGATACTGAAAATCGCTGCTTCCACTGCGGCCTTCAAATTCCCCGTGGGCAAAATCACCACTTGGAGGTTCTGAACGACACACAAAACTTCTGTTGCCCCGGCTGCTTGCATGCCGCAGAAAGCATTATCAATAGCGGCCTGTCCCACTATTATACTGAGCGCACCAGCCCCTCTCCTACGGCTTCCAGTGATAACCTTTTATCAGAATCTGAATGTGCATTTTTTGATAAACACGAAAACCAAAATGATTTTTCTACCCCAACCTCAAATAGTGAACGCAGCACCCTGCTATCTATCGATGGCATGCAATGCGCGGCTTGTAGCTGGTTAATAAAAAGTCGACTGCAAGAAATAGAAGGTGTCACCGCCATCCACGTTAACACCGGTTCTCACCAGGCTCGACTTAGCTGGCAACCCGAAATTATTCCACTCAGCCATATTCTAAATCAGCTCAACGCTTTGGGCTATCAAGCGCAACCGCTTTGGCATCGCTCCGTTAATGATGATGCAGACAAGAGTCAAAAAATAGCCCTAAAACGCCTCGGCGCTTCCGGTTTGGGCATGATGCAAGTCATGATGTTAAGCGTTGGCCTCTACGCCGGTGCATTTAGTGGAATAGACACTATTTATGAAAATCTCTTGCGCTGGGTGAGCTTATTGGTTGCGACTGGTGTACTTATTTACTCTGGCAGCCCTTTTTTTATCTCTGCGTTAAAAGGCCTGAGAAATACTTACCTCAATATGGATTTGCCCATTTCTCTCGCGCTGGCCGGTGCTTATATCAGTAGCATTTGGGCAACGCTTACGGGTAGAGGTGAAGTGTATTTCGACTCCGTCACCATGTTTATTTTTTTCCTAACACTGGGGCGTTTCCTTGAAGCCAGTGGGCGATACCGAGCCAACCGTACCTCTCAAGCCCTCTTAAAGTGTTTACCCGAAACTGCCACCCGTATTTCATCAAGCAGAGACGACGAGCTCGTTGCTGTTCACAACTTAAATCCCGGCGACCACATCCGTGTTAAACCCGGCAGCACTATTCCCGTTGATGCCAGTATTATTGAAGGGGAAAGCAGCGTGGATGAGTCCTTGTTAACGGGAGAGATCAACCCAAAGAACAAATCGATTGGCGATACAGTGTGCGGCGGAAGTCAAAATATCGAAAGCCCCTTGCTACTCGAAGTAACACAGCAAGTTCAACATTCCTTATTATCGAATATTATGCAATTGATGGAGCGTGGGCTGGAAGAAAAACCCCGTATCGCTCTGCTTGCAGATAAAGTCGCCCGTTATTTCGTTTTGGCCTTACTCCTTATTGCAACGGGTGTATTCACCACTTGGTGGTTTATTGATCCGGACCGTGCCTTTTGGATCACCATTTCAGTACTTGTTATTACCTGCCCCTGCGCCCTCTCACTGGCGACACCTGTTGCACTCACTGCAGCCAGCAATGCTCTAATGAAAAATGGCGTACTGCTAACACGCTCTAATGTGCTGGAAAAAATAATCAAAGCCGATACCGTTGTTTTCGATAAAACCGGCACGTTGACACAGGGAAAGTTTGCTTTAAAAGCGATTTGGCCTTTATCAAACTCTTCAGAAGAAGAAAGCCTGACGTTGGCAACAACCCTGGAGAAAAACTCAGAACACCCTATCAGTTTGGCATTCCAAAATATCGCTTTAGCGAGCGCCCTTCCCACTGCAACAAAAATAAAAAATTATCCTAATCAAGGTGTTGAAGGCCTAATAGAAGGTATTTTATATCGTATTGGTAAAGCTGACTTCGCAAATACACTATGCCCTTCTCATACGCTGCTTTATCCACCAGATAATGTGCTTAACGCCACGCAGCGTATTTTCCTCGCATCAGAACATGGTCCCGTGGCTTGTTTTGATATTGAAGACCCTCTTCGACAAGAAGTGCCTGATATCTTGAAAATATTAAAAAGCCAGGGCTTATCGCGTGTAATGTTGAGTGGCGACCCGTCCCCCTCCGCGAAAAAACTAGCAAGCTCTCTCGAATTTGACACTGCTCACATCGACTATAGCCCCGAACAAAAAATGCAATATGTGCGCTTACAGCAAAACAATAATCACCAGATAATAATGATGGGCGACGGTATAAATGATGCACCTGTATTGGCGCAAGCAGACGTGTCCTTCGCGGTGTCGAATGGTACCGAGTTAGCAAAAAGCAGTGCTGACGTAGTGTTACTTAAGGAAAACCTTGAACTACTTATAACGACAAAAGACGTAGCCAAAAAAACCTTAGGCATTATCCGCCAGAATATGGCCTGGGCCATCGCCTACAATGGCGTCGCCTTACCCCTCGCTTCGTTTGGTTTTATAGAACCCTATATGGCCGTTATCGGTATGTCTGCCAGTTCATTAGTGGTAGTGCTAAACTCACTTCGATTACGCTAATAAGTACTCCCCTCCCTTAACTATTTTTTCACTGACTGCGCTAATGGAAACACTTTTTATTCTTATCCCTCTAGGCTTAATTCTTCTCGCCGTGGCTTTCTGGGCTTTTCTTTGGGCGGTTAATAAAAACCAGTTCGATGATCTGGAGTCTCCCGCACAAGATATTATTTTTGATGACCGGCAATCTGAAGAAACCCGGAAAAACAAAGCCCAGGCCAAACCCAAGACAGATTCCGGCATAAAAAAACATGACTGACCCGGCTATTCTTTTTACCGCGCTAAGTATTGGTTTTTTTGGCAGCACTCATTGCCTATTTATGTGTGGTGGAATCGCCTCTGCGCTTTCTTTTGCGATCCCCTTACCACAAAGCCAATGGAAACTTGCTGCCTACCCTATTTTATTTGGATTAGGGAGAATCAGCAGCTACGCCCTGGCGGGAGCAATTTTTGCTGGCTTAAGCAGCCACTTCCGTTTCGTGATGGGGGACGGCAGTATTTTATTGGTACGCGGCCTTGCCGGGCTAATGCTGATCCTGATGGGTTTGTATGTAGCTAATTGGTGGCGGGTATTAACGCACCTGGAAACAATAACAGGCGGGATATGGAAAAAAATCTCACCCTTGATGGAAAAACTCAAACCGATTGATCGCTTATGGAAGGCCTATGGGATTGGCGCCCTTTGGGGCTGGTTACCCTGCGGACTGGTCTACAGCGCCTTGATATGGTCTTCCGCTGCGGAAAACGCCACCCAGGGCGCATTGGCCATGTTATTTTTTGGCCTGGGAACGATGCCGGCATTATTCGCAACGGGACGTTTCGCCTCCGCCTTTCAAGGTTTATTTCAAAACGCAGGCTATCGCCAACTGGCCGGATTTTTTATTATTTTATTTGGGCTGTGGACTCTATTCGGCCCCTATTTGATCAATCCGCATCAAGGGCATTTAACCTAGATTAATAAATTTACGAACTCAGCTCATAAGAATCAAGCCGACGCTCTAATTCAGCCATGCCCACTGGAATATCCACCGTATATTTCAAGCTGTCGAGACTGGCGCCAAGGGCATGCAAGGTTCTAAACAAATTATGACTTCGGCACTGTTCGCCCATTTGCCCAATCCGGACAATAGGAGGGCCAAAAGACCCGGATATTTCCACCCGATAACGCTTAGACATAGTTTTTAATAACTCAGTGCTATTTACCGTTTCCGGCAGATTAATCCCCACTACTGAATTTAATCGGGCGCTTGGTTCAACAAACAATGAAAGCCCCATTGCCTCGATACCGGCCTGCAGAGCCTGTGAGCATGTCTCGTGGCGCTCAAAACGGCCCTCCAGGGTTTCTTTGCAAATAAGCCTTAGCGCCTCATGCATTGCCAATATTCCGGAAACAGGGGCCGTATAATGGTAAGACTTTTTATACCAAAACTGGTCGGCCAGCTTGGCATCCAGGCACCAGTGGCGCAAACGATCCTGGCGAGCATCAATATGTTTCCAAGCCTGCTCTGAAAATGCCACCAGAGACACGCCAGGTATAGAAGACAAACCTTTTTGCCCCCCGGTAATCACCGCGTCAACTCCCCAGTCATCCATATCTAACGGCATAGTGCTCAGTGTACACACCGCATCCACCACCACCATGCAGCCATATTTTTTCGCCATGGCACCAATTTCAGGCAAAGCCCTATTGTAAACGGTGTTCGAGGTTTCACCCTGCACGATGGTGATCACTTGAGGCCGATGTTGCTTAATAAGTACCTCTATCTCCTCAGGCGAAACACCTGCACCTTCAGGGACCTGCATTCTAATTACATCGCCCTCCACCCGCTCGGCCATTTCAGCAAGTCGCTGACTGAAAAAACCGTTACAAATACTCAGCACTTTGCTACCTGGCTTAACGAGATTAATAACAGCCATCTCCATAGCCGCAGAGCCTGGCCCTGCCACACCAAGTATGTGCATTGATTCGGTTTGAAACACGTAACGCGACATGGCTTTCACCTGTTCTATCACTTGCGCGAGCGTATCGCCGAGGTGATTGATTACAATGGAGTTTGCGGCTGCCACCCGTGGTGGAATCGGAACCGGCCCAGCACCCATCATTAACAAGGGCTCATCAGGAAGAATGCTATCCAAGGGGATTATATTTTCAGGTATACCAATGCTCACAAGAATTCCCGTTTATTAAGTGTCTGGCTTTGAGTGTTACGGCCAACGAAACAATGAAGCATAACACTACTTGCTTTATCGTGGCGCGCCCTTATGGATACCCTTCCAGTCAAGCTTCCAGGGCGTCGAGAATTTTTCTGATACCGCGTTCTTAAAAGCCGTATTTTTATAAAGAAGGCCATTTTCAGGTAAGGACACAAACTCAAAGGAATCGTTATTAAGGGAGAAGCGTAAACACAAAGCGTGTAAGTATGCGCGATCATGACCAAGCGATTGTTGCGCGTCTCCATACATAACATCACCGATAATGGGCGCACCGAGACTTTTCATAGCAACCCTTAACTGATGGGTTTTTCCGGTATAAGGCCGTAATAGAAACAAGCGTAAACCTTGGCCAAGGGGTGTGGAGACAAACTCAGTCAATGCGGGGTTTTCTTTGGTTCTAGCCAATTTCCATGCGCCGCGACGGGCCTTCAACATATCACCAGAGATACGGCCTTGCTTTTTCCTGGGTTTCTTATCAGCGATGGCTAAATAATATTTTTCTATTTGGTGGGTCGCAAATAATGCATTCAACTGCTGACAAGTGTTTAAATCTTTAGCGAATAATAACAAACCGGAAGTGACTTTATCGAGACGATGAACCGGATAAAGCGTAGTGAACTCTTCCTTAAGAGCGCTTACCAAACCGGGGCGAAGCGCCTCCCCCTCCCTTTCATCGTGAAACCCCACACCGGAGAATTTGTGAATCACAATAAAGTGGGCATTTTCCTCAATCAGCTTGTACAAATGCTTGTCGCTCACTTACCAGGGCAATACAGTGCCATCATAATTAAAAAACTGCCCGCTTTTCTCTGGCGTGAACTGCTCTAAAATCTTGCGCAAGCCCGCCACGCTTTCCTGCGTGCTAATTAAGGCATTAGAGCCGCCCATATCAGTTTGCACCCAACCTGGGTGCAACAGCGCCACCTTTATACCTTCTGCAGCGAGGTCGGCTGCGAGGCTTTTACCCACGGCATTCAGTGCGGTTTTACTACTACGGTAGATAATCGCTCCACCGGACGTATTATCGCTCAAACTGGCCATTTTACTGCTCATCAAAGCAACCACTTTATGCTTGCCGAGCAGAAGGTTCGGCTTCATCGCCTCCACAAGCTGTAGAGGGGCAATAGTATTCACTGCAAAGACATGCATCCACTCCTCGCTGTCACTTTGTGTAGACCCCAGTCTCGCCTGACTAGCAGGGCCATAAACAGCGGCATTATTAAAAAGAATATCAATAGGCTGCCCCTGAAGGCTTTGTGCCAAAATTTGTATCGCTCCTTCTCTGGCAACATCCAGCGGAATGATCTGCACCCCTCCACCCGACTTAGCGGCAAGCTGGGATAAGTCCGTCGCATTTTCGGGCGAACGACAGCAGGCAAACACCTGCCAGCCTTCGGCACTGTATTGCCGTGCCAACTCTAGACCGATGCCTCGATTAGCTCCTGTAATCAAAATATGTCCTGTTTCCAATTTATATTACCTCCCTTAGAAAAAATTGCGGATAAAGATAACTCTCCCGTCCATAGTGCTTCGCAAGTGCTCGGCAAAGCATGTCTGCGCGCTCAGGTAACCCGTCCCGAAAATAAGTATTAAGCTGCTCAAATATTTTATCTTTAAAATTACTGAAATCACCTATTTCGCCATTAAGGTTGTCAGCGCTAACTCTAAAACGTAAACCACAGGCCTGAGATAACATCCACTCCAAGGCTTGGGGTTTTACTTCCACCTGCTCGAATAAACGCTGCTGTTCATGACTGCGTCCATCGGGTTCATACCAGTAGCCATAGTCCACCAAACGGCGACGTTCTGCCCCTGCGATACACCAGTGAGAGAGCTCATGCAGCGCGCTGGCAAAATAGTCATCACGCGCTATAACGCGGTTAAAAGAGCAGTAGGAATCACTGGGTAGGTAAATAGGCTCCGCTGCACCCCATTGTAAAACGGCGCTTTCTGAAACCTCAAATAAACATTTAAAAATAGATGCAAGATCTTGTATTTTAAGGTTTTCGCCTGATGAATCAGCCAACATATAAAACTCTTACCAGTATCCGTAGCGGTTTATAAAACAATCATTAAGTGCGAAAAATAAACTTCTTTCTTTACTCGATATACGAATCGTTACAAGAGTACACAACCAATGAATTTGCCGCACACTATACTAGAACTGTGGCTAGGACTACGAATCGGTTCAGGAAAAGAAAGCTCTGTAGCGGAGACCCAAACGCCAAAAAGCTGAGGGAATTAGCGTACTGTTTACCTCAATCGCTTACCCCCCTTCCATTCAACACAACTGCGGACGATGTGATGAAAACTCAGGCAAATACCCCCAGTAACAACAATGTAGTTTATCTTTTTTCAGGCAATTCTCACATGGGCTTTGCTGAAAATAAAATTACGCGTATTTGTCCTGAGCTCGATGGGCTCGAAATGCTTTATACCAACGACTCGACTCCAGACAAGCTATTCAGCCTGAAAATTGTATGCTGGGGCCTTCGCGAAAATGGCGAAGTGGAAGGCATGGTGCCCTGGTTAAATAAAATCATCCCCTGCTCTGAAATAAACGACCCTTTAAACGGCAGCTGGGAAGGGTATCGTGACCCAGGAATTGACGATATCTTCTACGAAGCGCCAAAACATAAAACACTTGAGTTGGAAACTGCCGCTGAGTATTACAAATTTGTACCCGGTGGTGATGATGAAATCATCCAGGAAATCCCAGACAGCATTGGCACCCATGCGGTACTGGCAACCGACCAGAGTGAACGCTTTATGCTGATAGAAGTCACAAGCTGGCGCTTACTGGCCGACGGTACGGTACAAGGTATGTTAGTGGACGAAAGCAAGGTGGAAACCACGCCAGTATTATTAGGAGACGCCAGCCTATACTCCGCGCAAAGCCACCCGAGCTTTAAATATTTTTTTCAGCACCGCATTGCGAATAAAATTAAAGAGCAAGACCCAGAAGCCTTGGCGGCCATTTCTTTACTGATGGACCCTTAACAGGCTATTGAAGCGCTACTAATTGGCCATCTAAGGCTTCGCGTAAGGCGCCTAGAGCCTACTCCGTAAGCACAGCGAATGCTTTGGGTCTTTTCGATAAAATTGCACTCAAAGTGCTCATTTACACATGTAAACTCAACAAGTTTCAAAACCTGCTAAAAGACTGGGCTGCATCACGCCTTTTCAACTTTCCTGATGTAATAGTGATACTGCTCATCTTTTTTTTCCTCGGCGAGTAGTTCATGCCCTAAAAACCTGCAAAATTTAGGGATATCTCTTTCTGTTGACGGGTCCGTCGCTAATACCAGTAATATCTCACTGTCGACCATATCCCGAATTTTGCTGTGCAGCATCATCACCGGTTCAGGACAATATAAGCCAAGCGTATCCAGCTCATGATTTGGAATGGGCATAGCCATTTGTTTTTCTCACCTCAATAAATTATCCAATACGCTATTTCTAAGCGGGCGGGCGGGCATTCTTTCTTTTACCTTAGGTTTTTTGCTATAAATAACAAAGGAATGTTTGATATTATACGATAACTAAGGCAGCGGCGTTTCTTCTCAGAAAACCTCTATTTATCTACTAAAGCCTCCCTCTTTTCACCTTGGATCCCGTAGTAACTACCATGATTAAAATAATGATCGAAAGACGCGTTATACCAGAGCTCGACGGCCTCTATCGCAGGCTTAGCAAAAACACACTATTGGAGGCTGGAAAAGTGCCTGGCTTTGTAGAGGGAGAAGCCCTCCAGAATTGCCATCAGCCCACCCATTACTATGTTATTTCAACTTGGAAATCTGAAGCATTTTGGAATAAATGGCTCCAATCGGAACAAAGAAAGGAGCTCTCGGCAAAAATCAGACACGTACTGGAAGAAGATGAAAGCTATACCGTACTCCAACCAGCGGTATAAGGCCTCAGTTTGATCCTGGCAGGCTGTTGAAATTTACTGAATTGAACCAGATACAAAGCCAAATCAGTAAAGCCTCAACAGCCTCCTAAGCTATCAGGCCTCAGCCGCATCACCCACTAGAAACCGAGCATGGGAAATAACAACAGGTTTACCTTCCTCCTGCCAGCAGGTCGTGGCGCAGTGAATCACACGCCTGCCCACACGATTCATCTTCACTTTAGCAAAGGTATCCACAGCTTTTGAGCTACTAAGGTACTCTGTGGTCTGGTTTACACACTTGGGCAAGTGGTCATGAGCAACAGTCCCAATGATCATTAACGAGGCCGCGCACTCGGCAAAGCTGGCCATAATCCCACCATGAAGCGCTCGAATAGCAGGGTTGCCAATGTTTTTTTCAGCGAAGGGCAGAAAAAAAATAATTTCACCGTTAATATTCTGCTGAATCTGTATATCAAGGTACTCAGCAAAAGGAATGGAACCCACAATATCCTTCGCATTTTTTTCATCAAGAAGGAAATCAAAATACTTAGTCATACCTACTTACCTCCATCTACGTCAGAGAATCGCGGTTTTTTCATTAATTTCGGGCCCTTTGTATTAAGCATAAAAGCAGCTGCCATATGTGCCACAGCGGCTTTTTGTTCGCCTTCTTCGTAGGCTATTCCACGCACGAAGGATGCAGTATTGCTCAAATGATAGCACTCGACCTCTGCCAAAATATCTAAACCTTGGGTGGTTGGTCGTAAATAGTCCATCCTTAAGTCCAAGGTAGCTAAAGCAGTCATCTTTCCAATGGCCGCCATCGAGCAGAGGCCTCCAGCGGTATCCATTAGCAGAGTAATAATCCCCCCGTGAATAGAGCCCGTCGCCTTGTCTCCCACGAATTTTTCGTTATACGGCAAACGCATTGATGCTTTACCCGCTCCAATATCAACCACTTCAAACTGATATTCTAAAAAACCGGGATGGTTTTCCATAAACATTTTATGCATTGCTTTCATTTGCTCGGGATCAAACACCGGGCTAGAAGGGCTTTTATCACTCAACTTTTATTCTCCTTAAATACTCATTCCGCCTGCCCCGCACATGGATGATAGTGATGGCAAACAGCCAGTCATAAACCATGCCACCCTAGGTAACAGCGCGCCCAACCAAAAAAAAGAGGGGGAAATTCGGGGAGCAACTATAACGGAATACCACTTAAAATAGAAAGCTGAGATCTATTCGCTTCACCTGAGATACGAGAAAGCCTGGGCAGGAATACACGCTGTTACATTCAGCGCTTGTTCCGGAACAGATATTGAAGAATAGCAGACCGACTTTTCACCATATATACAGCCACTTGCGCCAAAAAAACATAGACCCTCCCCTTGACAAGAACGAATCACCCCCAACGAAACATAAGCCTATACTTCTTTGCGAAAAACACTTGACGGCAGTAAGTCCCGACACTAATATACGCCGCACAAACGACGTCGTTGATGAGTTTATTCCTCGATAGCTCAGTTGGTAGAGCAAATGACTGTTAATCATTGGGTCCCTGGTTCGAGCCCAGGTCGAGGAGCCAAATAAAAAAACCGCTTAATGCGCATAGCACTAAGCGGTTTTTTTATGGAAAAGTAACACGCGAGAATGCATTCCAAAGAGCCTTTTTCAGACAGCTCAATAAGCATTTTCGTCATTAAACCCCTTAAACAGGGTCAAAAACACAATTTTCACATCCAACCAAATTGACCAGTTTTCAATATAAAAAAGATCATATTCAACCCGTCGCTGCATCTTGTCTACTGTATCCGTCTCGCCGCGCAAACCGTGAACCTGCGCCCAACCAGTAATACCCGGCTTCACCTTATGTCGCTGCATGTAAGAGGTGATCAGCTCCTTATAATGCTCATTGTGGGATAACGCATGGGGACGCGGCCCTACTACGGACATACGACCCTGCAGTACATTATAAAATTGTGGCAGTTCATCAAGACTTGTTCTTCGCAGGAACGCACCAAAGGGGGTTACTCTCGGGTCACCTTTTTTGGCTTGCTGCTCAAAACCAACCCTTTTTTCAGCATCCACATACATGGTTCGAAACTTATAAACTTTGATCTTTCTACCGTCAATTCCGTTGCGGGGCTGCTTAAATAACACCGGCCCAGTAGAGCTTAATTTCACACCAAGGCTAATTAGCACCAAGAGCGGCGATATGGCAATTAGAATCACGAGAGATAGCGCAATATCCTCCAGCTTTTTAACAAAGAGATTTACTTCGTCCATCCCCCCGCAATTTAAGTCAAGGGTATATACACCAGCAACTTCCGAAACCTTATGATTCAGTAAGCGCAAATCAGACATATCCGGTGCATAGCGAATATCCACTGTACTATGTCGCAATTCGTAAAGAAGATCGTGGATACGCTCCCCTTCGGATAAAGGCAAACATATCCACGTCTCCTTAATCCCCTTTTCCCGAATATAACCTTCCAGATTGGGAATGTTTTCGATACACGGTATATCCTGCAGCCCGTCTGAAGAGCAGCGCTCAGTGATCGGCACAATACCGGCGACATCGTAACCTATCCAATCACTCTGCTGTAAACGCCGCACCACCAGTTCTGCAGTCGGCCCATTTCCCAGAATCAACACTTGCTTTTGGTTCCACCCTTTGGAGCGCACCAACCCTAATACCGCGTACACCAAAAGACGGAAACCAAGGGCTCCCATCAGGCCAGTCAGCATCCACAGACCAATCCATGTACGGGAAAAATAGGTGCTTTGTTTGGAAAATACCAACAGGGCAAATAAAACAGAAAATGCCAGAAACCAGCTTAAGGTGAGTTGACCGAACAGAAATGCTCGATTGCGCCCGCGCCACGAGACATACACCCCGGTGGATGAGCAAGCGACGAACACCAACAATGCGCCAATAAAAATCACCGCTTGATAAGGGGCGTCCACATCGAAGCTCTGAAAACGAAGCAAAAATGCAAAATAAGCTGCGAAGACAGTGACAAAAAAGTCGAAAAAGCGCGACGCGGGAATAGAAAAGTAATCAAAACGACTCATAGAACCTAAACCAAACAAACGGCAACTTCCCTTTTAAAATAGTAATCCATCAATACCCCGTACCGGCTAAGCAGTAGCTCCGTGATTCAAAATGCCCAAGCTTGCACCGAAAGCAGTCCATTTTAGGCGATGAACGAAACAACTAAGGCGCCGTAGATTGACCAGAGTCATAGTTTCAAACTTGGGCAAGGTATAAAATTTCGCCGATTCGTACAAACACCACCACGACCCAGCCACCGCTTCAGCAACGACCTCATCCATGGAATATAAAAGCAAAACAAGCACCAGTTTAGAATGGAAAAAGGATTTTATCCAGAGCAACAATGTCTCTGGCCCACGCTACACATCCTACCCCACCGCAATCCAGTTCCACGAAGAATTCGGCATAAACGATTACGAACAAGCTATTACTCGCAGTAATCAAAAAAAGCGTCCGCTTTCTTTATATTTTCATATCCCTTTCTGTAACACCATCTGTTACTACTGCGCTTGCAATAAAATTGTGACCGCAGACAAAAAAAGAGTCAGACACTACCTCGACCAACTTATCCGGGAAATAGAAATCCAGGGGACGCTCTTTGAGAAAAACCGCCCGGTAGTGCAACTTCACTGGGGAGGTGGCACACCAACGTTTTTCAGCCACTCTGAAATGACAGAGTTGATGTACCATACAGGACGCAACTTCAACCTACTGGATGGCGAGCAAGGTGAGTACTCCATTGAGATAGACCCCCGAGATGCCGACCTGGATACCCTTAGCCTCATTCACGGGCTCGGCTTTAACCGCATCAGCCTCGGAGTACAAGACTTTGATGAGAAAGTACAAAAAGCTGTCAATCGCGTACAGCCGCTTCCAATGGTAGAAAAAGTTGTAAAGGCCAGTCGTAACCTGGGTTTCCAATCCATCAACATGGATCTCATCTACGGCCTGCCCTACCAAACACCTCAAAGTTACCGTAGCACAATAGAGAGCGTATTAGCGCTCCAGCCTGACCGTATTTCCTTATTCAACTATGCTCACCTGCCTCATCGTTTCAAAACCCAACGGCAAATCAAAGATGAAACATTGCCCTCCGCTGAGGAAAAACTGGAAATACTTTGTGACAGCGCCAATACACTCATGAGCGCTGGGTATGTGTACATCGGAATGGATCATTTCGCAAAACAGACAGACAGCCTGGCGATTGCCCAGCAGCAGGGGCAACTGCAACGCAACTTTCAGGGTTACTCAACAGCACGCGAAGCGGATCTTATCGGCATGGGCGTCTCAGCAATCAGCCATATCGATAATACCTACAGCCAAAATTTCAAAACAGCAAACCAGTATGAGCAAGCCCTTACGCAAGATCATCTGCCCATCGAAAAGGGTTATACTCTCAATACCGATGATTTATTAAGACAGGAGGTCATCAATCAACTCACTTGCCATAATCAAATTGATATTCCACGAATCGAAAAAAGTCACCAGATAGATTTCCCAACATACTTCGATACCGAGCTGCGTGAACTAGCCTCTCTAGAAAAAGAATCCTTAGTTCGGCTTTCTCCAACAAAGATCTCCCTTACTGAACTCGGCAGGCTGGTGGTTCGTAGAATCTGCCTCGTATTCGACATTTACAACAGCGGTGCCCAAGCCCAGCAAAGCACCTACTCAAGAATAATCTGATGCTCTAGGATCAACTGCCCCCGCGATACCGGCTTCAAAAATCGACGACAGATATCTATCAGCCAAACCGGAACATACCCACATCGTCCGCACTTCAAGCTGATGCACCTTGTTAGCACAATCCGCATAGATTATGCTAACAGCACTCACTGCATTTACCGTTAACACCCTTCTCGGCAACCCAGGGTAATCCATGTCCAAAATTTCCACATGTCCTAATAGCTCCGCCATGACCGTCACATGCTCTGACTGCAGCTTAAACCCTATTTGCCTGCCAATCGCCGTCAACAAAGATGAGCTAATACAGCTCGACGAAATCATTAGGCGAGGCCGCGCGATAAAAAAAGGGGAACATATCTTTAGTTCTGGCGAGGGATTTAGTTCAGTTTACGCAGTACGTTCAGGTACGGTAAAAACTTATACCATTACAGAAGATGGAGAAGAGCAAATTACCGGCTTCTATCTTGCTGGCGAGCTGCTCGGCATGGATGGCATTAATACTAACCATCACAGCAACTCTGCCAAAGCGCTTGAATCTTCTGCTGTTTGCGAGATTCCTTTTGAAAAACTTGAAGAACTGTCTGCCAAAATACCCTCGCTGCAACGCCACTTCTTCCAGTTAATGAGCCGAGAGATTCAGGCCGATCAACAGCTTATTATGCTCCTTAGCAAAAAACCTGCAGATGAACGCATTGCCTCTTTCCTCGTTAACCTAGGCTCTCGCCATGAAAACCGAGGGCTTTCAAGTAAACAGTTTCGTTTACCTATGTCTCGAAGTGACATTGGTAACTACCTCGGTCTAGCCGTAGAAACAGTAAGCCGCACCTTTACCCGGTTTCAACAGCAGTCGCTCATCAAGGCAGAAGGCAAAGAAATAGAAGTGCTGGACAGAAAAAAGTTATGCGCTATTTCCAATACCACCCCCTAAAATTCTCAGCAACGAATATCACTGGCTTGCTGTGAACGAGTCCTCCACACCCATTAATAAACCCAAAATCGGCCTTGCCCTCGGCAGCGGGTCTGCAAGGGGCTGGTCACACATCGGGGTTATTCGTGCTTTAGAAAAAGCAGGCATCTCCTGTGATATCGTATGCGGGTGCTCCATCGGTGCCATCGTCGGGGCCGCCTACGCAAACAATCGCCTCCATCACCTTGAAGAAGGCGTAAAAAAGCTCGACAGCTGGAATTTATTGCGGTTTTTTGAGCTCAGTCTGAATACAAGGGGCTTTATTGATAGCGAACGACTCAGTAACTTTTTTGAAGACTACGTTTGTTCCGCAGATACTGTAATCGCAGACCTTGAAAAACCTTTTGCAACCGTTGCCACTGAACTAAAAACCGGCCGCGAAATCTGGTTTGAAACGGGCAACGTAAAAGATGCCATCTGGTCATCTTTTGCCCTACCCGGCTTATTCTCCCCCGTTAACTATCAAAACAAATGGCTGGTAGACGGCGGCTTGGTAAACCCTGTCCCAGTCTCACTGTGTCGTGCGCTAGGGGCCGACATCGTTATCGCCGTTAACCTTAACGGCGATCTGGTTGGCCATCGTAACCAGCTTCAAAGTCTGAGCAAAGGAACAGGCACCGACAGCTCACAAAACAAAGATACCGATCTCATAGAGTCACTCACCTCCCTCATCAAAAAAACCTCACTGTCGCTATTTACTCCTGATTACGAAGACAGCCAGACGCCTCCCAGCCTGGTCGAAACCATGGCCGCTTCGATTAATATTACCCAGGATTTTATTACTCGAAGTCGAATGGCCGGTGATCCTCCTGATGTTATGCTAAGCCCTCGGTTGTCCGAAATTGGGCTACTGGAGTTTGATCGTGGAAAAGACGCCATCAAAGAAGGGGAAAAATGTGTAGAAAGGCTTCTGCCCGAGATTGAGTATCTTATTAAAATTTAGATGCGTCCTAAGTATACAGCTTGCCATTTTTAAGGGCATCTCTAAAAATTAGAATATTTATTCGAGAGCAGGGAAGCACCGCACGGAAACCCGCACGACTCCATGGATGGAGGAGGTAGAGCGACGCAGGAAGCCAAAGCCGAGCGTAGAAGGGCTACATGAGGAGTTCAGTACGGAGCTGACGCCGCTATCGGATAAAAAGGCAATTTTTAGAGATGCCCTTAAGCTTATCGAACGTTCCTCTTCCAAGGTGCTGATACATTACTGTAAGATTTGGTGAAATTAAATACAGGTCAGAAGAACCTTATGAAAGCGAAGCAGTTCCTACACCAGCGCGACATACCCGGCATTCAACACCAATTTATCGACCAATGGGAAAACATCCCGCTTACTGGCACCTACCTGATTGAAAGCACCCTTAAAGACAAAGTACCAACACCGAATGAAAGGCCGGTAATACTCATTCCCGGCGGGTTTGACCCCATCAGAGGAAGTTACAGCGCAAACGCAGTAACGAAACTTCTGGATACTCCCGGCGTTAGCGGAGTATATGAACTACATTTTTTTTCCCAGGGAGAGAGCGGCTACATTGAGGTTGACCCCATTATTAATGACCTCTGCCGGCTGCTTAACGAAAGCTCACAACGGCCAGTTTTCGTAGGTATGAGCGCTAGCACATGCATGCTATCAGCCGCCCTGAACGAAGCAGCAAAAAATAACCAAGGCCTGCATGCTTCCGGCGCACTGCTTATCGGCGCTTACCTGCCCGACAATGTGAACCTAATGGGCCGCTTATTAGCTCCTTTTTATCTGCGTAAAAAAATGCGACCAAAGCTTATGGAACATTGCGGCCACCCCCACCTATTTGACAACTCAGACCGCATGTTCGGTTGGTGGAAAAAGTCCCCGCCGCTGAGAAAAGACTTGAAAGCGAAACGCTTTGAGGAAATGGCTCAGCGAATGACGATAAATGTTGAGACGCTGTTTTTTAAGACTGATACGCTTTCCTGGTCAGGAAAACGCATTCTGAAAAAAGCCTATAAAGCAAAATTAGACAACCCTAAAATTCCAGGCCATCATCGCTCCCTGCTTCACATTCCAGAATTTGACGAGATGCTAAGCATTTGCTGCCAGCGCCTTATCGCTAACGATATTGCTAGCAGTTGTTAAAGTGTTTGGCAAAACATAATGCGCGTGATTAATAATGTCATGCTTGGATAGAACACGATTTATCACTTCAATATCCTGCTTATCCAAGCGATATTTGCCGTCACTTTCGACGTCGCTGCCTTGCTGAGAGTTTGATGTCATTGTTTTCCGCATTTTAAGTGACGCGAAGTAATCTGGCCGGTGGCCACCGATAAGTGGCACCAAGGCGCAAATCAAGCGGGAAGGATCTTGCAGTAGATCCTCGTAGCGCACAGCACATACAAAAAAGTGCGGATAATCTTGCATTAAGCGCAAAGCGCGGTTCATTTTGGACAACCAGGATAACGCAAGCACAGCCCCTACCCCGGCAATTCCCTTGTAACGCGCATCCAAGATTAAGGGTGCAAAAAGCACCACCTTATTTCTCACTAACGGTAGTTTGCCAAGCCAGTAAACAGGTAGTCTATCCAGACTGAAGTTCTTGGCTGCCCGCACGGGGGCTAACTTATTCAACAGCCCCAGGAAAGAGTTGCTCGTATCGTACGCATTACGGTATAAAAAAATATTCTGCGCATAAGGGTGGGCCTGCTGAAGTTGATCAGCGATATGGATGCAAACCCCCCTTAGCTTGACCACCACATCTTTTTTTGAGTCATCGCCAAGCTCTGCAAGCAGCAAGCTGGTCAGTTTCTCTATCACCGCAGGCATCCGTCTATCAAGGCTTGAGCCGTACTGCTGATCTAACATCGCCCACTGGGTATAATAGTCAGGCTCGGATATAGCGGATACTTCGCCTGTATCTTCGAGCAACTTACAAAGCAAGGTTGAACCGCAGCGACCAGTACTGTGCAAAAAAACAAGATTTTCCGCACGGTCAAATGCCTTGACATCAAGGGCCAGAACTTCATCAAAAGGAAGCGAAAATACCCGCAGTGCAAAATCACGCTGCGCCTGGTACAAAAAAGGCGCGGACTTCAACTGAGCTGCAGAACCAGATGTTTCAACAAAAACCGCACAGCGTTGCTTATAGTCGATAGCGTAAGGAGTCAATAACCTAGAGCGTTTTTTCCAATAGCTCGTGAAATCTACATCCGCTAAAGAACTCAGTTTAAAATTTCCGAATGATGAAAATTCGGCAATCGGCAGACTTTTGAGCCCCTTAACCTGATACACCTTAGCCATAACACTCCCATAGACACCCTATTCAGAATACAGCGTATTATACGTTGAAAACACACCCGCCTCTAACATTGATTGCTTTTTAGACAGCTCATGCTCGACGCCTTATGAATACGAAAAAACACAGTGTTATATAAAATACCCATGTTGCTGTACAATTCGCTGCTTTGTAACCTGCAATACCAAGAAGGAAGGCTTAAATAAAGCGAGAATACTATTTATAAATTATGTTTTTCAATAAGTTAAAATAGAAACCTTAACTTTCGCCTGAAAAGAAAACAAGGCCATAAGCCAACTTGAAATATTTATGCATTAAATATGCCAAACTTAATATCACTACCAGACTACCATCAGGCCTCTATATCTACACGCGAGGCCGTTACTACCGAGGAGAGAAGCAATGAGCAATGCCGATACTGTCGCATTATCAGATGTCATTAAAAGTGTACCTGGCCTAGTCAAACGGGTACCAAAAATTGGAAAAGCAGCCAAAGTGCTTAATCCCAAGCGCACGAACTACTCCATGGGAGCAGCGATTGCTGACATCTCAGCCAAGCATCCCAACAACGTGGCAATCTACCAAGACAACCGTAAAGTCACTTATGCGGAGCTTAACCGCCAAGCTAACCAGTTAGCACATTACCTTATTTCCATTGGCGTCAAAAAGGGCGAGACCGTTGCCCTTTCCATGCAAAACCGAGCTGAATTCCTTATCTGTGTAACAGGCATAGCCAAAGCCGGTGGTGTTGCTGCATTGCTCAACACCTCCCAAACCCAGAAAGTCCTGACTCACAGTATTAATTTAGTGGATCCAGTTGCCGCCATCATCGGTGAAGAGCAGCTAGCTTCCTATAAAGAAGTCCGAAACGACCTGGTTGTGCCAAAGGACAAAGCCCTCTTTGTAGGTGATTGGGATGCTTTCGAAAACCCAGGTAAAGCCCCTCGCGGTTACATAAACCTGGCCGCTGAAATGCAAAACCAACCCCTTAGCAACCCCGTTGCCACCGACGCAATCAACAAAACAGACCACTTGTTTTATATCTATACCTCCGGCACAACCGGCATGCCCAAAGCATCAATCACTAACCATGAGCGATTTTTAGCAGCCTACGGTGGCGGTGGTATTTTTGCCAACCTCAGTGACAAAGACATTCTTTACGCCACGCTGCCACTTTACCATGCAACAGGCTTGCTGGTTTGCTGGGCAGGCGGTGTTTTAAATGGGGCCGGAGCCATCGTTCCAGCACGCAAATTCAGCGCCTCCAACTTCTGGAGCGATGTTGAACGTTACCAATGCACCGCTTTCGGATACGTTGGTGAGCTTTGCCGTTACCTAATGAATGTGCCAGAAAAGCCCGATGACGTGAACAACACCATCCATACAATAATCGGCAACGGCCTTCGACCTTCTATCTGGCCTCAATTTAGAAAGCGCTTTGGTATTAAAAATGTCGTTGAGTTTTACGCATCCAGTGAGGGTAACGTCGCCTTTTTTAATCTCTTCAACCTAGAAAATACCGTTGGATTTGGTGGTGGAAATATCGCCTTGGTCAAATATGACCGTGATTCAGAAACACCTTTAAAGGATGCCAAGGGTTTTTATATAAAAGCCGATAAGGGCGAACCTGGCCTAATGATAGGAGAAGTCACTAAAGCAACTCCGTTTATTGGTTACACCCAGAAAGATAAAACAGAAGGTGCCCTGCTTCGTGATGTCTTCAAAAAAGGTGATTGCTACTTCAACACCGGCGACATGCTGAAAAATATCGGTTGCATGCACTACCAGTTTGTCGACCGTTTAGGCGACACCTTTCGCTGGAAAGGTGAAAATGTATCCACCACCGAAGTAGAAAACATACTGCACGGCTTCCCCGGTTTTGAAGATGCTGTTGTCTATGGCGTAGAAATCCCTGAAACCAACGGCCGTGCCGGAATGGTGTCCCTCACCCCCACAGCAGATGCAAAAGACCTTAAGCTGGAAGCACTACTGAGCTACATGAAATCAGAAATGCCTTCCTATGCCATCCCTCTTTTCATTCGCATTAAGCCTGCCATGGAAACCACCGCCACTTTCAAGTACAAAAAATCTGACTTGAAAAAAGACGGATATGATCCAGAAAAAGTAAGCGATGCACTTCATGCGCTAATTGACGGCAAGTATCAGGAAGTTACGCCTGCCTTATTTAAGGAAATCAACTCAGGGAAGCATCGCCTCTAAGCGGCGCTTCTCGCACGCAAATAAAAAGGGCAGCCAAATGGCTGCCCTTTTTTTGTTTCATCGTTTTAGTCGGAAGCCTATCCATTTAAACGAGACAACAGCCCCCGCGTATCCACCACCATCTTGGCGGCAAACTTTTCTTTGGGTAAGCGTACAAAAGACTTATGGTCGACCAGAATTACAATAGTATTCGCCCTTTCCAGTGCTTCGTTCACCGAACTCAACTCTATTCCTTTACTAAGCAATCGCTCAGGTAGCTCAGAAATATTAGGCTCTACTGCTAACACCTCACCAATTTCCTGCTCGGCTATCTCCTCACAAATATCCATGGCCGGGCTTTCACGCAAATCATCAATATCCGCCTTGAATGCCAAACCGAAGCAGGCAATAACCGGCTTTTTAAACTGGTCAGCCAGCTCTCTCACCTGGTTCACCACATAATAAGGCTTATCATTATTGATTTCACGAGCCAAACGAATCATTTTTGCTTTTTCTGGAGCCGAATGCACAATAAACCAGGGGTCAACGGCGATACAATGCCCACCCACACCCGGCCCTGGGTTCAGGACATTGACCCTGGGATGACGATTAGTTAAACGAACCAGCTCCCACACATTCACATCTAGCTGATCACAAATGGTGGATAGCTCGTTCGCAAAGGCGATATTTACATCCCGAAAAGAGTTTTCAGTTAACTTGGCCAGTTCAGCCGTGCGCGCATTAGTGGCAATACACTCCCCAGCAACAATAAGCTCATACAGCTCCGTTGCGCGCTCTGTACAATAAGGCGTCAAGCCTCCAATAATACGATCATTAGATACCAATTCCTGAAGCACCTTGCCCGGTAATACACGTTCTGGACAATGGGCCACTTGTACATCGGCATCCTCTCCCTGCGTATGAGGAAAGCTTAAATCAGGCCTTGCCTCCCCTAACCAATGCGACAGTTGTTCAGTGGCGCCGACCGGAGAGGTAGATTCCAATATCACCAGATCACCTTTTTTTAGTACTGGTGCAATATTTTTACCCGCAGCCTCGATATAGCTGAGATCCGGTTCATTATCGCCTTTAAATGGCGTAGGCACCGCAACCATAAAGGCATCGGCCGGTTCAGGTGTTAATGTGGCGCGCAATCGACCCGCATGCACCGCACCCCTTACCACCATATCCAAATCCGGCTCAACGATATGCACCTTGCCCGCATTAATCGTGTTCACGGCCTTTTCTGAAACCTCAACACCAATTACGTCCAAACCGCGAGAGGCAAACACTGCGGCCGTTGGCAAACCAATATAGCCCAAACCAACTACAGAAATTGTTTTAAATGTCATAGAGTTATTCCAATTACCTTATTCAATATCGAGGTTTTTATACCTTCTTCAAAAATTCTACAATACGCGAACACGCTAAACCATCACCGTAGGGGTTATGGGCAACACTCATACGGGCATACTCTTCGTCATCACTCAACAGTAACAAGGCCTGCTCAACAATCTTATCTTTATCTGCCCCCACCAATCTTACCGTACCCGCATCGACAGCCTCTGGCCGTTCCGTGGTTTCACGCATCACTAGCACTGGCTTGCCCAGAGAAGGTGCTTCTTCCTGAATACCACCAGAGTCAGTAATAATAATGGTTGATTTCGACATCAAATAAACGAAAGGCAAGTAATCGAGGGGTTCGATCAAACGAATATTGTCACGAGAGGCTAAAATACGATTTACTGGCTCACGCACGTTCGGATTTAGATGCACGGGATAGATAATTTGTACATCCGCGCACTTTTCACTGATTTCCTTTAAGCCTTCACAAATTTGCTCGAAGCCTCCGCCAAAGCTCTCTCTACGGTGCCCTGTTACTAAAATTATGCGTTTTTCAAAGTCAACGCCCTGCTCAGAGAAAAAAGTGTTCAAGCTGCTGTTCTTTTCTTCTTGCTCGGTAATTTTTTGCGTTTGCAACAAGGCATCGATCACCGTATTGCCTGTCACCAGAATAGAGTCACTGGCAACATTCTCTGCTCTTAGGTTGCTCCTCGCCTTCTCCGTCGGGGCAAAGTGCCATTGAGCGACGCTGCCCGTTACTTTTCGGTTTAACTCCTCCGGCCAGGGTGAATAGATATTCCCGGTACGTAAACCCGCCTCCACATGCCCAACGGGAATTTGTTGGTAAAAAGAGGCCAACGATGCCGACATGGTGGTGGTGGTATCCCCATGCACTAGTACACAATCAGGCTTAAAATCTTGTAACACCGCCTTTAAACCCTGCAAAACGGCCTGCGTTACATCCGTTAAATCCTGATTAGGTTTCATAATATCCAAATCAAAATCTGGCTGAATATCAAACAGGGCCAAAACCTGATCAAGCATTTCACGGTGCTGCGCCGTTACACACACGCGCGCATCAAAAGCAGAGTCGGCCTGCAGCAGCTTCACCAAAGGGGCCATTTTTATCGCTTCAGGGCGGGTACCAAAAACAAGCAGGACTTTTTTCAGGGTCATCAATAAATCTCTGAGTAAAAACAAGGAGGAAGCGGGAGGATAGCAGCATAGGCTGATAATAATAAGGAAAAATTAAAGAGAGAAAGAACACTTTTAACTGGCGAGAGCACGCACGCAAATTTCATCCGGGCACTTTAAGCGCCTAACCTCTTTTAACAGCAAAGCCGCCTCAGCATAACCCTTCTGAAGAAAGGCCAGCCATTGCTTTAAACGGCCCGCCACCTGCACAGGCAATCCCGTGCCAATGAGCAACTCAGCATAACGGATAAATACGAGCTTCATTTCAGACCACGAAAGCACCTTTTCAGATTCACCTTTAATCAAGCGGGGCAAATCTGGCCGTGCCAAAGCGCCCCTTCCCAACATAAGGCGATCACAAGCACTCTCGGCTTTACAGGCCAAAGCATCCTCAACCGTCCAAATCTCTCCATTTGCCACAACAGGGATAGACACCGCATCGTTAATACGACCAATCCAATGCCAATGTGCCGGTGGACGATAGGCTTCAAGCTTAGTGCGCGCGTGCACCGTTATCCAGCTCACCCCACCCGCTTCCAGGGCCAGCGCATTTTCAATGGCTAGTGACTTATCCTCAAAACCCAAGCGCATCTTGGCAGTCACTGGCACCGTACTAGGCACCGCAGCTCGAACAGCGCTCACAATGGCATATAACTGCTCAGGGAACTGTAAAAGATACGAGCCGCCTGCGCTCTTATTCACACACTTGGAAGGACAGCCAAAATTTAGATCAATCACCGGCGCACCCAACTCAGCGGCACGCGCAGCATTTTCAGCCATCAAAACAGGGTCGCTGCCTAACAATTGAACGTGAACAGGCACCCCTGATGCGGTTTTCGCACCGCTATGTAATTCAGGGCAATCACGGTAAAAGACTTTTTCGGGCAGTAAGCTTTGTGATACACGGATAAATTCAGTAACGCAGTATTCGAAACCACCCATTGAGGTGAGGATATTACGAAGATGAACGTCACAGACACCTTCCATTGGGGCGAGGACTATTTGCACGGTTTCACCAAGTAACTAGAAATCATGAGGCAAAAATAAACCTCTAACTTTGCATTATAAAGGATTTGAAACACAACGACCTTATCTAGCTTTAGTGAAGTACTTTGATTACTGGTGTAGGTCCCAGCAAATATGGATATCCATCAATTCAAAGGAGGCCCTCCGCTACTCGCAGCTCAGCACCCTTACCTCTAACACATTCAAGAATGTATGCTCACACAGTATATGCCTCCTTCGATAAGGCATCACTCAACAGGCCACCACTTACAATAGCTAACAGTTTGAAACACCATTCAAAATGATCCTCACTGCCTAAATGAGAAATAGGCACATGAATTAATAGTCTGTACACATGCAGCAGAACCAATACTCATGTCCAATAATTTTACACATTACCAATGTATATTTCCTCAAACAATACCCCAAAGGAGGTAAGAGGAGTTTGCTGATAGAAAACAACGGCTTACTATATAAACTACAACAAGAGCATGTAGCATCACCCTTTCAGAGCAGCCCCCCCCCAGATATAAAATATAGATATATCGACCTCGATCGATCAAAAATCGTCCGTTTTTTTTACACACAAAGGGAAAGGAATACCCATAAAAAACATAACTATCTGAATATTAGAGATAATAATTTTTGGCACGCATTATGCTTATTTAAGATCGCAACAACTGATTAAATTTTAAACTATCTTGGAGTAAAGAAAGATGATTAAGAAAGCACTTTTAATATCCGCCATCGCAGCTTTAAGCTCAACAGCAGCTCAGGCAACGATTGTAGGCCAGATAAACTTTGGGGCGGCTAATAACGCGACGGCTACTGTAGACTTTGACGATGATACAGTAATGTTCTCCTCTAGCTCCAATAACGCTGATGTGACGATTGCTGACGGTGTATTTAGCGGTATAACTGTTGGTACAGCGGCGACCCTGAATGATTTTGACTACAGCGCTGATGCTTCAGGTAATATTATCGGCAAAACTGTTTGGGAGATTAATAATGATCTCGACCCCGCTATCGATTATTCATTCACTGTGGATAGCCTTTTCGGAACTCCAACGGAAACCGAAACCGTCGGCCCTTTCAGTACAAGCTATGATCTTGGTCTTACTGGGTTAGGTACAATATACGCCGAAGGCGCGAACTACCTTGGCGCTTGGACTATTAGTTTGGACAGTGCTGGGACTCTCGATAAGTTCTCTTTCAGCTCAACAAGCATTGCTGTACCTGAGCCTGCTTCTATAGCGCTTTTAGGCCTTGGGCTAGCCGGGTTAGGCTTTGCTCGTCGCAATAAGAAAGCATAAAAACTGAGAAAACAAAGGGCTTACGGAGTACTTCCGCAAGCCCTTCTAACAGATAGAAAATACAGTCGGATAAAAAATTTCTCGGCGGCAGCACCACTTAGAGAGCCAAGCCCCACTCAAGCATGTTTAATATTTTCAGAAGCGTTCGCTAAAGAAGAAAAAACACCACTCTAATCCAATACTCCCCAGCACGTCCCATCAAATTCAGCGCAAAAATAGAGCAAACATAGAGCAAACATCATAACTTTTGGATAAACTTGTATAAACGAAGAGCCCTTTACCTTCTTGCTGGTTTATTTATGCCTCACTTCCTGCTCAACCGAATTACTACTACTCAAGTCACCATATTTTTTACAGTCTTTAGCTATCTGAGCTTAATCCCCTTTCTCTTTTCAAACGACTTCGGCCAAATTCATTCCGCGTGGACAACCGCCTCTGAGCTCACCCATGGTTACCCCGTTCTACTTGTTGCCCTATGGCTTATCGTTCGAAACAGCAAACACTACGTGGGTAAAGCCGACTGGCGAATGCTGGTGCCACTTTTCACCATCTTCGTCGCCTACGCAATGGCTGATATTTTAGCCATTAAAACCATCAAGCTCCTGGCTCTTCTAGCGGCGCTGCCCGTTTTCCTCACTGTAGTTTTAGGGGGCAGGTCCTTACGCTTCACCCTTATTCCCACCTTAATTATTGGTATGGCCCTTCCTGCGACCTATTTGGCTATTCCACTATTGCAAAAACTCACCGTTATAGCCAACACTTACCTTATCAAACAAGTCGGCATGACCGCCTATATCGAAGGCGCCTATATTCACCTAACTTCAGGGGTAATCTGGGTAAAAAACGGTTGCTCAGGCCACAAATATTTTACCAGCGCGATCACCCTGGCCTTAATCATGATTAGCCTGGATCGCTTTACTAAACCTCGCGCCTTTATGATTATGGCTTTAGCACTAGGGCTATCGCTTCTCGCCAACTGGGTTCGAGTATTTCTGTTGGTCTTGGTGGCATATCGTACCAGCGTCGACCATCCCCTTATCCACGATCACGACAACTTTGGCTGGGTGGTGTTTGGCATTGCCATGATTCCGTTATTTTTATATTGGCGAAACTGCCCGCCTCTACAACAAGAAAAAAATGAGCCAACACCCGCCACATTACACGCCCCCCCGCAAAAGTTAGCCGCTTATGGCCTTGCCGGCCTTCTTATCATGATGTTTCCTTTGGCTGTTAGCAGCAGGCTCCACCAAACGGATGCTGCCCACTACCCTCCGCTAGAAGCTTCCAGCTTTCTAAGTAATTACCAAACTATTGACGAACAGGAACCCCCTTGGCAGCCCCTATACAAAGGTGCTGATTACAGCATGAGACTCACGCATAAAACCAAACCTGTCATTCTGGCTATTGATCAATACAATCAACAAGGCAAAAACAAAGAGCTGGATAATTCAGAGAATAAAATCTTTGCGAAAGGATGGCGGGAACTCAGCAATACACCCTTTTTAATTCCTTTAAATCAAAAAAAGCCACTCAGCGCGATAAGCAAAAGTGCCCGCCACTACAGACACGGTACTTATGTTGTACTCTACTGGCACTCGGTAAATGGAGTGGCGGATACACCCGGGCTTCGCAGCAAACTGCAACTGCTCAGCAAGCTTGGAAACAATAAAGCACCCGACTATTTATTTGCCTTAGCCAGCCAATGTGGTGAAAATTGCGAGCAAGCCCTTGCTCTTCTGAATCAAGAAGCACAAGATCTGCTTAATCAAAAAGCTTCATTGAATTAATCTAAAGCACTGAAATACGAGAGCCACATAAAATGTTTTCTTTTATGACCTCAGTCATTTTTGCCGGCTTCGCCTTCCCTTTTTAACACGTAAAATATCCAAGATACGCTCGCACGTTCAAAACTTAGGGGAGCCCTCATGAAAGCAGCCAGCATCGTCATCACACCCAGAGATCGCTTTACCGGCATCATAGAGTGCATTGACAACGTCTATCAATACACCGACGAAACCCTCTTTGATCTTATTATTCTCGATTTAGGTTACCCACAAACTTTACGCCAGGCCATCGATAAAAGAATATCTCAACTCGCTAACGCCCAAGTTCTCGATTACGGCCTGGTGATTCCAATGGAAGGCATGCGTAAAGCACGCGAGCATATCGATACACCTTTTACCGTAATGCTTGATAACGATTCACGGGTCACCCAGGGTTGGCTGGAACCGCTTTTAGAAACGGGAAAAGCGACCAGTGCGGCAGTTATCTCGCCACTCACCCTGGAAAAGGAAGGGGTTGACGAAGGCGAGGCCTTACGCAATCACATATACACCTGTGAACTGCGTATTGTTGAAGCGGAAAATAAACCCTTTCTTATTGAACACAAACCATTTCGCCGCGCCCTGCCCGCAGAGATTCCGCAAGAAGTAAGGGAGACACAAGCCTTTGAGCTTCACTGTGTTATGTTTCGAACGGACGCGCTCAAAGAAATGGAACTTCCGCAAATGACCATGCGAGAGCACCTTGATATCGGCATGCAATTACGTGGCAAAGGTGAAAAGCTCGTTGCCGAACCAAGGTCTGTGGTTCACTTTGACAACCTTGGAACCCGCGCCGATCTCAATGATTTAAAATACTTTAATTTAAGGTGGAACCGTCAAATTTGTGAACAATCTTCGCGCTTGTTTGAAAAGCGCTGGGGTTATAAGTTTTACAATGAAGAGGCGATTTACTTCTGGGCCCAACGTCGGCGTATATTTTTAGTATTAAGAAACCTGTATATCCCTATCAGCATTGCGAACAAAATAGACCGGGCATTTCGAAAGATAAAAACCAGCGTTAGCCCTATATGGGACCCTCTACCAGACCCCTTTGCAGAATCACGCTTGTTTTACGAAACACTTCCAACAGGCATTCCCCAACAACAGGATCATGCTATTTATTAAGACGAAAACTCACTACGCGTTATAAATTTCAAGATAGCGTCGACTTGTTTCCTCCATAGAGTACTCGCGGCGCATTTTCTCTCTACCCTTTTCACCCATTTTTTTGATTTCTTTCGGGCTTTCCAGAAAAAATAAAATATGGGATTTAAGCTTTTCAATATCGCCGTAGGGGTACACAAAACCCGATACTTGATGATCGACAAGCTGAGCATTGCCGCCCACATCCGAAGCAATAACTGCTTTGCCTCGCGCCAAGGCTTCCATAATCGCCAGCGACAAACCCTCCGTTTCAGAGTTCACCGCCAACACATCAAAA
>Ga0209121_10000550_pt1 | contig 39549 bp, 40 predicted proteins | sample Cruoilmetagenom3_FD_187292 | JGI IMG/M metagenome (GOLD analysis project Ga0209121, IMG submission 187292) | Oil polluted marine microbial communities from Coal Oil Point, Santa Barbara, California, USA - Sample 3 (SPAdes) (version 2) | ecosystem: Environmental > Aquatic > Marine > Oil seeps ... | reverse complement strand
AATGAACCCTATGGATGATAAAAAAACCTCCGGCACTGAAACCAGCGCCTTTGGCACCCCCGGCCATGTGAGCCACGATTCATCCCGCTTCTATCAGAGCCGGATGTATGCCCAGTTGGACCAGGGCAAAAAAGTCAACTACATTGAAAACCCTGTCCCTGACGCGGTTCTTGACCGGGTCCTCTGTCAATCCAGCGAATCGATGACCGATCTGCCGGATGCCAGTGTGCATCTGATGGTCACCTCCCCACCCTATAATGCCCAAAAGGACTACGACGAAGACCTTAGCCTGGAAGATTATCTCGATCTGCTCTTCCGGGTCTGGCAGGAGACCTATCGCGTATTGGTGCCAGGCGGACGGGTCTGCATCAATGTTGCCAACCTCGGCCGCAAGCCTTACCTCCCCCTGCACAGCTACATCATTGACCAGATGCTGGAAATCGGCTTCCTGATGCGGGGCGAGATCATCTGGGACAAAGCCGCCAGCGCCAGCCCGTCCACGGCCTGGGGGTCCTGGCTTTCCGCCAGCAATCCCGTCCTGCGGGATGTGCATGAATATATCCTGGTCTTTTGCAAGCAGAGCTTCAGCCGGCCCAAAGGCGAACGGGTGAACACCATCGAAAAAGAGGACTTCCTGGCCTGGACCAAGTCCGTCTGGGAGTTCAAGGCTGTGCAGGCGCGGTCCATCGGCCATCCCGCACCCTTCCCTGTCGAACTCCCCCACCGCTGCATCCAGCTCTACACTTTCCAGAACGATGTCATCCTGGACCCCTTTGCGGGCAGCGGCACGACCTGCGTGGCCGCCAAACAGGATGGCCGCCATTTCGTCGGTTATGAACTGGTGCCTGAATATTGTCAACTGGCTGAGAAACGCCTGATGGAAATCGATTAATCCTGTTCCGTCTTTCCCCCAATACTAGGAACTTAGCGGACGTCCACGGCTTGCGAGAGCCGTTCGATGGCTGTGTCAATATAGGTATCCTGTTCAATATCCAGATGGATAGCGCCTGTCGGGCAGACCTCCACACATCGGCCGCATCCCCGGCACTCTTCTGAGATCACGGCTTTACCATCCACAATGCTGATTGCGTTGATAAAGCAAATATTCTCTTCCATGCAGCTGCCGCAACCGATGCAATCTTCCGTCACGGATACCACCACCCCGGGCATCCGCTCCACTTTGTTCTTCAATTTGGGTGCGAGGTTGGGCAGGAACTTGAAGAGGCAGCAGCAGGGACAGCAATTGCAGATCGTCATCAGCCGGGTAGATGCTTCCACCCCCATCCAGACTGCGTCAATCTTATCCCGGCCGATCAGGTGCACCAGCCCGGCCTGCCTGGCTTTGTCGAGATGCGCCAGTGCCGTTTCCTTATCCACAATCCGTCCTAATTTGGGGTTGATATCCAGCACGCCTTCACCCAGGAAGATACAGCCGATATCGTGGTCATACTCCTGACAGTCAGCAGCCTCCCGACAAACACAATGGTTCATCAGGAAGATATAACTGGCCTCATCAATAAAATGGGAAACAACTTCCGAGGGAACAACGATGTTCTCCTGTTCATCAATCTGCTGGTTGATCACCACCCGGTCTTTAGGCAGGTAAAAAAGCGTATCCCCCGATTTATGTCCATTAAACAGAGCATGTCCCATGACCGGGCCAATCAACGGCCATTTTGTCAGTTCAGCAACTGCAAACCGCATGGAAAAATGTCTTTTTAGAAAATTGATCAACCAAAGCGAGCGACCCATCCAGGCTCCTCAGGGGTGAAATCATCAATACTGGGGCACTTCTCAACCCATTATAAAACCGAATAAGCTGAAATTCTTGCCTATCAGCATCAATCCCAATCATTTAATTTACGCAGAAGCGCTTGAAAAGTTTCAAAAAGGGGAACTAAGTTTCCTTTTGGCTGGCGTAATGCTCCAGCCGGTCCCTGACTGACAGGACGGAAATCAAGGCCAGTAAAGGTCCGGTCCCAAGGATAAGCGGCAGGATGGTCGCCAGGCTTAGGATCAGGATCAGCAAGGAGAGGCCGCAGCTCACCAGGCAGTAAGCAGGAGAAGCCAACAGCGTCAGCAGGCTGTTCTTCCAGGCCAGGCCCAGCGATTTTTCCTCCTGGGCAAGCAGGTAGCCGGGCGTCAGCAGCTGGATGCTGGCCCAGATCACAACCATCACCACCAGGATGACAGCCAGCAGCGGCGACCAGGGCGTGTCCCACTGGGTATAGAACCATAGGCTGATAAAAGCAGTTGCAAAGAGGATTATATTAACAACTCCCCACAAAAGGCCCTGCCAGAAGGTGCGCTTGAACCCATCCCACCACCCTGCAATGCCGGTCCTGACACCATCTGCCAGGTCATCCGCGACCGCGCCCATCCCTAAAATTGCCGGCCCGGCCAGCAGCCCCGTCAACGATGCCAGCAAAGTGACCAGGTTGACCAGGACGCCGTTGCTCCAGTCATCCCACCAAAGACGGAAGGACTGACCGATTGTTTTAAATGCGCTGTGAAATTCTCCGGATCCCATAGCAAAATTATACTGGCATTCCTAAACGCTGTCCGTGATACAATGTTGAAAAACATCAGAAAGTGTTCATGTTGTCCTAACCCGGAGTTCCCTTGCCTTGTAAGGTGTCCTTTGGGCACAAATGGAAATATTGCGCGTTAAGAATAAGGAAAAACAATGTTTGTCTATCTCAGCAAGCTCCTGCCGCTATTTGTCTACCCCCTCGGGATTGTTACCCTGCTCCTGATCCTGGGGTTGACCTCCGACCGCCGCCGAAAATGGAAAAAGACCTTCCTGATCATGGCCCTGGTCGTTCTGCTTGTCGGCAGCAACCGCTGGGTGTCCTTTGGTCTGGCGCGGTCATTGGAATGGCAAAACCTGCCTTCGGAGACACTCCCCCAGGCAGAGGTGATCGTCGTATTGGGCGGTGGTACCGAATCGGGTGACTATCCCCGCCAGATGGCGGAAGTGAATGGCGCGGGAGACCGGGTTCTGTATGCCGCGAAACTCTACGACGAAGGGACCGCGCCCGCGATCCTGGTCAGTGGGGGGAATCTGGCCTTCAGTTCAGCACGCGGTGCCACTCCAGCCGAGGAAATGACCGAACTTCTGACCCTGCTGAACGTGCCGGCTGAGGCCATCTGGCAGCAGACTCAATCCCAAAATACTTACGAAGATGCCCGATATTCCGCAGAAATCCTGCGAGAAAAAGAAATCACCGAGATCATTTTAGTGACCTCGGCGATGCACATGCCCAGAGCGAAAGCCCTGTTTGAAAATCAGGGTATTGCAGTGAATGCCGCCCCGGCAGATTTCACCGTTACTGAACAAAACTGGCAGAGCCTCTTTCATCCCAGTGTGGGGGAACTGGTGATCAACCTCCTGCCAAACGCCAGAGCGCTCAACCTGACCACCACTGTGCTCAAGGAATATTTCGGTTTATTGGTTTACCACCTGCGCGGCTGGGTCTAACCCACCATATAGGCGAGGCTGACCGTGCCGGGACCGGTGTGGGAACCTATTACCGGGCTGACATAGGTGACAACAGTCTCGACCGGGTGGAACCGTTCAACAGCCATATCCAGCAAGGCTTGACAATCCTCATCTGCGGCAGCGTGGAAAGCACCAATCCGGACGGGCTCACGCCCATCGATATCGGCCTCAATCAGATCCAGCATGCGGCTGATGGCCTTCTTGCGGGAAATGACCGATTCGACCAGTTCAATTTTCCCATCGCGGATCTCCATTAGGGGTTTGATATTCAAAACGGAACCAACCAGCCTCTTGGCTGTATTGATCCGGCCACCCTTATTGAGATATTTCAAGTCGTCCACGGTGAAATAAACCCCGATACGGAGATAGACATCATGCGCCAAAGCCACACATTCTTCCAGGCTCGCGCCAGCCTGTGCTGCCCGCGCCACGGTCATCACCATGAAACCCAGCGCCATCGAAACCAGTTTGGTGTCAATCACTTCAACCGGTTGACCTTCAAATTCCTGTTTGGCTTGAAAGGCCGATTCCACAGAACCGGAAATACCACTGGAAATCGGCAGAGCCAATACGGCAAAGCCCTGACTGAGCAGGGACTTAAAAACTTCCAAATATTCGCCTACTGTGGTCTGACTGGTGGTAGGAAAGGAATCCGATTTGGCTAAACGCTCATAGAATTCTTCAGCCTGGATATCGACCCCATCACGATAGGTTTCGCCGTCCCAATTAACAGTAAGCGGGACTACGGTGACACCCAGCTCTTCAACGATTTCCTGAGGCAAATAAGCAGTGCTGTCTGTAATTATGACAACTTTCTTCATTATTACTCCTGAAGTAATCGGTAAGTATATTTTTTATTAGTACAATTATACATGAAAGTGATATTAAGAGAATGAGGTTAATCATGGGAGGAAGGTCATTTCATCCCTCATCCGCCGCTGGATGGCACCTTTCTCTCGCCTTCAGGAAAAGGATATATAATTCCTTTGGGCTACTTCATGGGGGAAAGTATCTGATACTACTAAAATTTCATCATTTTTCCGTTTCGATAGTTTTTGACAGTCCCAAAACGCTACGCTAGGACATAGATGACCCGATCCCGACCATTCAACACCCCGGATCACTGAATCTGACCCAAAAATCATGGAACAGGAGTAAGTCATGAAATTTAAATATCGAAATCTCTTCTGGGTGCTGGCCCTGGTAGCCGCTCTCAGTTTTGACCAGCTTTTCTGGCAACAACCCGGGGGGATCAATTTCTTCATCTTCGTCCTAATCGCCCTGCTGGGTGGGCTGATCCCACTCTGGCTTGAGAAAGTGTCCATCCCCTGGACCACCTACCTCCTGCTGGTACCCATCGCCTATTTCACCGTGATGCTTGCGTTCCGCGCTGAATCCTTCACCACCGCGACCAACGGCCTGATCACGCTGGGGTCCCTCACCCTGTTTGTCATTACCCTGCGGAATGGAGCCTGGATAAATTTCAACCTGAAGGACTATCTCGGCAACACGCTGAAATTTATCATGATGCTTTTCGCCGGGGCGATTCTGTTCTTCGCCAGGATCAAACCTGAGAACAGCCCACTTTCCGCGGAAATTCTGGAGTCTGAAGAAGAGGCCGAACCCGTCCAGAAAAAGAAGAGGTCAGGCAAATACGCACCTTATATCCGCGGCATCCTCCTGGCGCTTCCATTGCTCATCGTCTTCACCGCTTTGCTCGCCTCGGCAGATCCAGTCTTCAATGCCCGTCTGGAGGACATCAAGGATCTGTTCCAGATTGAAAACCTCGGCGAAACCCTTTTCCGCCTAACTTATATTTTTGTGATCGCCTACATCTTGCTGAGCGCCTATTACTACGGCCTGGTGGAGAGTGAAAAGCTGGAGGCTGGGCCGGCTGAAAAGCCCATGGTCAAACCCTTCCTCGGCATGATCGAAGCAAGCATCGTTCTAGGTGCGATCAACCTGCTATTTCTGACCTTCGTTGTCCTGCAGTTCACCTATCTCTTTGGCGGCACGGAAAATATCACCGTTGAAGGATTCACCTATTCAGAATATGCCCGCCGCGGTTTCTTTGAGCTGGTGGCCGTGGCCGTGATCAGCCTGGGGATGTTCTATATCCTCAGTCAGGAGACAACTCGGGAAGGCAAAACCCAAAGCAGGCTGTTTTCTGGTTTGGGATTGCTGCTGGTTGCCCTGGTTGGCGTCATGCTGGTCTCCGCGCACACCCGCCTGTCGCTCTACGAAGCCGTCTATGGGTTTACCCGCCTGCGGACCATTACCCACATCTTCATCTTCTGGCTGGGCGTCCTGCTTCTCGTTGCGGCCATCCTGGAGTTGGCCCGCAGAATGTACAGGCTGCCCCTGGCCGTAATCCTGTTCATCTTTGGCTTTGGCCTCACGGTCAACATCGTCAATCTGGATCGTTTCATTGTGGAGCATAATCTCAATCAGGCCCTGGCTGATGATGGGCAGAGCGAATATGCCGGACTGGATATCCACTATCTCTACACCCTCTCCTACGATGCCATTCCACCTCTGGTTGAGTATTACGATCAAGGTACATTGCCCGCTGTTATTGAGGAAGAAATCGGCGGTTTACTGGCCTGCCGCTACGCAACCGAAAATTCATTCCAAACCACGTCCTGGTTTTCCTGGCAGGCACCCAGGATAAAAGCGCTCAACCTTCTGGAATCGCATTCAGAGGATTTGAAGAATTACCTTAAATATAATCAGGACGGATGGAACGCCGTGGTTGACGGCGAACAAACGCCCTGTTATTTCTATGGCAATCCTTTTTGGGATTAGCTAGGTCGCTGTCTCAGGCGGCGAAACGATAACCTCGAGAACGCACGGTGAGGATATGGCGCGGGTTGGCTGTATCCTCTTCGATTTTCTGCCGCAAGCGCCGGACGTTCACCCTGACAATCGGGCGGGCATCCATCTCATCCAGCTCATAGCCCTGCACTGCCCGGATCAACTCCGAAGCGCTGACCACCCTGTCGCCATTGGAGACGAGGTAATCCAGCATATCAAATTCGGTCGGACTGAGTGAGATGGGTTCTCCATTCTGAACAACCATTCGCTTACGCCGATCCACGATGATGTTAGGTGTCTCGAGAATGTGGTCATGACCCGGATGGTCATCACCTTCCGGTTCAAGCGCAGCCCGCAGTTGATTGAGCATCATTTCAATCTGGTTGATTACCTGAATCCTCTCCGCTGATTCCTTACGTTCCATCATGCAGCGATTCACGCGGGTCACAACTTCGCTAATATTAACCGGCTTGACCAGATAATCATAAGCACCCAATTTCAACGCATTAATCGAGGATTCCAGATGGGCATAGGATGTCACCAGGATCACGTCTGTTGAAGGCGTGTTCTCCTTGATCCATTCCAGCATATCCAGCCCCCGAACATGTCCATTGGATTTCAGGTTCACCAATGCCAGGCCATACTCCTGCTCCTTTAAGAGGCCCTCCGCCTCTTCAGGGGAACCCGCTTGGGCAATGGGATAGCCCTGCTTTTCCAGCGCGTCTGTCCATGCGCTCTGAAAAGCGTTTTCATCGTCTACGATCATTACTGATTCAACATACTCCATACGATCCTCCCAATAAACCAAACAATAAGAAATTAATCTTAATTGTTTTCAGCAGTCGACTGAACAACTAACTCGTAAAAAGCCACCTGCCGTTTAATCTCATACCTTTTCAAAACAATCAGCCCTAAAACTTATTATGGAACCTTCACGCATTCGTTATGTTCGTTATTTCATAACAACTATATGCAATCCATTTCACTTTCATTATTATTCTAATGAGTCTCAAAACGTACTACCTTAATCTCAGATTACAAACGGTTTAGAAGGTGCTAAGTGTTTTTGAATCTGAAAATTAAGGGGAAGTGAATCTTTTTGGGAAATCGGGCAGCTTTAATTCAGATATCTGATTTGCCAATAGAAAAGGCCATCCAAAATGGATGGCTCATGTTGTTCTTCTTTGGATATTTGTCGAATCAGGCCGGCGGGAAGAGGCGCGGCAGAGATTCCGGTGCATATTGCGCCACCATCTCCGATGAAATCCCATTCAGCCGGCAGATTTCAGCATAGAAGTCCACGCTGGGACGGCGGATGCGCTTTTGGGTCTTCTCATCCAGTCCCCACAGGCCAAAACGCTGGGTCCAGCCCCGCTCCCACTCGAAATTATCCGTCAGTGACCAGTAGAAATAGCCCAGAACCGGCGCATTGTTATTGACCGTCCGCCAGAGGGCATGCAGGTGTTCAGCGAGATAACGCGGGCGCATCTCATCTGTGGAATCCTCAACCCCGTTCTCGGTGATGTAAATAGGTTTGCCAAATTGCATCGCCCAGCGGACACCAGCTTCCATCCCTTCGGGCTGGTTGGCAATGAAACCGGTCTCGCTTAACAGTGCATCCTTCGGAAAACTGAGCTTGGCAAACATATGATCTTTCGCCAGAAGGCTGAAACGGATCAGATCGTTGGAATAATAATTCAAGCCGATAAAATCCTGCGTCCCAATCGCTTCGGGAATCCTGTCTTTTTTGATCACCGCATTGAAGAATCCATCCACCAGTGTTCGGGGGAAAAGGTCATTGAAGATCGTATGGAATAGATTCGCCAACCAGCGGTCCGCCGGAAACCAGCTTGCCGGTTTAAACTGACGGTAATGGTAAGCAGAGCCAACCTGTGCTTCCGGCTGGATCTCGTGAATCACGGCATAGGCGCGGGCATGGGCTCTGAGCATGTTTTTCATCACCTGCAAAGCGGCTTTTAGGTCTTTCTTCCCGGGCGGAAATAACCCCACAACGTAAGCACTGAGAGCAAACACATCCGGTTCATTGATCGTTACCCAGAGATTGCAATATGGCTTGAGGGCCTCCACAGCTTTTTCAACGAAAGCAGCGAAAATGTCGATGATCTCAGGATTCTCCCACCCCCCCATCTCAGCCACCCAGAGCGGCTCACTGAAATGGTGCAGGGTGACCATGGGGACAATGCCCCGCGATTTCAACCCGATCAACATCTCCCGGTAATAATCCAGGGCGGTCTCGTCCCAGCGATCAGGCGCGGGCTGAATGCGGCTCCAGGCAATGGATAAACGATGCGCATTCTGAAAAGTGGCCTGCGCTCGGTCAAAATCTTCCCGCCAGCGCCCGCCCCACCAGTCACAGGCCAGGCCGGATGTCTGGCCTTCAATAATACGGCCTTCTTCCTGTTCCCAGGCGGTCCAGGTGTTATTGGGATTGCGTCCCTCAACCTGATGAGCAGCGGTTGCAGTTCCCCAAAGGAAACCATCAGGAAAATAATAGATACCTTCAGGCATGGTGAAATTCGCTCCTGATCATATTTCAACGTGTTAGTTCCAACGCTATACATCATAACGTATTTTTAAAAAACGCGATAATAACCTAAGGTCACATAACTTAAAAGACGCCCCTTCGGAGCGTCTGATTGGCACAACAATTGATTTTGCTTATGACTTCAGAATTCCCTCATCATCCACTGTCCTGACCCGAAGTGCCCCGGTCTGCGGCCAGAATTCTGCCCCCGCAATAAAACAGGCCGGCAGTCGATTCTTGTCCCAGGGGAGATTGATCCGGTTCGCTCCTAAGAAACGGGCATAGTGGCCCACCGGGGGATGCCAGGGCACCAAGGGCACCCCTTCCCGGGTGAAAAACCGGCTGTACTGGTCCATATACACGTCCGCCTGATCGGGCCGGGGTTGTTCATAAAATCGCAGCTGCCGGATGGGGGAGACCTCCGCCAAAACCAGGCGCTGGTTCTCAGTGCCAAGCTCCATCAGCTTGCGGATTTCTGTCAGACAGGGCAGCCCATCCTTGCGATAGGGTGAAGTGGCAATCCCGGTCGCTTCCGCAGTGATTTTTGTGAAGAACTGACCGGCAAAACCGGCAATGGCCAGGAATTGCTCCGAGGTATCCGAAACACAAACAAATCTAAAATAGACATCCGGGCGGTCCGCAGGCGGGTAAAGGTTCCAGGTCCCCGTCGACTGGTTATAATAGCGCCCAGCGCCGCCATCAAAATTCATACTCTCATCCAGACGGAGCATGAAATATTCCGAGTTATTCAAGCCATTCGGGTCCAATGTCACCCAGTATCGCTCCCCGCCTGTCAGTGAACAAGGCGTGGAAAATGTAAATTTCACCCAGGTATACGAGTTTTCCAGCAGGTCCACCGGGTTGACGGGATCGCTGGTCGCTAGGACCGCGCCAGGATAATAACCATTATTGGCCTGCAGCCGCGCTGTCAGCGTGCGGGTAGCACCGCCAATAGTCCGAAGCATAAAGCTGGCAGTTTTTAAATCGCAATCCTCACCCGGCACAAAGGATTGGCCGGCATATTTCGCCGAGGTGTCCTTGCCAAAGGCGAAACTGCCTGGCCCTGGGCCGTAATTCGCGTAAAAACCTTCCAACTGGGTGTAGGGCTGCCAGCCAAGGGTCTTGAACCAACCAGCGCAGATCAATCGGGTCTGAACGGGTCCGGGCTGATGTCGCTGGCTCAATCGGGAGACCGGCCAGGCATGCTGTTCCAATGAGGTATCCCGCAGCGCCTCAGCATGATCCGCATCAATATCAGATTTTCTGATCAACCGGGTTTTGATCCCGAATTCAGCCTGGGAACGGAGGTCATCAACAGTTTCAGTCAGGTTGCGGTCCCCGGGCAGGGTGTCAGGTGAAGTGTAATCATATTGCACACTGACCTGGTTGGCGAGGTCCTTCATTGTCACTCGAACCTCCACCAACTCAAGCTGCACCTGCACCTCCTCAATGTACCCCCACCAAACCGGCTCGCCCTGTTCATCACGAACGGTCACACCGCAACGCAGCAGGCTGACCAGATCCAGCAACGCGTCTGCCGGCCCGCTGACCACCAGTTCAGCCCGTTCCGGGCCGCCAAAAGCCGACCAGGTCAGATGCACAGGCTTCACCGGCAGACCGATCTGAACCGGCTGGGAAAAATCCCTTTTGAAAATTTCAGTCGTAAAACTGGCAGATTTATTCACTTTTTCCATCCTGTCTCCTTCCTAAAGGATTCGCTTACGGGGCCGATAATACAGCCGTAAATTGGCTGTCTGGAAGATATCCATGTCATTGTCCTCATCCGACATCAGGACCACCATCCGGTGATAATGACCCGGATAGAGAGTCAAAGGGAATCCCTGGCGGATATGGGCCACGACCTCCAGATCCTCAGCGGCAAAACGAGCACCCTGAAGGCTCAGGAAATTATCATCCACCAAACAGGCGTTTTCATAGAGGTTATAGAAGGCCAGGAAATTAGCACCCGGTGCCAGCGGCAGGAGCGTCAGGCAGTCAAATTCAATGGTATAGGTCGCATCGGTCTCATGCAGGCCATATAACACCAGGTCCACCTGATGCGCGGGGACTTCATTCAGTAATTTATTGGGCGGCATCCGCAGCGGTGGAAAGAGCACATAGCCGTAATCCGGGTCCACATAAACGCTTTCTCCTTCCCACAGGACATACGACCCGACCTGAATTTTGATCTGCAGGTAGAGGTCCTCATAAGCAGGAATATTGAAAAACCGCAGCACGGGCCGGTAAGAAAACCCGGCCATCTTTTCGACGGCCTCGCTGGAGAAATACCAGACGCCCAGCGCTTTCCAATCCGTCTCGGGCCAGGCTGCCCGGATATAATGCTCATTTATGGCATCAGCAGAGGGATAAAGCAAACCACCGAGCATATCCCCTGCGTAACAGAACAACATACCCTCCGATGGGCTTACGGGGTGATGGTAAAGCCCTAAAAATATGTCCTGCATGACCCCATCCTCGGTTGTATTGACCAATTCCAGCCGCAGCGGCGCGGGCAGGTCGGTCTCAAAATCCCCCGGCTTGATCAGGACGCTGCTGCCATGCCCACTGTGAGCGTCAGTGTGGTTGATCAAATCCACCCCACCCAGCACATCTTCATCGCCGCCAACTGTCAGCGGCAGTTCCACCGGATCAGCATCGTAATGATTGGGACGGATTATGTGCAGGGTCAGCAGCAGCGAGCCGCTGAGATGAGTCTCCGGGCTGTCAGCGTTGACCTGGATTTCAATAGACTTCAACAGAGTGTAATAGTACCCACCACCCTCCATCATCTGAAATCGCAGGCATGACGGCGCAGGATAGCCCGTCTGGTGATAGAGCAAATTCCGCTGGCGGATCGTTTCCAGCGCTGTGATGCCAGCAGACAACTCCTCCGGCGTGCCTTCCAGGCTCAGCCGGATCGATTCTGCAATTTCCTCGCCCAGCTCAAAAGCCGATTGATAATCCGCCTGCCTGAAAGGCGCACTGATCCCATCTCCATGCAGTACCAGCCACTCACCCGGGTCAGCGTAACTCCCAATCGCAATCTGGTTCATTGATTCTCCTCCCAATCCCATTGATCGTAGGGCACGGTTTCTGCTTTCTGATGCGTTTCCAGCCTGACCTCGCCCAGCATTATCTGAAAACGCGCCATATGGGCCGAGGCCCAAGCCGCCAGAGCGTCCGGCAGGTCCTCCCTGGCCCGAGCGTCATCAAACCGGCCGGTGGCGCGCAGGGTCAACCCATACGCCACTGCGCCGACCACCAGGACATGCTGGTGGTCTTCCGCCAGAGTTGTCTCAACCGCTCCATCCAGCCCTTCCAGACTCAGGGTCTCATCCAGCACCCGGCCAATCGCCTGCAGAGCTGACCGGATGGCCGATTCCAGCAGGGGGTCCCTCCAAATCAGCTTGCCGGTGTCATTCAGGTGCGCGCTCACCCGGGTCTTGAAATCGGTCAGTGTCAGGCTCATTGCGCCTCCTCAGCCTTCATCTGGCTGGTCGCCTTCCGCACTTCCGCGGCCGTAAACGCCTGCTTGCGTCCATCCGGGCCAATCACCACCAGCATACCATCCGCTCGCTGAGTCAAATCCAGCGGCGTGCCGCCCACCAAATAGGCAGCCACTTTTCCAATCGGGTATGTTTTTCTGCGTGCCATCATGCCTCCTTTCTCGTTGGCCGGCTCTCCAGCGTATGGAAAGCCGGCCATTCATTACTTGTCAGGCTGCTCTGCTCAGGCCATCTTCAATCCCGGTGCCGAGGATATAGGCCACCAGCACGTAGACCACTGCCGTGAGCTGCTCTTCCGCCAGTGGGAAATCCGGCTGCCAGGCTTTGACGATCACCAGCACCAGGCCGATCAATGCTGCCCAGAACTTGCGGCTGCCCAATAATTGTTTAAATTTTTCCATCAGGACCCTCCCTGGGTTGTTGTGCCTTGTGAGGACCTGCCCCACCCACTGGTGAAACAGATCCCGTCGAAGGAGAAAAAATGAAGCGTAGCGAATGTGTCTCAGGCCGGCACGTTGTTCTTGTGCAGCGGGCGGAAGTCGTTCACCCACACGGCCAGGTAATGACGAACCTTCAGGCGGTGCTCATCGTTCATGAATACCGCCGGGGAGAGCTCATCCCCCGCCACATAAATCTCGGGCAGGATGCCGAACCGCTCACCAACATAGACCGCCGGGGCGATCACAGGGTCGCAGGCTGTTGCCCAGTCATCCGCATCGGTCCATTCCGGCACCAACAGCGGCACCGCAGTCCCCTTGAGGATGTTGTCATAGACATAGTCCTGCTCCCGCACAAAATCACCCTGCAGGATCTGGAAGGCCGTTTTCTGCAGACTACGGGACACCAGCAGATACTTGGGATTGACCGCCATCTTCGGGCCGGTGCCGTAATAGGTGGTAGCGTTCTTGATCAGCATCGGCTGGTTATAGACCGCCGCACAGACCGCATCCCACTCATCCGCGCTCAGCGCACCCGTCCGCAGGTTAGCGTGTCCACCCGCCGAGGTGACAGCCGTAGCATTGAACAGCGCGCCGGTGTCCGCCATGGTTGGGCCAACCCCGGCATTGGCTGTAAAGATCTGGCTGACCAGCTTGGAGATTTTCCTCAGGCCAGCCGAAGCCAGCTCGCGGGCATAGGCCTTCAGCTTGCGGGTCTCATCCCGGTCAATCAGTTCCAGCGTGAGGGGGATATACCCGCCATATTTGACGAAACTGGCTGTCTCGGGTGAGTCGCCCACCACCAGTTCAGTGTAGGCCCCGCCCTCCGCCACAGTTGGCAGGTCGCCCACCGTCCCAACCAGGGTGCCGGTGATGTCGTTGAGGGTGTTGAAATGTTCGGTGACGGCAATCTGCTGCCACCAGTTGTAGCCCGCCCGTCCCAGTGCGTCCCAGGTGTTGACCACCAGCTTGTTCAGGGCATTTTTCACCAGTCCGGTGAAATCGGCTGTGGTGGCGAATTGGGCCCGATTAGGGTGATAACCGCCGTGCAGGTCCGTATCGCCGGTCAGCGAAAGATAAAGTTCCCGAATGCCGGAAAGCCGGGCCACGGAGAGATTTTTCTGGGCGGCCGTTCTTGGAATGCCAAACAGGTCATCCACCGCCATCTGCAGCCGGTCTTCAGAGGTCACCATCCCGCTGATCTTGCCCGGGCCGGCCACCACCGCAGGACCTGTCAGCTCCGTGACCATCTGGCGGGCGTCTTCAATCGCCTGCGTGAGCTGCTCGCCCTCAAAAACCTGCCCATCAAACTGCTTGCGTACCCGGTCAGAAACCGGTTTGGGCAGCCTGGCCGCGGCCAGGGCTGAATCCAGCAGGTAGCCGCACATCTGCGCTCGCACGTCCTGAGTGTTGGGTGTGTCCATCCCTGCATTTGCCCCTACTGAGGTTCCCCCCACGGGGTCCTTCACTTGCTCGTTCATTTGAATACCTCCATTTAGTTCTTGTTCAATATATTGGTTCAATTGGCGCAGGAATGCGCCGCCCCGCGCCGGGTCATAGACCAGGTCCACGGAGAAAACTTTGAGGATCTTCTCCACCCGGTGATTCCGGCCCGCAAAGAGCACATCGGCTGAAAAACCGATCCTGCCTGCGGCGGTCTCCTCTCCCGAAAGCAGTTCTTCCCCCAGTGCTGCCAGCACCGGACCGCCCGGACCAAAAGCGGTCAGGGTAGCGCGGATTCCCCGCGCGGTCTCATCCCAGACCGCATCCCGCAGCACACCGCCGACATCCCGCACGGATCGCACCTGGCGGTCATGGTCAATGAAACAGGTCGCCCCCTCCCATAGCGGCAGGCTGGCCTGCAGCACCTCCGGCGGGAAAAACCAGCCGTTGCCCTCCCCGACCGTGATCGCCAGCACCTCGAACCTGCCGGGTGAGACGGGTTTGGCGCTGGCTTCCAGCGTCAGGCGGATTTCCTCCTTTCCCTTTCCAGATTCATTCATCCTCACGCTCCTTTCCGGGGACTTCCGGCACACCCGCCCGCGCCATCAGGGCATCCAGGTCCGCCTTCTCCCCCACAAATCGGTACACCACTCGCAGATACTCGCGGGCGTCAATCAACCCGGCCTGATACAGCCCCTCAAACAGCGGCCCGATCTTCCCACCCGATTCAGCCAGAGCCGCATTATCCCGGGCGGAGATATCCGCGCCGTGAAGGGTGATGTCCACCCGTGGATCCACCCGTCCATCCACTTGCGCACGGCGCTGCAGGACAACGCCCAGCAGGTCCCTCAGCATCCAGAGGAAGAACCGTTGACGCTGTTCAAACTTACGATGGGTTGGCGACCCGGCAGCTTCCGCTGTGGTGCGGGTAGCGCTCTCCGGTTCCGCCAAAAAGTGCATTGGCACGCCCGCCCCCGCGGCGATCATCTTCTTTAGCGCCAGCCCATCGGTCTGGGCATCCAGCGCCTCCAGCCTGGGCGAGATCACCGACCAATCCTCACTCTCATCGGTCACCAAAATGGATCCTGGTGAGGGCGGATTGGCGGCCAGTTCCAACTGGCGGGTCCGGCGGGCGGTTTCCGAAGTGAAAGCGGCCTTGACCCGGTAAATAAAGGCGTTGCGGAAGCGGTTCAGCCGCATCCGGTCCTCCAACCAGGCCGCGTAGCGCCGCAGCCAGATCAACAGCGGCGCCAGGTCCGATTCGCCCCACTGGGCACCGGCCGGGCGGTTGACAGCGTAATGCAGCATTACCGGCGGGAAGGTTCCCCCTTCCCCCAGGCAATCATCCGCAGGGTCATAAGCCGGATAGACCTGTCCATCCTTATCCACAAAAGCCAGCGGTTGTTCAATATCGTTCTCGGCCGAATCGATCCGGTCAATATCCGCGGCGGGTACAGCACGCAGGTATGACATGCCCACCCGGTCGGTGGAGATCAGCAGGAACAGATTCCCCGAGCGGGTCAGCTCATCACAAAGTTCCACCATCCGGATCCCCATCCGGTTAAGCGGGTGCGACCAGAAAGCCCGCAGAAATTCCTGCGAGGACGCATGGCCGCATTCAATATCCACCCCGCCCCCCACTACATACTCGCTGGTCAGTTCCACCAGCCGCCGGGCCAATGGGTCACTGCGCCAGGCGTCCAGACAAGCCTCCAGCACCGATTCGCGGTCCGGGTTCAGCCTATCGCGGGGGGAATCATCCAGACTGCGCGTCCCCACCAGAAAAGTATTATCATCTTCGATCACAGCCAGCCGCTCGCGCACGGTGCGGTCTACCAGCGGCTGAAACCAGCGTCCCAGCCATCGTTCTGCCAGTGACATGTTATTGCCTCCTTTCATTACATCATCTCTAATAAGTTGAATAGATCGGGCAGACCTGCTGGTCCAGCGGACAAAGTACCGTCTCAGGCGTCCGGCCAATAAAGGCCGCCAGATCCGACTCACTCCCGTTCCAGCGGTTGTAATCCATGTAATACATGGCCTTCGCACCAATTGACGCCCCGCGGGCAGCCGTTTGGTGGATCAGCCAGTCGGTCACGCCTTTCGGCAGTGCTGGCGGGCAGGCATGTTCTGGCGTGTAAAGCGGGTAAGGCCAGGGCCAGCGGTACTGCGCCAGCCACCAATGCATCGGCGGCAGGTCAGCCACCCGCAGGTACTGATCCACCCATCCCGCCCGGGAATAGAGGACCGGTGTGCGTCCGCTGCGGGTCTGCATGATCCGGCAGGCTTTCACGGTGGCATCCGTGATCCTGGCAGCCGAATAGCCATGGTCCAGTTCCAAATCCAACACCAGCGGGATCCGGCTCAGGTCCGCATCACCCAGAATGCGGAAGAAATTATCCATCTGGGCTTCCGCCGATTCGCCGGGAAACAGCACATGATAAGCCAGGCGTGCCCGGCCAATCCGTCCGGCTCCAGCAAAATAGGTGCTGAACCAGGGGTCCTGATAGCCCCAGGAAATCCCCGCCCGCATGGCGATGAATGCCACCCTCGGCTGGTGTGCGGCGATCTGGTCAAAATCGACCTGGGTCTTGCCATCCGCTGAAGTGTTATAGCGGGATAGGTCGATACCAAATGCCAATTCACTATTAACCACGGTCAATCTCCTTGATTGGGTCCCGTCCGGGGATGATCACCCCGGGCAGGTGAGTCTGCCAGGTCTCGCCATCCAACACGGTGCAGAGGCTGGCACTGATCAATAGGTCGTCATGAACCCATTCGCCGTTGGCTGGGTCCCGGGTGCCATCCGGTACGCCCCATTTCAGGCGTTTATCCGGCCCCGGTTGGACGCTGTACTTGCAGAAAGAGGCCTCCCGGTAAAACTGGCGGGCCAGACGGGCCTGTTCGCTTGTGTCCTCCTCCGGGCAGGCATAATCCCGGAACCGCACGGAATCGATCACCGCCAGGAAGTTCCAGCCCAGTTGTGATTTGGTCTTAGCGGAAAAAATGAAGGGCATGACCCTGCCCGGCAGCGCCTTATCGAGAAAGGCCGCCAACCCTGCGCCCACCCCGGTAGCATCCACCACCAGGTGCGATATCCGCCAGGTCTCCGCCAACGCCCGGATCTGGCCGAACAGGGTGATGTGTGATACCCCCACCCACAACCGCCGCTGCACCACCCGGTAGGTTGGCAAATCCGGGGACAGCCCATCCCCACATCCCGGCACGACGGCCACAATCGTCAGGGCGGTGGCATCCCGCCCCGGATTGGCCAGTTCGCCACCTGTCAGGTCCTGCAGGGCTTCATCCGCCCCGGCCACATCCAGCAGCATGGCATAGGTCTCGCCCGGCCGGGCCAGGTTTTGGGGCGGGTGAACACCCTGCATCAACCCCTGCCGCTCGGGTGTGAAGAGTCCGCCTTCGGCATCAATCTCCTCGCAGTAATACTGGGTGCGCACCAACGGATGGTTCCGCCCCAGGCGGTCAATCTGCTGCCTCAGGTGTTTGCCATAGGCCGGGACCTCCGCCATCACCTGATCCGCAGAGAGATGAAACACCCGCCGGATGCCATCCCGCTCCTCGGCAGCTTTGGCTGTGCGCAATTCCCTCGCCAACAGGGTTCGGCTGGTCCAGGCCGTGCCCCAAAAAACCGTTGTGGCATTGGTGCTGGCCCCCATCGGGGCAATTTCCTTATCAAATTTATCAATCTGAATATCCTGCGCCTCATCCACCGAGAGCAGAGTTGAAGCCGTCGCACCGACGATATTGGCCGTGGGTGAGCCGGAGAGAAAAACCACCCGCGCCCGGCCCACCTGATAGACATGGCCAAAATATTTCTGCCAGCGGTCCCGCACGATCAGGTTATTGCTGAGTACTTCCTCCAGTCGTCGCATAGCATTCTCTGTCTGCGGTTTCCAGGTCGGTGAGATCTGCACGATCTCACTGCGTTCCCCGGAAAGCAAGGTCAGCAGATAAGCCTGAACCTGGGCCTGAAGCTCGTTCTTACCCGATTGGCGGGGGAAGATCACCACGAAACTGAGTCCCTTGTGTTGCAGGACGGAATCGACGATCGCCCGGGCGGCCTTTTCCTGATAACGCCGAAGCCTCAGGCCGCTGGCATAGCGCACAAAGGGAACAATATCCCGCAGCAGTTTCTTAAGCAGTTCCTCCAGTGTGGTCATCCTAACCCCCCAGAAAAGCCCGCAATATCGCCACCAGCGACATCAATCCCGAACCACCGCTGGAAAGCGCAGAGACCAGCTTGAACTGGGTCACGCCTTCGGTAGCGGTCCGGATGCGGGTTTCATGGTCCCGGATCTCCTCTTCCAGCGCAGCCAGCCGCTGATTATTCAATGCCTGTTGGTGCGCCAAGCGGGCTTCCAGCGCATTCACCCGGGCCTGCATCAGGGCGTTGGCGTGCCGAAGTTGTTCGGCCAGCAGCGCGGCATCTTTCTCATCCATCCCGCACCCCCTCGCCGTGGCCGTTCAGCCCCGCACTGCCCATCTCTTCCAGCACAGCCGACATAGCCCGGGTCAGCGAATCACCCAGCTCATCGGCCCGTTTGTCCTGCAGGCTGTGTTCGGTCTGGATCACTTTTGCCAGCCGGGTGCAGCTCATCCCCAGAAGCCGGAGCACATCCGCCAGGGCGTCGAGATCATCCGCTTCGCTGGCAGCCTGCTCAAAAAACCGCCGCATCATCACCCGCAACATGCCAATTTCACCCATCAGGGATTCCCCCAGGGCGCGATCAAGATCTGCCAGTTCAGCCTTCGTAAAATGTTCGGTATAGTAGCCTGCTTCGTTGCCGGCCGGCTGTTTGGCCATCATCAGAATGCCACCTCCAAAACGGTCTTATAAAATGAACGGGCTTCCGGGTGAAACGCAAAGCGCAGCAAAGGAAGGTAAGGTCAGGACTTTCGTCACCCGGACAGCCCTGATTAGAACTTATGTTCTAACTTGTACTAACTTTATCATTCGAGGGTGAGGTTTTCAATCCGTTAAAAGCGGCAGATTTCCCCCAACTCCTGCCGGAAGCGGCAAAACCGTAAACAAATTGCCTATTGCCAATCCACGGGGCTGGGAGTATGGTTCCCGATGCTGCTGGAACCTAAATTGCAACCCATTTCAGATAAAATAATGCTACTTATCTGGTAATCATTGGTGACACCTTATGAAAAAAACCTTTTTAATCCTCACTGCCCTCCTGATCGGCCTGAGCTTTCTGGTCCCGTCGGTGCCTGCCAAAGCTCAATCCACCCCGCCCACGGAAAACGAGATTGCCGATTTCCTCAATGGGCTGCCCCAAATCGCCGATTCCGGCGGTCGGGTGCTGTCCGTGACCTATTTTGGCGAAGCACTGGTCATCGACCTCAGCCGGGAGGTCCTCCCGGAGAGCGTCTACGACGAAGCGCTCTTCACCAACCTGCAGTCCGAATTGGATGCAGCATTCCAGATCAACCTGTATTTCATGGTCACTTTCAAGGTGGAAGGGCTGCCTCTGGAAGACTGGGGACGTCCTGTGCTGGAGATCACCGAAACGGCGGAGTGGCCCCTCGACCGGGACCTGCCCGCGGATGGCCCCCTGGCCGGATATAAGATCGCACTAGGTGCCGGCCATGGTATTTATTGGAATGAATCCCTGGCCGAATGGCGCTACCAGCGGCTCGAGTTCTGGGGGATCCGCGAGGATATCGTCAATTCGGAAATTATCCAGTTGCTCAAGGCCAGGCTGGAAAGCCTGGGCGCCACGGTGATTGACACCCGTGAGATGGACCAGAACGCCCGCACTGGCGTGTCCGGTTACCCGGCCTGGCATGAAGCCGCCCGCCGGTTCGCCATTTATCTGGGTTTGCCTTCCTCCATTTGGGACAGCCGGGACACGAATTACAACAGTGACATCCGCACCCGGCCCTATATGGCCAATTACTATGATGCGGATATTCTGGTCAACCTCCATAACAACGGTTATAACGGAGAATTCAGGGGCACCGAAACCTATTGGGATTCCAACAACGACCCCGGTTCACAAGCGCTTGCCACCGCGGTCCATAACCAGATCATCTCCACCCTGAGAGCCGCCTATGGCACCTGGACCAACCGGGGAATCAAGGTGGTCGATGATGCCTATGGTGAGATCAATTTTGCTGAAATGCCGGCGATCCTGGTTGAGCTGGCCTTCATGGATAACTATGAAGACAATGCCATGCTCCAACTGGACTCCTTCAAGGAACACTCAGCAAATGCCATGGCGGCCGGGATTTGTGAGTATCTGGGTGCTGACTGCGACCCCGCACCGGTCACCCTCGAATTCCCCTCCCTCACGCCTAGTTATGCCGGGATGTGCGATTCGGGCTGGTCCCGATATAAAAACGACCGCGGCGTTTATGCCTACCTGACCTTGAATTCAGAGGAAGAAGCCCAGAGCGCCAATCTGGCCAGCTGGTCACCCGTCCTGCCCAACAGCGGCGAATACAATCTGGAAGTCTACATCCCCGCGCATGCTCCCGTGAACTGGTCCTGCCCTTCCCAAACCGTGGATTGGGACACCAACTACGCCGCCTACACCATCTCCCATGCCAACGGCACCAGTACGGTGCTGGTCAATCAGGCTGTGCTGAATGATGAATGGGTCAGCCTGGGGAACTTCCACTTCAATGCCGACACTGATGTGAGCATCACGCTAAGCGATGTCACCGGAGAAGAGTATCTGACCACCACGGTCTCCGCCAGCGCCGCCCGGTTCACACTTGTCGGGAATGCCGGCCAGCAATTCTATGATACCGACTTTGTCCCCGCCAATTGGGCGCAGGATGAGAGCGGTGCAACCACCGAAGAGATCCGCAATTTTCTAATCTTCAACCAATCCTGCCTCGCGGACCCCATCCAGGATTCGGGCGGTGAGACAATCGACATCGCCGACCTGCTCCAGCAGGCCGCGGCGGCTAACCAGATCAGCGCCAAACTGCTGTTGGCCATCATGGAAGCCGAACAAAGCGCTATCTCCACCTGCCCGGATGACATCGCCCTCGCCAACCTGATGGGCTTGACAGCCTCTACTGCCCGTCAGCAGATCAGCGAAGCCGCCATCCAGTTAGGCAATGCTCTGTCCACTCTGACCATCACCGGGGCCTCGCCCAATGGCTGGGCGACCGGCAGTCCCAAAACCACCTTTGACGGGGTTTCGATTATTCCGGCCAATGACACGATCACCCTGCTCTTTGACTATTTCCAGAACGCCGGGCAGGTTTGGGGTGGCGCTACACCGGACGAAAACGGTGTCTGGGGAGCCCACATCGCCTACCGGGACTACCTTTTATATGCCCCGCTGCCGAAAGCGATAGAAACACGGTATCTATCCATCTTCTTCCGATAAATTAGTAAAAAACCAGCCTCCCGGGGAATTTATTCTATAATAGGAATAAGCCTTCAACCCGGGAGGCTGGATGATTTCCAAACACCATCAAAAATTTTTCCTTTTCCTGACACTGCTGACACTGGCTGCCTGCAGCCCAACAGAATTTGAGCCCGAGGATTACCCTCTGATCGATCGGGCGGCTTCCGTGCCGAACGATATCGAAAAGCGCAGTCCCACAACCGATGCCGCCCCGCCTATCCTCCATTCCCCAGAATACGAAGCCCCCGTCCCAGTGCCCGGCGGGGTGAACACCAGCGGCGGGGAAGACTCCCCCTTCATCCTGCCGGATGGCGAAACGCTCTACTTCTTTTTTACGCCCGATGTTCGGGTACCCGCCGAACAGCAGCTTCTGGATGGCGTTACGGGGATCTATGTGGCCCACAAGAACGGCGAAGTTTGGGGTGAAGCCGAACGGGTCTGGCTGGAGCCGCCCGACCTCCTGTCACTGGATGGCGCGCCGACCGTCGATGGCAACACCCTGTGGTTCGCCACGGTCCGAGAAGGCATTGACAGCCTGCAGATCTTCACCGCCCAGTGGGGGGACGGCCGCTGGCAGGATTGGCAGCCGGTCAGCTCCCGCCTGCGAGATGAGATCATGATTGGCGAGGTGGAAGTCTATGGCGACATTCTCTATTTCCATTCTGACCGGCCTGGGGGCAAGGGCGGCCTGGATATCTGGATGACCGCCTGCAGCGGTGACACCTGGACCGACCCGGTCAATATCGACGTGGTGAACACCGAGGGGAATAAAGGCTGGCCGGATATCTCACCGGACGGGTCAGAACTCTGGTTCACCCGAACCTACAATGGCAGCCCGGCCATCTTCCGCTCCCTTTGGCAGGGCGATGGCTAGGGCACACCCGAACTGATCCTCTCCCAATTTGCCGGTGAATCTGCTGTGGATGGTGAAGGCAATATCTACTTCACCCACCATTACTTTGAAAATGGCGAAATGATCGAAGCCGATATTTTTGTAGCGAAGCATAAATGATCCAAGGCTGCTTAACCAAAAAGAGACGCCCAACGGGGCGTCTCTTTTTTTCTAATTAATTAATTTATTCAACCGGATTTACTCTGATTCTTCCTCGGCAGCCTCATCCAGCGTATCCAGTTCGTCATTGCCCATTTCGGCATAGGGTTCCTGGGCGGGATTGACCTCGATCAGATCTTCCTCAATCGCTTCCATTTCAGGTTCCGGCTCCGGTTCCACATCCAGCTCACCGGACAGGTTGGCGATTTCCTCAATATAGGCAATATAGAAACCCACCATGCGGGAGCATTCGTCAATGGATAGCCTCTCGTTGACGCCATGCACGGTGCCCACATCCGCCTTGGACATCAGGATCGGCGTGAACCGCAACGCATTGCGGGTCACCCGGGCATAATGCCGGGCATCCGTCCCGCCCAGCACCAAATAGGGCGCAACCAGGGCATCCGGGAAGGCTTCCTTGGTCAGCCGCGCCAGGCGCAGGTAATAGGGCGAATCTGTGTCGGCCACAGGGGAGGGATCCCACCCTGATTCACCATCCAGCGTTTCACCCAAATAGGGGGTCACTTTCACGCGTTCGTCATTGATCCGCTCCAGCACCATCTCATATACCGACCGAAGATCATCTCCCGGCAGGATCCGGAAATTGACCACGGCTTCCGCTTTAGCGGGCAGCACGTTATCCTTCACACCCGCATTGAAAATGGTCGGGGCGGTCGTGGTGCGGATGGTCGCGTTGAGCATATTGGCTTCTGAAAGTTTCTTTTTGAGGATTCCACCGAACAGCCAGGTGTTAGCAAAAAGCATGCGCTGGCCGAAGGGGAGTGCGGAACCGAGATAGCTCATCAGGAATTCCACCACTTCCAGGTGCGGCGGCATCGGATTGAGTTCCAGGCTGGCAACCGCCCGGGACAGCACACCGATCGCAGTTTCCTCTGCGGGCATGGACGAATGACCGCCATCCATCTCAACAGTCAGCTTCAGACTGATATAGCCCTTTTCGCTGATGCCGATCACGGCTACCTGACGTTCAATCCCGGGCAGATAATTATCAATGACACTGCCGCCCTCATCCAGCAGACTGCCCAACTGAACGCCGCGCGAATCAAGCAGTTCAGCAATCGCCTTCGCACCGTGTTCACCGCCAATTTCCTCGTCATGACCAAAGCCAAGGTAGACGGTCCGTTCGGGTTGAAACCCCTGCTTGAGCAGGTATTCCACAGCTTCCAAAACGCCGATCACCCCGGATTTGATATCCAGTGTCCCACGCCCCCAAACATAGCCATCGGCGATCTCACCGGTGAAGGGAGGATGGGTCCAGCCGCCCTCCGGGCTTTCATCTGCCGGGACCACGTCCAGGTGCGAAGTGAGCATGATCGGTTTTAGGCCGGGGTCTTTCCCTTCCCAGGTATAGAGCAAACTGTAATCGTTGACAAGTTCGCGGGTCAGTTTGGCATGCACCTGGGGATAGAGGGTTTGGAATAAGCGATGCAGTGCCAGGAAAGTGCTGGTGTCCACCTTTTCAGCCTCATGGTAGGAAACCGTTTTGCATTGCACGGCCAGTCCCAACCGCTCTGCCACATTCTTTCCATCCACTTTAACAAAATCCTTCTTGCCCGCCTTTTTCTGCGGGGGTGAATAGAGGACGGTTTTCATGACAATAAAACCGGCCAAAAAGATCAGCAGGACACCCAGGCCAATCCCAATTGATGCTAAAACTGTTCCAAACGTCATATCACGTACTCCTTAATTTCAATACTGTCATCATTCCATCAACCGTCCACCGGACTCAAAGCCGGTAGAGCGGCTCACTTGACAGGTATATTGTGTTCTTCCAACAGCGCCAGGAAGGCCTCTTCAGAACCAGGTTCGGTTAACGCCCGTTTCGGCAGGAAAGGATAAATCTTCTTTTCCTCTTCATAAACCAGAATATACATCGTTCGCCCTTTCAAAACATGGACCAAATGGTCCCAGAATAGCCGGGAGGTCTGGCCGCCCAGCACAAGGTCGACTTCCGCCTCGCTAAAAGTGAATTCGCGTGTCATCTGCAGGGTTTCATTCTTCTTGATCATCTTGGTCAACTGGGCCGGGGTCAGAAAGAAATAGTACACCACATAGAATCCCCCAATCAAAAGTGATACAAACGCAACGTTTCGTCCTACTTCGTCTGTGAACAACTGAAAAACCAACCCAACCAACGAACCTACCATTATGACGATGGTCACCACAGCCAGCACGATGAAAATGGGTGTTTTAAGGGCCATCAGGCGCGAGGCTTGAATATAATCATTTCTATTCGGTGTAAATTGGACCTGGAGAGACATTCAGGATACCCAACCTTTCTGGTTGTAAATTTTCCTAATTTTACCACCTGGAACTTTATTAGTTGATAGGTATTATTTAATCCCAATCATTGGGGTTTCAAGCATAATTCTGGCATAATAAGGAAAACCGAAGTATTAGAAGGAATCTCCTATGCAGGATAACATCACTCTGGACCCTTTCACCCCCGCCATCCATCTGATCTATGCCCCGGTCAGTCTGGGCTTTCCCTCCAATACCGACTTGATTGCCAACCTGGTGATCAGCGGAGCGGTTGAAGCGCCCGGGCAGGTTGAAATCAGCCGTTCATTTGACAGCCCCAATCAGTTTCTGGGTGAAATCAAATTCGACCGGCATCGCATCCAGGTCGCCGGGCTGGCAAACCCGCTGCCACCGGATGTGCTGGACCGGACAGTGAACGTCTCACCCTGGCAGCCCCAGATCCGGGCGGCTATGCGCCAGCACCGCTCCCATCTCAACCTGATCTATGCCGGTGACCACCTCGACCCGGTGGAAAAGATGATCGCCCTGTATCAAGTAGCTTTTGCCCTCGAAAACGAGAACCTGCTTGGGATTATCAACGAACCCGCCTGGACGGCCCACCCTCCTGCGGACTTCCTCAGCCCGGACCGGATCAGCACCTACCGTAACGAACTGCCGTTCATCCTCTGGATGGGTTATGTCAAGTTCTACCTCGATCCCTCCCAATACTGGCTGGTGACCAAAGGCCATCATATCTTCGATGTCCCGGACCTCGCCAGCCTGGTGACGGACCCGGCTGACGAAGAAAAGACCATCAATCGGTTCATCAATATTTTCTATTATCTCTATGAAAATGACGTGGATGTGACCGCAGGGGACACGCTGGAGTTGACCAACACCCCCGGTCAATTGCAGTTTACCGAGATGGATGAAGAACTGGCCTGGCTGATTGGACCGTCAGGTATGCTGGCGGTCGCACCGCTGGACAAGCCAAACAGCGACTGAACCTAATCCTCAGAATAGATAAATTCTTCAATGAAATCAATCTGATCCTGATTCTCCACCGCGCCGGGGATATACTGGCGTACCCAGACAAAGGCCTGCCTGCCATCCAGCCCGAGAACCCCCTTCGCCAGACAGGTCGCGAAGATCCCCGTCCGTCCCAGCCCGGCATGGCAGTGGACTGCCACGTTTTGCCCCTGCCTGGCCGCTTGCAGGGCCTGTCCCAGAGCCTGCCGGAAGGGTTCCGGCTCTGGCGTGCCGAAATCCGGCGTTGGGAGATAGATCACATCCATCCCGGCGCTGGCATATTCCTTTTTCAAGTCCACACCCGCCTTAAACAGGATTTCATCCCAGGAAGTCAGCACCACCACAACCTCAACCCCCACCTGGCGATAAGCAGGCATCACCCGCCAGTCCGGGTCAAACATCCGGCTGTAGGGCATTGGGCTGCGGTAGAATTTGCCCGGTAGCTTATACGGTAACTCGTTTAAAATATCCATCATTTGCTTTCTTCTGACCTTCCTGAATTATACTGGCTGAAACAGAATCAAATCCAGGTTGATTTTATAAAATCAGATTATTTATAATATCAGCAGTGAACCATTCGCCATCGGGAGGAAGAATGAAGCTGATCAAACTCAACTGCTCTGCCTGCGGTGCCCCCATTTCCATTCCAGATAATCTGGAGAATCTAACCTGTGCCAACTGCGGCACTTTCCTGGTTGTGGAACAAGGCGAGGGTTATTATGCCCTCAAAGCCGCTGACCAGATCAGCAACGCCATCCACGAAACTGGCCGCGGCACCCAGGATGTCATCCAACAGACCGCTGAGGAGACTCGCAAGGAGCTCCAGCGCTTACAGCTCAACCAGGCCTACAATGCCGCCGATAGCGCCCTGCATGCCACCATGGCAGAGCAGCGTTCGCTCACCCGGGGACAAATGACACCTGCTGCAATTCAGCAATTGGAAGCTTTGAATTTTCAGGAGTGGACTCAATGGGAGGATATCCGCCGGATCCAAATGCAGATGGATGTAATACAATGTGGTCCCCTCGAGCAAAACGACCTGGCCCTTACGAACCAATTGGATATGATAGATCACTCAATTCTCATCATGCGTACCTGCGAGACATCCCCCGCGAATCAGGGTCTGATCCAATCACTTCAGGAAGAAAAAACTTTATGTCAAGATTTTCTGAATACTATCCAAGCCAAAGCCTTAAAGCAGAAAATTCCAGCTTTCTTGATCGAAAAACCCTTCGGAGAGGATCTCAATCAACTTCAGGCAAATCTGGTCCAATTTCAGACGGACATCAGCCAAATGAACCAGCAGCCTCCAACACCCGTTGTCAGCAAACTCAAAGCAGAGCTTTTCAAACGCCAAACTGATATCTACCAGCATTTCCATCAGGAGGTCTACCGTCAATGTTGGGGAGATCTATCCCCCAGGAGCGATCCCGGCAAGGACCCCAATCGGATTACACGCCACATGAAGGCCACTCAGGCGACCATCGGCTGGCTGTCGCAGGTTCCCGATCCGCAGCGACCCCTCCAAAAGGAGATCAAATCCCTGCGGAGGCAGGAAAGAAAACTGTTAAAAATCCATGGCGCGGCCCAGGAAAGCTATCGCGTTCAGAGTGCGGTGAAAGCCCTCACAGCCGGCCTGGCTGCGTTGGCTATCACAGCCCCCTTCAGCCAGAACCTGAACGAAGTCCGGGATCAAATGAAGGTATATAACCAGGATATCGCCAACTTAAAAAATCAGCCTTCCACACCGGAAGTCCACCTGGCACGTCAGCAGCTAAACAGCCAATATCAGGATTTTTACAATCATTGGGCGCAGCTTGAACAGGCTGAGCTAACACAACTTCTGAAATCCAACAATGTCCAGCCTCCTTTCAGCCCGGATCTGGCTCAGGCTGTTGCGGATTATGACCTGGTCACTCAGGATGTGGCCCTGCTCAAAGAAAGGCAATCTATCCCCGGCGTGCAGGCGCTGTATCAACAGGCCGTGGCCAAACAGCGTAATCTATATAATCACCTGCTTAAATTAAAACAGCAAAACGGCTGATTCTTCACCCCTTTTGGGGTAACTGGAAAGCCCCCGCTTCGTCCTGACCAAATTCATCCACTGCGACCACCGCGTCCAGGTTTAACACGCCATAGAGGTGCGGAAAACGCTGCCCCTCCCCCAGCAAGTCCTCATAGCGTACTTCCCCTGCCAGCTTTTCAGCGGCAATGGTGAGCAGCAGGAGGTCCTTCTCACCGCTGTAGAAATTCACGGCCACTCGCAGCACCTGCTCCACCCGAGAAAAATGGATAAAGCCCTCCTTTTCCAGGCTGGCCGGCCGGTAAACGCCGGCTATGTGGGCTGTGTCCCAGTCCGCCCGGGGCAGGATGTGATAGAACAGGTCGCCATGGCGGAGTGTTAACAACGTGTGGGCAGCCATGCCCGCCAGGTCCTGCCGGGGCCAAAAAGTTGAGCCCCAGACCGTAGCGAGTCGCTCAAAGGTCTCCCGTGCCAGGTCCATGGGGAACATCGCGAGTTCAGCCAGGAATTCCTCATCGCTGGGCAAATACAGCCCCATCAGGGGAGCGAATTCCTTTTCCAACAGCCTCACCAGAATCTCATCCACTGCAGTGTGTTCACCTTCCGGCAGCTCTCGCAGCCAGGGCACACATTGCGCCAGGGCAGCCTGACAGGCCTGATGACAATAGAGTTGCAGGAGTTCCTCACGGCCGCCCGTAAAGTCCTCGTCAGTCAGTTCGATCCCCAGCGTCGTGTTTACCAGAGCAATGATCTGGGCCATTTTTTCTAATAACGTTTCATTGGGTATGTTTTTTGTCATCATGCCACCTATTATAATCCTCACATCAACCACCCTATCTAACCCCAGAAAAGGGCGATATGGTATAATTTCGGTCGAGAATCACTTGGATAAGTTACCCTAAAAGGGTTGGTTTTCTCCATCTGGAGTATAATCACTCGTGCGACTTAACAAGAAAAATTATTTAGGAGGATGTCTGATGAAGGTTATCGTTGATGAAGATCTGTGCCTGGGTTGCGGCATTTGCGAAGGTTTGGCCCCTGAGGTTTTCAGCCTGGCCAATGAGCCTTTTGCAGAAGTCTTAGTCGATCCCGTTCCGGCAGAATATGAAGATGCCGTCCGGCAATCTATGGAAGAATGCCCCGAAGAAGCTATTACCATCGAAGAGTAATTCTTCTCTAATGGATCAATAAACAAAGAGGCTGTCCAGTTTTGGAGAGCCTCTATTGATTTAAGAACGTGCTTAGTGAATGGGGAATGGAGCATGGGTAATGAGTAATTAGGCGATTGGGTAATAAGGCGCTTACTCGATTAGGACACTGGTTTTTAATCCCCCAATCGGGGGGATATCACAGCCTTAGTCTGACTACCCACCAATCACTATTCACCATTCCCAACTCACCAATTTTCAGCCCTCACAGCTCCGGCCTGAAAAGGCCCAGAGCGACCGCCCGGGCAACCAGCTGCTGGATATTTTGAGCACCCAGCCGCGTTTTCATCTTCGCCACATATCCGCGGATTGTGCGCGGCCGCAGGCCCAACTGGATGGCAATTTGCGCTGTGGTCATCCCCTCCCCCAGCAGCACCAACACCTGCTGTTCCCGCGGACTGAACCTGGGTAAATCCGCTTTTGGCGCGGCTGCATTATGCGTCACCACCACCAGGCTCCCTTGCTGACGGGCAAAGAGCGGCCCATTTTCCCCCGGCAAATAGGTTTCCCAGCGTCCCTGATTGACAGCCCGGACGATCCGCTCTGGCGGCGCGTCAATATCCAATACCCTGAATCCGTCCGGTTCCTTAAAGACTAATATGCTTGCCATTGATGGCAACCTCCTGAATGCCATTCCCTTTGCTGCCAATGCAATCCAGAGTGTTTTATAAATAGAACATCCGTTCTAATCATAGGCGATAGTTGGGGTATTTGTCAAGATTGGGAAAGTTAAGAAATATCCGCGGCCTTACGGCTGGCCCGGACCTGCAGCAACCAGAACGCCAGCACGGCCAGCGCACCGGTGACCGCCCCGCCAAACCATGGTGCACGAGGACCTAATGTGTCGCTGAGCAAGCCGCCAACCACAGGGCTGACGCCCGAGGCAAGGTACCAGGTCAGACCATACAGGCTCATATACCGCCCGCGCATGTCCACCGGGGCCAAGTTCGCGGCCTGCGCGCTGGCGGTCGGCACCACGATCAATTCCCCCAGGGTCATCACCGCCATTGCCAGCCAGAAGCCCCAATAACCGTTGGCGAAGGCGATCAGCAGCGGTGCGAAGATATAAAACAGCGTTCCCCAGCGCATCACCTTGAGGGGTGGATGGCGGTGAGTCTGGCGGGTGATCAACACCTGCAGAAACACCACCATCAGGGCATTGGTGGTTGCCAGCCAGCCATAACGCTGCTCGCTGATTCCGAAACCCGTTTTGACATAGACAGAAAGCAGCACCCAGATCAGCGACGTGGTCATCTGCACCAGCGTGAACGCGCCGACCAGCCCGACAAAGGGCTTGTCGCGCAGCGCCTGCCAATACCCCGCCAGTTGATCTCGCAGGGAGCTGGCCTTGGTGGTCACTTCTGCAGGAATGGTCTCACGGGCAAAGACCAGCAGCATCACCCCATAAATCGCCAGACCCGCCGCCGCGCCATAAAGACCGATGGTATACGACTGCACCAGCACGAACCCGCCGATGGCCGGCCCGCTGGCCACACCGATATTGCGCGCCATCCGCAGCAGGGCAAAGGCATCGGCTCGTTTCTCCACCGGGAAAAGGTCCGCTAGCATAGCGTCCGTGCCCACCCGGTAGAGCGGTGAGAAGACCCCGCTGGCCCCCAGGATCAGCGCGAACGCGCCATAACTGTGGGCCGTGCTCAGCAGGAAGTAACACAGCCCATTGCCGATCAGGCCCACCACCATCACGCCCTTGCGCCCCAGCCGGTCCACGATCGGTCCTGCCACAATAGAGGAGATCAGCCCCGCCGCTGCTTTGACCGTCATCAGGCTGGCCACCGCCACCAGGGGCAGCGCAAGCGCCTCGCTGACGTAGATCATCAGGAACGGCCAGATCATGGTCGTCCCCAGGGTGGAGAGGATCATCCCCGCGAACATCAGCCAGAACTGGCGGGGGTAGTGGTTAACAGAGGTTTGGGTTCGCATTGTGGAAATTATATCAAGCAATTAAAAAACCTCCCGCAGGCGGGAGGAAAATAATCTCATAAATAAAACAACTGATTCCCCATAAACATCAGGCGCACCGGCGTTTTGCAGACCGCCACATCCGGCAGCGCGGCCAGCAGGGCGGCCACATAGGGCGCATTGAAGGACGAGAACTCCTCGGCGATCTCCAGCCCGGTCAGCTCCCGCCGCTCACAAAGCGCATCGAAAGCGCCTTCCAGCGTTTCCCGGGCGATGCTGCGCGGCTTGCCGCTGACCACCGGTGAGAGCACTACGCCGGCCTCATCCGGCACGCTCACCTCAAAGGGATGCCCGTACACCAGCGTGCGCAGTTCCCGCCCGTGCAGCCCGCGGATCTCTGGCCAGAGCTGTTCTGAGGTCAGCATGGGGCAGGCTCCGGGCTGAAATTATAGATGTCTATGCGTAAGGCACTCATCATATTGGCTTGATTATACATCCACCGAGGATTCATTCACCATCCTCCGGCAGCAGTTCCACGTAAAAGTTCATCTCCTCCACCATCTCGCGGAAAGTCGGCAGGAAGGCGTCCCAACCCTCGCGGGGGCCATACCCCGCCAGATAGACCAGATGTCCGGGCAGGTAGATCATCTCCATCCGCCCCACATGGTAGCTCTCCCCCAGCGGCCGGGCAAAATCGAGGATCATAGCCGGGTTCTTCGCCACCCGCATCTCAGCGCTGTTGTAGATCTCGTAATCCGAATAGGGCAGAAAGCGGGTCAGGTAATCTTCCAGCAGGACCTGGGCGGCCTCGTTCATCTCATCTTCCGTCTCGCCGGGCAGCACTTCGGCAATCATCACGACTGTGACCTCCGGTCCGCCCTCGGGCGGCGTCAGCCAGGCCACCTCCGGTGACTCCGCGTCCCCGGATACCTGCCAGCCCTCCGGGATCGAGATGGTGAAGATCCCGCTCGGGTGCGCATAAAGTGCTTCAGCGAGCGGCAGTGCTACACCACCAGAAGATTGACAGGCGGACAGGGTTAACAGAATTACCAGACCCAACAGGATCCGTTTACCCATTTTCCTCTTGTATCTAATAAAGACGCTCGCCAAACCTTGTCCTGTTCCCTAATCCCTGGTTCCGATTACCCATTTCCTAATTGCCTACCTACCCAATTACCTAATTCCTATTACCTTTTAACCACTCACCACTCACCATTCACCATTCACCATTCACTGTTTCCACCAGTATAATTGACCTGATTATAACGAGAGGTCACGCAAACAGCAATGAAAATAGATCAGATCATCCGCAGCAACCGCCGCTCCATCAGCCTGGAAATCCATCCGGATGGCCGTCTGATTGTCCGAGCGCCCAAATCAGCCACCCACGCCCAAATCCAGGCCCTGGTGGCCCGCAAAGCCGACTGGATTGCAAAAAACCGTGAGAAAGCCGCCCGTCGCTATGGGGATCTGAAACCCAAAACCTTCTCGCCCGGAGAAACCTTCTGGTATCTCGGAGAACAATACCCCCTGCAATTTACCGACCGACAGCGGCCGCCCCTCGACCTTGATGGCGCTTTCCTGCTCTCCCGCGCCGCGCAGGATCGGGCGAAAGAAGTCTTCATCGCCTGGTACCGGGAAGAGACCCGCCAGATCACTTGGCATTTCATCGATTCCTACGCCCGGCAGAACAGGTTCAAGGTCAAAGGCGTACGGATCACCAGCGCACGCACCCGCTGGGGCAGTTGCTCAGCGAACCAGACCCTGAATTTCACCTACCGGCTCAGCATGGCCCCTCTGGAAGTGATCGAATATGTCGTGGTGCACGAACTGGCGCACCTCAAAGTCCGCAACCACAGCAAGGATTTCTGGCGCGTGGTCGCCCAGCTCAAACCGGATTATCAAACCCACCGCCGCTGGCTGAAAGAGAATGGCGTATTGCTGACGCTGGAGTAGTCGGCAGCGTTAACCCTTTCCTAACCCAGCGAAAACAATCCCGGCCCCTGTTTTTGTTAAAATGAGTACGCTATAGTAAATTAGGCAGATCTTTATCGGTAACTTCCGGAGGTATTATGTCAAAAGAATCCCCCATTAAAGTCCTGTTTCTTTGCACCGGCAATTCCTGCCGGAGCCAGATGGCCGAAGCCTGGCTGCGCGAGCTTGGCGGTGACCGTTTCACGGTCTACAGCGCAGGGCTGGAACCGCACGGGGTGAACCCCAACACGATCATCGTGATGGAAGAACTGGGGATCGACATGAGCGGTCATCGCTCCAAACAACTGGATGAATACATCGGCAAGGTCAATTTCGACTTTCTAATCACCGTTTGCGGAAATGCCGATGAGCGCTGCCCCTATTTCCCCGGCATGGGCACCCGGATGCACTGGCCCTTCCAGGACCCCGCTGCCTTTGAAGGCCCCGAAGAGGAAAAGCTCGATTTCTTCCGCAAAGTACGGGATCAGATCAGGGAAAAGATTCAATCCTGGCTGGATGAAGAGGAATATTTGAAAGAAGAATAAAGGTCAACAATTTTCACTCAGAGTGCTTTGACCAAAACCCAAAAAGCTGTTATCTAAATCAATCGAAGAGACGTCATATAAAAGCGCAACGTCTCTTCGATTTTCTATTTCCTTTTCACCATCCCCTATTCACCACCCACGATTTTCTACAGCTCACAATACCGGTCAATCCGCCTGGCGATCACGGCCAGGCTGTCCGCCCAGAACTTCTTGGAGCGGATGTCAATCCCAAACCGCGCTGCCAGTTCCGCCGCGGGGGCCTCACCGGTGCTGGAAAGCAGTTTCTTGTAATCCGGGACAAAGTCAGCCCCGCGTTGTTTGTAAATGGCGTAAAGCCCGACACCAAACAGCATCCCAAAGGCATAGGGGAAGTTATAGAAGGACAAACCCGCTGAATAATAATGCGGCTTCCAGGTCCACATATAGTTATGGCGGAAGTTCGGGTCCAGCCCTTCGCCATAGGTCGCGGCCTGAGCCTTATCCATGATCTCGCAGAGGTCATCCGCGCTCAATTCAGCCTTCTCACGTTGCTCAAAGACCTCTTTCTCAAACAGGAAGCGGGAATAAATATCCACAATCACCTGTGAATCGCCAATCAGGGCCGTCTCCAACAGGGCCAGCTCCTCATCCGGGTCCGTCACGCTTTCCAGAATGGCATTGAAGATGATCGTCTCACACATGATCGAGGCAGTTTCCGCCATGGTCATCGGGGTCTGCCGCTGGAGCATGGTCTTGTCGGCCTGGAACATATTGAAGTTGTGATAGCCATGGCCCAGCTCATGCGCAATGGTCATCACCTGGTCAAGCGTCCCGTCAAAATTGCACAGGATCCGGGATTCCTTCACTGCCGGTACGCCCATGCAAAAAGCGCCGCCGCGCTTGCCGGAGCGCTGCTCCGCATCAATCCAGTTCTTTTCAAATGCCCCTTTGGCGAAATCCCGCAGTTCATCGGAGAACTTGCCAAAATTCTCAAAGATAAACTCCCGTGCCTCGTCAAAAGTGTAAGTTTTTTCAGATTTTCCCACCGGCGCAAACAGGTTCCACCAGGGCAGGGATTCCTGTTCAAAGCGAGCCGCTTTGGCTTTGAAATAACGGCGGAAGTCCGGGAAGGAATCCTCCATCGCTTCCATCATCGCTGCCAGGGTCTCCCGGTCAATTCGAGCCTGGTCCAGGGGTTCAGCCAGGGCATCCACCCGGCCGCGGTGATCGTTCAGCGTGTTCACCCAGCCCTTGATGCCGTTCATGCAGGCGGCCAGCGGCTCCTTCAGTTCTTCCCAGGCAGCCATCTCGGCTTCATAAGCCCGCCGGCGCACAGTCTCTTCCGGGTGCGCGTGCAGATTGATCAGAGCGGGCATCGGCAGGGATTGGATTTCTCCGTCCAGGTCAAAATCCACACTCTTTTGCGATGTCACAGTACCCTGTAATTTTGACCAGGCTCTTGCGCCTGCCAGACCCAATTCGGTGGCGAGAACTTCTTCCTTTTCGCTCATCAGATATTGGCTTTGCTCAGCAATTTCGGTCACCGGGAAGACGTGTCCTCCGGCGCTATTACCGAGGGCCAGCACTTCCGGCAGTTTCTCCTTGAATGTACCAATCCAGGCCTCCAGGGCCACATTGACATTCTGCAGCCCAACCATCACCTGGTCAAACTGCGACCCAAGCTGCAGGGCCTCCTTGTTATAGGAATCGGTTGTCAAATAGGATTGAATATAGACCCGAATGGTAACGGTCTTGATCAGCAGGGCATTCAACTGGTCCACCACCGTACTGATGGCAAGGTTGATCGCTTCATTGGGGGACTCCGGCGTGACAGCCTTCAATTCATCTTCATAAGTTTTTCGCAGTGCCTTAGTGGCGTCCTTCACCCAGGCAATATCCGCGCTCAATTCCGGCGAATCCAACCCGGAGTAAACGTTAGAGAGGTCCCAGTGGGGAGGGGTTTTTGGCATGAATTTCTCCTTATCCATTATTCCAAAATAATCAAAGGTTTGGTCGCTTCATTATAAGACAAAATCAATCCCTAAGCCCGTCACCCGGTCCGGCTGGATTGAAAGGGCTGCTGAAAGGTATAATTATTTCAAATTCATTATTAATCACTCAGGCCACACCATTATGGCTGGCGTTAGAAAGGATCGTATGGCGTTTCGAATCACCTCTGAATGGCTCATTGATCTTCCCGACGATTTTGAAAAAAGAGTTGAGGAAGAAAAACTGGTCTTTTGGAAGACTGGCATCACCATCATCATCGCAGCTTTCCGCATCCCAGCGGACACGGATAAACTGGAATTGCTCAACAAAATCCAGACCAAGATCCCCGAAAATGCTCTGGAGAAATTAGTCTCCACCAAAGGTGAGATCGTCGGATTGGGCTATACCCAGATCCAGAAAGTCCAGAATGAAAATGACCGCCTTTCATTGATCTCATTCACCGCCAGCGATTCTTCCTGTTTGCAGGTCGCGTTCTATCTGGACGATCCCAATGACCTGGATTGGGCCAAAAAGGTTTGGGAAGGCGTCATCTTCCTGCCCCAGAAGGAAGAAAGTGCTAAGGAGTGATCCACCGTCAATAGCGATTTTCAATATTCTTATGTTACATTTCAATTATCTTAATTGTAGCATTGATTTTGATTAGTATTACAGAACTTTCCTTTAATTAATGATATAATTCCATTAGAAAGCTTGAAATTCGCAATCTAAGGATATTATCGAAAGGAAATCCAATGAAAACCGAGACACGCTTAATTGAAAGTTTTGATAAAATTAACTTCAAGGACTTCGGCACCCTGATCCTGACCCAGGGCGAACAAGAATCACTGACCATTGAAGCGGATGAGGATTTGATCGATGAGCTGGTCTCAGAAGTCAGAAATGGCGCACTCCATCTCGGTGTGGAAGAAGACTGGCTCTCCAGGGTTGGCAAACTCGTTTCATCGGTCTTCACCGCAGAAAACAAAAAAGTAACGTATCACCTGACTTTCGTCTCCCTGGAAAAGATCAGTGCCAGCGGCAAATGCATTTTAAAATGTGAATCGCTCAAATCCGATTCGCTGAAAGTGAATGTCGCCGGTTATGGCAACCTGACGATTGACCAGCTGGAAACACCAAAATTAAAGGTCAATATCAGCGGCCGGGGAGATTTCAAAGCAGCCGGCATGGTTGAGCAGCAGGAGATCAACATCTCAGGGTCCGGAGACTATCAAACGCCTGAGTTGAGCAGCCAATCCACCAAGATCGCGATCTCAGGCCAGGGCGATGCCACAGTGCGGGTTGCTAAGACCCTCGATATCACCATCTCCGGCGTCGGCCATGTCAATTATTACGGACGGCCCAAAATCCGCCAGGTTATCAGCGGCCTGGGCAAATCCAAAAGATTAGGTGATGGATAAGACCCGATCACCGGAAAGGGGCTTCATGACTAACGAATTCAAGATTGAAAGAAAAGCATCGGACATCATCCAACCCCGCTCGCCCGAAGAAGCGCGTCAGGCGATCAAGGAGAAAAGAGACCTCTCAGGGGCAAATCTTCAGGGTTTCAACCTTGAAAATCTCAACGCCAGCGGCGCGATCCTGCGCAAGACCAACTTGACTGGCTCAGCCCTCCCCCACGGTCTATTGATGAATCCAAATTTCTACCGCTCAACTGCCCACCGGACCAATCTTCAACATACTGTCATGCTCAATCCTGACCTGGTCCGGGCAGAGTTTCTCGAAGCGGATCTGAGTGACAGCGCCCTGATTGGCGCAGATGCTCAGGAAGCGTTGTTCATTAATGCCACCCTCCGCAACGCAGGGTTGGTGGGCGGCGATTACAGCAATACGGATTTTTCCGGCGCGAATCTTTCGAACGCCTGGTTGGCCGGGATAAAGGTCAGTGGCGCTGATTTCACCGGCGTGGACACAACCGGCGCAAGAGCTTATGGCATCGACTGGTCAACCGCAAAGGTGCCGCCAGCCATTCTGCCCGCTCCTGTTATCAAGTTGCCCGCCTGGGCCTGGGCAGCCATCGCAGGCAGTGTCATTGGGATCCTCGGCGTCCTGGTCTATTCCCTGTCTCGCCGTCAGCAGAAGACCCCTGCATAGAATTAGAAAATTAAATTAATAAACACCGGCTATCTTCCAGAATAAGGAATAGCCGGTTTATTATTTACTGCTTTTTCATCCTAGAGAGAATCGACTGCTTGTTTGAGTTTGATCGCTGTCTCGTTCAGCAGCTCCCTTCCGGGAGTTGCTCGTTCAGCAGAATCCAATCTGATTCCAAAACCATCCTCTTCAAACCTCGGAAAAACATGCAAATGCGCATGCCCCACTTCCTGCCCTGCAGCCGCTCCATCCGCAACAAAAAGGTTCACCCCTTCACAGCGCAGTGAGCTTGCTCGTAATGCTCTATCGATGATCTGCCCCACCCGCATCATCTGTGCGGCATCTTCTGGTGAAAGATCCACCAGCGATTCAGCATGCGCCTTGGGAATCACCAACACATGACCTGGATTGATCGGCTGGATATCCAAAAACGCGATAGTTTTTTCATCTTCGTAAACAACGCTTGCAGGCAATTCCCCTGATGCGATTCGACAGAAGATACACATTATTTTAATTCACCTCAAAAAAGTTTTCTCACCTGAATAAATCAAATACTCGTTCTTTTTTCTACCAATCCACAATCTTTGAGCGTTTTCTTAATTTAACACAAATTATTCCCAAATCAGAATAAGTAAGAAAAGAATGAAGAATCCATTAAACTGTAAGGTGAAAAGCTTCATCCTGAATTATCATAAACCCGTCATTTCTCCAATAAACCGATCCAACCATGATGCGAAAAAAGGGTAACAACCTCCTCCCGTAAGAAGAAGCGTGCCGGATACCCGGATAAATAAAGCGGAAAAGTTGGCAGCGGTCGCAGAATTACTATAAGAGGAATATAAAATCAGGGGGTCAACCTTGCAGGACAGGGCGCTTCAGGGTTGAGATCACAATACAGAGTATTCAGATAGTCCAGACGCTCCAGGTTAGCTTCCCGAAGGCAGGCCTTTTCATCAATGTCCATCTGATCTGCGTCCTCTTCCAGCCCCCTGACGAGATCACAATCCGCATCGCGTGAATCTTCCCAATTCATCTGACTTTCAACCAATTTGATTCTCAGTTCTGAATCCGTTGTTTCAGCCAGAATCGCATTCAATTTCGTCTCTAACAGAGATTGTGAAGCATCCACAGCTTGAGAAAGACACTGTAACTGATCTTCGCCCGTCTCTTCTGAAGAGCAATCCGGAATATCAACAGCCGACTCCACCCTGGAAACATTGGCCGCGGCCAATTGGGTCGAATCGGGGTTATCCGTACTGGAATTGTTCTTCTGGGAAAAGAAAAACGCGCAGCTCATAAGCGTTGCGATAATCGCCAGGAAAGAAATGTTTTGCATATGGCGTCGCATGGTTTAAATCTCCCAAGCCAGATAAAAGCCCGCCATAAGCGCACTGATACCTGAATTGCTCCCGTGAGTAAACCGTCGACCAAAGAAAATCATGAAAATCCTGTTCCTAAAGGTGTTCTTTTCTGTCCGGCCATCTCAAGGCTGTGCAGACCGGAAATTGGATATATTATAATCCCAATTCCTGGAAACCCAAAATGGTTACTGATCCCTGTCCCGCCATCCTAGGGATGAACCGCCGCACCCAACCAGCCAATTAGGTTAATATCCCGTCAACATTCTTTACTGCTAATCATTTATTATTGAATCTATGATATGATGTTTCTGGAATTTACGAAAGTTCACTTTAAGGAGCTGTTTGGATGAAAACACTTTTCCTGATGCGACATGCTAAGTCCAGTTGGAAAGACGACAGCCTTGCAGATCATGAACGGCCGCTAAAGAAACGCGGTAAAAAAGATATTAAGCTGA
>Ga0209121_10000549_pt1 | contig 39581 bp, 37 predicted proteins | sample Cruoilmetagenom3_FD_187292 | JGI IMG/M metagenome (GOLD analysis project Ga0209121, IMG submission 187292) | Oil polluted marine microbial communities from Coal Oil Point, Santa Barbara, California, USA - Sample 3 (SPAdes) (version 2) | ecosystem: Environmental > Aquatic > Marine > Oil seeps ... | reverse complement strand
CCTGCTTGTCTTCTCGCTTGAGTTCTATCACATATCACCTTTATTGAAAATTAACCGTGAGTTTGCCGTGGCATTGTTAGGTCTTAGGTTTTAGGGTTTAGGATCTAGTTTTTAATCAGTTGATATCAGTGTAAATCTGTGTCTGGTTCTTTGGTGGTGTGTGTTTCTTACACAAAAAATAATTCTTCTTTGTGTTCTCTGCTTGCCCCGTAGGGAGGAATCGACCGTATCGGGGTGTCTCTGTGGCATTATTGGGGGTTGGGGATTAGGGTTTAGGTTTTAGTTTTATTTTTTTACCAACTTAACTATTCAACTACTCAACTATTTAACTACATTCATCTGCGGTTTGATTAGCAAAATAAAAAAAGAGGTTGACACTTTCCCCATTTTCCTTAAGTTGAGGAAAAGGAGGCAAAAATGAACAATATCAAAAAGGTTTTATTAAGTATTACTCTGGTAATTATAATCCTGTCCATTACCTCATGCGAGGAATTATTTACAACTATAAAGGGGACGGTAGAAAATAATGGTAATCCTGTTTCGGAAGCATTTGTGCTGGCTTTAAACGGAACCGGTGATGCCTATGAGAGACTTGGAGACATTAATGAACTGGACGAGAGTGCCTTAAGTGCTATTAGCGGTGTAGTAAAAGGATTTGACCTTGCATCAGATAGCGATGGCGCGTATTCTGCAACCCTGCTCTCGGGCGGAACTGTTTATATAGTTGCAATCAGTGATGAGAACCATAACGATGAATTAGACGACCTGGATTTAGTCGGGTGGTACGGGGATGTAGATAGTATTGATATTCCAGACCCTGCTGATACAACTGGGGTCGATACATTGACTGTAATCTATACAATTCCTCAAACTATAACCATTGAAACAGGTGAGGATATAACAGGAATAGATATAGAACATATGATAGAATATTGGCTGTTAAAAAAGGTCCAGGAATATCTCTAAGAATTAATTCCAAAATTTACCTAAAAAAGCAGGGGCGTAATTGATACGCCCCTTTTCACCCCCTTGACAATATTTTGAATCTTTATATAATACAATTAGACCATTTTGGTCGAAGAGTTTAATTATGAAGGAAAAGAAAAGAGAATTAATTTTACAAATCGCACGGAAATTATTTGCACGCTATGGGTTAAAGAAAACAAGCGTTGATGATATTGCTACTGAAGCAAGGATTGGCAAAGCAACTATCTATTATTATTTTAAAAGCAAGCAGGAGATCTTCAAGACTGTAGTAAACCGTGAATTAACAATACTAAAAAATGCTATAAAAGAGGCTATTTCTAAGGAGAACTCGCCCCAGGGAAAACTTCGGGCTTTTATATTGACCAAGATATCCCGCACGCACGAACTTGTAAATTTATACAGAGTAACCAAAGATGCTGTAACAGAATTACTTCCAGACCTCGAAAAAATCAGAGAATCGCACTTTAGAGAGGAACTGAATATCATAAAGGAAATACTTTCTGAAGGCGTCAGGAAGGGAAAATTCAAAGTAAAAAGAATCGAATTTACTTCTCTGGCAATGGTTTCCGTGTTAAAAGGATTAGAATATCCATGGGTTTTGAATGGAGAACCCATAGACATCGAAAAAAATGTGGATGCAATATTAGAGATTTTATTCAAAGGAATAGAAGCTAAATGATTTTTTTTAGACCCGTTAAATCAAATTCGTTTTGGCCTAATGGGTTAAAAAAGAAGTCGAGAAGATTGTAGATGTTTTACTCAGTTATACATTCTATTTTGAGGATCGTAGCAGTATTATACATAAGATTGGAAAAAACTGGCATTGAAAATATTCCAAAAGAAGGCGGTGTGATTTTAGCGCCAAACCATCCAAGTGACTTAGATTCATTCATTCTGGGAACTGCAATTAGAAGACAACTCCATACAATGGGCAAGGAGGAGTTATTTAGAAAACATTTTACAGAATTTATTTTTAAAAAGTTAAATGCTTTCCCAGTAAAAAGGGGAAAATTGGACAGAGAATCGATACGAATTGCTGTTAGTGTTCTAAAAGGAGGTCATGTAATTGATATGTATCCTGAAGGAACGGTGAGTAGAAACGGTTCTCTTCAAGAGCCAAAATTAGGGACAGCATTTATTGTATTGCAGGCAAAAGTGCCTCTTGTTCCTGTAGCGATAATTGGTACTTTCAATGTAATGTCAAAAGGGCAAAGGGTTCCCCGACCACATAAAGTAATCATCAAGTTTGGGAGACCTCTCTATTTCGATGAATACTATGATAGACCTTACAATAAGGAAATTTTGAGAATTGTAACCAGGCGGATAATGAATGAGATAAAAATACTGTTAGAGCCAGAAGCCTTTCCGGAGGAAAATTATGCCAATATTTGAAAGAGCGAAAAAGGTTATTGTAGAAGTGTTAGCTGCAAATGAAGCAGAAGTTTTACGAGAATCTTCTTTTGAAAACGACCTGGGAGCAGACAGTCTTGATTATGTGGCGTTACTTCAGGCACTTGAAGAAGAGTTTAATATCCGGATCCCAGATGAAGATGCCCCAAAAATCAAAACTGTAGAAGAGGCTACGAAATATATAGAAAGTAAGATATAAAATAAAAGGAGGTTACTCTGATGGAAGAACTTATAGAAAGAATACTTTTGGCAGGAGCTGGGGCTTTCACCCTCACAAAAGAAAAGGCTGAGAAGATAGTAGACGATCTCATAAAGAGGGGCGAAGTTGCAAAAAAAGACCAGGCAAAATTCTTAAAAGAACTCCTAAAAAGGGGCAAAAATACAAGGGTAGAAATCGAAAAGATAGTTGAGAAGAGTATGACGAATGTGCTTAATAAATTCAATATACCAACAAAATCCGATATAGATGCCCTTATGAAGAAGATTGAGTCATTGAAAAAGAAAAGTAAATAAAAAAAACAAAATTCTCTATATTTACAGAGATGATAGACAGGGAAAATCTAAAAGAAAAAATCAAGATAGACCCTGAAGAAGTTACTATTGGTATCCTAAATTTTATAAAAGACAGGATAAATTCCTTTGAGAGGTCGGGTGTCGTATTTGGTATTTCAGGCGGAATAGATTCTGCCTGCATTGCAGGACTTTTGTCTCGTGCAATTAATAAGGATAGAATACTTGGACTGATTATGCCTGAAAGAGGTTCGGCTGAGAATACTGTGAAGGATGCAGAACTTGTTGCCAATAAATTTGGGATAAAAACAAAATTTATAGATATTACAAAGACACTTGATTCTCTTGGCATTTATGAGTCAATGCCCGGAAGGTTTTTCAGAAATAACAGGAAATCCTTTGGAAAGATTATTAAAAATGCTTACAGGTTAATTCCGAATAAAAGCAATCCATTTCTCGGTGGGCTCCTGGGAACAAGGTATGAGTGGATGAGAGAGGTACAAGCATATTATCGAATTAAGCACAGAATAAGGATGGTGCACCTATATTATTACGGAGAAAAAATGAATTATCTTATAATAGGAACATCAAATAAGACAGAAGACCTTGTCGGATTCTTTGTTAAATATGGAGATGGTGCAGCAGATATTATGCCAATCGCAAATCTTTATAAAACACAAGTAAGGAGACTTTCAGGGTATCTCGGTGTCCCGGATCTTATTATGGATAAGGAATCCTCGCCCGACCTCCTGCCAGGTATTACAGATGAAGTTGCACTCGGAATATCCTATGAAAAACTTGATTTAATCTTGCTGGGACTTGAACTCAACATTTCTGATATTCTCATTCAAAAAGAGATAGGTTGCACTGAAGATACTATAGAATATGTAAAAAGGCTTATTTCTTTGTCAAGTCATATGAGAAACCTCCCTGAAAAATGGCAAAAATAGTAAAAACAAGAAAGATAGGGCTTGCCCTTGGTGCGGGGGCCGCAAGAGGATTCGCCCATATAGGTGTGCTTAAAGTACTTGATGAAGAAAAAATCCCTATAGATTTTATTGCCGGGACAAGTATCGGGGCTCTCATAGGTGCGATTTATGCTTCGGGTATTAGTGCCAGAGAGTTCGAAGAGCTCGTCCTCAATTTAGATAGGAGAAAAACTACCTCTTTCTTCACTCCAACTCTTCCCTATTCCGGGTTAGTTGAAGGCAGGAGAATAACGGAGTTTATGAAATCAATAATTGGTAACCCAAATATCGAGGACTTAAAGATACCTTTTGCTGGTATTGCCACGGATGTTATGAGTGGAAGAGAAGTAATAATTACAAAAGGTTCAACAATTGAAGCCGTAAGAGCCAGCATTTCCATTCCTGGCATATTCACCCCATGCAGATATAATGGGGATTTTCTTGTGGATGGTGGGCTTGTTAATCCTGTTCCAGTGGATTGTGTCCGTGAAATGGGAGCGGATTTTATAATTGCTGTTAATATCCTTCCTTCGCCAGGAAGAGAAGTTCATAAACTCAGGATGAAATATGAAGAGAAAAAAACCCTTACTTCTCATATTACTTCTGAGATTGTCAATACTCGTCTCTCTCAATTCCTTAGGCCCGTTAAGAATGTCGTTGAGAACCCATTTGTAACCTTAACAGGCAAACTAAAGACAATCCAAGAGACTCCCAGTATTTTCACGGTCATACTTCAGACAATAGCAATCGCAGAGAATCAGATACTAAATCTTCAGCTAAAATCTTCAAAGCCGGATATTCTAATAGAGCCCCGAGTGGGATTCATCAAGCCGCTCGAATTTTATAGAGGCAAAGAAGGTATAGTTAAAGGAGAAGATGCAGCCAAACAATTACTAAGTAGGTTGAGAAGAAATGATAGATAAAATTGACTTTAAGATGTTTAGAAATCTTCTCATCGGAGGATATGAGAGGCTTTCTTCCCAGAAAGAATGGGTCAACAACCTAAATGTTTTCCCTGTTCCGGATGGCGATACAGGTTCAAATATGACACTTACATTAAAGGGAGGGTTGTCCGGGGATGGGAATATCGTAGAAAATAGCCTCCTGGCAGCGAGAGGGAATTCAGGTATAATTCTTTCTCAATTCTTAAAGGGCTTCGTTGACGCAGTAAATCATAAAGACCAGATAGACACAAGGGACTTTGCTATTGCAATTAAAGAGGGAGAAAAAGCCGCAAGGAATGCAATAAGAAATCCAGTAGAGGGAACGATTATTACTGTTATGAAAGAGGCTTCAAGATGTGCAATACAAAGCTCCAGAAGAGAGAGGGATTTTATAAGGCTACTTGAAAATATTGAGAAAGCCGCAAAACTAACCCTCAAGAAAACCCCTGAAATGCTTCCTGTGCTCAAAGATGCAGGAGTGGTAGACGCGGGAGGGCAAGGTTTTGTGTATATTCTCGAGGGTGCGCTCTATTCATTAAGAGAGTACAATCTTGAGAACGATATAGTACCCCATATATCAAAAAGGCTTCATATATGGAAAACACTTGCTTCAATAGAGAACATTTACAGAATAAGAAATCTCCTAGATATTGGTAACCATATGGTTAAGATATGGCAAAGCAGAACGATTGGTATGGATCTTGCCTGGGAAAGGGTACTCTCCCTCATAAAGAACCGAAAGATAAAAACAATCCCTACGCTCAAGCAATTTGCAAGAAGGCTTATCTCGGTATGGGAGAGAAAGATCGAATATAAATACGATGTCGAATGTCTTGTTCGTGGGGAAAACATAGAAAAGCAGTCCCTTGAAGAAGAAATTGCACCATTGGGAGACTCCATCCTTGTTGTTGAGACACCGAGTCTTACAAAGGTGCATATCCACACAAATGAGCCAGATAAAATATTTGAAATATGTTCAAGATACGGAGAACTTGATGACAGGTTCATAGAAGATATGGAAGAGCAACAACATGAGTTTATCACAGCAAAGCAAGATACAGAAACAGAAATTCATCAAAAAGTTATAATTATACTTCCTGGAGATGGCCTTTGTGAAATCGCAAAAAGCATGGGAGCAGAAGCAATAAAGTCATCAAATCCAAGCACTAAAGAGGTGCTGGAATATCTCAATAGTGAAGACTTCCATTTTGTCCTTCCTGCTAATGGTGATGCAATTCCTGCCTCTCTACAGGCACTAAAATGTAGCAAGAAAAGTGGTGTAGTGATTCCTGCAAAAACTATACCTGAGGGAATAGCCGCACTCCTAGCTTATAACCCCGAGTTGGAACCAAATGAGAATGAAGAGAATATGAAAGAGGCAATAAAAAGAGTAAAAACAGGGAAGGTCACAATCTCGGCGAGAGACGCCCAATTCGGAGAGGTGAAGGTTAACAAAGAGGATATTATTTCAATATTTTGTAGTGAGATAAAGGTTCACAAAAGCATAAAGGAGGCAGTGTTTGAACTGGTAAGGAAGATGGAAGGAGAGATATTTACCCTCTTTTTCGGAATGGATACAAAGAAAGAGGATGCAGAAACACTTCTTGTCCAATTAAAGAAGGAAGTTAGCGAGAAGGACTTTGAACTCTATTATGGAGGGCAACCTTTTTATCAATATATAATCGGAGCAGAATAAGGAGGAATTTATGGTAAAGATTGTAACAGGTGACGGAAGTGATATACCAAAATCTTTGGTCAAGAAATACGACATCACCATATTAAAGCATCCCTTATATTTTGGGGATGAAGAGGTAACAGGCATATCACCTGAAGAATTTTACAGGAGGGTAAAGGAAGGAGAAATGCCCAGAACAGCGCTTCTCCCCACAGGGTTATTAGTTGATACCTATGAAAAACTGGATACTGATACTATACTATCGATTCACCTTTCTTCAAAGATGAGTGGAACCTATAATTCGGCACTCACTGCTGCTGAAATGGTAAAGGATAAAGTGAAAGTAGAGGTATTTGATACGGGGTTAACAACTCTGGGACAAGGGACGATCGTCCTTGAATCGGCTATTTGCGCATCTCTGGATAAGGATATCAAGAGTGTGAAAAGTAAAACAGAAGAAGTAAAATCAAGGGTAAAAATGGTCCTTGCTATTCCTGACCTCAATTTCTTACACAAAAGCGGAAGACTGGGTAAGGGAAAAGCACTTCTTGGCGCAATGATGAGGATAATCCCAATGATCACATACTCTGGTGGTGAGATAGTCCCTTTTGGAAGGGTTAGAACAGAATCTCAGGCAATGGAAAAGATAAAGGATGAGATAAGAAAAGACTTCGCAAAGTTTAAGGCAGAAAAATTGAAAGTCCTGCTCGGTTATACCACAGATGAGAAAATTTGCCATAAATTAGAAGAGTCCATCAGAGAGGAATTTTCCATAGAAGAGTTACATATTCTACAGCTAAACCCCGTTGTCGGTGTATACCTGGGCCCTGGAGCATGGGGTATATCCTATTATCCTATGGGGAGTTGATTATGTTAAAAGAGATACTTTTCCCGTTATTGGCTTATTTACTTGGGAGCATATCCTTTGCCAAAATCATTGCAAGTGCGAAGGGGGTTTCCATAAGAGATACAGGAAGTGGGAATTTAGGGACAGCGAATGTATTTACAAATGTTGGCAAGATGTCCGGAGTGATGGTTTGTATCTGTGATATGTTAAAGGCTATTATTCCTATGCTTCTTTTAAAAGTCTTAGGAGGCTCAGATATTCTTATAGCTATTACAGGGCTCTTTGCTATCATAGGGCATGATTTTCCTGTTTATTATGGATTCAGAGGAGGCAAGGGATTTGGGACGACATTGGGGGTTATAGGAGTCCTCTCCCCTATTATCCTGTGTATTGCTGCTTTTGGTGCAATAATCACTATTTTTTTTACACATTACCCGAGTCTTGGACTCCTTACCTTTCTCGTTCTTACTCCCATCTCATTCATTATTCGGAAGCCTGATCTGGCTACATTTTTAGTGGTATGTGCTGCCTTACTGTTGCTTCTTGCCCGCACCATTCCAAACTTTAAATTATTCTTTGGCGGTGGAGAAAAGAAAATCTGGGTGTAACTAATGAAGGACTGGTGAAACTATCCCAGATTATATTCATTAATTTTATTGAATAAGGTTTTATAGGAGATATTAAGCAATCGGGCTGCTTTTGCTTTATTACCTTCAGTTTGCTTCAGTGCCTCCTTGATGATTCTAACCTCAGTTTCTCTCCTTGCCTTCTCCCCCATTTCTTTAAGGTCAATTTTACCTACTTTTTCTCCATAAGCCTTGGATTCTCCGAAAATGATATGGTCTTCGGATATGATATTCTCATCAGTGAGTATAATAGCCCGGACTATAACATTTTCCAGTTCTCTTATATTACCCTTCCAGTGATGCTCCTTTAATTTGAACCTGGCTCTTTCTGTTACTCCTTTAATTTCTTTCCCAATGTTATCTGAATATATGCTTATGAAGTAATCTATAAGGGCTTCTATATCTTCCTTTCTCTCCCTTAGGGGAGGCAGGTGAACAGGAAAAACATTCAATCTATAGTAGAGATCTTCCCTGTACTCGCCTTCGTCCACCATCTTCTTTAAATCTCTATTAGTAGCACAGATTATTCTAACATCTACATTTATAACTTCTCTTCCCCCCACCTCCTGGAAAGTTTTCTCTTCGATAACCCGAAGAACCTTTGATTGAAGAAGAAGTGGCATATCACCAATTTCATCAAGGAACAGCGTCCCCTTATCTGCTTGAGTGATTTTCCCCTTTCTCCTTTCTACTCCTGTTGCCGTTCCTTTCTCTATGCCAAACAATTCACTCTCCAGGAGGCTTTCCGGAATAGCAGCGGAATTTAAAACACTGAAAGGTCCATTCTTCCTTTTGCTCCAGCGATGAATTGCTCTTGCAAAGAGTTCTTTACCGGTCCCGCTTTCTCCAAGAATGAGTACTGTGGCATCAGTTGGAGCAACCTTGCGCGTGAGTTTTATTGCTTCTTTTATCCCCTGGGAATCGCCAATAATCTTTTTCTCTTTTAATTCATAGGTTCTTTCCTTTAGTACCGCTTTTATCTTTCCTATCAAAAGATCCGGGTCAAATGGCTTTTGAATAAAATCCCACGCACCTTTCTTTACAGTCAAAACAGCAGTCTCAATATCGCCATAAGCTGTGATTATAATCACTGGAAAATCTGGAGCATATTCTAAAATATTCGATAATAATTGTATACCATTCATTCCAGGAAGCTTCAAATCGAAGACTCCGAGTAAAAAGATATCCCGATTAAAGGCAGAGATAGCATCTTCAGCCATCCCAAAGGATTCAAATTCAAATCCTGCTTTCTTGAGATTTAACTCGAGCATCTTTCTGAAACTTTCGTTATCCTCCACTATGAGTATTTTATCCATTGGATTCCGCTGGCAACCTAATTATAATCTCTGTTCCTTCACCTGATTTACTCTTCACTTCAATATCACCATTATGAGCTTCTATGATTCTTTTAGTGAGCGCCATTCCAACTCCAACTCCTCCATCTTTCTTCGTAAAAAATAATTCAAATAGGGAATTTAAAGTCTCTTTATCCATACCCTTTCCTGTATCAATCACTCTAATAACTATGCTATCCTCCACAGATTCTACTATAATCCTGACTATCCCACCCCCCTTACAGGCATCTATACCGTTATCTACTAAATTGTAAAGTGCCTGCGACATAAGCTCCTCATCTAATGAAAGCGAGAGGTCTTCTGGAATATCAATTCCAATTTTAACATTACCTTTATCCAATCTCTTCACCACTCCATTCGCAAGCCTTCGAATGCTGACTAATTTTTTGTTGAGTTTAAGCGGACCGGATAAAGAAAGCAAATGATTGGAAAAGCGATTAAGCTTTGAGGTTTCCTCTAATAAATACTTCTTAATCTCTTCATTTTCAATAAGTTTACTAAATCCAAGTATAGCACCTGTAGAATTTCTAATTTCGTGTAATATCTGGGTCATGTTCTCTCCTAACCTCGAGAGAAATAATCTCTGTTTGAACTCTTTCTCTCTCTGCTGAAGGTTCTTCAGTTTTTCGCTGTAGTCTTTTGCCATCTCCTTAATGGTTGCCATAGTAAACTCTATCTCTTTCTTGTCTCTTCCCGTAACTTCTTCAACTGCTTTAAATGGATAGGAAAAAACTCTGAAGAGATAAACACCAAAGCCAATAAACACAGAATATAACAAGAATCTTAATATAATTGATATACGAAAAAGCTTTCTAAAGGCCTTTAAGTATTCTTCTGAAGTTGATATTAGAAGGTATCCATTTTTTATGGGAAATAATCCATATCTGTACCCCCAGAATTTGGGGGTATTGCTGAATTCTTCCGGCATAAGATCTGCTTCCATACTGGTTGAACGTATAAGATGACCTTTAGAATCAAAGAATTCAACCCATGCAAGAGAATATCGAATCAATAGTGGATAAACCTCCTCAAGACGTATATTGTCCGATATTTTCCCAATTCCCTTTTCAATCTCCAGGGAAGCTTCTGACAGCCTATAATCTATCTCTCCAAACAGTATCTTCCTTATACCCAATGAATGAACGGTAGTTGTTACATCAACACATACAAACAGGAGAAATAAAAGGAAAAAGCTAATCCTCAGCTCTCGCATCTATCTGAAGGCTATGTCCCTTTATCCCATGAACTTAGATATTTCTTTTGTTCCTCTGTTAGTTCATCGATTCCTATATTCATTGTCTCCAACTTAATGCGAGCGACTTTTTGGTCTATTTCTTCCGGAAGTATATAGACTTTCTTTTCGAGTTTCCCTGCATTTTCCCTAATGTAGATAGCAGAATAAAACTGATCTGAGAAACTCATATCCATTACCATTGCAGGATGGCCTTCGGCGCAAGAAAGATTCAAGAGTCTTCCCTTTCCAAGAAGATTGATTCGCCTTCCGTTGCGAAGTCTAAACTGGGTCAAATTATCCCTTATTTCCTTTTGATCGGTACTCAAATCTTCGAAATCTTCTAATTTTATCTCCACATTAAAATGCCCAGCATTGCCAATTATAGCATTATCCTTCATCCTGGATATCTCTTCCTTTGTAATAACCCATTTGTCCCCGGTAACTGTCACAAATATATCACCAATTGGCGCAGCTTCCCTTAGTGGCATAACCTGAAAACCATCCATTGCAGCTTCTAACGCTTTAACTGGATTTACTTCTGCTACAATCACCTTGGCTCCCATTCCCGAAGCTCTCTTTGCAACCCCTTTGCCACACCATCCATATCCGATTACAACAAAATAACTTCCTGCTATAAGGAAATTAGTGGCTCGTAATATTCCATCGATTACGGATTGCCCTGTTCCATAACGGTTATCAAAGAGATACTTTGTCATAGAGTCATTGACCGCAACAACCGGGTACCCAAGGACTCCTTCTTTGGCCATCGCACGCAATCTAATAACCCCGGTGGTAGTCTCCTCTGTCCCTCCCATAACCTTATCTAATAGAGAGGGATACTCTTTATGAAGAGTTGAGACAAGGTCGGCACCATCATCCATTGTGATGTCGTGCCCGGATTCCAGAGCGTTCCTTATGTGACTATAGTATCTGTCTTTGTCCGCCCCCCTCACAGCAAATACAGGAATATCAAATTTTAAAACCAAAGCAGCAGCAACATCATCCTGGGTAGAAAGAGGATTGGAAGCGGAAAGTGCTACATTTGCGCCTGCTTCCTTGAGTGTTATCATAAGATTTGCAGTTTCTGTGGTTACATGCAGGCAGGCAGCTATCGAGATTCCCTTTAGCGGTTTTTCCTTCTTGAATAGTTCTCGCAAACTACATAGTACGGGCATAAAACTTGCTGCCCATTCAATTCTTTGTGTTCCTCTATCTGACAGCCCCTTATCTTTTATATCATATTCCATTATTTTACCTCCTCTTTCAGGGCTTTGCTCATATCCGTATCTTCCCACCTAAACCCTTTGTTTTCCCTTCCGAAATGTCCATAACAAGCAGTATCACGATATTGGGGACGTCTGAGGTCAAGGTGTTCGATAATTTTTGGAGGTCGAAAATCAAATATGTTTCGGACCGCTTTCAATAGTTTATCATCCGAAACTACCCCTGTCCCAAAGGAGTCTATATATATAGAAATCGGCTCTTCAACGCCTATAGCATAAGCTATCTGAATTTCCACTTTTTTTGCAAGACCGGCTGCAACAAGGTTCTTTGCAACATATCTTGCCATATAAGCTCCGGAACGATCCACTTTAGTTGGATCCTTGCCAGAGAAACACCCTCCTCCATGCTTACCAATCCCTCCATACGTATCCACCATAATCTTCCTGCCTGTTACCCCGGTATCTGCCTGTGGGCCACCGATAACAAAGCGCCCTGTAGGATTAACAAGATATTTAGTATTTGCATCTATAAATTCCTCTGGAATAGTAGGTTTTATAACCTCTTCTATTATGTATTCCTTCAGTTCTTCCCTCTCTACCCGGGGTTCGTGTTGACTGGAAACAAGAGCAGTATCCACTCTCATCGGAGTTCCATCAACATACTCTATACTCACCTGGGATTTCCCATCCGGGCGGAGAAAACTATCATCCTGGGATTTTCTTTTTAGGGATAGGTTTTCTGCCAATCGATGAGCAAGCATAATAGGTAGAGGCATCAACTCTTTAGTCTCATCCGTAGCATAACCAAACATCATACCCTGGTCCCCTGCTCCCCCTCTATCTACTCCAAGGGCAATGTCAGGAGATTGTTCCTGTATCATTGTCACAACACCGCAGGTTTTATCAGTGAAATGATATTCAGCTTTAGTATATCCTACATCCCGTAAGAGATTGCGAACAAGCTTTGGGATAGCAACGTAGATGGAGGTTCTTACCTCTCCAGAAACCATTACAATCCCCCTTGTTGCAAGTGTCTCAATTGCGGCCCTCACATTCTCGGGATGAGGATCATTTAAAAGTAATTTATCAAGCACAGCATCAGATACCTGGTCACAAAATTTATCAGGATGTCCTTCGGTTACTGACTCACTGGTAATTATTCTCTTCACTCAACCTCCTTTCCAATGATTATAGAATCGGATGCCAGATGAAAAATGCCCTCCGAATTCTTTATTTCAACTCTATCTCCAATTATAGAATTATGAACCTTTGCATTTAAAGTAGTTACTCCAGAACCTATAATTGAATTATCAACACATGAGTTTTCGATTACAGAGTTCTCTCCAATCGAAACAAAAGGACCAATAATAGAATTCCTTATTACCACGGAATTATGTATATAGCAGGGTCCTTTCACTGTTCCTTTCTTAAATTTGTTCCGCTGATGATTTAAAAGAAGCGCGGCATTTGTTTCTAGAAGAGTCTTTTTTGTCCCACAGTCGAACCATCCTTTAACAGAGAGTGGTTCCATAACGAGCTTTTCTTCTTCTATCAGCATCTGGAGCGCATCGGTTAGTTGATATTCACCCTTGGTCTTCATATCCATCTCTATGATTTGATTAAGGCATGAGAATAATTTTCCCCACTTTTTGATATAGTATAATCCAACCACTGCAAGGTTTGAAGTTGGATTATCAGGTTTTTCAACCATATTTATTACCCGTCCGTTTTTTATCTCTGCTATGCCAAATCTCTCCGGGTCTTCAACCTCCTTAACAGCAATAAAGTTCTTCGCTCCCTTATCTATTTCGGCCCAATCCACATCAAATATTGTATCTCCAAGATAGATCAAAACATCTTTTTCTATTGGTATTTCCCTCCCTGCAGTCCAAATTGCATGCCCCAATCCCTTCATTTGTTTCTGGAATACCCATTTTACATTGAGTTCAGGATAATTTTCACTCACCCATTCCTGAATTTGCTCACCTCTATATCCAACCAATAGAACAATCCTGGAAACCGAAAGGGAGGATATTGATTTAAATATCCATCCAAGAACGGTATCTCCCGCCACATTAAGGAGAGGTTTTGGGATCTCATGCGTGAGTGGTTTAAGCCGCGTCCCATACCCCGCAAGCGGAATTACAACCGTCACTCAGCGAGTCTCCTCTTCAATTCTTGAATCCTCTTGACGGGCAGGGGGTCTACTTTATATGCATTAGCAAGAAAAACAGAAAGATAATCTCCCTTTTGAATGAGAGAAAAATTCTTTGCAACATGAGAATTCCCATCCGCGTATACATTCATAATCTCTCCGGAGGATTCCGCGATAAGCTCAGAGGTTATCTCAATGCGCCTATTTATTCTTTCATTTTCATCCCTATCCCTCAAGACAAAGATAAAGATTCTTTTTAGTATTTCTTTAGGATTTGCCCATCCTACTATCTCATTATGATCCAGCTCTGAAAACACAGCCCAGTGAGCCAGCGATTTTGCATTCTCGTTTATCTGCGTGCTCCACCTTCTTGCTACTGCTCGGAAGTCATAAATAGAATATATGAAGGGCAATTTCTCCTTTACCTTTACGCTTACCTCCTCTGCCCAAGCCTTTGCAGTATCTTTATTCTCTTCCAGAATTTTGCATGTCTCATTAAGGTCCTCTTTTCTGATTTTTATTATCCGAGACTTTCTTAGAATTTCCAGTATAGGGAAGAAAAGATACGCAATAGCACCTCGAGGGGGATACCCCTTGGGAATTGATATAAGTGGGATATTTTCTTTCTTTGCCTGGTCTTCTAGCATTCCATTGTTGCTAATGCAGAGTATATTGGTCCTCCCTTTTGCTTGTTCAAATAGTTTGAGTGTTTCTTCGGTATTTCCGGAATAACTCACGACTATTAAAAGAGTTTTCTTGTCAACAAAACGGGGTAGGTTATAATCCCTCACTACAGAAAAAGGAATAGTCGAATATCGATATGAAAGTGCCTGTAACAATTCTCCCCCTATTGATGATCCCCCCATCCCTCCAATGCAAACTCTCTTTATGTTTTTGAATACAATGTCGGAAGATGAACCAAGTTCAATGGCTTCTTTAACATCTTGAGATAAGTTATCTATAATTCCTATCATTTTTCGACCTCCACCAAAATATTTTTAAGTGACGGGAATCTTTTCAAGAGTTCGTCTTTAAGGAATCCCCTCACCTCAATTGCCGATTCCTTTTTCTCTGCTTGCCCTAACAGTTCTTTGGCCTCCTTTAAACTCAACCCCCGGATGACATTTTTTATCTGTGGGATAAACGAAGGAGGCACTGAGAATTCGTCAACCTCTAAACCTATTAATAGAGGTACTGCCACAAGATCCCCTGCTATCTCACCGCATACTCCAACCCACTTATGATTTTGGTGAGCTTGCTCTACTGTCATTTTCATCAGCTTAATAACGGAGGGGGCAAGATGATCATAAAGTTTGGATACTCTTTTATTGCCCCTGTCGACTGCAAGGGTATATTGAGTAAGATCATTGGTGCCTATCGAAAAAAAGTCAACTACCTCTGTGAAGCGATCAGCAAGCAGACATATCGAGGGTATCTCTACCATTGCCCCAATCTCAATATTCTCATCGAAAGATTGCCCTTCTGTTCTTAACTCTTCCATTATTTCTCCCACAATCCTTCGTACCTTTATCATCTCTTCTACCGTTGAAACCATAGGGATCAACAAACGTATGTTGCCTTTTGCTGAGACCCTGAGTATAGCCCTGAGTTGAGTCCTGAATATACCCTCGTTTGAGAGAGCAAAACGTATACCCCTCCAGCCAAGAAAAGGATTTGCTTCCTCCTTTATTTTTGTTTTAAATATCTTATCTCCACCAAGGTCAAACGTTCTCACAATCACATAATCAGGGGAGCAGATGTCTGCTACTTTGGAATAGAAACGATATTGCACCTCTTCATCGGGTATGCTATCGGAAGTAAGATACAAGAATTCCGTTCTTAACAATCCTACACCTTTTGCGCCATATTTTTTTATACAACTGATTTCCATCGGTAACTCAATATTTGCAGCTATATCTATTGAATAACCATCAATAGTTGTCGCAGGGAGTTCCTTACCTTTAAAAAACTCCTCTCTTATCCTCTTTGCCTCTTTTTCTTTCTGTTTAAACTTTCTTTTTGTTTTTTCGTTAGGATCAATTACAATAATACCGCTTATCCCATCAACGATTACTTCATCCCCTGACTTGATCTCATCCAATAATCCATTTACCCCTACAACAGCTGGAATATTTAATGCCTCAGCTATAATAGCAATATGAGAAGTTTTCCCTCCTAATTCAGTTATAATTCCATTGATTTTATCACTATTCTTCATCTGAACCGTCTCACTCGGAGATAAACGCTTTGCCACAACAATGTTGTTAGAACCTTTTAATCCCATTTTTACTTCTTCACTGACTTCTTCGTTATGGAGGTTACTTATCAGCCTATCCCCCACATCCTTAACATCAAAATAACGTTCACCTATGTAGCTGCTGGGTATATCTTTAAAATCACGTTCTGCCGATTCTAAAAATTTGATTATAGCCCCCTCTGCAGATTCCTCATCACTCCTTATTCTCTTCTCTACATCCTCTAAGAATGACGGATCCTGCAAAAAGAGTATTTGAACATCTATTAATCTCGCTGGTTGCGAGCTTGGTAATTTCTTAAGTTCCGATTTAAGCTCAACGAGTTGTCCCAGGGATTTCTTCCTGGTATTTTCGAATAAACTAATTTCTCCATCTATATTGTCTCCCCTCTTTAACCGTTTTAAAGTAGTATCTTTTGGCAAATATATGAAAGCCTTCCCTATTGTTAAATATGGAGATACAGGTATCCCCCTGATTATTTTATTCTTCATCAAATTTCCTTTTCTCTATTAATTCAACAATCGATTCAACAGCTTCTTTCTCATCTTCTCCTTCAGCCCTTATAATAATTTCACAACCTTTTTCTGAAGCAAGCATCAAAACTCCCATTATGCTCTTGGCATTTACTTTTATATCATCCTTTTCCAATTCCACCTTAGATTCAAAGTTTGATGCAAGTTTTACCAACATTGAAGCAGGCCTTGCATGAATACCCAAGGAATTCATTATCTTTGCTTTTTTCTCATACATTTAACAGAGGTGCCCCAGAAGTATATTAACAGTCTCCCTTAAATCTTTTCTATGAACCACCATATCCACAAGACCGCGTTCAAGCATAAATTCCGATCGCTGGAATCCTTCCGGGAGCTCTTTCTTTATGGTCTGCTGTATAACTCGTGGACCTGCGAAGCCAATCAACGCTCCTGGCTCAGCAATAATTACATCCCCAAGAGAAGCATATGATGCCAGAACCCCTGCAGTGGTAGGATGTGTTAAGATAGATATGAATGGGGCATTCAATTTATTAAGTGCAGTTGCAGTCTTTGCCATTTGCATCAAAGAAAGTATCCCCTCATGCATCCTTGCTCCCCCTGTAGCACTGACTATTACCAGTGGCAGTTCCAGTCCACTTGCCCGTTGTATTGCTCTCTTGACCTTTTCTCCAACCACTGAACCCATAGAGCCACCTATGAAATTAAAATCCATTATGCATATCTCAATATCCCTTCCCTCTATTTTACCCTGGCCACAGATAATAGCATCATTCAGTGAAGTCTTCTTCTGTGCCTTCTTTACTTTTTCAGGGTAATCCTTAAACCTCAGAGGATCAGACGGAGCTAAATTCTCATCCTCCGCTTTAAATGATTCCTCATCAAGCAGGATAGATTCATATATGGATGAATCTATCCTGAAGTGATAGTTGCATTTAGGACAGACCATCAAATTCTTCATTATTTCCTTTTTGTAAAGGATCTCCCCACAACCATCGCATTTTATCCAGAACCCATCTGGGATCTCCTTCCTCTTGCTTTCTTTTTCTATTCTCTTCCTTCTCTCAAACCATTTCATTCCTTTGCTCCAAAGTTAAAAAAGCACATTATGCCGAAGGTCGGACTCGAACCGACACGGAGAAAACTCTCCATCGGATTTTAAGTCCGATGCGTCTACCAATTCCGCCACTCCGGCACTTTTCTATACTTAATTTTATTCTATAAGAAGAATATGTCAAGACCTCCCTTTACATTCTCCAGGCCCACCACCCATAAAATGAAACCGCAGATGGACGCAGATTAACGCAGATATTAATTGGCTGAACCCCCTTTTCCACACCATAAAAATTGGCCGCAGCTGTCAGTCTTTGCAGGCTTGGGGTGAAATCTCCTCTCTTATAAACCAAATCCCTTCTTTGCGAGCTTTGCTCCCTTTGCGGGCTTGGCGAGAAATTTAAAATCAGACACAGATTTACACTGATATCAACTGATTAGAAACCCCTAACCCCATTGAAATCTAAACGCAGACTAACGCAGATATGTCGCTTCGCTCCAGTCCTTTAGTCCTCTGTCATCAGTCTATAGTCAGTAATCAAAAAAAGCTAACAACAAGAATTTGAAATTTGAGACTCAATAAACTCAACGAACCCAACGAACTCAATGAACTCAGAACTCTGGACCTAAAACCCAAGACCAAACACCTAAGACCTAAAAGATGGACGCTCGACTCTAGATTAATTCCCACATATCACATATCACGTATCCCCTACCACGCTAATCCAAAAGTAGCACTCAGTAATATGTCAAGTTTTATACTTGACAAATAAATTTTTCTTCTATATATTTTCCGATATGAGAACCTTAAAACAAATTAGAGAACCGCGCGAAATCCTCCCAATTTCTGTAATGTTTGAGCGAACCGTAAAAAATCACCCCAATTCGATTGCAGTGCAGATACTCTCACCATCAGGCTGGAAAAAGTGGACCTACGAGGAATTACTCAACCTTATTATAAGACGGGCCAATCAAATGAAGTCCAGGGGAATAAAAATAAGTGACAGAGTAGCACTCTACGGTCCAAATAGCCCGGAATGGATTGCAACCTATCTTGCCATCCATTGGGTTGGAGGAATCTCTGTTCCTCTGGACAATCGTCTAAGTTTTAGAGAGGTTCATCACCTCTTAAAGGATTCTGGTTCAAAGATTCTTTTCTCCTCTTCAGAAGGTATAGGCGATGCAATAGATATAAGTATCCCCATGGAGATACCAGAAAGAGTCCTGGAGAGTAAAATAGTTGAGAAAGCAGATGTTTCTCTGGATGACCCGGCTGTAATTTTATATACATCGGGCACAACAGGGGTACCAAAAGGAGTTGTTCTTACCCATAAAAACCTGATGTCTAATGTAGAAATGTGTTACCAGGCGATAGAATTCTACCATGATGAACCATTCTATGCCTTACTACCCTTACACCATGTCTTTGCTCAGACTGTAGCTTTCCTTGCTCCTCTATCAATAGGTGCAACTATAGTTATAGCGCGTTCTTATAAATCAACGGAGATTAAGGAAGATTGTCAAAAGTCGGGGCCAGTTATTTTCCCAATAGTTCCTTTAGTCCTGGAGAAGTTTGTCGAAGGAATAAACAGAGAATTAAATAAACTTAGTGGAGTAAAAAAGATGGCATTCGGGTTGATGAAGGGATTGTCTTCATTATTTAATTCCGTAAAAAAGGGAAGTGGTGGTCGGTTCTATTCTTCAATCAGAGAAGCCCTTGGAATGGAGAATATTAGATATATTATTTCAGGTGGTGCAGCACTCCCAAGATGGGTATCGTTGGCTTTTGAAAAATGGGGATTTCCTATCTTACAGGGTTATGGTCTCACTGAGACCTCTCCTGTTATCTCGGTTAACCCTCCAGATAACACAAGAAATGCATCCGTAGGATTACTATTCCCTGGGCTGGAGGCCAAAATATTAGACCCTGATATTGATGGTATTGGAGAAATTGCCGTTCGCGGTCCTTCCGTATTCAAAGAATTCTGGAATAATCCGGAAGCTACTAAAGAAGTATTTGATGGTGATTGGTTTAAAACAGGGGATATGGGATACTTTGACTCTGATTTCTATCTATATATAACAGGAAGGAAGAAATCAGTCATAGTCACAAGGGGTGGGAAAAACATCTATCCTGAAGAAATTGAGAACTATTTATCCGGTTCTCCACTAATTGAAGAGATAGTAGTAATCCACCAGACCAATCCAAATACTGGGACCAAAGAATTAATTGCCCATATCTATCCAAATTATGAAAATATAGATCATTACTGCGAGGAACACAAAATTGAAGAACCAGACCCTCACAAAATCCTATCGGATGAGATAAAAAGGTTAAACAAGGATCTTACTGATTACAAAAGGATTAGAAGAATAAAGTTAAGGGATGAAGAATTTCCTAAAACAACTACAGAAAAAATCAAGCGATATCTATTTGAAGAAGAAGGTTTAGAAGTATAGTTAAAGAACTTACAATCCGCGCAATAATACTGGGCATTATTCTATCCGTTGTAATGGCTGCTGCCAATACATATCTTGGATTGTATGCAGGTATGACCGTTTCTGCATCCATACCTGCTGCTGTAATCTCAATGGGGATTCTACGTGGATTCTTTCGAAGGGGAACAATCCTCGAAAACAATATCATACAGACAGCTGCTTCTGCCGGTGAATCCCTTGCTGCAGGAATAATATTCACAATTCCAGCCCTGGTTATAGTGGGAGCATGGCTTGAGTTTGACTTCTGGGTAACGAGTCTCGTGGCTCTACTTGGTGGACTCCTGGGCGTTCTATTCATGATACCCTTACGGAAAGCCCTTATTGTAGAAGAAAAAGAACTCATATATCCGGAAGGTGTGGCCTGTGCAGAAGTGTTAAAAACAGGCGAAGAGCAACAAAGTGGCCGTGCCAAGCATATATTTATCCCTTTAGGCCTTGGATTCGCGTTTAAGTTCTTTGTAACAGCATTCTCTGTAATAAAGGGAACAGTGGAAAAGGCAGGAATGATCGGAAAAAGTCTCTTTTATTTCGGAAGTGACTGCTCAGTTGCGCTACTTGGCGTAGGTTATATTGTAGGGTTTAATGTATCGGTTCTTGTATTTATGGGGGGAGCACTCGGCTGGTTGCTGGGTATACCCATCTATTCTCTTTTTAATCCTGCAACTGGGGATTTGTTAGAATCTGCCTGGAATATCTGGAGCCATGAAATCCGATTCCTTGGTGTAGGAGCTATGATTGTTGGAGGAATATGGTCAATTATTTCTATAAAAGAAGGTATAAAAAAAGGACTTACCGAGTTATTTGGAAAATTCCAGTCTACTGATGACCTTCCTAAAAGAATAATATTTCCGTTACTCTCAGGGATAATCGTCGCAATATTCTTTCTATACTGGCATATTTTGGGCACTCCAGGGATAAGTCTTATCGCAGCACTCTTAATGGTTATTGCAGCATTTTTCTTTGTGGCTGTCTCCTCTTATATCGTTGGATTAGTTGGTAGTTCCAACAATCCTGTATCAGGTATGATTATCTCAACCCTCCTTTTCACCTCTGCTATAATACTACTCATAGGTATGACAGGGGTAAAGGGAATGATAGCAGCCCTGGTAATTGCAGGAGTTGTGGGTTGTGCAACCTGTACAGCAGGCGATGTTTCTCAGGACTTAAAGACCGGTTGGCTCGTTGGAGCGACTCCGCGGAGGCAACAGATAGTCCAGATTATAGGAATTGTTGCCGCAAGTTTCATTATTACCCCAATCCTAACGCTTCTTAATAATGCATATGGGATTGGGACAGGTGAACCTGGGGCACTCCAGGCTCCTCAGGCATCCCTGTTTGCATCCATTGCAAAGGGTCTATTCGCCAAGGGAGGAGAACTTCCATGGAATATGGTATTGATCGGAGGTGCTCTCGCTGTAATACTAATTCTGATTGATGAATTCTTAAAAAGACAGAAATCCTCTTTCAGAACCTATGTGATGCCAGTTGCCGTTGGAATATATCTACCCCTGAGTCTTTCTGTTCCCATATTAATAGGTGGAATAATAAGAAAAAGTATAAAAAAAGCAGGAAAAGGAATTTTGGTAAGTTCTGGATTGATAGCCGGCGAAGCTCTTGCAGGTGTTGTTATTGCAGGTATGATATACATAGGATTCACACCAAAAACAATTATCCAGTCTAATCCATTCTCACTTTTTGTATTTATTGGATTTATTGCTTATTTATTCCTGATAGATCGCCTGAGTAGATAACATTTATTTTAATAAAAGAGATATCTCTTTATCCTGGGAGGGTCCGAATCCTTGAAAATCTTTATTTGGCATTTACTCAATAACCTCTACCAGCAGTCTCCTGGAGCGAGGTCCATCAAATTCAGAGAAGAATATACCCTGCCATCTTCCAAGCTGTATTTTCCCACCCCTTACCGGAATAAATTCAGTAACTCCAATAATGCTGGATTTGATATGACTATCCGCATTTCCCTCAAGATGAGCATATCCTGCGCCATGAGGGATGAGTTCTGATAATTTATCCAGTATATCTTTTTTTACCGACGGATCATAATTCTCGTTAATGGTTACGGCTGCTGTAGTATGAGGAACATATAGTAATACATATCCCTCCCTTATACCGCTTTTTTCTACCACATCTGCAACTTTATCTGTAATATCTACGAATTCGTTTCTCAAATTGGTTGATACCGAGAGTTCAGTTTTTTTAATAACACCCATTATTTCCTCCTTTCAATCAATAACTATTTCTTCAAAATCAGCCAGGAGATGGAAAAGACTCCTGACATAGTAAAGGAGCGCAAGTCGATTGTTCCTTAGCTTATCATCATCGGCCATTACGAGAACATTATCGAAAAGGTTATCTATAAAAGGACGAAGTTCCTTCAGTAAATTCAGTGCTTCTAAATAATTTCTCCTTTTCAAAAGTTTGCCTAAATTCGGTTCAATATCTCTCGCTTTTCGATAAAGTTCTTTCTCTTCTGACTCACAAAGTAAAGATTCATCAGTCTCACCACCATTCCAACCCTTTAATATGTTGGAAACCCGCTTTTGCCCTATAACGAGACGCTCAAATTCTTTTTCATCCTTTCTAAATTCCATCATTGATTTAGCAATTATTGTAGCAGTAAGCACATTATCCCAGCCTTCGGATAGAACTGCATTGGCAATATCATACCTGATGCCTACTGATTGAAGGTGTCCTTCAATTCTGTCCTTTATAAATTTCGATATTTCCAGGACTGTTCCAGTATTCGCCTCTATTGAAAACTCTAAAACACTTCTTTCAATCAAATCCTTTAATGATATTTCAAAACCAAAACCAACAACAATTCGTATAAACCCATTAAATGCTTGCCTCAGGCCCAGAGGATCCCTTGAACCCGTTGGCTTTTCTCCCACAAGAAAGGAACCAACTACCAAATCTATTCTATCAGCAAGTGATACTACCCCTGCTTCCTTGGTTTCCGGGAGACCATCCATCGCGTTTCTCGGACGGTAATGTCCTTCTATTACCTTGCAAATTTCTTCACTAACCCCTTCCTCCAGGGCATAACAAGCTCCTATATACCCTTCAAGGTTGGTAAATTCCTTACCATCTCGTATCATAAGCGTGGTTAAATCAGCCTTTGCTAATCTTGCCCCCTCCATTATTACTTTGAGATCCACATCATCCACTCTCTCTCCTATCCATTCACTAAGCTTTATGAGTCTTCCAGTCCTGTCCAGCAATGTTCCAAGGGATTTGTGCCACATAATACCTGAAAGCTCTGGTACTCGTTCTGAAAGAGGTATCTTTTTATCTACCTCCCAGTAAAATCCTGCATCTTCAAGCCTTGCCATAAGAACCTTTTCGTTACCTCTTATCACACTATCATCTGGAATATTGTTGACTGCTGAAATAAAATAGGGCACGAGTTTATCATCCTTTTTAACCGGAAAATAACGCTGATGAGTCTCCATTGCAGTTATAATGACTTTTTTCGGAAGATTAAGGAACTTTCTATCAAAGGAACCCATAATAACAAAGGGATATTCTATCAGATTTGTAACTTCGTCAAGGAGTTCTTCCCTTAAAACCGGTTCGCCGCCTACTTCCTTTGCTTTACTCCTAATCATTTTTTCTAACCTTTCCTTCCTGTCATTCGGGTCAACCATAACATAGGAATCTTTTAGTCTTTCTACATAATCCTCTGTTGCAACCTCAATGCTTTCGGGAGCAAGCAGACGATGCCCTCTGCTACTTTTTCCACTTTTAACTCCTGCAATAGAAAACTTAACCTGCTCATCACCAAGGAGCGCAACTATCCATCTTATTGGCCTCGCAAAGAGAAAATTAGTTTCTTCCCACCTCATTTTCTTCGGGAATTGAATATTCTTTATAATGTTTTGAAGATTGTCCTGGAGGATTCCAGTTGTTGCCCTGCTCTCTTCCTCTACCAGAGCTATAACATATTCTCTACCATTGAACTTTTCTGTCTGTAAAGAGTCTAAGGGAATCCCAACCCTCTTGGCAAATCCCTCTGCCGAGGATGTGGGCTTCCCATCCTTAAAAGCTGCATCAACCGGTGGCCCCTTAATCTTCTTTATGATTTTATCCTGTTCTTCACTGACATCTTGAAAAATAATTGTAACTCTACGTGGAGTGAATAAAGTCTCTACAGTAGAATAAGATATTCTCTCCGAGTTAAAGAGACTCTTTAAGCCTTCGGCAAAAGAAGAGGCAGCATTTCCTAAATAATTTGCCGGTATTTCTTCGGTTCCTATCTCTATGAGTAGAGTTCTTGCCATTTTCTCGCAGCCTTTCCAGCAAGTTTCTTTATCCTCAAGATAAAATTATTTCTCTGTTTGACTGACAGTGCTCCCCTGGCATCCAGGAGATTGAACGTATGGGATGCTTTTATAACAAAATCATAACCAGGATATAGCAGATCCTTCTCCATTAGTCTATCTGCTTCACTCAAGCATTCCTCAAAGTATTCAAATAATGATTTTACATCGGCTTCGTCAAAGTTATAAACACAGAACTGGTATTCCTGTTCCTTATTGAGCTTACCCCAGCTCTTATCAGCTGACCATGGAATATCAAACACCGAATCAGACCCTGAAAGAAAGATTGCTATTCTCTCGAGTCCATATGTTAATTCAACTGAAACCGGGTCAAGGTCAATTCCTCCGATCTGCTGGAAATAGGTAAACTGTGTTACCTCCTGTCCATCCAGCCATACCTCCCAACCCAACCCCCATGCACCAAGTGTGGGAGATTCCCAATCATCTTCTACAAAACGGACGTCGTGAGCCTTTATATCGATAGAAAGTGCTTTTAGGCTCTCCAGGTAGAGATCCTGCACATAATCTGGGGGAGGCTTCAAGATTACCTGATACTGATGAAACTGCTGTGTCCTATTGGGATTCTCAGCATAGCGGCCATCCTTTGGTCTCCTTGAGGTCTCTAAATAAGCCACCTCTAATGATTCCCTACCAAGAGCTCCAAAGAATGTCAGGGGGTTAAATGTACCTGCGCCTACCTCGGATGTATAAGGAAATCCCAACAGGCAACCTTTGTCAGCCCAGAACTTCTCCAGTTTCAAATAGACAGTTTGAAAATCTATACTCCCTCCTTTTTCCTTTCTATAATATAGCATTTCCTCTATTTGTCAAACGAAAATTTTAGTTTATTCGCTATTGAGATATAGAAAAAATGTATGTTCTAAAAATTAGGATGTGGAAAAAATACAGAATAATCCTTAATGCTTATAAATCCTTCAGCTGTTCTTCAAGATATGACCGTCTGGATTGGATAAAATTTTTGACTGCCTTTGCCTCTTTATCCAAGCTACAGCCTTTTGCCCTGATAAAGGGATCATTCTCATAGGCCTCTTCAATATAATTAGATAATTGGTCAATCATTGGAAACATGACTTCATCGGAAAATTCGCTATCCATCAACTCACGGAGACGATTCTTATAATAGGTACGATATGCTTCTACTTGCAGTAATCGCTTACTAAGATTATTTTGCCCGTATATCGACCGTGTACTATTTCTAAATGTGAGGTCCAAGTCCCAGGGAATAATTTTAAATCTACCGAAATTTTCATTGTGTAAATAAAAATTCTTAAAAAACCCATCCCAATTAGTTATTAAAACAGAAACTGCGAGGTAATTTAGATAGTTCTCGACATCTAACACTTTCTCAATCTGGCTCATTAATTTATCCGTAGGCACCGTATCCAAGATATTAATGAGATACTCCAAATCGCTGTAGTTACCGTCATCTATGGGCTTTTTCTTGAATCCCACTCGGACATCGTATCCACCTTCAAAGGTAAATCTTGAATGTCCTTTGGATTTATATAGGTTCCCAACCTCCATACCCCTATTCAGCAAAAAAAACTCATCCACAGGTTCAATTAAATAATAGATACCTATATAATCATTATTGATAAATAACGTTATAAATCTATTGTCAGAAGTCCTCAAACCTGCTTTTTGGAATAGATAAAACGACAATCGGGACCTCAAAAGACTTTTATCTGTCCATTGACTGCTTAAAACGACCTTCTTTCTATCTTCAAATAAGTCTGTATCCTTAAATTTAATTTTATACGACTTTTTAAGAAAGTGCCTGGAAAGGTGTCCGTGATGGCGAAGATGGACACCATATTCATGGTCATTATAAACAAGTCTGGCAGGTATACATCTATTAGAGTAGACATTCGAATTCAAAATTCCCAAGTCTTCTGAATCAATGTATATATGCACTGAGGGTAGATCAAATTCATACTCCTCGACTTCAGGACCTGATATAATTTCACAAGATAAATTTAGCAAAGTGAACAATAAATAATAAACAATAAAAAGTAAAGAATGGTATTTTTTTCTGTAGTTTTTTTTCTGCATATTTCTTCCTCTATACTTCTTACTAAATTACCATTTCAGCTGGAACTCTAATAGCACCTTACTCCCAGCCGCAATAGTACGGTCATAGATGTTGTATTTATTATTGGCCAGAATTAAATCACCATTAAGTCGGAGGCGCATATCCTCATCAAAGTAGATATTTATTCCCAATAATAATTCAATTCTATTGGCATTAATATACCTGGTATCCGGAGATAGGATACCGAACAAAAACAGGGGCTCAATACCTTTCACAACAGTACTGTTTATATCATAATAATAAGCCAGCAACCATTTAGCTCCAAGGAAGAGAACATCCCTGTCATCACCATAATAATCACTTAATTGAGTTTCAATTGGATCCATCCCAAGAAATGCTTCCAAATCTGCATAAAATGAGCCTATATCCCGACTCAAGTCGATACTCATTGCATAACTATTTGAAGGATATTCATTCTCTGCAAAGGATACAGAATGTTGGTAAATACCGTCTAAACCCAGGCAGCAAGAACCAAGCAGGTTATGATAACTAACCCGGCCATTAATTGTAAAAATGCCACTTTGATTAAAGGAGGTTACAAAATAATAGGAGTATGGTATACCTCTATCCTTATATTTTCTATAAACTTGAACACCTGGGTCACGTCCTACATAACCAAGAGGAGAGATGTATTCATTGATTTGACTTTCTTCAATTGTATAGAGATTCTCCTGCGCTGTAAGCTCTTCAATACCAAAACATTTTTTGATATTCCCTATTTTTATAAAGAAATTGGGATAATATTTAAACAATGCATGAACCTCTTTAAGTTCAATCTCAGGATCGTTTGAATTGCCACGAATATCGATTTCAGCTTTAATATATTGTGTTAGTTTTAGCTTGATTTCCATTTTTGCTCGGGTAAAAAGCTCAGCGTATTTATCATTGTATTCATAACGCGCATTCATTGTTATATAGCCGTCATAAGATATCTTGTCCTGTCCATAGAGCTTACTATTTATTATGAAACAAAAGATAAAGAATAGTGATGATAAAATAACACTCCGATATACACTTTCTAACATCAATCTTCTTTCTTTTTGCTTTTCCCAAAATCAATTTTCCATAGAAGCAACAGAATGCAACTAATGAAAACAGTTGTAATAATACCAATATAGTAAAGTCTCAACCCACAAGCCATCCCAATAGCTATGCAAAGAAAAAGGAAAGTTGTGTCTTTTGGGTCTTTTACCTTGGTTCTGAATCGGATTATTGCAACTGCTCCAATTAGTCCAAAAGCCCGAGCTATATTGTTCCCTATAATGAGCATTACCGCTGCTACAGTAATAGCGATAAGAATGAGCGTTTGAACAAAAGACTGTTGATAACCCTCATTCTGGCGAGTTTTCATATATATCAGAGCAATTGGCAAGGTCAATATGACAGCGCCAAGAAGAGAGAGTAAGATATTTAGTGCAGTTGCTGGCTCATTTAATGCTGGTCCACTTTTTAGTAAATCAAGAAATTCTTGCATATTTTTTCTCCTTTGAACCTATAGATGGAATCCGTTCATATCGGTCATTCTGTAGTCTGTAGATTGTTTCAATGGAAGTGCAATACTTTGAAAAACGATGCTTCTTAAGGCCATATTCTGAAACAAGTTCCTTTAACCAATCTGGGCGACCACCAGTTGTTTTGGTCTCCATAATTATTGTGTTCGCAGGATAGGCATCAAATTCTTTGACAGTTTCCATAAAACTATTCTGGAATGCCTCAAAACAAAGGTTCCGGTCAAATGTTATTCTATTTTTTTTATCTCGATTTTTGAAGGATTCCCTTTGATATTTAATTAAAACCACAGGTTCAAATTGGTAAAATTCAATCCTTTCTTTTATCTCCCGATAGATACTAACCAGTCGATCGTGGCTCATCGCTTTGTTATATCCACTCAATTTGAAGAGAATATCTTTTCCTTTCAGGAAATCGCCTATCCATTCTTTCTTTATTTTGAATCTGCTCTTGAAAGTCACACCGTCTATCTTCTTTTTTAATTCAACGAAGCATTCCTCCCCACTAAATCCATACTGGCGAATTCTTACTTTAAATCTTTGCCCTTCTCTATTTTTGTGGTCGTAATAAGTCTTCCAATAACAGTTGTCCAAATAAATAGATTTCACAAAAGATACATCGCCAGATTTCTTGAACCTTTCCCTCATCAAATAGGTAGTGACCTCCGCCTTTAATTGTTCACAGATAGTCTCATCTATCAAGTATTTTTTCTCTTTTCTAATAAATACAAACTCTGTCTTCATTAATTTTTTATTTTATCCTTTATCTCCCTGTATTACCCTTTTTGCCCTTACCTTGAATTTCTGTGCAAGGTCGTCCAAGATAGAATATACTAGCGGAACGATTATGAGGGTAAGTGCAGTTCCAACCACAAGTCCACCAATTACAGAGAGTGCCATCGGTGCCATCATAGCTGACATTCGACCACGACGCAGCGCCATCGGAAGTAGTCCTAAAATAGTAGTCAGATTTATAAGAACCACAGCCCTGAGCTTTGTCACTCCACCCTGAATAATTGCCTCATCTCTATTCATACCTCGTGATCGTAGTTGATTTATGTAGTCAACAAGCACTATTCCAGCATTCACTATCACACCTACGAGAATGAGTGCTCCTAACAGAGATGTTAATGAAAGGGTTTTTCCCGTTAAAAGCAGAATGAGAATCACTCCAACCATAGCAAATGGAAGCGTGAACATTACAACCAGTGGATGAACCAATGATTCAAAGGTAGCAGCCATAATCATATAGACAAGCAGGATAGCAAGAAGGAGCGTTATTCCCAACGCGAAAAAGGTCTCCTGCATCCTTTCCGCCTCACCTCCGTAATCTACAAAATAGCCCGCTGGCAAGGTTACTTTGGAGACTTCTTTCTTTATATCTTCCATTACGCTTCCCAAATCTCTGCCAGAAAAATCAGCATTTACAGATACCTTTCTTTTCTGATTCTCCCGTGATAGTCTTATTGGTCCCTTTGTTTCCTCTATTTTTGCTATAGATTTCAGAGGCACATTTATACCAAGTGGTGATGAAATCGCAATATTTCCAATATCAGAACGGGACTTACGGTCTACTTCTCTCAGAAGAACCCTTGTATCAAACTCCTCGCCCTTCTCTTTGAACCTTGTTGCAACCTTCCCTTTCATCGATGCCTCTACTTGAGAGGCAATCTGGGCTGCTGTGAGACCAAGTCTTGATGTAACCTGCCTATCAATCTTTATCTGGAGTTCTGGCTTACCTTCTCCAAGAGTTCTATCAATATCCTTCACTCCTGACACATTCTCTATAGCATGCATAACATCAAGAGATATCCGGTTAAGAACCTCTAAATCTGGTCCAAATATCTTTATCTCTATAGGGGCTTCACCACCTCCCGTTATCTCACCCATCATTTCGGGAAATTCTATTTCTGCACCTTCTATATCAGGAATTTTTTTTCTGATTGTGTTTTTAATTTCTTCACCGGAACGTTTTCTATCCTCATCAAGCTTTATCATTATCTGTCCCTCGTTTACTCCACCACCCCCACCAGAAGCCATAGCCATTTCAGCCATCTCAGACTCACCACCAAATGCGGCAACTATTTCAGCTTCTGCCTGCTCCATGAATATATCCTCTAAATTTTCGATAACCCGGTTTGTCTCTTCTAACGATGTTCCCACAGGCATATTTACTCTTAGAGTAATCATAGATGAGTCCATTTTCGGAATGAACTCCTTGCCCACGAAGGGAAAAAGACCCATTGCTATTACAAATAATGCAAGGGCACCAAGTCCTACCCTTCTTTTGTGTTTCAGTGTATATTCTAATATATTCTTATATCCTGCATTAAATCTCACAAAAGCCCTCTCTCCAAAGTGTGCCTCATATTCTTCTCTTCTTTCTCGCCTGACAAAAATCTTTGATGCAATCATTGGCACTATGGTAAAGGCGACAAGAAGTGAAGATAGAAGTGAGAAAGCAACGGTAAGGGCAAGGCCTCTGGAAATCTGCCCAGCCATTCCCCGAGTATAGATCAAAGGCAGGAAAACAGCAACGGTAGTAAGGGTTGAAGCGAGAATCGCCTTTGAGACCTCGGTTGTTCCAAAACTTGCTGCCTTCTGTCTATCCTTTCCTTCCTCAAGATGCCTGAATATATTCTCTATTACAATAATAGCATTAGAAAGGAGCATACCTACTCCCAGTGCAAATCCTCCTATTGTCATAATATTAAATGTGTAGCCAGCTATGTGTATTGCAATGAAGGTTGCCAGAATAGAGAGAGGGATAGCCAATGCGATAATAAGTGTTGGCCTCCAGTTACGGAAGACAAGGAGAAGGCAAAAAACCGCTAAAATAGCACCCCAGAGCGCACTATTTACGGTAGTTGATACCACCCTGGTTGTAGTCTTACCCATGTCAAATACATTGTAAATCTTAATATCTTCGGGAAGGCTGGACCCAAGCCTTTCTACCTCCTCTTTCACCCGATTGGATGCTTCAACAGTATTTGCACCTGAAGACTTGCTGCAGAGAAGAATAACCGACTCTCTCTTATTCGTTCTGCCAAATGACCTTGTCTCCTTTTGGGTATCTTCTATTTTTGCAACATCCTTTAAATGGATGGGGACTTTATCCTTCAATCCAATGACTATATTTCCTATCTCATCAACATTTTTGAATTCTCCAACCGTACGCACCAGATATTCTGTATATTCTTCTGTGATACGACCCCCGGGTAGGTTCAAATTCTCAAATCTCAGGATCTGAATTATCTGCTGAAGTGAAATTCCATAAACATTCAATTTATCTCTATCAATCTTAACCTGAATTTCTCGTTCGGCGCCGCCCATAAGCATCACCTGTGCAACCCCCCCTACCTGTTCCAACTTATCCTTTATATCTTCTGCAGCCCTTTTTAACTCTATTGGACCTCTTTCCCCGGTAACAGATAGAGCCAGTACGGGCATTGTAGATGGGTCCATTTTTATAATCATTGGTCGAGATGCATCAGGAGGTAGATAACCTGTTATCATATCGAGCCTGTCCCTCATATCCTGGGCTGCAAAGTCAAGATTTGCTCCCCATTCAAGTTCTACCATCACAACTGAAATCCCTTCTTCAGAGAACGATGAAACCTGCTTTACATCTCTAACTGTGGATACAATACCCTCTATGGGGCTGGTGATCATCGTCTCCATCTCATCAGGAGCAACTCCTGAGTAAGTAGTTATGCAGGAGACAATCGGGAAAGAAATATCCGGTATGAGTTCAACACCAAGCCCCATAAACGACATTACTCCGAAGACCCCAATAATGAGGATCAGCATTAAAACAGTTACAGACCTTTTAACAGAGAATTCTGGTAAATTCATAATTACCTCTCTCTACTCTCTACTCTAATTCTTTGCCCATCACGTAGACCATAGTTCCCAAGTACAATAACTGATTCTCCTTTTTCCACTCCACTCAGTATCTCAATCTTACCTTCGGTTTTAATCCCGGTTTTAACTTCTTTCGCTATTGCAATATCACCATCCCTTATGAAAACAATCTCCTTACCCTCTCTTTTTAATACTGCCTTTTCTGGAACTACCAATGCATCTATATGTTTCTCAATAATAATCTCCACCCGGGTAAACATCCCTGGTTTCAATAGATGTTTGGGGTTGTCGATGATAATTTGACCCTTTGCGGTTCTGCTCAGAGGATTAACCACTGGAGTAATCTCTTTGAGGTTGCCCTCGAATACCGTATCAGGATAAAGATCAACCTTTACAAAGGCATTTTGACCTTTTCTCACCCTCAAAAGGTCGTCTTCCAGAATCTGAATCTCAACCTTTACTTCATCCATATTTACAATCATTGCCAGTGGAATCTGCGGTGCTACCGTTGCACCTTTATCAAGGAAAAGCATCCCTACAATACCTGATATCGGAGAGGTAATCTTTGCCGGCTGGAAACTCATACCCTTTATGGACCTATCCACAATAGCGATTACGCTACCCTTTGATACCCTATCTCCTTCTTTTACAGTATACTTTATTAGCCTTCCTGTCTCTTCCATTGGGTAAACATTTACATGTTCCTTTCCAGTGATATTTCCCGAATAGGAAATGGTACTGATAAGTGTATCTCTTTTTACGGCCTCCACAACGACCTGTGTGGGAGCTGATTCCTTAACTTCAGCTATACCTTTACGACTCTGTTTTTGTACAACTCGAAAAACAATAAGTGCAAGGAAAACAATTAAAATAATCCACCAAAATCCTTTTTTCATCTTTTTCTCCTTTTTAAAAGTTAACAGTCAACTGTTAACTATTTTCCTACTACCTTCTCCAATTCTGCCTCTGCAATTACATAATCTGAAAGTGCACGTAAATAGTTGGTTTTTGCCATCGTTACAGCGAGTTGAGTATCCATTGCTTCTAAACTCGTGGCAAGACCTAATTCGTATCTTTTTTCAACGATTGCAAGGGCTTTTTCTGCCTGAGTGACATTTTCTTTTTGAGATTCTACGAGTTTTTCTGCTTCTTTTAGTTTCAGGCAAACACTCCTTACTTCTAATTCAACCATATTCTCCAGCATACCAAGATAATGTCGCACCTCTCTGACCCTTTCTCTTGCCTGCTTATTTTTCCCGAGATTCTCTAACCCCGTGAATATCGGCATTCGCGCCACTATCGTAACATTCCAATCCGTCCCCCACTCATTCTCAAAGTAGAGTGGTTTCTTATAGTCATAATTTGCAATAAGAGCTACATCGGGTAAGTTTGCTCTCTTAGTTAGGGATAAAACCTTTTCCGCCATTTGTTTTCTTAAGGATAGGGATTTTATTTCGGGACGGTTAGTGATTGCTTCATTTATCAGACTTTCAACATCAACTTCAAAAGGCTCATACTTTAATTCACCCTTCAGTTCAGTAACTCTCTCCTGCGGAAGACCCAGGATAGTTTTGAATCCTTTTTCCGCCATTTCCAGACCATTTCCTACCTTTATAAGTTGTGGTTCCATATTTTTGAGTTGAACCTGGGCTCGAAGGAGATCGAAATCCGAGGCAAGGCCTGCATTGTATCTCTTTTCTACAACGTCTACATGCCTTTTAGTCTGTTCATAGGCATCTTCCGTTACCTTTGATAGTTCTTCTAATACGAAAATTCCATAAAAGGATTTTGTTACATTAAAAACCAATTCATTCTTCTTTTTTCTGTAATTTTCTTTTACAGCTTTCAGGTTTAATCCTGCTATTTGATAACCATTTAAGATTTTACCCCAGGTAAATAGGGGTTGCGTAAGGGTTGCTCTTGCTAAATAGTTCTCTGTCTCGCCCATTGAGAATGCTATAGTATTTACCGTATCAACACTTCCAATAGTCCAGCCTATTATATTAGTCGTATCAGGATATCCCATATAATCTCCATATACAGGGATAAATCCTGGACCCGGCATTTCAAAAGCTGGAACTTCTGCTAACCTTGTGTAACTTCCTTGAGCGCTTATTTTTGGCAGGAAACCTGCCCTTGCAATCATAACCCCGGCCTCTGCTTCCTTTACTACACCCCTCTCGGCTATTATTGCTTCATTATGTTCCAGGGCGCACATGACTGCTTCATCCAGAGAAAATAGTAAGGTATTATTATTAGATGGAGATGCAATTTCAGTACCCTTCATAAAGAAAGGAAAAAACAAGCAAAAGAATAAAATAGAAAATACATGTAGAGATTGCAGAACATTTAATATTTTTCTCATTTTCTCTCCTTTTTTATACCGTTTAAGAATATTTCAAGAGCGGATGAGTGGATAGCAGGTTTCTCCAGCTCTCCGGAAACAAGAACAAGGGCAAAAAATATACGTGAAAGTTCCTTAGGAGTATACGCTTTTATTTCGTCCTTGAATCTTCTAAATATATCGCTCATCTCCTCTTTTATTCTTTTCATAGCAGGCCTTACCTCTTTGCGTAGTAATTTGATAGTCTCAGGTGGTAATCCGGCTCTCCCTGTCCTCAATATATGCTCTCTGTGCTTCCTACCCTTGCTTATCCTCCTTCTAACCTTTTTCATAATACAATGAAGAATTTCTGAAAGTTCTTCACCTGAACTGCTACAGGATTCAATATCTCCCTCTATAAGAGAAAATGTCTTCAGCACCACCGAAGTAAACAAATCCCCTTTATTTTTAAAGTAAAGATAAATTGTGCCCTTTGTTATCCCGGAAGCTTTAGCCACATCATCCACTGTTGCGCGAAAGAATCCCTTTTTTGCAAAAAGTTTCTCTGCAGCGCTTAGTATTTTTTCCCTCTTTTCTTTCGTTCTCATTTCATCTCCTGATTAAATTTTATAATTGACTGAACATTCAGTCAATTTTATAACATGACACAAAAATTCCTTTTGTCAAGGGGGAACCAATAGACATAGAACGGCGGTAGGTTATCCTCTGACCTTGACAACTTATTCTTCACGAATATTAATAAAATAAAAAGGGGGTATAATGAACCCAGTTAAATTTTCTTTACCCGATGAACTTCCAGAATATCCGAAAATGCGTGAAGATATAAGAAAGGCACCGGCCAGAGATCTCACGCTTAGCAAAAATCAAATAAGAATAGCCTTAAAGAATGCCCTTCGTTATATACCGAAACATCTACATAAGGAAATAGCACCGGAGTTTGCTTCCGAGTTAAAAGCAAGGGGAAGAATATATGGATACAGGTACAGACCCGATGGTAGGATATATGCAAAACCTGTGGAAGAATATGAGGGCAATTGCCTTCCCGGGAAGGCAATACAGGTAATGATAGATAATAACCTTGATTTCGATATAGCGCTTTACCCCTATGAACTGGTAACATATGGAGAAACAGGGCAGGTTTGTCAGAATTGGATGCAGTACCGACTTATAAAGAAATACCTACAATCTATGACGAACGAACAAACCCTGGTGGTTGAATCAGGGCATCCACTTGGACTATTCAAAACAAATGAAAACTCCCCTCGAGTAATAAACACCAATGGCCTTCTTGTAGGGCTTTTCGACGACCAGGAGAATTTCAGTAAAGCTGCTGCAATGGGTGTATCCAACTATGGACAGATGACCGCAGGTGGATGGATGTATATTGGCCCCCAGGGGATCGTTCATGGCACATATATAACTATCCTGAACGCAGGCAGAAAATACCTGGGCATACCTGAGGATAATGACCTCACAGGTCATATCTACCTTTCATCGGGTCTCGGTGGAATGAGTGGAGCTCAGGCAAAAGCAGTTGAGATATCCGGTGGTGTTGGTATTATTGCCGAAGTCGATGAATCAAGAATAAAACAGCGAATGGAACAGGGATGGTTAAGTAAATCGGGAGAGGACATTAAACAGGTATTTAGATGGGCCGAAGAATACAAAAGGAAGAGGGAACCAATTTCCATAGGATATTATGGAAACATTGTGGACCTCTGGGAGTATGTAGTTAAGAATAATATAAAAATAGACCTCGCATCCGACCAGACATCCTGCCATGCTCCATACAGTGGAGGTTACACTCCAGAGGGAGTTTCCTTCCAGGAAGGCAGAAAACTGCTTGCTTCCGACCCGGAGAAATTCAGGGAACTTGTGGACAAATCTCTCATAAAACAATTCAATTTGATAAAAAGAGCAGTAGATAATGGGACAAAGTTCTGGGACTATGGTAATAGTTTTATGAAAGCGGTATTCGATGCAGGGGTAGGGGAAATATCAAGAAACAAGAAAGATACATCCGAAGGATTTATATTCCCATCATATGTCGAAGACCTTATGGGACCCCTATATTTTGATTACGGATATGGTCCATTCAGATGGGTATGCCTTTCCGGCAAGCATTCGGATTTACAAAAGACCGATAAAATAGCACTCGAATCAATAGACCCTGCAAGGAGGGGGCAGGACAGGGATAACCATAAATGGGTTAAAGATGCCGAGAAAAATAATCTCGTTGTTGGCTCCCAGGCTCGCATCCTGTATGCAGACCATGAAGAGAGAATAAGAATCGCACTTAAATTTAACGAGGCAGTAAGGCGTGGTGAAATTGGTTCCATAATGATAGGAAGGGATCACCACGACACGGGTTCAACAGATTCACCATTCAGAGAGACAGCCAATATAAAAGATGGAAGCAATATAACCGCAGATATGGCCGTTCATTCATTCGTGGGGAATGCTATTCGAGGTATGACAATGGTTGTTTTGAGTAACGGAGGCGGTGTAGGTATTGGAAAAGCATTCAATGGTGGTTTTGGACTTGTTCTCGATGGCAGAAAACATATTGATAATACTATAAGAGCAGCACTTGAATGGGATGTTCTTGGAGGAATAGCAAGACGGGCCTGGGCAAGAAATCCCAATGCACTGGAAGTAGTAAAAATGTGGAACGAGCAAAATAGAAACATAGCAAATATAACAATACCAAATATAGCGGATAATGATGTAGTTGAAAAGGCACTAAGAGAATCAGGCTTTAAAAAATAAAAGGACAACTTAAAATTTTTTAAAAAAAACAATTGACATTTAATAAAAAATATGTATAAGATAACTAATGCCTAAGACATCTATACCAGATTTGGTAAATAATGCAAAGATATCTTTGAATGTCCAGAGTGAGAATAAAAAGGATGTTTTAAAACAGTTAATTCAACTTTTCGAAATTAACGAGGAACAAAAAGACCTTCTCTACAATTCAGTGTTACAACGGGAAGAAATGGGGTCTACGGGAATAGGCAAAGGCATTGCTATCCCCCATACAAGAAGTATGGTAGTAACGGACATAATGATAGCAATTGGGTGTCTCGATAAACCGCTTGATTTTAACTCAATAGATGGTAAACCAGTTCGCCTCATCTTTCTCATAGTTGCCCCACCTTATGGTTCAAATAGGAAGTATCTTATTCTACTCGGAAAGATTGCTGAGACCTTTCAGGAGATCTCGGCAGACAAGAATCTCTTCACTACTACTGATGTGGAATCTTTTAAGGATGAGTTATGTAAACTCTTCGAGAACAAAGATGAATAAACAACTCCTCCTACTAATATCCCTTCAAGAATTAGATATCCTCAAAAAGGATAAAAAGAATGAAGAAGAAGTCGGCTTTGAGCTTGAAGACCTTAAAGAGATAGAAGAAGCACGCGTAAAGATAGTTTCAGAACTTCCGGATCATTTATACCGTAAGTACACGCGACTCACCAAAAGATATGGCAATGCGGTTGTTCCCGTGGTTAACAACATTTGCCAGGGTTGCTACTTGGTCTTCCCTACCCAGATGATTTCACCTGAACAGAAGAACGAAACTGTTACTACCTGCCCAAGCTGCGGACGTATCCTTTACTGGGCTGATTAACTAACTGACAAACTAACTCAGTACACCGAACCCATCCACATTATTAGACACAGATTTACACTGATATCAACTGATTAAAACTCCCATCCACACTTCAAAATTTAACCACAGATAAACGCAGATATTAATTGACTGAAAACCCCTTTCCACACCATAAAAAATTAGCCGCAGCTGTCAGTCTTTGGGGGCTTGGGGTGAAATCTCCTCTTTTATAAACCAAATTCCTTCTTTGCGAGCTTTGCTCCCTTTGCGGGCTTGGCGAGAAATTTAGAATTAGACACAGATTTACACTGATATAGTTAAATGGTTAAGTAGTTGAATAGTTGAGTAGTTAAGTCGTTGATTAGGAAAAACTCAATGAATCCTATCAACGCTATAGACGCAACGGACGCAATAGACGCCATAGACGCTATGAACCTAATACCTAAAGGATGGACGTTCGATTAATCTTGTGGGAGAGGCTTTCCAGCCTCGATGATCACGGGCAGAAGCCCGTTCCCACATATCACATACCACATATCCCATATCACGTATCCCTTATTACGCTAATCCGAAATAATGTTTCCTGACTTTCAACACTTTACTTTAAATTTACTAAACCTATTACGACCCCATTGATTTTTTAGAAAAGGCGGTTAAGAGTATTATAATGTTTCGAATAAAAGAAAAGAATGTTCCTTATGCGAAGAAACGAGTTGGAGAAAATCTATACAATATTAGATTCAAATCCTCTATAAATACCTTCAATCCGAAAAACGATACAGTTTACTGTCTCCTAAAAGATTCAAAAACAAAGAACAAAGCCTGTATTTTAGTTCACGGATTGGGGATGCACCTGGGTTCGAAGTGGGACGAGTCTCTACGCTATATCCCACAAGAAATGGGAGCGTGTTTAATAGACCTTCCATATCACCGTCACCGCGAAACAGGAAAGAATCTCCTGGTTGATTTTAAGGATGGTATATTCAGTCTTAATTTCTTCCGCCAGGGTGTGTTGGATATTATCTCCACTGTAGATATCCTAAAAGATTTGGGTTACCAGGAAATAAGTATTATAGGCATAAGCCTTGGCAGTTTCTTTTCACTTATTGCGATGTCTCTGGATAGTCGAATCAAAAAAGGGGTCTTAATTCTATGCGGTGGAGATCAGGGCGTTATTACCTGGAAGAGTCCCGCTATGATAAAGGTTAGAAAACAACATAAAGAGGAAGGTATAACACGTGCACATTGTATGAAATGCCGCTCCTTCTTCCCTGAATTTATTAAGACTGTAAAAAATGGAAATTTACCAGAGGATATTAAAAGCGATGTGATATGCTTCTATTTCGACCCCCTATCATTTGCTCCCCTGGTAAATTCTGACAGAGTGCTTATGATAAATGCGTTATTTGATATTATAATCCCAAGAGAAGCAACCATCAAATTATATAAAGCTCTTGGGAAACCTCTTATTAAATGGCTTCCTGCCGGTCATCTCTCCCTTTTTATATTCAAAAATAAGGTCATCTCCTACATTAGAAGTTTTCTGCTTTACCATTAGAGTTC